>Ga0209713_10003052_pt1 | contig 10544 bp, 14 predicted proteins | sample ArcOceMetagenome_3_FD_187444 | JGI IMG/M metagenome (GOLD analysis project Ga0209713, IMG submission 187444) | Marine eukaryotic phytoplankton communities from Arctic Ocean - Arctic Ocean- Svalbard ARC20M Metagenome (SPAdes) (version 2) | ecosystem: Environmental > Aquatic > Marine > Oceanic...
TCAAGAAAAGTACCTCGGGGGTGAAGCAAGGCATCTTTAAAGAGCTTGGTGATACTGACAACGGCAAAAGCACGATACTGGATGTTAAGTTTCCTGTATATGGTGCCCTTGGCTCATTCCGTGGTAAAGAGATGCTGGAGCTGCGAACACAAGTGTTCCACCGTGCGTGCCCCTTCGCGTGCCGGTTTATCGCTGCGCGTGATTTTCCCTTTGAGGAGACGGCTAAAAACACCATTTCCTAGAACATCCCCTACTCCGGCCTCTCAGTTCAGACGCGAGCGCCCCAAATCTGGGAATTTTCAATCAGTCTGCGGTGATTTGAGTGAGGATTTGGGACCCGGAGATTTCTTGGGACCTTGGGGGTGCCAAAACTTGCCTTTGAGGGCTAAGACCAGGCACGATCTAAGGCGGGGGCTACAAGTGTGGCACGCATGGTACCCGCCTAGACGGTCCCTTTTGGTACAATTTTGCCAATTTTGGCTGTGGGGCTATGCGGGCAACTTCACAACCCTGGATGCGGGATTGTTCACCTTAGGGATGCGGCATTCACATCTTCACCGAACCACAAGTGGACGGGCCACTTCACATCCCGGGATGTAAGCTCTGATCCTGTTGCAGCTACTGCCGCACAGATAAACGTATTACCTTACGAAGACCCCAATCTGAATTACATATTGATCGTAGACCATTTCGCTAAGGTCGTATTTGTGGGGATTCGTTGCAGTGGCCGGTCAGCAAGGCGCGCTGGCAACTGACAAGGAAGGTGAAATGGTATTCAACTCCCTTGCGTACGTGTTCAAGTTTGCGGTGGCATTGAGCAAGCGTACCAGGGCTGCGGTTAGGGAGTACATGCGTCTGCTGGATGCAGGCCATGGTGCGCCACAGCCAAAATTGGGAAAGAGTAACTCGGGAAAGAGTGGCTCGGGAAACAAGGCATCTTTAAGCAAAAACTTTTTGCTATTCATGATTAAAATCCTCGAGCTTCCCGAAGATCAGGCTATGTTTCGGAATGCAATGAAAAAGGTGCGAACGGGCGCGGCGATGCACGCGCCCCCCTTTCAACTTTTGATCTTTTACGCTTCCGGCTCTCTGTTTTCGGCGTGCTAATCTTTGGCGCCGGTTACGGTTGCTGTGGCTCGCTGACGGCGTTTGAATCTCCCCCGCGTGCAGGTGATGTCGAACCCTGAAGTCGCAGATCATAAGCAGCTCGAGCCGCTGCTTTTAAAAATGAAGAACCGAAGAATCTTTCAAGCGGACGTTGCGGAGATGCTTCTGACTCTCGATTTCTTTACGAAGCGCAGGGAGGGACCTGGAGTAAGTTACGTGGCTTCGCAGTTCGGAGCTGACCAAGCTGCAGAGGACGGGCTCTGGACAAAGTTCTGTGTGGATTACAATATCCGTCAGGAAGTTAGCGACCACCTGGAAGAGGTGCGGCGGTCGGACGACTTGTTGCGGGAACCGCGTATGTGATCGTTCAATGGACCGAAGCAACTGGTGTGACGGATGTTTTTCGATCCCGCGTTCCCCATCCCGGGATGTGAAATCGTTCACAAATTCACATGCTATCGTTTTGTTACTGCAGGTTTTCATCAAGAATTTCAGTCAAATGAAACCGTCGTTCAGGAAGTTCACGATCGACGAAGACGCTCCCGTGTGCACGCTGTACTCGTACCGGGATGATAACCTGGCGTGGTCACTCCCGGTGTTTCATGCCTTAGCCGCGCAGTTACGACAGGTGTTCGATACTGCGGAGGGTGGTTCAGAGCCCCTGATGACCCCCTCTAAGCTCAAAGGCAGAGGCAAGGACGATCTGATTCAGGCGGTGTGTATGCCCACCAATGTCGAAGGCCAGACGTTGACCGGAGTCACCGTCTGCTGCGATTACAACCAGGAGGGTGACATGGTGCGTGCCCTGTGTATACCTACTAACCCTAGCACTGGCTTATTATTATGCTGCCCCGATTTCCCGCTATCCTTGTCATTCTCGTGGCTACGGAGCAAAAGTGAACTTCACACTGCTAACCATCTCGTGCCCTTGCCAACTTTGAGGGCGCGGCAGGCCGCTCTATTCACGGAAGGAGAGGGATGTCTTTGGGTGAATGGCGTTAAACCTAATACGTTGGTCACCGTGCTGGACCCTTGGTATGACATGCCCGAGAGCACGAAACAAGGGGGCTTCGAGGCCATGACACCTTTACAGCTCAAGAAACTGGCAGGCTTGTTGCCGAAGATGACCAGCGCCGCCGCCCATGTTGCCTTCATATGGTGCGGCAGAGGCCAGGTACGGCCCCACGCCTGTACGCCCTTAGTCTGACGCTGAGCTAGGACAAATTTGCTCTCGATATCGGCTCTTGGTTGACGCTTGTGATCTGGATTATCGATGCTGACCGGAGGGCTGTCCGATTGGTCGTGTCCCGGCGGCTGGCAGGTGCTTTCCTTCGAGAAGGTTCTCAAGGACGCTGGCATGGGTGTCGACCAGCTGGTTTGGGTGAAGACAGACGCTGTTGCCTCGAACAACAAAACTTCTGTGGCCAGCTCCCACGAGTGCCTCCTTGTTGCGTACAGCGAGAGCCACCTCAACAAGCGGCCGCAGTGGCAACAACATTTTAAAAACTTCCCCCGATTCACGACCAGTTTGGAGAAGGGTTGTTTTACGTACAGAGACCGCGTGCCAAAACCTCTTAAGGTGCGATACAATCGATGGTAGTGTTCCCCGGATCGCCGGCAGTGGACGAATCAAGGCGATGTGTCCCTCTCTCGGTTTCTTTTTTATCGAAACAGCACGACTGAGTTAACGAAAGTGTGTACGGCTGGGCGCAGGAATATGTGGATGAGCGTGTCTTACGTAAATTGTCCAGGAAAATGGGGTTCACCCATGATGGCTTCGTCGTGTCTAACATGCCGGAGGAGCAATGGGAGAAGCTGGCGCCTGGCAGCGCTGCGGTTGGGCCCAACGATGACAATGAAGACGCTGAGGAAGATGACGCTGAGGCTGACAATATTGACGACGAAGAAGAAGAAGCAGAAGAAGAAGAAGAAGAAGATTCAGCAGCAGAAGAAGGAGAAGGAGAAGAAGAAGACGCTAGCAAAGAAGAAGAGGGAGAAGCTCTAGGACAGGTAAGAGCAAGGGAGCCGCATCCGGGGATGCGGACTACAAGCCAGTCGCTATTCAGATTGATTTTTGTGACCGCGTCTGACCGCGATTTCCGCTTTCCTGACCGTGATTTTATGGTATACTTGTTTGGATTTATTTCAGGAGGGTGAAGACGATTCCGAGGGCTCAGGAGATGAAGCTCGGCCAAAAAAGAGACAAAAGGCGGCCCCGCGGAGTCAGGTGAGACCGTACCCGGGATGCGGATTACACGTCATTCGCTGCTCATATGACCGCGACCGACTGCCATTTCCCTCCTTACCGTGATGTTTTCCCTCAATGGGGCTTGTTGTGATTGATTGCAGGCTCTTGTGGTTCGGGATAAAGAAGCTTCGGATGGGGAAAGCGATGAGGCAGAACCGCCGAAAAAGAAAAGGAAAGGAAGGGAAAAGAAAAAGAAAGGAAAGGTGAGAGCAGGGCATCCCGGGATGTGACCGTACAAGTCAGCAATGTCGCTACTTGTGTATGGCGCGTCTGACCGCGATTTCCGCGATTTCCTCACCGCGATGTTGTTTTCACAAGCGGCCTGTTGCGATTGATTCCAGGAGACTAAACCGACGGTGATAGATAAGTGGAAATCGTTTAACCACAACAATAAAGGCGGAAAGCAGTACTTTCGGGAAGGAGTGTTGTATAGCGGCATCTCAAAGAAAAAGGTACGCACTACCTCTGAACTTTGCCCATGGACGAACCCTCCGGCCAGGTTTGCCCGTATCTTAGCTATGAACAGCCGGATGTACGAAATATGATACGCATCCCCGCAATGTTGGCTCATGGTACAGTTACGATTTTGCAACCGAGATCTACGGATAACACCAAGTCGGTCCGAGGTTTGACGAGGTTAGGGTTAGCGTTGACCCTAATACAACAACCCCACCTGATAGTGTGCAATGTGGGGTTGGGTAACAGTGGAAGACACTTCCTGGTGGTACCGGCATGCGCAAGCCCATTGCGCTGTATCTCGAATTGTTTTCTAGCTTTGCTTTCTTGCAGGGACTTGATCTGTCGAATGCTTGGCTGGTGGACTTCGGAACTGGCTCTGGATCTGCAGCCGTCGCAGGCAAGCTCATTGGCCTCAACGTTCTGGCCTTGGACACCAACCCTGCTTGCCTCGCTGCAGTCGCTACGCTCTTGGAGGCGCCTATGGTCGAAAACTGGCATGTAGCGATATCGGAAGTGATGGGGAAGGATGATGCTAAGCGCAAGCGCGAGCTGGCGGACGCAGTCAAGGAGGCCATCGCATCTACTGTTCGTACTCTGGAATTCTCCGCGGGTGCTGAAGGTACCCCTGCTGCTCCCTCCAACAACAACAGGGCTGCCGACAGTTCCGCCACGCTGCCGTCGGCGACGCAGAGTGCGCGTGCCGATGCTCCTGCCCAACAAAACCAGAATAACGAGTAGCAGCGTTTGAGGACGAACGAGTAATGTATGGGTTACCTTATAATTGCAGTTCACGAGGGCGCGATTCATTCGAACGTAACGCTTGGTAGCGGACGGGCCCTCTGGCAGGTGCCAATACGCTTGGTGTGATTCCTCCTCCCGAGGGGGTCGTGGACCTTTGTAGTGCAGAAGTGGCGACGGAATTGGCTTCACTCGAGTTTTCTTCCAAAGATTATTACGAAGGGTGCGTCGCCGCCGTCCGCACCCCCAGTCTTTGTTGACACCATGCGCGCTTGCCCCGCAATTGCCTGCCGTCGAACAGCGTGTTGAGCGTTTAGTGAAGATTGTTAAGCGGCAAAGAGTTGAGTACCGGTGGCATGGTGGCGCCGCAGGACTAAGTATTACGAGATGGGAAATTGGTACAAGATGACCGTTATGGCGCAAAAATTCGAAGCATGCAAATTCGGTGCGTCTCGTTAACGCCTTCGGTGAAGGCTCCGCGGTATTGCGGAGCGAGGTCGGCTACGCGTGAGTCGCGCGCTGTCGACATGGAAGGCGGCCCCTCGACACGCGCTGAGTGGAGAGGTGGGCGACTGTCGACTTGGGGGTTGACGCAGCAAAAGCCTGGAAGACCTGTGCGAAGATCTCCGACCACGAATTCACGTGGTGGCACGTAAGGCTTCAGCAGTCTTACAATCGATTTTTAATAATGGCCGAGTCTTGCCTGAAGAAGCGCGAAGGGGACCACTGCACAAAGCTCGCATGGCAGATCAAACAATACGACGACGAGAAGGTCTTGAAAACAACTCTGTGGGGGAGAAACACTCTGGTGCGTCCGCAACGGTGCCGCATCCGATCGCGCTCGGCGCGAGGTGTGCGATGGGCGAAATCGGGCTCGCAGAGCGGGAGGGCTGAGGGTAAGCTAAACGCCATCTTCGTGTCGCAGGAGTTTTCGCAGAGGGAGGACGAGGTGGACGCGGACGTGGAGAGAATGTTCTTATCGAGGAACGAGAAGCAGCGCATTGCGGCTAAAGCGCAGGCGGATCAAGGTACCGAAATCGGCAACGACTCAATGGAGGAATCACGGGATGGGTGCTTCGACCTTATAATTGCAGTTCACGAGGCCGCGATTCATTCGAACGTAACGCTTGGTAGCGGACGGGCCCTCTGGCAGGTGCCAATACGCTTGGTGTGATTCCTCCTCCCGAGGGGGTCGTGGACCTGCCAGTGGCGACCCGCGGCGGCGGACGAGCCGGCGGCGGGCGCGCCGTGGCGACGGCGGCGACGAGATGGCGGGTGACGGAGCTGGCGCCGGAGGTCGACCCGGCGGCGCCGGCGACGGGGGCGGGGGCGGCGACGGTGTCGGCGGCGGCCACGGCGAGGGCGGCGGCGGAGGCGCGCGCCAACGCCGCGGGGAGGATATGGATCGAGCGCGAGGCTGCGGCGCTCCGGCGCGAGCTGATGGAGGTGCTGGGTCGGTGCGACGGCGGGCGGGCGCGGCAAGGCGATTTGTTGGCGTGGCGCTTATACCTCCTCCGCCTCCCTCCGCCGAAGCCGCTTCCGGAGATCCAGTTCGCCATCAAGCACGCCAGATTGGTGCTCAACGCTCTCGTGCGGGACGAAGTCCTCCGCGTTGTGGCTGTTGCGGGGCACACGGGGGCGTGGGCGGGCTGGACGGGCGCTCCGCCCCTCGCACCCGGCGAGGCGGCGGCGGCGGCGGCGGCGGCGGCGGCGCTGCGGGACGTGGAGGAGGACGGCGTGGCGGAGGATGGGCGCGTGTTGGAGGTGAACCGCGAGGCCTGGGAGGCGGCGGAGGCGACGGAGGCGGCGGCGGCGGCGGCGGAGACGGAGGCGGAGGAGGCCGAGGAGGGGGCGGTCGCTAGGTTCCTGATGGTGGCCGACGACGGCGACGGGCTCGAGCTGGCGCGTCCGGAGGAGGCGCCGTCGGAGCTCAAGTACTGGCGGGTGTTGTCCGTGCTGATGACGAAAGTGTGCGACGGGCCGCCCCGGTCCAGGAGCGACGTGCTGGGCTGGTACAGAACCTGTCTATCGACCCTCGTTGAGCTAAAGGCTGAGGAAATCGATGCCGAGGTTAAGCTGGCAGACCGCCTGCTTGACCGCCTGCTCACGGCGGCTACCACATCCTCTCGCTCCCCCTTGGACGAGTCGCTCGTGGATGGGAGGCGTATGCTCTCGCCGAGCCTCGCGGTGTGGAGATTGCGGGCGCGGGCGGCGGAGGTGGACGGCACGGCGGCGGAGGAGGCGGCGGCCGCGGCGAGGGCGGCGGAGGCGGGCGCGGACGCGGCGGCGGCGGAGGAGGCGGCGGCCGCGGCGAGGGCGGCAGAGGCGGGCGCGGACGCGGCGGAGGCCGCCCGCGCGGCGGCGGAGGCGGCGGCGGCGCCGGCGACGGCGACGGCGCAGGCGACGGCGGAACAGGCGGAACATGCGGCCAATAAGCATGATGCGATTGATGCTGCAGTCCAGCGAGCTATTGCCAACAAAGATAAGCGCTTCTCCGAAGAACCATGTGCATCTGGTGCGTGTCGATGGTGGACGCGTACGGGGTGCGGGTGTTGTTGATGACAAGACGCAGTTGCCATTATACTTATTTTCTCTGGTGACATCCCGGGATGCGGATATTCACATCTTGGGATTCGGAAATCACATCCCGGGATGCGGATATTCACATCTTGGGATTCACATCCCGGGATGCGGATATTCACATCCCGGGATGCGGATATTCACATCTTGGGATTCGGATATTCACATCCCGGGATGCGGATATTCACATCTTGGGATTCGGATATTCACATCCCGGGATGAGGATATTCACATCCCGGGATGCGGATATTCACATCCCGGGATGCGGATATTCACACTCGGGATGCGGATATTCACATCCCGGGATGAGGATATTCACATATTGGGATTCGGATACTCACATCCCGGGATGCGGATATTCACAGATTCACCGAACCAGAAGTGATGCGGGCCGCTTCACATCCCGGGATGTAATTGATCTGATCATGTTGCAGCTACTCCGCACATGTATACGTAGTAGCTACCTTACGAAGTCCCCTTCAGAATGGCGTCGCTTAACAATACTTCTGACCCCATTCTGAATAAGTTGATCGCCAAGAAAGTCCCCGTCCGTTGACGTCAATGCGAGCGTTCTCACGATCCCTCAAGCCCAGCTTCGCAGACCAATTCGCCCGAAACAAGTTGAGCAGCGTCGACCGTGTCGTTATTGCACCGTGTCGCATTGACTCCGCCGCGTGCAGCTAAAAGGCGTGGTTTATCGACTTACACGTGGACATTCCTGGTTTGCCCGGTACGCGTCAGGTCGTGACAAAAAAGTCGTTGATACATGCTCGAAAGAGCTCCAAGCCTTTCTCGATAAGATCACCAACAACCTGGGGGGACGCTTGGTCGAGGTGGCTGTACCACCGGACGGTACGATATTGATGCATATTGTGCGGGTTGCCAGTTATGAATATATGTCGGATGGTGGTTTACGTTGTGGGTGTACGTTTGCGACAGGACACTGCATGTTTCAAGGCTTGGCTGCGCCCCTCGGCTTACAAGGTTGGCTAATACGCGAGATCATCGCGGACCAGGTTCAGATCGGCAGGTGCTCTTACATACGTTCTTTCGATGCAACCTTGCCGGGCAGAGGGAACTCCGCATGTTGGTTACTTGTCAACCGGCAAGTTGATCAAAGGCACTTGGGAAGGACAAAGGCACACGTCTTCACACGAAGGCACAATGGGGCGTGTCTTTTCGTGCAGGTACCAGTTTGTAGATGCGAACGGTCCCACTAAGGAGCAATACATTCAGGCCATACGCACCGGGGACAGTGAGAGCGGTGAAGGCAGGGGTCATTGGGGAGATTCGATGGCATTGACAGCATTTGCAGATGCAACAAACTACTTCGTCGTGGTACAGTTTGCAACACAAAAAGAGCTCAAAGCTGGTCGGACCCATCTCTACGTGCCTAGACACGGGCTTGTCATGTTGGTCGACGGGTTCAAGTTTACTTCCATGCAGATGAGAGAAATCCGACTTGTTCATCACGGGTGGGAATTCAACATCGAAGCTCAGGACGTGCTTTGGCTCTCCTACCGTGAAGATCGAGAATACGGAAAAAAAAAGGAGCCGCGAGCTGCGCACTTCAACGCAATAGTCTGGCGAGATCGTAGGTAAGATCGGTCGTTTACGGATCGCACGGCGGTTACGCATGAGTAATATAACGCTTTGACATGCGGACATCGAGTACCGCGGTCCGAACAATTTTACGAGGCTAAAGGAGGATTGAACCGGGGTCTGTGTGTGGTCGCGCGGGTACCGACTCCTTCGGGCCTGGTTTTCCACAGCGATGGATCCGCCTCGGAGGACTCGCTTGCGCTTGCCGCCGCGGACCCAGGGTCTGTGGGCACGCCGGCCCCCGTCACGCCTCAATGTGCCAACGGTACGTACAATGTATTCATGGTAAACGGGTCGATCAAACGTGCCTGCCCGGCCATCCCTGCCCGTTTCGACCTCTCCATTCGTCACCAGCACCTTCGCCCTCATCCCGGGATGCGAACCAGGTGTGCGGGTCGCGCTAGCTATCTGCTCCAAGTACTTTGACCTGCTCGGGGGTGAACCCGAGCCCCTGTGGCTGCTATATAACGAGCGAACGTTCATAAACTGGTTACTCGACTGTGCATGTGGCGATTTGACAGGTTCTGACAAGGCGAGGTCGAGGACCCAGCGCCCGCTATTTTCGCCGCAACGTGAACGTCCCGTCCGTGCATGCACCCTAACGCCTGACAGGCAGCCTTTTTGGATAGTGGAACAATCAACCCCGCCCAACAAGCAGGCGGCGGCGGAGCAGGCGGCGAAAGCGGCCACGACCTCGCGTTTTCCCCGGAGAGTCCGTACTTGCGAGAACGGCCCGCTATTTTCGCCGCAACGTGAACGTCCCGTCCGTGCATGCACCCTAACGCTTGACAGGCAGCCTTATTGGATAGTGGATCAATCAACCCCGCCCAACAAGCAGGCGACGGCGGAGCAGGCGGCGAAAGCGACCACGACCTCGCTTTTTCGCCGGAGAGTCCGTACGTGCCCGTACGGCCGCGTATCTGGTGGTTCCGGTGTGGGAACTAACTAACAATGTGTGAGCCGAAATACGCGGTAAGTCGCCATTTCTCGGAAGTGTAGCAACATGGAATACAATCAAACCACATGTGAGTATTTGACTCTGCCGCATCCCCGGATGCGGACTCGACGAAACCTTCGATGCGCCCCATCCCGGGATGCTAGGACTGCATAAATCTGACTATCGTTGTTGGGGAAGGGAGTCACGAGCACGTTTGGCCATCGCTCTGAAGCCTACATTTGAGGCATTGATGAAGATTTCCCATATTTCGAAATTTGACGGTTGCGAGATTTGATGTGTGCATACCTACAATTTAGCCTAACTCCGTGTTACCCGATTTCGTGGACCTCGAAATCAATGGGCACATGCCTCATAATCAGGTGTCTTAGCAATCTCGTAAAATGTCTTTTTTTTTTTATGACACAAAAAACATTGATTCGGGCTACATATCAGCATATCGTGCCGGTTTTGCATAAATCTGAATATTTGCTATTGGAGAACTTAGTCACGAGCACGTTTGGCCATCGCTCTGAAGGCTGCATATGAGGCATTGAAGAAGATTTCCTGAATTTCGAAATTTGACGGTTGCGAGATTTGACGTGTGCATACCTAGAATGTAGCCTTACAGTACTGTACCCGATTTCGTGGACCTCGACGACCAATGGGCACATACCTCATAATCAGGTGTCTTAGACAATATCGTAAAATGTGATTTTATTGATGCCATTAAAAAGCATAGATTCGGGCTACATATCAAGCATATCGGGACGGTTTTGGACCGTTTTTGGACCTCATATCAGTCCGCAGAAAAGGGGCTTTCGGCGGGCCCCTTTTATTCTCATAATTACTTACTGGGCGACCCCCACGCTGACA
>Ga0209713_10003053_pt1 | contig 10544 bp, 7 predicted proteins | sample ArcOceMetagenome_3_FD_187444 | JGI IMG/M metagenome (GOLD analysis project Ga0209713, IMG submission 187444) | Marine eukaryotic phytoplankton communities from Arctic Ocean - Arctic Ocean- Svalbard ARC20M Metagenome (SPAdes) (version 2) | ecosystem: Environmental > Aquatic > Marine > Oceanic...
AGAACGCGCTGCGACCATGGATGGCCCTCCCCCTCCCGACGACTATGACGACGATGATCTCGACGAGATGATGGCCAGCGCGCCACCCGGGTATGGCGAGCCGTCGTCGGCCGATCTGGAGGTGCGCGTGGCCTACCGCCGTCCGTTGGCTCGAGGCACCTACCGCCCAGAGGCTAATTTCCGCGTCCGCTCGTCGCTAACACCCTCCCTACCGCTGTTCGACATATCGCGCAGATGGAGGAGGAGATGATGGAGCAGGAGGAGGAGCCCGAGCGGCCTGCCGCTAAGACGCCGATGCCGCCGCAGGAGGCTGGCGGCATGGATATCGAGGAGGAGGAGGAGGAGGATTTCGAGGTGCCGTCGCCCGTCGACGTCAAGGCGTGCTTCGTGCTGCCCTCCGAGGACGGCGAGGAGCCGCACGAGCTGCGCCTGCTCGCGGCGCCGCCGCGGCGCCGGAAGCTCGCGCCCATCGAGGGCTCGCTGCTCTCGCGGCCAATCGCCGCGATGATCGACGAGATGGATCGGGCGGCGGCCTTCGAGCAGGCCGCGGACGAGCCGGCGCCGTCGCAGCCGGCGCCGCCGCAGCCGGCCCCGTCGGGGGAGGGCGCGGCGCTGTGGGTCGACAAGTACGCGCCTCGCGCCTTTGTGGAGCTGCTGTCCGACGAGCGGCTCAACCGGCAGGTGCTGCGCTGGATCAAGCAGTGGGACCCGATCGTCTTCGGCACGCCGGCGCCGGCGCCCGAGACGCGCCCCGGCTGGCAGGGCGCCGGCTGGAGCGGCGACGCCTCCGCCGGCTGGAGCGGCGACGCCACTGCCGCCGCCGCCGCCGCCGCCGCCGCCGGGCACAAGGTCAAGGCGGCGCGGCCCGAGCGGCCGATCCTGCTGATCGCGGGGCCGCCCGGCCTCGGCAAGACGACGCTCGCGCACGTGGCGGCGCGGCACGCCGGCTACCGCACGATCGAGATCAACTCGTCCGACGACCGCACGGCCAAGGTGCTGCGGCAGCGCGTCAAGGACGCGACGGAGGTGCAGTCGGTCTTCGGCGCCTTCTCGTCCAAGGCCGAGATGGAGCGGCCGGTGTGCGTCGTGCTCGACGAGATCGACGGCGCCCACGGCGGCTCGGAGGCGACGAGCGCGATCGCCGAGCTGATCAAAATCGCGACGGGCAAGGGCGGCGGCGGCAAGAAGCGCGGCGGCGACGGCGGCGACGGCGACGGCGGCGACGAGGACGGGGCGGGGCTGCAGCGGCCGGTGGTCTGCGTGTGCAACGAGCTGCACGCGCCGATCCTGCGCCCGCTCCGCCAGATCGCCGAGGTCGTCGAGTTCAAGGGCGTGACGAACGCGCAGCTGACGTCGCGCCTGAAGCGCGTCTGCAAGCACGAGGGGCTCAAGGCCGAGGCCAACACGCTGTCGGTGCTCGCGACGGTCGCTCAGAACGACGTGCGCGCTTGCCTCAACACGCTGCAGTTCGTGCGCGCAAAGTCGCACACGCTCACCGACGACATGGTGCTCTCGGGCTCGATCGGCCGCGCCAAGGCCTCCAAGAATATCTTCCAGATCTGGAAGCAGATCTTCGTCTCCTCGGCGCCCAATCGGCCGCGCCCCGGCGCGGCGCCCCCGCCGCGTGGCGGCGGCGGCGGCGGCGGCGGCGGCGGCGGCGGCGGCGGGCGCGATCGCCGCCGCGAGCCGAGCGCGGCGGCGAGGGCGTCGCTCGACAAGCAGCAGCAGCTGCTCAAGGAGCTCTCGCAGGCCGACACGGGCCGCGTCTTCGACGGCGTCGTCGAGAACTACCTGCAGGTGCCGTACAACGACCCGCAGCTCGTGCACACGGCCGACGCGGCCGAGTGGCTCTCGCTCCACGACGAGATGCAGGCGGCGCAGTTCAACAAGGGACACTTCGAGCTGCTCGCCTACCAGCACTGGCCCGTGCTCGCGCTGCAGCGCCTGTGCGCCGTGCCGCACAACCCGAACCAGATGCAGTTCCCGCGCGCCGCCGCCGAGCACCGCGCGCGGCAGACGCAGCGCGCGCAGCAGCTGCGCGGCTGGCAGGCGGGGCTGGTGCCCGCCGTCTACCCGCTCTGGTCGTCGCGGACGCTCGTGCTCGACGCGCTCTCGCCGCTGCTGCACGTGCTCGCGCCGCCGCTCAAGCCGGCGGCCGCGCACCTCCTCTCGACCGACGAGCGCAAGGTGCTGCTCGAGCTCGTCGACAGGCTGCTCGCCTTCGGCCTCCGCTACGTGCAGGTGCAGGCCGACAACGGCCAGTACGTCCACCGGCTCGAGCCGCCGCTCGCCGAGCTGCTCTGCGGCGCCGCCGACGCCGACGGCGGCGCGCAGCTCCAGCCGCAGGAGGCGTCCGGCGGTGCCGCGGCCGGTGCGCCGCGCGAGCTGTCGAACATGGTCAAGCAGCTGCTGGCGGTCGAGATGTCGCGCGAGATGATGCGCAGGCAGCGCAAGGCCGACGGCAACGACGACATGGGCGCGTCGCCGCCGCCAAAGGCCAAGACGCCGCCGCCGCAAAAGAAGGCCGTGTCGGCGGCGGAGGCGGCCAGGGCGGCGACGGTCGCCAAGCCACAGGAGGCGGTCGTGAAGCGCGACATGTTTGGGCGCCCCGTGGCGGCCAAGCAGGTACAGCGCAAGCGCAAGGAGACCGGGGGCGGCGGCCGCGCCGCCGCCGAGCTGGAGCAGGTGCGCTTCAAGTACCACGAGGGCGTCACCAACGCCGTGCGCCGCACCGTGCGCGTGCAGGACCTGCTCTAGCCGCGTGGGCGAGCCGGATGGTCCCGGGACCCCTCTCCAACAGACAGAGTGTCGGGTATTTTTGAGCCTGGAAGGGCGGCGGGGCTGGGGCATTCGAACGGGCTCTATGTGATGATAAGAGAGATGTCTCGTTTTATTGCGACCTAGCGCTGGGACAGCCGGCCGGCCATCATGCCACCTCACTACACTCTACGCGCGCGGAATTCTCAGCGGTCACCGCACCTTTCTCGCCTCGGTGCAGTCCCTCGAAAGATGGCCCGGCTTGCCGCAGTTGAAGCACTGCAGCCCCCCGCCCCGTGCGGACGGGCAGGCTCGCGACAGGTGGCCCTCCTGACCGCAGTGGAAGCACGCCGTCGGGCTTTTGGCCTCGGGGCACGCTCGGGACATGTGCCCCTCTTGGCCGCAGTGATAGCAGCGTACAGCTGCGCCGCTCGCCGCCGGCATCACCGCGCTCGTGCCCGGCAGACCGCGGCCGTACCGCTCGCCATACCGCTGCTTCTTGGCGGCCGTGCAGGCCTTGCACCGCGCGGGCACGGTCACGTCGAAGCCCTTCGCGAGATAAAAGTCCTGCTCGCCTGCGGTCACCACGAACGAGGCGTTGCAGTCCCTGCAGGTCGTGGAAACATCCTTCAGGTCGCTCGCTGCGCCTCCGTTGGCCACGGTTGGCGTCCACTCCTTCTTCGGGGCGCTCTGGCGCTCGCCCGGGCCGTCGGTGCCCTTGGCCGCGCCGCACCGGTAGCAGGCGTCCTTGGAGGCAAAGCAGCTCGCACCGCACGGCCCGCAAGTCCAGTCTCCTGGCCGCGAGTTGCCGCCTGCCGCGCCACACTTGAAGCAGGAGGTACGGTTGGCGAAGCAGAGCGCGCCGCACGCGGTGCAGTCCCAGTCTCCACGCTTGGCCTCGACGTTGGACGATGTGGCCTTTGGCTGCTCCTCGCGCTTCGCCTTGGCCTGAGCCTGCGCCGCCTCAGCCTGGGCGGCCTTTGCGGCCTTGGCCTCGGCCTTGGCGGCGACCTTGGCGGCCTCGGCGGCCTCACGCGCCGCGAGGAAGTCCGCGGTGGCCGTGGCCCGCGTCGCCTCGTCCGCCTTCTCACCAGCACGCGCCTCCTTCCTCTGCTTCTTGGTCAGCTTTGGCTCGGTGTCGGTGCTAGCCGTGCCGTCGGCAACGGCGCGCTTCTTGTCCTTCGTGTCCTGCTTGTCCTTCTTGTCCTTCTTGTCCTTCTTGTCCTTCTTAGCCTTCTTCTCTTCCTTGGCCAGGCTCTCCATCGGAGCAACAGGCTCGAAAACCACGGACGGTGTGTCCCCGTGGTCACGCTATCTTTGAATGCACTTGCATGCATGCAACGCCTCAAATTAGTCCTGAAACGCTTAAACGGTGTAATCGCTGACAAACGCGGCACCTCAAAAGCCGCAATAGCCTGAATACCGGGACCTGAAGAATCACTACGTAGATTCACTGCGTCTACGTGAAGTGTTTGTGTAGTTGAGGCGGAGTTGAGGGTTGTTAACAGTACACCCTCCAAAAACAAAATCTGTAGCGCTGGGCAGTCCGTCCCCTCAGTGTGGCGGCGGCCGAGCTGGAATTGTGACGATGCGTTTGCTTCTAATGCTGTCCGCCACGGCCTTCGCCGCCGCCGCGCTGCATCCAGCGCCCGCGCATCCCGCTGGCCGAGCGTCGAGCAGACTCACCGCCGCAGCCGCTCGGAATTACCCGCGAATTAGGCGCGCGGTGATGGCCGAGGACGGCGGCGGCGGCTTCGACCTGAACGCTGCGTTCGCACAGCAGCTGAAGAAGAGCACCGGCACCGATTCACCCCGGGAGGCCAAGAAGCGCACCGATAGGCTGGCGGCGGCCGAGAAGAGGAGCAAGGAGCCGAAGAACCGGCCTGGCACGCGCCTCGACCTGGCCAACAAGCCGCAGAACTTCTTCCGCGGGCTCGCCGAGCGTGACGAGGAGGCGCAGCGGCGGGCAGCAGATGGCGCCGAGCTGGAGGAAGCAGATCTGCTGGACGCCGACGACGCCAAGATCTTTGCCATCGGGTTTGTGCTGATCGCGGTCTTCTTTGCGTTCGCCACGGGCTTTATTCCCGACAAGCTCGACCAGCAGGCCTACCAGAAGGCGATCGACACGGACAACTTGGACCTGCGGAAGTGCCTGGACTACGCATACAGCTTCAGCGAGAAGAATATATGCAAGTTCAAGTACGGCAACTGACGCGGCGTTGGACGCACACAGAAACCACAAACGCCGCGCATCGTGTCGGGTGAGCGTGAGGCCCCTTATTGAAATCTATTTTGAGTCTTCGTCGAGTAGTGAGATGCCGCTGTCTACTTCCCCGGCGTCAAGCGCCTCAGGATCTTCGCGAAGCCGCGATTGGCCGGCGCCCACCCCCGGTACAGGATGAGGTACGCCGCGCAGATGGACGCACTGCGGTTCTGACCGGCGGAGCAGTGCACGAGCACGCGCCTCTTCTTGCGAATCGCCGCATCGACGAGCTGTGCGCTGCGCAGCTTATGCATATATAAGCACCTCTTCGCGAGCACCTTTCCTCCTCTGTCTCGCCGCCCTGCTCGTCCTCAAAGAACACCTCCACGTCACTGAGAGCCGACCCTCCGTCGCTCTGGCTTGGCTCCACGGTGCTCAGCACGTAGGGAGGTTTCACCTTCGACCTGAAGATCTTGGGCGCCTTGCGGTTGCCCACGTACAGCGGTGCTGGCTGCGACCGTGTCCTCAGGCTGGCAAACGACACTGGTGACTCCCATGCCCATGCCTCCCAAGGCTGACTCGCCCATCGGATCTGCGCTGCCTGACGGCTGAGCTTGTGTGACGGCCTCTCGCCGCTCACCAACTTGCCGTGTGCTTGTACCAATGCGATGTGCGTTCACGGGGCCTGCACGCATGCGAGACTTCGTGCCGCAAAGCGCAACCTTTGGCGAGTCTCAGACGCTAGCTTCTTAGCCAGCATGGCCGCACGTTGTCCGCTGAGCTGCACCTGCGAGCTCTGCATCGAGGTGCCGAAGCCGGACTCCGACGAGGAGGGCGAGGCGCAGGTGGTGCAGGCCGCCAAGAAGGCGAAGAAGGAGAAGGAGAGGGGGCTGCCTCAGCAGCCACAGCGCACGTGGTCGGCGCTGGAGACCATCCTGGGCTTCAGCTTCGTCGACGACGGTCCCAACCACACGCTCGTCAAGGCGCTGCGGAGGTGTGAAAAGTACGAGATCGCGTGCCAGGGCGACGACCACGCCGACAAGGACAAGCCTACGTTCAACTCGCAGGCGAGCCTAGGCCCTGAGCTAACCCCAGCCCCTGAGCTAACCCCAGACTGGCGCACGGCGCTCGCGCAGGCGATGCACTATGCCCGTGCCGCGGCCGCAGTCGCCGGGCAGCGGTGCCTGTGGCGCAAGCGCGAGCGCGTGGGCTCCGAGAAGAGCTTCAAGCAGTGGCTGACCACGTTGCCGTGGATTCAAGAGCCGCGCGCGTTCCAGATCCTGCAGTTCATGAACACCGGCACGTTCGAGGCGCTCGCCAGCCTCGAGAGCGGCAGGGCGCCTCTCTCGGTCACGGAGAATCTCCGACGCACGGTCGACGATGCGGGCCATTCGATGCTGCACGCGCCGCAGAGACTCGAGCTGGGAAAGGTCTTCGGCATCAGTTCGATACGCGCGATTCAGCTCGTCGACGGCACGCTCGTCGACAGGGCGGGCAACCCGAGCGGGCTGCGCCCCGTTCTCTCGGTTGCCGAGCTGCGCGAGAGCCCGGAGCACCTGGAGGCGCTCCGTGCGCATGTCGTCGGCGCCGACGGCGTCCTGACGGCGTCGCTGAACCACTTCGAGCAGCTGCAGCAGGGGGTGCCCGTGGCGACGGCCGAGGCCATGCGGAGCACCGTGCTGCGCATCGTGCGACGGCACCACTCGGCACGCGTCGGCGCAACGCGCGACTGCCCGCCGCCGGCCGAGGGCGCGCCGCCGTGCCGGTGCTGCTGGCACGCCGAGTTCATGGGCGGCAAGCGCACCAAGGGCAGGTTTGGTCACGACGTCGACCTGCTGGTGTGGCACCACTCCGAGCCCAACAGCTGGGGCGAGGAGAGGACCGCGTGCGTCGTGTGCCCGCTCGTGGCGGAGCTCGAGCAGCTGGGCGTGCTGCTGACGAAGAGCGAGGGGCGGCGGACACTGATCCGGCGCGACCACAAGAAGAAGCAGCCCGACCCACTCAACGGCGAGAAGGGCTACCTGAAGAGGCCGGTCATCTCGAGCCAGAACGTCGGCATCGAGAACCTGCAGGGCGACTGGCACGACAAGGTCTTCGGCATCTGGCGCACGCCCGAGGGGATGCACCACCGCATCGACATCGTCGTCGTCAACGTGCCCGAGGAGCTGCCGTTTGCGCGGCTCACGTGGACGGGCACCCGCACGCTCAACCGGCTGATGCGGCTGCAGGCGATCCAGCTCGGCCTCAACCTCAACGCAAACGGCCTCCTCGCGCGCGAGGGGCCCGAGACGCGCGTCGTGGTCGAGGCGCGACCGGGGCACGCCTCCCGCGAGGTGGTGATCCACGGGCACGGCCACGTGCCATTCGAGTTCTGCACGAGCGAGGAAGACATCATCCGCATCCTCGCGCGCGGGACGGACCACTTCGTGGGGCTGGTAGATCCGCGTTGCCGTAATGCATGAGTCGATACTTTAGAATCGCCTTCGGTGCCTTTGATGGCGATTAGATACTTTAGATACTTTAGATCATTGCTTTGCCTAAGGCCCTAAGCCGCCGGTCTTCATGATTGACGGCTCAGGTGGTGTACCCCCCGGGTGGCTGGGTCGCATGTCCTGCCTGCCTCCCTCGTCCTGTGTCCTGTCATCCGCGGTTGCCTCATCGTCGTCCATTCAGTGCGCACGCTGTCGGCACGCCGCTCATGTCCGTCGCCTACGGCAAGCCCGAGCAGTATGCCATCCTCGAGAAGGTGCGTCAGATCTTCAGGAAGCGTGGTGGTGGCATCTGCACGTTCCGGTCGCTCTCTCGAGCCTTCCGTATCATGGACACCAACCGCGACAAACGCCTGACATTCGATGAGTTGAAGACGGGGCTGTGCGACATGGGCGCACGCAGCTACCTCGGTCAACACGAGTGGCCAAAGCTGTTCAGCATCTTCGACCATGACGGCTCCGGTAGCATCGACCAGGCCGAATTCCTGCTTGCCGTGCGCGGCACGCTGTCCGCCGCCCGCAGGGTGCTGGTCGACCACGCGTTCAGCCTCATGGACAAGAGCTGCACCGGCATGATCAACAAGGATGATATCGAGTCGCGCTTCCGTGGACACGACGCGACGCTCATGATGCGCGCCCTCGGTGATCGCAACAGCGACGGCTTCATCACGCCCGACGAGTGGCGCGACTACTACGCCTCCATCTCGGCCAACTTTGACACGGACGCCGGCTTCAACCTGATGATGCGCAACGCGTGGCACATCTCTGGCGGCGTCGGTGCGGAGTCCAACACTACCAACAAGCGCGTCCTCGTGACGCGGCTCGACGGCTCGCAGACGGTCGAGGCGATCGAGGAGGACCTGGGACTCGACAACCGCGCAGTGATGGCCGCGCTCAAGAGGCAGGGCATCTGGGATGCGGTCGGCTTCAGCGTCGATGGTGTGCCTACGGGGTCATACTCGTCGGCCATGCAGACGCCGCGAGAGGCGGCTGCGAGCACCCCGGACAGGGGCTGGCCGCGGCAGGGCGAGGAGACGGAGCGCACGCTGCAGCGCACTCCGGCAGGGGGGTACGCGCAGGAGGGCCTCCTCACGAGCCGCGGGTCGGCGTCGCCGCCTGGGAATCGTCGCGGGTCGCCGCAGCAGCTCGCCAACGCCGTTGCTGGCTCGACGTCCGCACGGCTCGACTTCCGAGAGGCACGCATGAACGGCCGTACGCCCAGCGCGCCAGCGGGACCACCTCGCTCGGCCTGGATGCCAGCACCGCCCAAGCAGGCCAACGGTGGGCACGTGCCACAGCAGCAGCAGCAGCAGCAGCCGCAGTACGTGGCGTGGTCGCAGCCGCAGCCACCATCGCAGCAGCGGTATCAGCAGCAGCCGCCGCCGCAGCAGCAGCCGCCACAGCAGCAGCAGTGGGCACAGCCGCGTGACCAGATGCCGCCCATGCGCACGGCGGCGCAAGCCAGGTCGATGGTGCAGACGTCTGGCGCGATGCCGCCAGCGAAGCAGTACAAGATGATGGAGACGGTGCGGACCGCACTCGCGGCGCGCGGCGGCACGACATTCCGGCACCTGGCACGCGAGTTCCGCATCATGGACGACAACCGCGACCAGCGGCTCAGCTTCACCGAGTTCCACGAGGGCCTCACCGACCTGGGGCTGCGCCACTTCGGATGGACGCTCGTGCAGTGGCAAGGCCTCTTCGGGCTCTTCGACTCGGACGGCTCGGGCAACGTCGACATGACCGAGTTCCTCAAGGGCGTGCGCGGCAGCCTCAACGCCGATCGGCGCGTCTTCGTCGACAAGGCCTTTTCGATCCTCGACAAGAGCCGCACCGGCACGATCACGATGCGCGACATGCAGCAGACGTACAAGGGCGAGCCCGAGCAGATTAAGCGCGTGATGCACGCCTTTGGCGACAAGAACCACGACGGCGAGATCACGCGCGACGAGTGGTACGACTACTACTCGGGCCTCTCCGCCAACTTCGACACCGACCAGGAGTTTGAGCTGATGATGCGCAACGCGTGGCACATCTCGGGCGGGGTCGGCGCCGCGGCCAACACCTCCAACACCCGCGTCCTCGTGACGCACCTCAACGGCAGCCGCACGGTCGAGTGCATCGAGAACGACCTGGGCCTCGACATGCGCGACCACAGCGCCGTCGTCGCCTCCCTCAAGAAGCAGGGCATCTGGGATTGCATCTCCGCGGAGCGCGTCTCGGCCATGTGACATGACGACCAGGACAAGATCTTCAAACGCTCGTATGACATCACAATCGACAATGCGACGCACGTGATGTGGGCAGAGGTGTGTTGAGAGACGTTGAGAGGCGGGTGCGGGAAAGTGGGAGATCAAGCGTGTGTTCATGTTCATGCTCATTGTGCAACAGACCTAAACTCCAGAGTCGGACATGAATCAAGCGTGTTCAGTGATGACGCTACCTAGTCCGAGCCTTCCGCCGCGTCCGCAGGAGGACCCACGGGCTCCGGTGCCTCATCCCGTTTGATCGCTGCGGCCCGTTTCTCCTCAGAGCCGCCCATAATTTTCTGCCAGAATCCCGTTGGCTTCGCCTTCGGCTCAGGAAGCGGCGCATCTGGGTCGGGCACATCGTAGGAGGTCTGAAACGGGCTGAGGTTTGCATCCTTGGCACGCGCAGCTCTCGCCTCGGCCCGTTTCTTGGCGTCCACCAGCCACGGCGGGTCCGGCTTCTCCTCACCAGGCTTCGGTGCGAAGATGGACCAGCCACCTTGCTCGCCCTTCTCGTCCGCCAAGCGCTTGCGATACTCCATCTCACTCTCCATGCGTGCTGGCATGGCTCGTGCCAGTGGTGCGGTTGCGCTGTGCAGACCGAGGCTGCGCGAGCATGGTGGTGTGAAGGCGAGACTGGCCAGACCGGCTAACGACACGAGCATCGGCCGATGGATTTAATTGAAACACCGCGCGCATGCGCATGCAGCGCGAAAACCGTCTAAGCCTGGTGTCACAGATTCGACCAATCTCCCCTGCCTCAATTCGATGCTCGTCACCTCTGCCGCCGGCGCTCGCCGCGCCCTGAGCAGCGCCGCAGCGAAGCCGGTGCTGCGCGGCGTCGTC
>Ga0209713_10003054_pt1 | contig 10543 bp, 3 predicted proteins | sample ArcOceMetagenome_3_FD_187444 | JGI IMG/M metagenome (GOLD analysis project Ga0209713, IMG submission 187444) | Marine eukaryotic phytoplankton communities from Arctic Ocean - Arctic Ocean- Svalbard ARC20M Metagenome (SPAdes) (version 2) | ecosystem: Environmental > Aquatic > Marine > Oceanic...
CTCCAGCGCGGCGAGGTCACCTTCTTCTTCGACGGCGTGCGGATTGAGGACGACGAACAGACGCCAGGCGACTTCGACATGGAGGACGGCGATGTCATCGATGCGACGATTCCCGACGGCGTCGGCGGCGGCGCCGGCGGCGGCGCCGGCGGCGGCGGCGACGACGACGACGATGACGACGAGTAGAAGCCCGAGCTGCGCCAGCCTGCCGGCTGCGGAGCCAGGTGTCGTGGTCGGCGATGTATGGCGACTGGCGCATCCACCTTATCTGATTGCATGATTGCGCACCTGCCGTTGCGCCATGCGCGATCTTCCTTGTTTGCGTATCTCGTTTCTCGTTGCCGTTGCGCGCCTCATATCGTTTTTATTCGATGTTTACGGAGGTACTTTAGCCGTAACGATTACCGTAGGCCGGGAGCCGGCGGGAGCGGAGGCCAAATGCCAAAATGGGTTTCCGTGTGTTGTTCCGTAAGAGTAAATTTATCCTGCAAAATCCTATGCTCTAGGCTAGTGTGTGTCCGTGGCCATGCTCTCCCCTTATCCTCGCAACGCCGTGTTGAGTTCTCCGCTGACGAAGGGCGCCTGCGCATCCGACTCCTGGATGTATTTGATGAGCCGCGCGCGCCGCTTCTGCTCGGCGACCACCTTGAAGGCGAGGCCGAGCAGGAAGGTGAGCGCCAGCGTGCTCAGGCTGATGACGACGATCATCCACGGCTCGACGAGGTCCTTCTTCGTGCTCGAGTGCCTCCTGTGCGAAGTGAGCGCGGCGGCCGAGCTGGAGGGCAGCCCCTGCGCGCCGCCGGCCGACGCGACGAGCGTGCCGCCCGGCGCGACGGAGCAGTCGTCGGCCGAGTAGCCCTCCTCGCAGTAGCAGGTGCCGCGCACGCAGTCGCCCCGCCCCGAGCAGCCGTGCGGGCACGCCAGCGCGAGCGAGCAGTTGGCGCCGTCGAAGCCGACGTCGCAGAAGCACGTGCCGTGCACGCACTGGCCGCGGTGCGAGCAGTCGTCGGCACACAGCTGCGCCGACGAGCAGTCCTCGCCCGCGTAGCCCGGGTCGCAGTCGCAGCTCAGCGAGTCGCCGTCGGCGACGCACGAGCCGCGGCCCCAGCAGTGGTTGGGGCACGACGGCTCGCGCGAGACGGGCGAGACGGCCTGCGTGTCGCACGCCGTGCCCGCCCAGCCGGGCGCGCAGATGCACGCGCCGTCCTTGCAGACGCCGTGCAGGTTGCACTCGGAGGGGCACGCGTTCTCGAGCTCGCACGCGCCGCCGCGGTAGCCGACGGCGCACACGCACGACGCGCCGCCGTCGGCGTCGTCCATGCAGACGCCGCGGCCGCTGCAGTCGGCGGCGCACGGCGTCACGTCGCCCACCGGCTGCGCGCGGCCGACGACGCCGCCGCCGCGCTGCGCCTCGTACCGCGCCGCCACCGGCACCGCCTCGTCGCAGCCGAGCCCGCCGTAGCCCGCCGCGCACACGCAGGCGGCGCCGGTGGCGCGGACCTCGCAGATGCCGCGGCCGGAGCAGTCGAGCGGGCACGGGTCGACGCGGAGGCAGTTGGCGCCCGAGAAGCCCGGCACGCACTCGCACGCGCCGTTGACGCAGATGCCCGCGCCGGAGCAGTCGTCGGCGCACTCGGAGAAGGGGCCGCTGCCCGACGTGACGACCTGCGAGCAGTCGGCGCCGAGCGAGCCCGCCGCGCAGAGGCACTTGCCGTAGTGGCAGACGCCGTAGCCCGAGCAGCCCGAGGGGCATGGCGCCGCGACGGCGCAGTCGGCGCCCGCCCAGCCGAGCGCGCACGTGCAGAAGGCCACGCCGCTGACGCCGAGCGAGCAGACGCCGTGGCCCGAGCAGCCGCGCTCGCACCCCGCCACCGCGCCCGCGACGGCCGCCGCCGTGTCCGACGTCCTGGCGGCGCAGCCCGCGCCCGCCCAGCCGACGGCGCACGAGCAGTGGCCGTTGAGGCAGACGCCGTGGCCCGAGCAGCCGTCGACGGGGCACGGCTGCCGCTCGGCGCAGTCGGCGCCGCCCCAGCCGCTCGCGCAGTAGCACGCGCCCGCCTTGCACACGCCGTGCGACGAGCAGAGCGACGGACAGAGCGCCGACTGCTGCGAGACGGCGACGGCGTTGGCGACGCCCGCGATGGCCGTGTAGCTCTCGCCGCCGCCGCTCGCCACCCGCGCCGCCCTCTCGAAGGCCGCGCCGTTGCCGCCGTGCTGCGCGGCCGCCTGCGCGGCGACCTGCGTCTGGCTGCGCGAGGCCGTCACCTGGTTGCACGCGGGGCCCGTCCAGCCGACGGCGCACGTGCACGTGCCGGCGGTGCACAGCCCGTGCTTCGAGCAGTTGAAGGGGCACGGCGCGGCGGTGCCGCAGTCGGAGCCCGAGTAGCCGGCGACGCACGCGCAGAGGCCGCCGCGGCAGACGCCGCGCCCGCTGCAGTCGTGCGCGCACTGCGTCGGCGACGCCTCGACGCGCGTCGAGCAGTCGTTGGCGAGGACCAAGTGCGTCAAGCCCGGCTTGGCGCCGTAGCCGGCGGCGCACTCGCAGGTGCCGTCGATGCACAGCCCGTGGCCGCCGCAGTCGCCCGGGCACGGCGCGAGGCGCGTGCAGTCGGCGCCCGCGTAGCCCGGCACGCACGTGCACGAGCCGGCGCCGTCGCACAGGCCGCGCCCCGCGCAGTCGGCGGGGCAGCTCGTCGTGCCGATCTGCACCGAGCAGTCGTCGCCCGTGAAGCCCGCGTCGCACTCGCACTTGCCGCCGAGGCAGTAGCCGTACGACGAGCAGTTGTTGGGGCAGCCGAGCGGCAGCACCGCCTGCGCGCAGTCCTTGCCCGCCCAGCCGATGGCGCACTTGCACCGCCCCTCGACGCAGATGCCGTGCTCGGAGCAGCCGTTGTCGCACGGCGCCTGCAGCCCGCAGTCGGTGCCCGCGTAGCCGTCGACGCACTTGCACGCGCGCCCCTCGCACACGCCGCGCCCCTTGCAGTTGGACGGGCACGCCGTCAGCTGCAGCGCGACGCGCTTGGCGCACGCGGGGCCGCCGAAGCCCGGCGCGCACTCGCACACGCCGTTGGTGCACACGCCGTGCATCGAGCAGCCGCCGGGGCACGGCAGGCGCTGCGCGCAGTCGACGCCGCCCCAGCCCGTCGGGCACTCGCACGTGCCGCGGTGGCAGACGCCGCGGTTGGAGCAGTCGAGCGCGCAGTTGGTGACGCTCTCGGGCCGCTCGCACTGCGCGCCGGTGAAGCCGTTTGCGCAGAGGCACGTGCCGTCGATGCACGCGCCGTGGCGCGAGCAGAGGCCGTCGCCCGGGCACGTGAGGCACTGCGAGCAGTCGCCGCCCGTCCAGCCCTGCACGCAGACGCAGCCGCCGTTGTGGCAGACGCCGCGGCCGGAGCAGTCGTTGAGGCACGCCGTCGCCTTGGGCGTCACCGCCTGCTGGCAGTCGGCGCCCGCGTAGCCGGCGGCGCACACGCACTGGCCCGCCATGCAGAGGCCGTGGCCCGCGCAGTCGGAGCGGCACGGCAGGTGGCAGTTGCTGCCCGAGTAGCCGACGGCGCACAGGCAGCGGCCGTCGAGGCAGACGCCGCGCGTCGAGCAGTTGAACTCGCAGCGCATCGCGTCCGCCAGGAAGACCTCCGACGTCTGCAGCAGCGCCGGCGCGAGGTCGGCGTCGGCGGCGGCGTCGGCGGCGGCCTCGTCGTCGGCGGAGGCGGCGCGCTGCTGCGGCGCGACGGCGCCGTCGTCGAGCTGCAGCATCGAGAGGTAGGCGCGGCTGCGCTTGAACGAGACGGGCGACGTCTCGGAGCACGAGGCGCCGTAGTAGCCGTCGAGGCACGCGCACTTGCCGTGCAGGCAGATGCCCTGCCCGTTGCACGAGCGGCGCGGGTCGCCCGCCTTCGGGCAGTGCTCGGTCGTCGAGCAGTCCTCGCCCTCGTAGCCCGGGTTGCAGAAGCAGCGGCCGTTGATGCAGTCGCCGCGGCCGTTGCAGTCGGAGGTGCAGCTCGTCTCCTGCGCGCAGTCGTCGCCCTCGTAGCCGGGGTTGCAGAAGCAGACGCCGTACTTGCACAGCCCGCGGCCGGTGCAGTTGTTGAGGCACGCCACCTCGGCCGTGCAGTCGGGGCCCGAGTAGCCCGGGTAGCACGCGCACTCGCCCGCCTTGCACACGCCCTTCGCGTTGCAGCGCGTCACCGTCTGCGACGACGGGTCGACGTAGTCGCCGGCGCACGAGACGCTCTGCTCGCACGAGTCGCCCTCGTAGCCCGGGAAGCAGACGCAGCGGCCGAGGTCGCAGTGGCCGTGCGAGTTGCACCCATCGGGGCACGGCTGGTGCGTCGAGCAGTCGTCGCCGCCCCAGCCGGGGTCGCAGTAGCACAGGTTGTTGCGGCAGACGCCGTGCGACGAGCAGTTGGCCGGGCACGACGGCGTCAGCTCGCACCGCTCGCCGCCGTAGCCCGGGTAGCAGTAGCAGCCGCCGTTGAGGCAGGTGCCGTGGCCCGAGCACGTCTGGCCGTTGAACTGGCAGCTCGTGCCGCCGCAGTCGACCTTGTTGCAGTCGGCGCCCGCGAAGCCCGGCTCGCAGAAGCAGCGGCCGTTGTGGCAGTAGCCCTGCCCGCTGCAGTCGCTCGGGCAGCCCGTCGCCGGCTTGGCGAGGCCCTGCGCCACCTCGGAGCACGCGTCGCCCGCGTAGCCGACGTCGCACTTGCACGCGCCGAAGAGGCACTCGCCGTTGCCCGAGCAGTTGGCGGGGCACGACGAGGCGGGCAGGCAGTCGACGCCCGCGTAGCCCGGCTCGCACAGGCACATGCCGTTCTGGCAGACGCCGTGGTGGCGGCAGTCCTCGGGGCACGGCACGGCCGTCGAGCAGTCGAGGCCCTGGAAGCCGGGGTAGCACAGGCACTTGCCGAAGCGGCAGACGCCGTTGCGCTCCGACGTGCAGTTGTTGGGGCACGGCGGCTTGGCGACGACGTGCGTGCACTCGGAGCCGCCGAAGCCGGGCTCGCACAGGCAGTGGCCGCCGAGGCAGATGCCGTGCGCGTTGCACATGCCCGGGCAGAACTCGCGCTCGAAGCAGTCCTCGCCCAGGAAGCCCGGGTGGCAGTAGCACTGGCCGTGCGCGCAGACGCCGTGGCCCGAGCACTGCTGCGGGCACGGCACCTCCGCCTCGCAGCCGGGGCCCGACCAGCCCGGGTCGCAGTCGCACTCGCCGTTGACGCAGCTGCCGTGGTGGCAAACGGGGTCGCACGGGATCTCCTCGTCGCACGCGAGGCCCGTGTACCCCGGCTCGCAGTAGCACACGCCGTGGTGGCACAGCCCGTGCCCGTTGCACTTGTCGGGGCAGTCGAGCACGAGCGAGCAGTTCTCGCCGCCGAAGCCGAGGTCGCAGAAGCACTTGGCGTGGCGGCAGATGCCGTGGTGCGAGCAGAGGCCGGGGCACTCCTGCGCAAAGGCGCAGTCGTCGCCGTAGAAGCCGAGGTCGCAGTAGCACGCGCCGTTCTCGCACACGCCGTGCGACGAGCAGTTGTTGGGGCACTGCTGCACCACGTCGCACGCGGTGCCGTTGTAGCCGGGCGCGCAGATGCACACGCCCTGCGAGCACAGCCCGTTGCCCGTGCAGTTGCTGGGGCAGTCGAAGGTGCCGGTCGCGTCGACGAGGACCGAGAGCGTCCACGCGTCGTTGAAGCACTTGTGCCCCACCTGGCAGCCGCCGTACATGGTGACGAGCGAGCCGCGCGCGACCGCCGCGAGGCCGTGCCGCGACGCCGGCGCGCCGGCGTGGTGCGGCAGCTGCTCCCACATCTGCGCGCTCGGCTCGTAGATGTGCGTCTCGTTGTAGCACGTGTGCGCGTTGAAGTTGCAGCCGCCGAACATGACGAGCCGGTTCTGCACCGCGAGCAGCACGTGCCCCTCGCGCGCGGGCGGCGCGTGCGACGCGGCGCTCGAGACGACCGACCACGCCATCGTGTTCAGGTCGAGCACGTGCATCGACGTCTCGGCGCACGTGGCGGCGCTGCCGCCCCACACGTAGACGCGGTCGTTCATGTAGACCATCGCGTGCCCCTTGCGCGCCGACGGCTTCGGCCCCGTGCTCGCCGGCGCGAGCCAGTGCGGAGGGTTCGGCACGTAGAGCCAAAGGTCGTTGTAGTAGCCCAGGTCGGAGAAGCCGCCGAAGACCATCATGCCGCGGCTCGGCAGCGCGACCGCCGCGTGCCCCTCGCGCTCGGGCGGCTTGGAGCCCGTGATCGCCGGCCGGGACCAGCGGGGCGGGTCCATCGCGAAGGTGAACACGTCGTTGGTCACGGCGCCGTCCGCCAGCCCGCCGAAGAGGTACATGGCGCCGTCGAGCATCGCCGCGGTCGAGCTCTTGCGCGGGCCGGGCGAGGCGGCCGAGGGCGCCACGGCCAGCGTGCTCCACGCGTTGGTCTCGAGGTTGAGGATGCTCATCGACGACAGGCACGTGCCACGCACCGTGGCATCCGTGCACCCGCCAAAGAGCAGCATCCGGCCATGCTCAGCGTCCAGCGCGGTGGTGAAGCCGTGGTTGGCTGAGGGCAGGGCGCCCGTCGTTGCGAAGGGCTCCCACGTCACGTACGCTGCGCATCGGGGAGAGGCAGCGGTGAGTTGCACGGAGCCGGGCGGGGGCGAGGCCGACCCAGAGGGCTCGGAGGGGCAGCCTGGTGCGGCGGACGCACCTGTGTCGGAGGTGTCCTCCTCGCGCTGCTCGACCAGGTCCTGGGCCCGCGCGCTGCCGAGCAGGGCCGCGACGAGGAGGGAGCGCATGCTGCTAGCACCGAGCGCACGCCAAAAGCAAAAGCGCTGCGGTAGCCCTTCCTCAGCCCCGGGACGTTCCCAAAAAAGGGACGAACTTGCTTGCTGGTTGAGCTTTCACGGGCCCACGCGCCTTTCCGGTGTTGGAGCAGGCGTACTTTAGAGTGGTCGTGCCCTCAAAATGAGTCGGGGGAGCCGTCGTCCAACTTAGGCAGCCAAGCGCGCGAAAGGGCCGGAGAATTGACGTCGACGCGTGGCTTTGGCGCGGCTCGAGAGCCCCCGCGAGCCCCCGACCGCCGCCCCATGAAGAGCCCTGGGGCAGAAACCGGCAAAAGCATCGCCTAAACAGCCTAAAAAGAGCTCCGAGGCAGCCGTGTTTGACAAGAAAGAAACAATATAGCGGCTACACCTCACAGACAGGCGGCGACTCATAGCCGACTACGCGCGTCACCAACACCGGCCGCGACCACCGCCGCCGCCGCCGCTCCTCCTGCAACGGGGCGAGGAGCCGATGCCGCCGCGGCGGCCCTGCGTGCCTCGGCCAAGTACAGTCGGCGCAGCCGCGTCGCGACGGGGCCGGGCGTGCCGTCGCCGATGGCGACGCCGTCGATTTCGACGACCGGCTTGACAAACGACGAGGCCGAAGTGACGAAGGCCTCGCGCGCGGCCTGCGCCTCGGCCACCGTGAAGGCGCGCTCGACCACGCGCAGCCCCTCGTCGCGCGCGAGCCGCAGCACCGCCGCGCGCGTGATGCCGTGCAGGATGGAGTGAGTGAGGTCGCGCGTAACGAGCGCGCCGTCAGCCACGAGCCACGCGTTACTCGACGTGCCCTCGGTGACGTTGCCGTCCTCGACCATCCACGCGTCGTCGACGCCCGCGGCGTAGGCCCGGTTCTTGCACAGCGACGGCGGCAGCAGCTGGACCGTCTTGATGTCGCGCCGTCGCCATCGGAGGTCCTCGACGGTGACAACGCGGATGCCTTTGCGTGCGGCGGGTGGGTCGACGAGGCTGGCGCGCTGCGTGAACATCACCAGCGTCGGTGGCGTGCGCGCGGCGTCGGGCCAGTCGAAGCTGCGGTCGCCGGGGTCACCTCGGGTGATCTGCAGATAGACGGTGCCCTCGGTCAGCTCGTTGAGCTGTACGAGCTTTTGGTGGATGGCCAGCAACGTCTGCGTGTCACACGGGCTCGGCATGCGCAGCTCGCGCAGCGAGCGAGCGAGGCGCGCCGCGTGCCCGTCAAAGTCGACCAGGTTGCCGTCGAGCACGGCCGTCACTTCGTAGACGGCGTCGGCCATCAGGAAGCCGCGGTCGAAGATGGAGACCTTGGCCTGCTCCTCGGGCACGTACTCGCCGTTCAGGTAGACGATGCGAGGCATTAGGCCGTGTACTGGGGAGGCGCGAGCGGTGGACGAAGCGACGATCGGTGCAGCCGAAAGTTTGAGAATCTACCCGTTTGCAGACGGTTTCACCAATTATGTCTACCAGCGTTGGTCCCGTCAGGCCTCCGCCTAGCACGAGACCTGCGCCCATCACGGTCCCCGCGCCCACGGCTGCTGGCGCCGTGTCGACGCGCATCCCGATGGCGGTCGAGCTCCTCGCCGTCAAGGGCACGGGCGTGGGCGGCAGCAGAGGGGCCGCGCTGCTGCAGCTGTCTCGAGATGGCGGGCTGACGCTGCCCAAGATTGCCACGCATGATCGCAACGCTAGCCCAACTCGCAGCCCCACGCGCCGGTGGCGAGGCGCAGACCATGTCGACGAGGACAGCATTGCAGCGGCGCTGCACATGCTCAAGGAGGGCGCCTCCAAGTGGGAGGCTGACATGGGCCGGGCGGCTGCCGCGCCCAAGGATCCATCTTCGCAGCAGCAGCCGCAGCAGCAACCGCAGACGCAGCATCAGCAGCAGGCCGCGTTGTCACCGGCACGCCAGGCGCTGCGAGCGTCGCTCGCGGAGCGCATCAAGGTGGCGCGAACTCGGCTGGACGGGGCATTCGAGTCTGGCAAGGCCGACCCACGCATACCGCAGGCCGCCGCCTTCCGTGGGCCGCGGAGGGTAGACGCACTCGACCCCGGGCGCCTGTCGGGCTTCGACTCGATAGCCGCTGTCTTCCCGAGCTCGCCGGAGAGGTCGGGCAGCCCGACGTACATGAACCTCAGCAAGCGCAGGAGCCCGACGCGGGAGGCCATCGCAAAGTTTACCACCGGCGTCGACGACGCACGGGCGGCGGGTACGCCCAAGATCGCCAGGCCCGATGTGAAGCCTGCGCGCGACAGCGCCTTCGTGCTCAGCGAACGCGAGCGGATCTCGGCCAAGATGCTGCGGGAGCAATCGGTAAGGGGCAGCGCGTCGCAACCGGCGCTGCGCCCGAAGCTGCTGCAGCCAGACTAGACCTTTCGGTATTTCGAATTCGTATGCATCGCGTCGCGCATCGTGTGCACCGCAGCGGTGCACCCTCAGTTTGTCAAAGTCAGTTTTTTGAGAGAGACGGAACACAACACAAGAGGCCGAACCCCCCTCCGCTACGACACTACTGCGATCCCGGCGCTGGAGCCTGGCGCGCCACATAGAAGGGAGAAGCGACGTGCCAGGGGTAGACGCGAGAAGGCGCTGGAGGGGGGCGGCATCATGACCCGACGAGGCTTGAGGACTCGTCGTAGCGGGGTTGAGTGCCGTTGGGCCGGCCCATGCTGAGGATGACTCCGACCATGTGCGCTATGATCGAGCTGAAGATGCAGATGCCGAGCTCAAACAAGGCGTTGAAGATGCACCATGAGAAGGTGACGTGCGTGCCGTTGAGCACCTCGTCGCAGTCGCTCCTCGTCAGCTGCTGCCCCATGAGCGGCCCACTCTCAGGCACGCACGTCTTTAGCCTCCTCCGCGTGCGCTCCTTTGCGGCGTCGGACGCCCCCGATGCGTTTGCAGAGAAGGACTCCCACAACGACGCATCCGCAGGAGGGGCGGCGGCGTCCGACGACCCCGGCGAAGCGGCAGTAGCGGCGGCGTCGGTAGCAGCGGCGGCGTCCGACGACGCCAGCGAAGCTGCAGCGGCGACGGCATCCGACGCCGCCGGCGAGGCGGCAGCAGCGACGGATTGCTGCTGCAGCGGCACGTCGCCGTGCCACGATATGTGGTTGCCGCCGAGGACCAGCGGGGTCATCGGGACGGCCGCGGAGAAGAGCGCCCTTCCCCAGCTCAGCAGCGGGCTGCTCGTTGCGGGGGCACCCCACCCTCCATCAGAGCGCTCAAACTCCGCAAAGGGCGAGTCGAGGATGAAGGGGACGTTGACGCTGCTCCCCATGAAGGGAATCGTCGGGACGTCGGTCGCATCCTCCGAGTCACAGCCGTCGCACGCCTCGACGATCGGCGGCATCAACGACTTGGTGTACACTGCGGCGAGCAGCGTGACGAAGCCCGAGAGGCCGGAGATGATGGCGGTTGTGACTAGCAGGCAGCGCAACCAGCCGCCGCGCTCGTAGACGTACACGTGCCCCGGCCGGTACGAGCAAAAGAGGATCTGGCACGCGGCCACGAGCCCAACGATGCCGCTCACCGAGAGCACATGAAGCACGCACAGCACGAGGAGCGCGATGGCGCACCCGTGGAGCGAGGTGTAGACCTCCTCAGCCGACACGGCCGCCTCGGAGCTCTTCATGGGGCGGCGGTCGGGGGCTCGCGGGGGCTCTCGAGCCGCGCCAAAGCCACGCGTCGACGTCAATTCTCCGGCCCTTTCGCGCGCTTGGCTGCCTAAGTTGGACGACGGCTCCCGACTCATTTTGAGGG
>Ga0209713_10003055_pt1 | contig 10541 bp, 4 predicted proteins | sample ArcOceMetagenome_3_FD_187444 | JGI IMG/M metagenome (GOLD analysis project Ga0209713, IMG submission 187444) | Marine eukaryotic phytoplankton communities from Arctic Ocean - Arctic Ocean- Svalbard ARC20M Metagenome (SPAdes) (version 2) | ecosystem: Environmental > Aquatic > Marine > Oceanic...
TAAACTCAGCCAATCTTTGGCCGCGGTTTTAACCATCCCAGTTCCCTTCGGGTCCCCACGGGTTTACATGCCCAACTTTCCAGCGCCTTCAAGTTCGCAAGAACGACGCGATACCGAGATCCGCTCATTATTGGGCCATATTTTAACAAGCCGGTTTCTGACTGGCGAGTTTTAACTTTGGTCTTCTGTGAATGGCCAACGCGCCGAAGACCGCTTCCCAGACGACGACGAGAAATTTTTGGACTGGACTTTCTTGGTTCCGATATGCCAGGATGAGTTCATCTAATTGGAGAAATAAAATCTTTAGGATCATTCTTTACTGGATGAAACTGTTATAGTTCGCTCGGTTGTCAAATATTGGCAGTACCACGAATTTTCCCCCTTTTGATTGGGGGAGCAACCTTCCAAAAGATTTTAGACATATTTTAGGAGTTGAACCCCAATTACTGGCGGTTCTGCTTCCCTCTCGAGGATTTTCGGCTTCTTTTGACCGATACTTGGATTTATCCAAGCCCGCTCTCGGGACCTCGAGCTCTGTCGTCTCTGTCTACAGGTCTTATCACCTCTTATACGTTCTATTCAAAGAAAGTTAGATAAGGCAGCTTACTCTCTATGCTCTTGCATCTCTTAACACAAACGGAGGTGTCATTCAAGACAGGAGAGAGCGAACATGAATGATTTATTTCGTCGACCTTTTCAGAAGGTCCGAATGCCGGCCAGGGTGGGACTTTTTACCATCCCCTTTTACCCTTCGATTATCCGGTTCCGGAGTAAGCTACAATAGTTTCTTTACTTTGGGATTTCAATCATGACGACGAACATTTTAACAACTGCAAGTTGCTTTCATTTACAATGTTAGACACTCGCAGTCAGGGTTAAAATATACCGTCTGGATTGGTCATACGTATGGTGGTATTTTAGACTGAGAGAAAATAGAAGGATGGCTGTAAAGCGTCAAGGGATCTGAAGTTCATGCTTCATTCCTTCACTCGCTTTTACCCTAAACCTACTGCCTTCTTCTGCTCTCTCTCTTTTCTCCACGTCTCTCAAGATACCTACTACAATGACTACTCCGACCGTGGCTCCGTCACCTGTCTTTACATCAGCGGGATGTGAGACATACCCACAATACGGACCAGCCCGGAAACCCCGGACCAAGAGTGGGTCGACCAAATGGTGTTCTCCAGCAGAGTTACTGTTGACTCTCGCTAGCCCTAAGGACACTATTCTCCACCAACCTTCGGGCAACGGCGCCCAGTTCCGGTTTACCAGGGGCAGCTCACCTACGGGTGGACTTATGGAGGAGCCGCCTCCTCTCGAACTCGAACTCGCCGACACTGACACATCGACTCGGAGAAAGCGCCCCATATCCACTTTACCCTCCTCTCGGCTAATGGAATACCCTTCCATTCAGTTCGAAGGGTATGCCTCGGTTGGGTTTCCTACCATTTGCAATGATGACGGTCCCTTGGAGCCTGATTCAGACCTGGAAGACTCGCCATCGGCGCCTTCACCTACGCCTTCGAAACGAACGTGCTTCGTTCGACCCACTCCACCCTCAGAGTCGCGCCCGCCAAAGTTCCAACTTGCAGACGGCACTGAGTCTGGAAGTGCTTTGGACGAAAGCGTAGCGGTTAAGGCTGTTGCGGGATCTATCACCAGTGGCAAACCGGCTTCGGCTTTATCCCATGGCATGCATGGGCGCTTCTCGGTATACTCTCCGAGCCCAATATATTGCCCAGCAACAAATGGGACCTCTAGTCGCGATCCGTGGCCACAACCTGTTGACTCCGTTATGCAACAATCGCTTCGGGCATCGAAGAAATGGCGAAACCTTCTAGAGAAGTATCCTGAGTCGACGCGTGAACTTTTGTTCCGGCTCCCGTGGTTTACTGATCCAGCCAGCATTCAATCTTTTGATCCCAGCTCTCCAGCTCATTTCACCGGCTATTCTCCGAGTTATGTGTCGCGCGTTCGATGCAAAGCAGTCAGCCTTGACCTAACTTGGAGGGAGGTGGCCCTGGCACTTCATGCATCCACACCCCTGGATTTGGAAGACACGTTCTTCATAAGCGGAGGTCGCAAATTGGAGGCAACGGACACCGTCCGTAATTCACATTTGACAGCGTACTCTACCGTCAGTGTCAATTTTCGGAAACGAGGTGGGTCAACATCGCCAGCTCCTTCAGTCGAACATCTTTCAGATCATGATTCTGAGAATGGTTTCGAGCAAGTCGACGACGAAGGTGTGACCTTTTCTCCGGCGGTCCAAACACCGCCCCCTACGCCACGATTGGTACCAGATTCGATGACAACTCGATTGGTAAATGCCTCAGCAGCCGCCATCTCAGCCGCCACAGCCGACCAAAGTATTCAAGAACAACAGCCTCTTCACTCAGGTCTTTTTCGCAAGCTCGCAATTTTAATTTTCAAAGTGGTGAAGTAAGGAGTTAGGAGTCTGTAGCTCTTGAATACTTTGGTCGTCTGTAGTGTTTGGCACCAGCGACGCAGAGACAGGCGTAATGGAATTAGGAGTTAGGCTCAGCATCAGAGAGAAGTTCCATTCTTGACTTTTGCTAAACCTACCTCTCCCGTTTTCTTTCCCCTTTTAAAGAAAGCTTAACTGTGTCCAATCCAGACGCTGCCTCACCACATCCTACCCCAGAAACACCAGATGTTTTAGGTATGATTTCTTCAGTTTATAAGTAAAGAGAATGGTGGGGAGTTTTAGTGGACGACAGAGACCACGGGAACCGATTCTCTTTTCTTTGTTCTCTGAACATATTTTTACCATTATGTTTCATAAAGGACAGGGAGACACTACCGAATTGACAGATGAGACACGCGCTCTAATGCCACCCCATTTATTGGCTGCCATGGACAGCTATCTTCAAGGGACTTCCCAACTGCCAGACCTCGACTTGATCAAGATTCCTGCGAACGAGATCGTAGATCTTCTGTCCCAGGATGTGAACGAAGCTGAGATAGAGTCTCTGTTCGAGCCTCCGACTCCGAATCTCGGGAACGTATTTGTTGGCGCATCTGGAGTAGTACCACCCACATCAAAGGCACCAGTTAACACTCAAAACCTTTTGTTCATGGGAGGTGATCCTAGGGCTATGGAAGGCATTTCAAGTTTCGACGACGAGGCTGAAGTTGGTCCATCTGAATGGTGGGATCAATTGCTAGCAGCTGGTGTTTTACCGCCAGATGTAGTTGCTTCTGGAATTCGAGTCTCGGATGAAGTGCTGATGGGATTATTTCCTCAAGCAACCGCACCTGGGATTGCCTTCCGAGCGCCACCGGTTCAGCAACAACAAGTCCCACCACAGCAGCAAGAAGGATGGAGGGCAGCTGTGGCTCGAGATGCTCAACAAAATACGAGGCCCACAGGATGGTCCAGACCTTACCCTACCAGCTCACCACCTCCAGCCGCTCGCGCCATATCTGTAAATGTTTCCGGTCTGGATACCCCAGCTTACAATAGGGTCTCCCGAAGATCGGTGCCTCGGAGACGAGACTCTGAATTCGCCAATATGCATTCGACCCACCAATCCTCGGACAATGTAGGCCATCCAGGACGCGATGGCTCTGACAAAGATTCGTCTCCAGGAGGCCTCAGAGGAGGCAGTCGGTCACCTGGCACGTACCGTTTTCGGGGAGGAGACGTTCCGCCTTCTGGAGGAAATTCGCAGCGCCGATCTCCGCCTCCTCCACCTTCAGGAGGGTTTGCTCAGACTGTAGCCAGGCCAAGCCCCTCATTTTCCAAACTACGATCCACTTTCAAGTTACCCTCTTTTTCCGGAAAGGAAAGGGAGTGGAAGGATTTTGAGGAATCTTTGGATCGGTTTGTGACTGTGCACGGCCTGGGCCACGTGATGGATGTAGATTTCGACGTCACTGATCCACGATACTTCGAACAAAATCAGCTTTTCTACTATGCTCTTCAAGAATCAGTGGCTGGTTCCCACCGAGCTTCAGGATATTTCAAGTCCGCAAACAAATGGGACGGACATGGGGCGTACACAGCTGTCCATTCAGCTTACAATTTCATGGGCCCAACCACCGCTGCCCTCTTGTTGAAACAACTTACCGAGTTCAGAATCAAAGAATCCGAGACACACTCTGCATTCGTCTTCAGGATGATTGAACTATTCGACGAGATTGAATGTGTCCCGGGAGACGCAGCTTATGTCTTCAATGACATGCAAAAGATCGGATATCTTCTTGCCGCCATTTCGCAAGAGCCAAGTCTAAAACAAATGCACTTGCACATTCAAACGAACTTATCTCGAGGCTCTATAACTTGGGAACAAGCGTGTGCTGATCTGGTTGTTCAATGCGACGATGCAAGGGCCCAGGAGGTGCTGACAAACGGTGGGGTTTCCAAATCGAAAACTCGACGGGGTTTAATTTCTTCACATGCCAAAGGTTTGAATGCAAAACACGATCCTACTTTGTTATGTATGGTCGCCGACTGCAAAGAGAAACGACACCGCGGTTTATGCCGGGAGCATTACACTCAGTTGGGAGCTGGAAAAGCCCAGTCTTTGAAACTTCGAAATTCGTGGGGAACGGTTACTTGGGACGCCACCAAGAACCAAGTCACCTATCCAGCTTCGGTCCCAGCCGACCGCATCCCTGGTTATGGCACTTCTGGTGCCAAGACCACCGCTTGAATGGCGGCACAGCCTGCACCATCGAACCAGTCCCCAATTTTTGTGGACTCAGGTGCAGGTCAAAGTGTGTTCGGTTCGACGGAGGCTTTTCTTGGAGGAAGCCTTCGACCCTGCGACATTCAAGTGGAAGGGATCGCAGGGAATATTTCGGTGACAAGCGTGGGAACGGTTAGACTGTTGGTTCAGACTCGAGAGGGGGAGCATTTAATATGCTTGTTTCACAATGTGCTGCGCTCCTCAGGATGCCACGATCTACTGTCGGTGTCCCAAATTCACTCAGGCACCAGTAATCACAAGGTGAAGTTTGACAATGGTTCACCCACAATAACCATTCATCGGAGAGGGCGCTCTCGACGTCGAGGAATTTACACCGTGGATCTTATCTTACAAGACGGGCTGTATGAGTTCCCTGGAACCCCACTCTCCGATAATGATTCTCGTCTAGATTCTTTACCTACCATTGAGATGACCCCATCAGGAATGTTTGAGCCGGTTCATACCACCCTTTGGTCTCGAAGGGTTTTGGTGGCCCCAGTCACAACATTGCCGCTTACATTTGGAGAGGCACTGTCGGAGCTTTCGTCATCTTTTGTGGCACCTGCCTCGATTCCACCATCACGACGGAAATACTGCCAGGGTGTTCCTGCCGACATGGCTGATCTTTCTGTGAGATTTATGGGCTCGGGCCAAGATCGGCTTTCTCACACTATCGAGGTGTCAAAAGGTTTGTCAAAGGTCCCAGGAAAGGTCCCTCCCATCATGTTCCCACAAGGAAAGATTAAGCGCGGGAAGGTTCCTCTCGTGTCGAAATCATTAGTCAAGAATCTTCACAAGGCAGCTATTGGGGAAGTGGTGTTCACCGACACTTTTCAGACCTCAGATGTGGCTTATAAATATGGTCAAGCTTTTGTCGATTATAGATCCAGATATGGCTGGGTGTATCCGATAGCGTCCAGAAAGCAAGTTGCTCTGTCATTTAGCACATTTTGTGCCAACCACTTTACCCCTGTGATTCTCATCCGAGATAACATCGGAGAAAACATCGGGGGCGAACTGATCGATGAGTGCCTCAGACTCTCCGTACAGAGCGCCTACATTTGCCCCCACACTCCTCAACAGGATTACGCTGAAGGGTACCTAGGCCGGGTCACTAGCATGGCCTCCTTCGCAATGGTGTATAGTGGAGCTCCACTGTTTATGTGGAGGTGGGCAATTGTAGCCGCAACTTTCCTCAACAACATTACAGCAAGTTGGTACTCGGAAGAAAAGATTTGGGCTCAGCCTTACCAGCTAATCCATGGAGAACCTTTCGCCGATTCTTCAATTGTAATGCCATGGGGCTGTGCTGTTTTGGTAATGCTTACTCCAGACGAGGTGTCAAAGTTCAAGTCTAAATGTGCTTTGATGATTTTGGCGCATTACGCCATTCAACACCCGTTGTACACTTATGCAGTGTATTCTCCTAAAACCAAGAGATTAGTGTACCGCCAGGACTGCATTTTCATCACTAACGTATTTCCGATGAGGAATGCCAGGACCGCAGCAGCAATGGATCCAGACGGGAACATCTTGGATGCTTACCAAATTAGCAGATCCCCTTTGAGCATGAGAGAGTCGGCACCCGCTGAGTTATCTTTTGGAGAATGGGATGGTGTGGAATTGCCACACTACGATGATCACACCTCCGGGGAGTGCGAAGAACCTGAGAATGAATGTGCTATAGCACCTGTTCCAACGGCAATACAGAGACCAGTGGATTGGCCTACTCGACTTCCTTCGCATCCTTTGTTTGGGGACTCTCTGGTGAAAGTCCCAACCCCTCCTTATTTGAACTTTACTTCAGATGCCAAATCAGTTAAGAAGGTTCGATTTTCTGAACCACCTACCGAAGATGATGCTCTCAGTGACGAACCAGATTTGGATCTTCAAGCTGCCTCTTTGGTTGGATCCCAATTTTTCGACGACGAACTCAAATGGTGTACTATCTCAGCGTGGGGCACTAACCATGGCTCGCATGTTTTGTTCTACGCTCCTACTGTTCCTAACCCAAAGTTCCCGGATGTTGAACATTCCTCTTTGGCGGAAGTACAAGCATGGATTCGGCGGTCTCCGGCTATTCCTGAATCCAGTGCATTAACATCCTCCAGGACCATTCGAAGATCCCCGCGCCTGGCACTTAAGTCTTCCATAAGATGGTATGGACCTCGAGTGCAAGTAGACCCCGTGCTATCCGGTCAACTTCAATCGAGAGCGCGCTTTGATCGAGGACCTCACCGGATGGCCCGCCTCGATAATCGACCTAAATCTCGAGATTCTAAGTCACTCTCTCAATTTCGAAGTTCAGGTTTCTCATTGCCAGCCAGCAAGAAGGTGCTCAAAGCTAAAACCAAAGAATCTTTGTACAAGTTTGGAGTTCAAGTGCCACGCACCGACCGAGAGGCCGAGACCTTCCCGGATGCCATCCGATGGAAGGCTGGAAGAGATTTAGAATGGCTACGCCTTAAACGAATGAACACCTTCGATGGATCATGGACGTTTTCAAAAATACAAGCTGAATTCCCAGGGTTTGAGAAGAAAGAAATCGGACATCTTTTCTACGTGTACGATTACAAATTCTCAGGGGAACGTCGGGTACGCTGTGTATACGATGGCAGCCGCCAAAGCCCAACCACCTACTCCGACACCTATGCTCCGACAGTGAGACCAGAAAGTATTCGGTTTTTCCACCTCTACAATGTTGAACATGGTCTCAGCATCGGGCAGTATGACGTTCCGTGCGCTTTCCTTCAATCAGAAGCGGATTGTGATATCTTTGTTTACCCACCGAAAGGCAACGGCGAACATCCTGGTCAAATTTTACGTCTTCGGAAGATGTTATATGGCGCAAAGCAGTCTGCCTATCTTTGGAATAAGAAATTGGACACTTTTCTTCGCTCATTGGGATTCGAGACTGGATCTTTAGACCCTTGCTTTTACAAAAGGAAAGAAAAGGGTTCAGATTTCTTCACTACAATCATTTTGCATTGCGACGACCTCAGGGTAGGTGCCACCCCGTCAGTTTTGAAGCAGATCAAAGATGCTTTATTTTCGGAATATGCTATTACGAGTGCCGATGGTACTCGATTTCTGGGCATGGATGTACATTATGATCTTCCCAAAGGAGTTCTCACATTTTCCATGGGTACCTACATCAAGTCCACTGTCGACCGTTTCGAAAAGTCCGACTCTTCTTGCTTCTTAGAGATAGTAGGATGCCTTCTTTGGGCAGTTCTATGTGTTCGAGGGCCTGAATTATTGCGTGTGAAAGATTTAGCTCGTCGGTCCCACTCTTTTACTCCTGAAGATTTTCAGGATGCAATGGCGGTACTTCATCGTCTAAATAAAGAACCGGATCTTGGGATTACCTTTCGAAGAGGCGGAGCTGGAAAAGAACGAATTCCGTCCGCCGTACGTCCGCAAGGCAGGGGAGTTTTAGATCCGGAACCATACCACGTTGGCTCATCAGAAATAATCAATGAACTTGGGGAGGATGACTTGTATCTAGCTCCAAAAGAACATTCTGAACTTGAAGACTTGGACGCAAACAAGGACAGGGTAGTTTCGAAACTGTTTACCATGGTGGCATATACCGACGCTTCATTTGCAGTAGGTCCCAAGAAACAATCTATCTCTGGATGGATTGTGATGGTCAACGGGGTTCCTATGGTATGGGGCTCACTTAAGCAAACGGTAGTAGTTGATAGCTCCTGTTCCGCAGAATATGTGGCCGCTTCCATCTGTATGAAACAAGTTAAGTCTGTGGAAGCAATGATATCATTTCTGGATATCAACTGCTCCAGGCCCTACCCTGTCTACACTGATTCGCAGGCATGTAAGTTCATAGGGGATAATACCACGAAACTTGGACGGGTCCGACATCTAGATATCAGGACTCACATGGTGCGATGCTACATTTCTCTTGGGGAAGTGGAATTAATTTGGTGCTGTACTGAAGAGGAGCTAGCAGACATATTTACTAAGATAGTATCATCAGCCCAAGACGACCGACTGGCGCATCGCTTTTACAACGATTGTATATTTTCTTGAACAGTTAACTTTAAGATTTTATTTTCTTGAACAGTTATCTTTAAGATTTTTATATTTTGAAACGGCAACGCGAAGGAGGTCAGATTTATAGTATACTAAACCAATAATGGTTGGTTTGGCGTAACTAGGGGAGTGTAAGAATATTAGCTATGTACCGGGTTAACCAGGACTACGGTCTATAACATATCCGGTCAATATCCCGGGGAGAGTAGGAGCTAAGATTCCGGGAGGTACAGGGCAGGCAGCTCGGTAGCTAAACGGCCGTTACATGCACGGTCGCAGTAAGAGGACTACAGGGATAAAGTACAAAGGTGAACCTTCCAAAGGGAGGATTAACCTTAGACCGTAAACCTTAAGGATAAGGAACTGCGAGCACTAAGTAACAGAGAGATCTTCAACTACAAGGCATAGATCTAACAAGAAGGAATCGGGGCTAGCTTCCGGGGAGTAACAGCACGTGCATGCGCCCTACCGGCATTGCATAGAGGCACCGTAGCACAGCACGGGGCGCACGGCGCACACGGCGCGGTGCTCACACACCGGGGAGCTACAGCACGGTGCAGTGCATTATTCCTGAAACTACAGCGCTGCGCGCACGGAGCGGATCACATGCAGATGAGCTACAGCACGGCCTTTAACTAGAGCACGGGGAGCACGGCGCAGTGCGCATTCCGGGGAGCGACAGCACGGCCCAGCATGCTACCCGCTTGCATCAGCACGGCACGCACGGCGCCGTGCATACACCCCAGCGCACTATTCACCGGTAACAGCACGGCACGCACGGCGCCGTGCAGTTGCCTGGGAACTACAGCACGGCGCAGTGCTCTACCGTGCCCCTGCTACTCCCAGATGACAAGCACTACACGCACGGCGCCGTGCACCCTCAGAGTGACCGGAGCACGGCGCAGTGCGCTACTACGCACAAGCGCAGATCGATGCGCGCACAAGCTAGAGCACAGCAGGGCACATCAGGGCGCACCGACATTAGGGCGCAACAAGACACACACTTGGGGCTAGGAAGCACGGCACACTTGGGCACGAGTAGGGCGCACTAGGCGCAAGGCAATAGGCCTAAGGTTCTACGGTCATTTAGAATCGAGGGGCCATTTAGACTGAAGTTAAAACTCAGCCAATCTTCGGGCGCGGTTTTAACTATCCCTAGGCTCCTTGAACTTGAGTGTTAAAATGCAGAGGACAGAACGCCCACAAGATTCCAGGGGGCTGAGCGACCTCAAGATTTAACTCGTAGACGCACATTATAAGAATACAGAACTTGAGGAATTAAAATAGATGGCCGAAAGACCACAAGAATATCTTGTGGACGATCAGGTCTTAGACATCTTTTACTCGGCCTCGGCTGTTTTCAATTCATAACCATATTTCCAATTCAACTTTTATATTAGTCTATTCCTTTAGACTGATCACGAATCACCGAGCCGGCGGCCCTCTTCCGGAGGGCCCGGTCGGGGCTTTCAGACACCGGTCGTTCTGACCGCCCTCGGCTTTCCCCGGTACGGTGTTATTCGCACATGGTAGCACTTGCTTTTAACTGGGTGCCCATTGGAAGACGGTGTTAAACTCAGCCAATCTTTGGCCGCGGTTTTAACCATCCCAGTTCCCTTCGGGTCCCCACGGGTTTACATGCCCACCTTTCCAGCGCCTTCAAGTTCGCAAGAACGACGCGATACCGAGATCCGCTCATTATTGGGCCATATTTTAACAAGCCGGTTTCTGACTGGCGAGTTTTAACTTTGGTCTTCTGTGAATGGCCAACGC
>Ga0209713_10003059_pt1 | contig 10536 bp, 11 predicted proteins | sample ArcOceMetagenome_3_FD_187444 | JGI IMG/M metagenome (GOLD analysis project Ga0209713, IMG submission 187444) | Marine eukaryotic phytoplankton communities from Arctic Ocean - Arctic Ocean- Svalbard ARC20M Metagenome (SPAdes) (version 2) | ecosystem: Environmental > Aquatic > Marine > Oceanic...
TTACGCATCGCGAACCCGTGAAAATCGACGATTTGAAAACTTCGCCTGATTAGGAATACGCAATAGGCTGACGCTGGAACCCGCGCCAATCCAAGCTACTTTTTAGGGCGCAGTGAGGGTTACATCCCTGTGCTGCGCTACAACCGCATTGATCTCAGTGTGGAAACACTGACAATCTGTTCCAACAAACTTGGGTATTATGCGGCGCGTTTAGATGGGTCAGGTGCTGATGAGCATAAGGCTTGGGGGGGCAAAGCTGATCTACCTCAAAGCCCTATGTGACAGTGCCATAGCGAGGCGGGCGGAAGCTGTGTGGCGCGCGCCTTAAAGGATGGCGCTATGAGCCTGTGGCCGAAATGGGTTCTGCAGCCTCAAAAAAACTGCGCTGCGGTTTTTTGTAGACCAGTACTTATCAAGTCTGGGTGGTCTTTTGCAGACCCTAAGCGCCCAGGGCAGGGGGGACGGCAATGGATGACCGTGAGGAATTGCGCCGCCTGATCGATGTGATTGAGAAAGGCTCAGGTAGTGGTAGCCTTGAGCAGGTCGTTGATGACATCAAAACCTTTGCCAACACTGCAAGCTTTCTGACAAATAAGTTGGATACGCGGTTAAAGGGGGGCGGAGTAAAGGCCACGAAGCAGCCGAAGTCGCGTATTGGCCATGCTATCGCAGCTCCGCCCGCTCCAAAGCCGAATGTACTAAGTTCACCGTCTAAGCTGTCTTCTGCAAATACATCTGGTATGCTAACGGCGACCAGTACTGCAACGTCACAGGCTGACTTTGAGCGTCTTAAACCTCAGTGGTCGCAACCGCCCGTTGGGGCAAGTTGATCGCAGTGGTGTCTGTTGACGCATGTGCTGTGGCTTACGGGGACGACCTTAATCGTGCCACGCTGTGTTGCAGCTAACGCGGGTCGGTGGATTACGCAGGATTTTGGCGTGCAACTGCACGGTATGTGGTTTAAAAAACATGTTTGATTTTGAGGTTATACTTTATGTCGACAGGCATAGTTTGAATGGTAAGCAGTCCTGATTGTCTGATTTGAAATTAAATTAACTCAGCTAGGCACCTGTGTTGATACTTTAAAGATGACCCAAACCTTGCTGAAATTCGCTTCAATCAAGACTCCAATCTAGAACCATTTTGATCATAAGAGACATTTAGAGGGTAAGGTTTACTATGATAGCGGCCCAACTTTTGATTTTTCTAGACCCACAAACACATTGACCTGTTGGGCCGCGTTATTGGCGAAACCTGCCTGATCCCAAGGTGGATCAAGAGGTTGGACATTTCCATTCATGTCGCGCGCACGGCATCTTAAAACATATACACCTGGTTCAGCCTGCCAAGAGTAGGTCCACTTTTGCCACGCGTAGCGATCATTTTTTTCCGATAGGTTTGCTGTGCGCCATTGGCCAGCAATCTCGACTTCAACAGTTTCAATCGGAACGCCACAGCCCGACCAGGCACGTCCTACCAAGTTTACCTCACCCGCATGTACAAAGCGTTTGCGCGTCGACCAGTCGGGAACGCCTGGCGGAACCATGAGTGACTTTACGCGAATGTTCCGAATGGGAATGCCAGGATCATCTTTGTGCATTTTTAATTGATAGGTCTTAACCTGTTGATAGCCATCATAGGGTTTGGTTAAGGCTTCGATATGCGTTAGCCATTTAACGCTCGCCATTCCGTACCAACCTGGAACAATGATCCGCAAGGGCGCACCGTGTTGAGGCAGTAAAGGTGCACCGTTCATTGCGTAGACCAGTAAAATATCGAGCTCTTTGATCTGAGCAAGCGTCAGACTTCGACCAAAGAAGTGAGGTTCGCCCATGTCATAACCATAATCTGCTCCGGTAAATGATATTTCTACAACGTCGTTTTTGGGGCAAGCTTGATCTATGAGGGACGCAAGTTTTGTTCCTGTCCACTCGGACGTGCTGACGGCCTCATACACCCAGGGCATGGAGTGAGATCGTGGTGAAATACCTGCGCGTCCATTACCCGCGCACTCCATTGTGACGGGCATTGTCAGTGCGGGTAATGCTTTTATGTCGTCAATTGATAATTCAAGTTGCTCCCTGAATGAGCCTGAAAATTTTAGTCTGTGATTTTCAGCATCCAACAATGGAACGTCAAAGTGGTTCAGCAGATAATGACTTCCTGTGGGAGTAATATCTAAGGCTAAAGTCTCCAACAAAACGCCGCTATTTCGATTTGCCAGACCAACTTCAGCTTGGCTGTAAATGCCATCTAATGTTGTAGGTTTATCATTATAAACCTTGAATGGATTTTTACTCATTTGTTTGCCTATTTAGCTAAATCAATTGGCGCGTGTAGTTTGGCGCGTTTGGTGATGATACCACCTCGTTTCCCAACATCAACTGAACCATAGCGTTCTTTGAAGAACTCGGGCAAAAGCCGGTTTCTTTCAATAGACAGCCATAAGCGCATCAAGTGGCGTCGCTGGCTTGGGTCTGGCCAATAAAGAAACCCACTGCGCTCGTGTAGTTGAGAGTGATTGTTAACAAATTGCATGTCACCTGGCTGCAACTGCATACCAAAGTTGAAAAGTTGTGCAATGCTCCAGTAATTTACCGGTTATCACAGTCAAATCTATAACCACTTCAACCATGAAAGAAATCTCGAAAGCAGGCAATCCTTCAAGTAAAAACGTACAACTGCTCTCACAGAGTGGTTCAATTTCTGTGCCGCATGATGATTGACTTGAGGTGCTTTTTACGGGTGTTCAAGTTTGTCTGACAACACCATAATTTTGACTAGATACCTTACCGCTTCAATTACGATAGCTCTCGTCGCCACCATCTTGATCTTTGACTTGATCATGATAACGCCAAATCCGTACGTCGCTCCGAGTGCAATAAGCCTTGGATCAGGCGAGATAGCTGTCGGAGGCTTCTGCGGGGATTTGCTAGTTACTGTAAATCAATAAAGAGCTTAGCAATGCGTTGCGCTTGAATCGCATCAGCTTTTCGCTTTGACTGTCTCATATAAACGAACCGGCATTTTGTGCCAACTCTTCAAAGTGATTAATTTCTAAGATTCGCCGCTTAAAATTTAATCAAAAAGCCAAAATCTATTTAAAATTCAGTGCCACTCAAGCCGTTTCTTGTTCGCCATAAAAATCCCGATCACGTTGATGCTAGCGAAGTGCACTGAGGATCGAATGACGGCACATCTTACCATAGACAGAGATATCATCTTTCAGCGTGCGCGTGGAATATTGAACATCAGCGCCGTGTCAGCGGCTGACGATCAATCCCTTTTGAGGGATCTGCGCCAGCAAGGGTCTTACCGCGCGATATTTCCACGCCCTGTTCAGGGCACTGTTGAAGCGGTGATTATCAACACTGCGGGTGGCGTCACGGGTGGTGATAATTTCTCAACCACGATCACAGCCAACGCAAACGCCAAAATCAGCGTTACAACTCAAGCCGCAGAACGCATTTACTGCGCACCCGATTTAACCGTTGGCTCCATGCAAGCACGCCTGTATGCGAAACGAGACGCGCAACTTTATTGGCTGCCCCAAGAAACAATCCTGTTTGAAGGCTCCCGACTGCGCCGACGTTTAGATGTCGAGGTTGCTCAGGGCGCAAAGTTCTTGATGGTCGAACCGTTGGTCTTCGGCAGAAAGGCGTCTGGGGAAATCCTGCAATCTTGTTCGCTTGACGACAGCGTCTGCATAACCTGTGAAGGATCCCCCATTTATGTTGATCGGATAAAACTGAACGGCGACATTGCATCGATCTTAAAACGGTCTGCGGTTGCAAATGGCGCGTGCGCTATGGCCAGCGTTGTCCTTGTTGACCCAATGGCTAAAACGATGCTTGAGGGCTTGCGGGCCCTGCTTCCCACCGCTGCTGGGGCCAGCCTTTTGGCCGACGACACCCTCGTTATTCGTCTGCTTTGCTCTGACAGCTTTGTCTTGCGCACTGCATTGCTCCCGATCTTGAAACACCTAACCCATAACGCAGTTCCCAAAAACTGGAGGCTTTGACCCATGCAATTGACCCCACGTGAAAAAGACAAACTTCTGGTGGCGATGGCCGCCGAAGTGGCGCGCAAACGGCTCGCCCGTGGCGTAAAGCTGAATTATCCCGAAGCCATTGCATTGATCGCTGACGCCGTTGTTGAAGGGGCCCGTGATGGGTGCTCTGTGGCGGACATGATGGAGGCCGGTGCCCATGTGATCACGCGGGATCAATGCATGGAAGGCATCTCTGAGATGATCCACGACGTGCAGGTTGAGGCCACCTTTCCTGACGGGACCAAACTGGTCACCGTCCACAATCCCATTCGATAGGAGGGCGTTATGATCCCTGGAGAGATTTTCCCAGCCGATGGCGACTTGATCCTAAATGCAGATCGTGAGGCAATTACCCTCATGGTGGCCAATACGGGCGACCGCCCTGTGCAGGTTGGCAGCCATTATCATTTTGCCGAAAGCAACGCCGCTTTGGATTTTGACCGCACCACCGCCTATGGCCGGCGCCTCGATATCGCCCCAGGCACTGCCGTGCGGTTTGAGCCGGGCCAACGGCGCGAAGTCAATTTAATTGAGATGTCAGGTGCGCGCCGTGTCTTTGGTTTTAACAACAAAGTAATGGGAGACCTATAATGGCTACGTCTATTAATCGCGCTGATTATGCTGCGATGTTTGGCCCCACAGTTGGGGACAAAGTCCGTCTGGCTGATACTGATCTGATCATCGAAGTGGAACGCGATCTAACCGCCGAACGCACCAATGGTGGCAACGGCATGACCTATGGTGAGGAAGTGAAATTTGGCGGTGGCAAAGTCATCCGTGACGGCATGGGCCAATCCCAATCGACCCGCGCGGCGGGTGCTGTGGATACGGTGATCACCAATGCGCTGATCATTGATCACTCTGGGATCTACAAAGCTGATGTGGGTCTGCGCGATGGGCGCATTCACAAGATTGGCAAGGCAGGCAATCCAGATACGCAACCGGGCGTGGATGTCATCGTAGGTCCGGGAACCGAAGTCATTGCTGGTGAGGGTCGTATTCTAACGGCGGGTGGTTTTGACAGCCACATTCACTTTATCTGTCCCCAGCAGATCGAAGATGCCCTGCATTCTGGCCTGACCACGATGTTGGGTGGGGGCACTGGCCCAGCGCATGGCACTTTGGCCACCACTTGTACTCCCGGACCTTGGCACATTGGACGTATGTTGCAGGCCGCAGATGCCTTTCCCATGAACCTCGCTTTTGCAGGCAAAGGCAACGCCAGCCAACCTGATGCATTGGTCGAAATGGTTAAAGGCGGTGCCTGTGCGCTAAAGCTGCATGAAGATTGGGGCACTACCCCTGCGGCGATTGATTGTTGCCTGTCCGTGGCTGATGACATGGATGTACAGGTTATGATTCATACTGACACACTCAATGAATCTGGTTTTGTTGAAACCACGGTGGCGGCATTGAAGGGGCGCACCATTCACGCCTTCCATACCGAAGGTGCAGGGGGTGGGCACGCCCCCGACATTATCAAGATTTGTGGAGAAGAGCATGTGTTGCCCTCCTCCACCAACCCAACGCGGCCCTACACCGTCAACACGTTAGAGGAGCATCTGGACATGCTGATGGTCTGCCATCACCTTGATAAATCCATCCCAGAGGACGTTGCCTTTGCCGAAAGCCGCATTCGCCGCGAAACCATTGCAGCAGAAGATATCCTGCACGACATGGGCGCGTTTTCGATCATCGCCTCCGACAGTCAGGCAATGGGCCGTGTGGGTGAAGTGTTGATCCGCACATGGCAAACCGCTGACAAGATGAAGAAGCAACGCGGCAGACTGCCTGAAGAAACAGGTGAAAACGATAACTTCCGTGTGCGTCGCTATATTGCCAAATATACCATCAATCCTGCAATTGCTCATGGGATCAGTGGTGAAATCGGTAGCATCACTGAGGGCAAACGTGCTGATCTTGTGCTGTGGGACCCTGCGTTTTTTGGTGTCAAACCTGAGATGGTATTGATGGCAGGCACAATCGTTTGTGCCCAAATGGGCGATCCAAATGCTTCGATACCGACCCCACAACCGGTCTATTCACGCCCCATGTTTGGGGCCTATGGTAAGTCTGTTGAGCATTCAGCCGTCTGTTTTGTTTCTGCCGCAGCCCAAGCGGATGGGATTGGTGACAAGTTGGGTTTGTCAAAACAAACCGTGGCTGTCCAAAATACCCGCAACATTGGCAAATCTCATCTGATCCATAACACCGCTACACCCCATATGGAGGTCAATCCAGAGACCTATGAGGTGCGCGCTGATGGTGAACTTTTAACATGTGAACCCGCCACGGAACTTCCGATGGCCCAAAGGTATTTCTTATTCTGATGACTGATTACATTTCTCAAACCATCTTAAAAACTGACGCATGGACTGATGCGACTGATAGCTGTTTTCTCTCTTACGAAGACAGGTTTTTACGCCGCAAGGTTCTTACAACCGTGAAGGGCGCAACCCTTTTGGTGGACCTTGCTCATACAACATCTTTGGATCATGGTGACGCCTTTGAATTGGCTGACGGCCAAATGATTGAAGTTGTGGCCGCACCTGAGCCATTGCTGGAGATCACCGGTGATCTGGTGCAATTGGCGTGGCATATCGGCAATCGCCACACCCCCTGCCAAATCGAGAGTGAGCGCCTGCTGATCCAACGTGATGCAGTCATTGGCCATATGCTTGAACATCTGGGCTCAACTGTGACGCAGATAGATGCACCCTTCACGCCAGAGGGTGGTGCCTATGGCCACGGGCGCACCCATTCGCATGAACACGGTGCCACTGCGCATGAGCATGACCACGTACATGACCACGTACATGACCACTGACGTCTTAACCCTATCACAGCTGTTATCGCCCAGCTTTCCTGTTGGCGCTTTTGCCTACTCACATGGGCTTGAGACCGCTATGAGCGAGGGGCGGGTTGTGTCGGCTCAAAGCCTGCAGTCTTGGCTGTTGGACCTGTTAGAATATGGCGGTGCGCGCTCGGACGCGGTGCTGTTGAGTGCATCGTTTGGTGCGCCTAAAAACACAGTTGCCAAGATCGACGCCCATGCAAGGTCCTTTGCTGCGTCAGCGGAGCGGTTAAAAGAGACAGATCTGCAAGGCGCTGCTTTTTGTGAAACTGTTGAAACGGTTTGGGGCATCGAACTTGGTCGGCTTTGCTATCCTGTTGCTGTTGGCCGCGCAGCAGAGGCCCTGTCCCTTGATCCTGAACTAGCCACTGCGATGTATTTGCAGTCATTCATTGCAAATCTAACGGCCGCTGCAATGCGATTGGTTCCATTGGGTCAAGTGGATGGACAGAAAACACAAATCGCCCTGAAGCCTCATTGCACCGAAATAGCAAAACAGCTGCAAAGTTCGACATTGGACGACCTGCACAACTGTGCTTGGTTGTCAGACATTGCGGCTATGCGCCACGAAACCCAATATTCACGCGTCTTTCGCACATAAGGAAACAGATCATGGCGTCGAAAAATGGCCCTCTTCGCATCGGTATAGGTGGCCCTGTTGGGGCAGGAAAAACCACTTTGACCGCGGCACTGGCCAAAATACTCCACCCCCAAACGTCTATCGGCGTCATTACCAATGACATCTACACCCAAGAAGACGCCGAAGCCTTGATGCGGATGCAAATTCTACCTCAAGATCGCGTGATTGGCGTGGAAACAGGGGGCTGTCCCCATACAGCTATCCGCGAGGACGCCTCGATTAATTTGGCCGCTATCGCCGAAATGCGCGGCCGTCATACTGATGTTGAGATTGTTCTGATCGAAAGTGGTGGTGACAACCTGTCTGCCACCTTCAGTCCCGAATTGGCGGATGTTACGGTTTATGTGATCGACGTTGCTGCAGGCGAAGAAATTCCGCGCAAAGGTGGGCCTGCGATTACAAAGTCAGATGTGTTGGTCATTAACAAAACTGATCTTGCCCCCCACGTTGGGGCCTCACTTGAGGTGATGGAACGCGACGCCATGCGGATGCGTGGGGATAAGCCCTTTGTCTTTACCAGCCTGCGCAATGGCGTTGGCGCAGACAAGGTGATCAGCCTTTTGGCGCGTATTGGTGGGTTTAAAGACCCCGCGTCTTAAACCATCACAGCATCATAAAGCGTCTGACGGTCCAAGCCGTCGGCGCGTTTATTAAATGAGACGCTGCCGCGTTTCATAACCGTAAATTCATCCCCAAGCTCGTATGCAAAGTCGAAAAACTGTTCGACTAAAACAATGGCCATGTCGCCTTGATCACACAGAATGCGAATGACCCGGCCAATTTGCTGAATAATGTTGGGCTGAATGCCTTCTGTTGGTTCATCTAGTAACAAGACCTTGGGCCGCGTGATCAATGCGCGTGCGATCGCAAGCTGCTGCTGTTGCCCACCAGAAAGGTCGCCACCTCGTCGCCCTCCCATATCATGCAGCACAGGAAACAGATCATAAATGTGATCAGGAACTTTGTGATCTGACTTGTCCAGACAGGCAAATCCACTCTCTAAGTTTTCCACCACAGTCATCAAAGGAAAAACTTCGCGCCCTTGGGGCACATAGGCGATCCCTGCCTTTGCCGCGTCGAATGGGCTGAGGTGATTGATCGCCTTCCCGTCCAAAGTGATGGTGCCATCCGCGTAAGGGTGACGTCCAGAAATTGCCTTGAGCAAGCTGGTTTTACCCACGCCATTAGTGCCCATCACTGTGGTTACTTCACCAGCTTTGGCATTTAGAGACATATCGCTTAAAATTTGGCTTTGTCCGTATTTCAGGGTTAGGTTCTGGATATCCAACATTCTTTATCGCCCTAAATACACGTCGATTACATCTTGGTTCTTCGTTACGTGATCCAGAGATCCTTCAGCCAAAACAGACCCTTGGTGCAACACGGTAACCTTACAGTTGAGGCGACGCACGAATTCCATATCATGTTCGATAACCACAACCGCACGCTTTTTGGCAGCACGCACTAGGATGTCGGTGGTCTGCTCACGTTCTGTCGCAGACATCCCTGCAGCAGGTTCATCCACTAACAAAAGACGCGGATCTTGTGCCAACAGCATACCAATCTCCAGCCACTGTTTTTGCCCGTGACTGAGCGCCCCTGACAGTTGATCAAGCGCATCCGTTAACCCGATGTCGTCACTGACAGCCCGTACGCGATCTTCTGTGTCAGGAGCTGCGCGATTAAATAACAAATCAAGTGGGCTGCGTGGATTCTTTAATGCCATGGTGATGTTTTCACGCACAGTCTGTTTTTCAAAAACAGTCGGCTTTTGGAACTTTCGACCAATGCCCGCTTGGGCGATTTGGCTTTCGTTCATATCTAGTAGTGACAACGATTTCTCGCCCCAGATCACGTAGCCTTCATCTGGCTTTGTCTTGCCCGTCACAATATCCATAAAGGTTGTTTTACCAGCACCGTTGGGGCCAATAACCGCGCGAAGTTCTGCTTCTCCAATTTGGATGGATAAGTTGTTGATCGCTTTAAACCCATCAAAACTGACACTGACACCTGAGACTTCTAAAAGCGTGTTCATTGTTGTTTCTCCCGGTAATTGGAAATCAGATCAAACAACCCACCAATCCCTTTGGGGAAGAAAAGTGTGACCCCAACAAAGGTCAGTCCAAGAAGGACCAGCCACCAGTCTGTCCATTTAACTAAGTAAAAACCAAGGTTAATGTCGGGTGCGCTACCGCCTGTGAACCATGATGACATAAGCGAAACGAAAACCGCACCAATTACAGCACCATAAAGACGCCCACGCCCGCCAATCGCCACCCAAACGGCCAGATAGATTGATGCAATTGGGGCAATCTCTGCGGGATTAATGATGCCCGCTTGTGGGTAATAAAGCGCCCCTGCGATGCTTGCGATCATTGCAGTGGTAGTGAAGATGAACAATTTATAGGTTTCAACGTGATAGCCCAAAAACCGCACCCGCGTTTCGTTATCGCGAATGGCGCGGATGACAGAGCCGAATTTGCCCGCAAGCATCCATGCAAAGAACACATATCCGGCCCCAAGTGTGAAAGCAGATGCCCAGAAAAACCAAAGCGATAGTGTCGCTTGTGAAACGGCCTCAAGGCCTGGGATGTTCTGCAAACCTGACAGACCATTGTTCCCGCGCAGTCCTGTATCGTTTTGGAATAGATAAAGCGAAAGCGCGAGTGTCATCGCCTGTGTCAAAATCGACAGGTAAACCCCTGTAACGCGGCTGCGAAATGCCAACCAGCCAAAGACCAAAGCCAGCGCCCCCGGCACAAGAACAACAGCCAAAAGTTGCAATGGAAGCGAATGAGAGAACGCCCAGATCAGAGGAAATTCCGAACTGCCCACAACGCCAAAAATCTGTGTACCAATTGCGATTGTTATTTCGTCAGGTGTTGGTGGCAGGATGTTGTTTTCTAGAGATCCAACAACGATGTCTTTGGTGCGATCATACATCAGCCACATACCGATGGCATACCCACCGATCCCAAAGAAGGCAAAATG
>Ga0209713_10003060_pt1 | contig 10536 bp, 9 predicted proteins | sample ArcOceMetagenome_3_FD_187444 | JGI IMG/M metagenome (GOLD analysis project Ga0209713, IMG submission 187444) | Marine eukaryotic phytoplankton communities from Arctic Ocean - Arctic Ocean- Svalbard ARC20M Metagenome (SPAdes) (version 2) | ecosystem: Environmental > Aquatic > Marine > Oceanic...
TGGTATTGTAAATATCAATGTTAATCTTCCTGAAAACGAAGTAATTAGTATAGCGATATATAATACAATGGGTCAAGAAGTAGTAAACGTGAAAAATGGTAAAATCAGCAACGGTACTTATACTGTGAGCTTAGATAACCAAACTAACGGTATATACTATGTAAGAATGAGTCTGAAAGGTTCTATTGTTACTAAAAAGGTAATACTTAATAAATAATTGCTTAGCTGACTTGTTCAGTTTTAAAAGGGCTCCGTAAAACGGAGCCCTTTTTTTTGTTTTATTTTGCAACCTTTTGCAACGAATGGTGTCTAACATAACAGTAAAGCAACTTGATTAGCGACGAAGAACTGATAATACGGTGCCGCGGCAAAGATCAATCTGCTCAAAAAATGCTCTTTGAAAAGTATGCCAACAAGATGATGGCTACATGTATGAGATACTGTAAGAACCAGGAAGATGCAAGAGATTTGCTTCACGATGGGTTTTATAAGATATTTACCAATATCAAGTCTTTTAAAGGAGATAGTAGGATAGACACTTGGATGACACGTGTTATTATAAATCTTGCTCTCAACAAAAAAAGATTGGGTAGGAACAAATACGACCACTATGAGTTTGATACAAAATTTGAACAAGCTGAAGCGGAAGTAGAAGAAAAACCCTATGCAGATATTGAAGCACCCCAAGTGTTAGAAGCTATGAATCAGCTTCCGGAAATTTACAAAATAGTGCTCAACATGTATGCCGTAGACAATTTGTCTCACAAGGATATAGCCAAGCAACTGAGTATATCTGTAGGATCATCTAAAAGCAGACTTTCTAGAGGGCGTGTATTACTAAACGCTTTGTTACAACGTAAATAGAGGCTTTAGATTGGATAATTTACAACATATCGACAACCTGCTGAAAAGAGCATCCCAAGTGCCAGCCAATGCCTTGGTGAATGATTCTGATTGGACAGTAGTTGAGAAAAGATTAAAGCAACGAAAGAATCGCATATTTTTTATGTGGTTCTTTCTAGCTTTGGTTTCTACTAGTGTAGGTGTTGGATCTCTACTTCACTATAACCAAGCAACACCACTACCACTTGTTAAAGAAACGACCGACAAAAATATTGACCTTTCAAATCAATATCAGTCTACCGAAACACATAAAGACATTTCTGAATCAACAATCGCAGACGATATAGACATACAATCTGAACCAAAATCAAATCTCTCAAATATAAGTCAAACAAAATCTATACAAACCACTCCTGTTTTACCAGCCAGTTCGTTAGATCCAATAATCATCGAAACACTAGAAGATATTGCTTCGCCACCTAGAGTTGCTATTACACCAACTGTAGTAAGCAATTTGGTTTCTATTTCAATACCAAGGAATTTCAGTTTTACTTCTAAATATATTCTAGACCCTAAAAACACCTCTAGCCTTAATTGGGATATCATACACCCTACAGAAGACCTTACCAATGTATCTAATACAAAAGCTAAATCAAAAATTAAACCTACGCCTACTACCAAAGGATACTGGGAAGTGGGCTTTGCATTTACGCCTAGTATATCCAACAAGCTAGAATCAGAAAATAAAGCTCTTGCGGGTTTGATCAATAGAAACTATTACAAATTTGTTGCCGACAGAGAAAAGTCTTCATTTAGTAACAGCTTAGGACTTAATTTCCAATATCATACAAACCAAAGGTGGTATATAGCTTCAGGCTTATTTTTCTCGCAACGATCCGAATCCCTAGATTACAACTATATAATAACAGAATTTCCCTTAGTAACTAACACAAAAATAAATGGATACGTTCCAATCCTTGACCCAGAAAATCATATTACCGTTAACTACCAAGGGTCAAATTCTTATCATTTTATTGAGATTCCTCTTAATTTCGGGTTTAAACAGCCAATTTCACCTAAATTTGAGATACGCTCACAAGTAGGCGTTTCTTATATGGCACTTCAAAAACGAAATGGTAAAAAAGGAAACTTTACAACTCTAGAGCTTAAAGATCTTACAGAATTGGATTTAAACACGAGAAACATAGCAGCAAATATTAAGAGTGGATTGTACTACAATACTCCACGCTTAGCTATTGGTTTAGAACCTATGTTTGGGATGAATCTTAACTCATTGAATAATGAGGCTACTTCCGCTATTAAAACTAAGCCGTATAGCTACGGCATAAATCTAACCACTAACATCAAGCTAATTAAACGATGAAACGATTTATATTACATATCGTAGCATTGCTAGCTGTTAGTTTTAGCTACGCACAGATTTTGGCTCCTATGGGACAGGGTCTTCCTGCAGCACCTAAGAAAATTGCTTCCTATAATGATGGAGTAGTGGTAGCTTATTCTACCTCATTTGACGCTATTGATTTGCAGATTTGGAATGGCGATTTTTGGTACAAACTACAACGTCCTAATCTAGAAAAAATTTCCGAGTCCTATAAAATAATAGATCTCATAAGCCACAACGATGACGTATACATTGCAACGGGTAAGGCCAATTCTGCTTCTTCTAAAACAAATCAAATCTCTAGATGGGATGGCTCCAATTGGACCACTTATGAAAGTCCTCTGCTTGCATCCAGCACTAGTATAGATAAGCTATTTGTAGAAGGTGGCTATTTGAAATGTGTAGGTAAATTTACTACTGGTGAAGAAAACTATAATATTGTGAAGCTTGACGGAACTTGGCAAGCAGAAGGTAACTTAATAACTACCAATATAGTTAATGACCATTTTAACAATATAGCAAAAAACGGAAATAAGGTATATGCTGTAGGTAAATTTACTAGCCCTGCGGATCCTAATCTATCTCTTGCAGTATGGGACGGTAGTCAATGGGCAGTAGCAAAAAATCCACCATTCCTAGCAGCTAATATAGCAATAGGCAACTACCAAGATAGAATAGTGGTATACGGTAAGTCAAACTTTAAAACAGTTCCTATAAGAGCCAGCTTTGGTGGTGTTTGGCAAGATATGTCGGCAGGCCTAGAGGCTTATGACGTAGAAGATATTACTCAGTTTGCTGAGGTAAATGACAACCTGTTTGCAGTAGGAAGTTTCACTAACAAACTAACTAGTGAATCAGTAAATATAATGATGTACGACGGTGAGATGTGGACAGACACCAAGTTGTATCTCAGCGATATAGAGCAATTACATTCTAGCGGGAATAAAGTGATGGTCTCTGGCCAATTTTCTGATAACGCTCGCCTTAATGGTATAGGTCAAGTATTCAATGACAGAGCACAAATAACCGCTCGTGTCTATAATGATAAGAATTCGAACTGTCTTAAAGACAATGATGAGGAATGGCTTGCAAACTACCCTATTGCTCTAAAAGGTGAAGCTATGGGTCTGCCAACAGACAGAAGTGGGCAAGTATATCTACAAGTAGATAAAGATAAACACACGTTAAATGCTGAGACATATAATTACTACGTCCCCACGTGTCCTGATGTAGAGATAGACGCCGTTGAATATAGAACATACTACGGCACAGCCCTTGGTGTAAGACAGCTTGTAGGAATTTCAGATGCCGCTATACACATATCTGACCTACAGAGTAATAAGGCTCAACTAAATGAGATGAAAAAAGCTCAAGTATGCATAGAAAACACAGGTGGTCAGCCTATTAATGATGCGATAGTAAAAGTACTATTTAAGGGCGACATTTCAGATTTTACATCTGAAGTAGCCTATGAATCGTTTACTAATAATGAGGTTATTTGGAAGGTAGATGTAAGCGGAAATGCTTCTACGTGCTTTGCTATATCTTATATTATAAAGAATGCTGAAGATTTAGAACTAGCCGGCAGTGTTTCTCTGAAAGCTGGAGTAAAAGACAGTGATTTAAGAAACAATAACTCAAGCATTAAATATAAAAAGGGAGATACTGAAGGTAATAGTAAATACTGTTTCAACGGTAAGACTATAAATCTAGGAACAGAAAGTATTAAGTACAAAGTATCCTTCAAAAACAATGGAAATACGATAGCTCACTCACTTAAAGTAGTAGACGAACTGGACCCTACATTAGCTTATATGATTAATAGAAAGATACACGCTATTACTAGTCATCTTGACAACGAGCCGTACTCTTCTTTTGATCTAGTTTATTTGCCAGACGGGCAGAGAACTATTAAAATTATCACTCACTTTGATGACCTATATCTAGCTTCTGCAGAGCAGGATAATGATAACTGTGAGGGTTTCATAGACTATGATATACTTATAGACCCTAACGATCTTGTGACAGGAGTAGAAATGTGTAATACGGCTAAAATTTACTTTAGCTATAAGGCTGGCTCTTTTAATGAACCTATCATTACTAATACTGTATGTAGTAACGTGGGAGTGACAGCAGGTATAACCAATAGTGACAACTCTAGCTTGCCTAGCTATAACAAGGACCTGATAATAGGACCAAATCCCGTCGTCAATTTTATCTACTTTAAAAACCAAAGTAATAAAAAATATTCAATCAATATCGTTAACACTTTAGGCCAATCTGTTTCAGATATCAATATTGCTCCTTTCAATGAGAGTAAACTAGACGTAAGAGTATTCGAATCTGGAATATACTTTATCTATACAGACGGAGTATTTGCTCAGAAAATTTTGCTACACTAGGTCGCTGCAGCTAAGCATATTATACTTAATTTTAAGCCTTCTACTTCTAGCAATGCAGATCCGCACGCCTCTAAAGTAGCTCCCGTAGTTATCACATCATCTAAAAGCAAGACATGCTTATTTTTTAGCTCTTCTGGTTTTGCGACCCTAAAAATTTCTTTGGCATTGATAAACCGCTCATATCTCTTCTTCTTCGTTTGTGTGCCGTTATGCTTTTGACGAACTAATACGTCTTTTCTTACTCTGAGCTGTGTCACTTCGGATATGCCATCTGCTAATAGATCGCACTGGTTGTATCCTCTGAAATTTTGTCTTTTCGCATGTAACGGAACTGGAATTATAAAATCAACTGTAGCATGCAGTTCCATTGTAACAATTTTAGAACCCATTAAAACCCCCATTTCTTTGCCCAAATCTATATTGCCTTTGTACTTTATCTGATGTAGTATTTTTCTTACATCACCAGAGCCATTAAAATTTAGCACGGCAGTAGCAGCTTCAGCATTGAGTCTTCCCCAAAACTTCTTTGCAACCGCGTTATCCTTATAAGCTAACTGCTCAAACTTAGGAAGCGTATACAAACACAAGTCGCACACCTTGTCTTCTTGAAAACTTAGGTAACCATCGCAACAAACACAGAGATTTGGAAAGAGCATCTGACCTATAGAGGCTAATAATTTTTTCATTTAGGGAGTCAATTTGATTGAAATGCAAGACCTTTGCAATTCGTATGTTCGAAAATACAGAAAAAACAGATATTAGCAAACTTGGTGAGTTTGGCCTTATAGAGCACCTTACTCAAAAGTTTGACATACAGCACGAGACTACTACAATAGGTCTAGGCGATGATGCGGCGGCTATAGACTGTGCCGATAAGACACAATTAGTCAGTACAGATCTATTTATAGAAAATATACACTTTGACATAATGTACTCACCTCTAATGCATGTAGGGTACAAGTGTATTACCGCAAGCATAAGTGATATCTGTGCTATGAATGCGAAACCAGCACAAGTGTTAGTTTCTATAGCCCTATCTAGCCGATATACGCTGGAAGCAGTAGAAGAGCTATACACGGGAATACAGACAGCCTGTAATAACTATAATATAGAATTACTAGGCGGAGACACTAGCAGCTCCGTATCGGGCTTAGTAATAAGCGTGACCGCTATAGGATATGCAGAAAAGAACACACTAGTGAGACGCTCTGGAGCTAAGGTGGGAGATCTAGTTTGTGTAAGCGGTGACCTAGGTGGGGCATACATGGGTTTACAACTTCTCGAAAGAGAGAAGCAAGTATTTTTAGACCAAAAAGATATGCAGCCTGACCTAGAAGGCAAAGATTATGTAGTTGGTAGACAGCTAAGACCAGAAGCTAGGGTAGATATAGTAGAGGCATTTAATGAACTTAAGATTGTGCCTACGTCTCTAATTGACGTGTCTGATGGTGTGTCTAGCGAGTTGTTTCATATCTCCAACCAATCCAATGTTGGTATGAAAATATACGAAGAGAAACTGCCAATAGACCAGCAAACGTATGATACTGCATTAGAATTTAATATACCACCTACTACTGCTGCTATGAATGGTGGAGAAGACTACGAGTTGCTATTCACACTACCACAGGCTCATTATGATAAGATAAAAAACTCGGCCGATATAAGTATTATAGGTTATTGCACAGAGCCTCACGAAGGCATAGAGCTTATCACTAAATCAGGAAACCTCGTACCTATAGAGGCACAAGGTTGGGAAAATTTTAAAAGGAAAGAAGACTAGATGTTTTTAGCGAGAAGAGCGTCCAACTCTTCTGCAGAGTGATAACCCGTTTTATCGTACACTTCTTTACCGTTCTTATATAACTTTACAAGTGGGATAGCGTTGATCTTGAAATGCTCAGACACTTGCACACTCTTGTCTGTATCTACTTTCAGTACAGTTAGTTTATCGCCATATTTCTCTTTCATAGCTTCTACATGCGGGGCCATCATTTTACACGGACCACACCAAGTAGCATGAAAATCTACCAAAACAAAAGCGTTCTCTGTAGTTTCCTTCTTATATCTAGCTAGCGTGAAGCTTTCTTTATCTTCTTTTTTAACTTGTTCTATTGGTAAATCACTTGCTCTCCAGCTAGTGATACCTCCAGCAAGATCAAATACCTCATATCCCAAAACCCTCAGTTGGTCTGCAGCGGTTTTACTTCTGCCGCCAGATTTACAGTATACTAATACTACCTTTTCTTTGTTCAATGTTGCTGCATTAATTGCAAAATCAGCACTGTTTACATCCATGTTTTGAGCACCAGCGAGATAACCTGTAGTGTACTCTTCTGGAGTTCTAACATCCAATAAAGTATAGTTGCTAGTTTCACTCATTTTTGCATTAAACTCCTGCACTGTAAGAGCTGCATTTTCGTTTTTACTAGTCAATCCGCATGCGGCCATAGATAAAATGGCTAGGCCTAAAAACCCTTGTTTCAATTTATTCATTATTTATTTTTAAAAGTTGTTCTATTGTTATTCTGTCGTTGCAAAGTTTAGGAATCTTATGTTGTCCGCCTAATTTTTCCCAATTCTTTAGCCAAGTGTAAAAAGTCTTTGGTTTACTTACCACTATCTCTGGTAACTCTAGCACCATATTGCCTTTTCTTTTAGAAGCATAGTCAGAGTTTACTGCTTGCAGCTCCTTGTCTAGCTCAATGGTAAACTGCTCTATAGAATCTGGCATTTCGTAAAACTCAATAAGCCACTGGTGTCTTCCTTTGCTATCTCCCTCTAGATATACGGGTGCCGCGGTAAACTCTGACACCGCACAGTTACATGCTTTTTGAACAGCTGACATTGCCCGCTCTGCGTTATTCACCATCATCTCTTCTCCAAAGGCATTAATAAAGCTCTTGGTTCTGCCTACTATCTTAAAACGGTATGGGTCTTTACTAGTGAAGATTATAGTATCCCCTAGCAGATAACGCCACAAGCCAGCATTGGTACTTATAACTACGGCATAAGTCACTCCCATTGCTACCTCAGCAAGCCACTTCGTTTTTGCAGAAGTAGAACCGTATTCATTCATAGGAATAAACTCATAGAATATGCCATAATCTAACGCCAAGAGCATGTCTTTTCCTTCCTCATCTTGTACTCCTAAAAATCCCTCTGACGCATTATATGTTTCTCTATAGGCTATAGGCCCACCTAGTACTTCATCAAACTGATGCTTATACGGCTCAAAATTGACACCGCCGTGTACGTAAATTTCTAAATTTGGCCATACTTCCAAAATAGTAGAAGCCCCTGTTTTTTCTAGTATACCACGTAACAGTAGCAAAGTCCAAGAGGGTACTCCTGATATACTAGTTACATTTTCAGTAGATGTAGTGTCAACCATTTTAACCATCTTCTCTTCCCAATCTGGCAAGAGTGCTATGTCCATACTTGGCGTGGCCAAATAGTTTGCTAAAAACGGCATGTTATTCATCATTACAGCACTCAAGTCTCCATAGTACGAGTTCTCTGTTAACATGTTCACTTGGTGACTCCCTCCTATTATTAATCCTTTCCCTTGAAAAACTTTGGCCTCAGGATTATGATAATAATACCATGTGAGTACGTCTCTGCTGCCCCTAAACTGGCATTCTTCTAGTGCTTCATAACTCACAGGAATAAACTTACTCCTGTCAGAAGTAGTACCGCTAGATTTTGCAAACCAATTGATCTCGCCTGGCCATAGCACTTTTTGCTCTCCGTGCATTACCCTATCTATGTAGGGCTTTATATCGTCATAGCTAAAAAGAGGCACGCTATTACGAAACTCGTCAATACTATTTACCTCCTTCAGTTTAAAATCTCGACCAAAGGATGTTTTTTTTATCTCTATTAACAAGTCATTAAAAACTTGCTCTTGCACTGCAATTCCATTTGTGAAAAAATACTCCATAGTCGGTATCCTCTTTTTGAGATACCAAGCCATGAAAGAGTTTACAAATGACAGCATGGGTTTATTCGTTAAGCAATATAATGAAATCTCTTATCAGCAAAAAACTCTTGTCATAGTATGGACCAAGCTGTAAGTTTTCCATATTGTCTGCGGGCACGTGGTAGTGGCTATATTCACCCATGAGATAAATGAAAAATGATGGTATCCCCGCCTCTGTAAAAAAATAATGATCGGAGTTAGCGGCCTTGCCTCGACTATAAACAGCAGGCAAATAATCATTCTCCGTATTTATTTTTACTAATTTATCAAAATCATCTTTAAACACGCTTCCATTTACTATGGTCGCTCCTTTCTCGCCACTGCCCATTAAGTCCATGTTAAAAACAAACTTTGTCTTAGCCAACGATATGGCGGGTCTTTTTACATAATTAAGAGACCCTAGCAAGCCAGCTTCTTCTCCCCCAAAAGCAACAAATATGATACTGTATTGCTGCGGATTGTTTTTGAAATAAGAGGCCATATCTATTAGTATAGCTATACCACTAGCATTATCATTGGCACCATAAAAAATGGCTTCTCCCATTTTTCCCAAATGATCATAGTGACCACAAAAAATGATAAAACTATCTGGGTTTGTGGTTCCCGGCACAAAGCCGAGTACATTTTGAGACTGGTAGTTTTTTATTAATTCTGCCTCTACATCTACCGATATTTCTGGCTCGTATGGGCGCGATACTCCCCAATACTGATCAAAAACAGAGCTAAAGGAAGATTCCAAGAGCCAAATTTCTGCGGCTTTGTCTTGCTTAGTGGCTACGCTCCAAGTCAGATTTTTTTTAAGAAATACGAGCATAGATCCTTCATTGCATTTCTTAATATTAGCCACGTTATTAGATATCAATTCATTTTTGCCATCATAAACGCTAATAACCGGTAAGTAGCCTTTTCTAATGGCTTTCTTTACTTTTTTGGCCACCTTGGGAGATGCTAACAAACGAGGTGAGACATAAAACACTTTATATGTTCCTTTAATTGTAGGGCTGCCTGGTGACACCAAATAGTCATACCCTGGTTTCAGTTTTTTGTCACCAAATGAGATTACTGATTTGAGTATTGTATTTATATCGAGTTGAAAGGGCAAGTTATAGCTAGCTCCCATTTTACTCAATCCAATCTCAGAAAACTTATCTGAAATGTATGCCGCAGCCAGCGAATCGCCCTTGTTTATGTATCCACGTCCAGAAAACTCATCTGAACACAGATCCTCCATTATAAGCTGGGCTGTCTCTCTATTTTGAGCATAGCTAAAAGAGCTTAAAGATAGAAGCCCTACAAGTACGCACACTCTCATTTTTGTCAGGATATTCATTAGTTTTGCGAAACTAAATATAAAAAGCAGAACAATGGGAATCAGCAATTTTTTTAAAAACCTATTTGGTAAGGCCAAAGAAGCAACAGACCTCGCTGCAGAAAGCACTAGCAAATTTGCAGAAGAGGCTACAGAGAAAGCTAAATACGCAGGAAGCGACATAGCAAAAGATTCTACAGAAGGCACCCAAAAAAACGCATAACAAATGAACTATTTGCTGATTATAGAGTTAGTCAGCGTGCTATTCAATCTGCTTTTTCTCTACCTGTACATACTAGAGAAAAAAAGCTGTTGGATCTATGGAGTACTTGGCTCACTAACTGGAGCCTTTATTGTTTACTCTTCTAATCTATATTCCGAAACTCTATTATACCTTTTTTATGCTCTTATGGGCGGCTTTGCTCTTGTAATATGGCATACTAAATCCGCGGAAACTTTTCTAATAAAAAGCATGAAACCTAAGTCTGTTCTTGGGGTAGTAGTGACGGGAATTCTCCTTGCTTTAGGTTTAGGGTTTGCTATGTCTAATACGGATGCTGACAAACCATATGTAGATGCTTTTAGCACCATTTTTGGT
>Ga0209713_10003062_pt1 | contig 10535 bp, 7 predicted proteins | sample ArcOceMetagenome_3_FD_187444 | JGI IMG/M metagenome (GOLD analysis project Ga0209713, IMG submission 187444) | Marine eukaryotic phytoplankton communities from Arctic Ocean - Arctic Ocean- Svalbard ARC20M Metagenome (SPAdes) (version 2) | ecosystem: Environmental > Aquatic > Marine > Oceanic...
GAATTTCACACATCACACTCCTCTCCCTCACCCACATTTCCGGATGTCAGCTGAAATAACTAACGAATATGTTGTGCAGTTATCACAGCAAAGCGCCACAGCACTGCGCAGTGCGCTCGCAAGCCAGGGCATTACAGAGCACAGCACATAATTCAGCCCCCCCAGCCCAGTAGTTTGCAAAGCAGCTAGTGGCCGTTACACAACACAGAACCCAAGCACACAGCTAGCGGCCGTTGCAAACCAGCGCGATACTTAGTGTCCGTTACACGCAACACAATGGCTTTATAGGGCCCGCAACAGAACTCAGGGATTTTGGAATTGTGTATATAATATAATACATCTATTATGTATACACTGCACACAAATATTCATTTGAAATAACCGTGAAGTACTGTAGCTGAACAGACATTGGCGTGCAGTGCAGCAATGTAGTACAGTATGCGGTACAGTAAATTACCATAGCTGCCGTGTGCTACCGCTGTGGCATTTGCTGCATCACAAAATACCCGGGTGCTACTGTGTTCCACAAGATGGAAAACCAAACGGCTACAATATATAATATAATATAATATTACTGTTAACTAAGGGTGGTACAACAAGAAGGAACCGGGGCTCCATGCGGTATTATGCTATGAACGCGGCATAACAGATAGTATTCCTACAGCTACAGCAGCTCTATATTATATATAGTGCGTGCCGGCACGTGCAGCATAAAACCTCGGCCAATACCAGGTAAAACCAAGGATTTTAGGGCGCCAAAACAACCCGCGCAATGGGCAGAACAAAGGGGGTTACAGGGCGATACTATACATACAGCACAGCAGTGCGGAGCTAACAAACATAGCACCATGCTTGCCGTACAGCTGTAACATAAATACCGATGTCCTACAGCCCAGGTTCATGTAAATACAATATTATCATTCAGTTAGTTATGTAAACGCGGACTATGTACAATGGCAGCTAGCGGCACAAAGCTGTTGTGGAAGTACAGACGGAGAAAACACCAAGGCATCCGGTGCCGATCAACGAGGCACCATCATTTTTTTATCTCTCGTCTGCAGCTGCCGTTCAACTTAATACAGCACATACAGGTCGGGCTTTTCCTGTCTTCACAACAGCTCGATTTTCTTTGCTTTAAACTGATAACTGGAAGTTGGTGGGTACCACTCGGCAGAAGCGCGGACGCGAACGGTGGACTGCCGGATTTTGGCTACCACCTCTTCTTGGTCGTCCTCGGACATTCGCATGAAGTCCTTCAAGGTGGTGTTGGCAAGTTCCTCCGCTTGTTTGCCGAAGGCTACCACCTCCGCCTCTTTGGGAGCAAGTTGGGACACCTTGAACTTGAACGCCATGTAGTTCCCGTTTGCACCATTGCACAAGGTGGGCATTCGGTCGTCAACAGAAGCAACATCCCCTTCAATGATAACCTTCGGCTGCACCAGAGCCGATTTTTCCGTGAGGTTGGAAATGAATCCAGCTCCTCGCTCAGGATCAGCAAAAACTTCGAGTAGGTCGACCATCTCTTCCACCCCACTATCAGGGACGGCACGGACAGCGTCAAAATCGCCCTCATCCCCTGTAAACCAGTGTGGAGGTGTGGTCGTGACAACAGACGACTCGTTGATGAGGATGCGCCCTCCTTCCTGCTTTGCATGCAGCACGAACAAAAGTTCAAAGCGGTCGGCAAAAGTCCACTCGCGTTTGGCGTAGTGCCCGTAAAACAAGGCGTCCATGGTCAGTCCGCATTCGAATGTGATTTGCAGTTGCCTCGAGATCGCACGGTGGTACTTGTCGAAGTGAACAGAGGCGGCTGCGTTGGTGACAACGAACACGAGAGTTTCGTGGAGACAGGTGTCTCCCTGCGTCGCCGCCGATATGTCATTGTACGCCCCGATCGCCGGGATCTCGAAGTGGTCCTTCTCTTCCAGGTCAGTGATGCTGTCTGGTTGTAGCGACGTGTTGAAGAATAATCTCCGTTCGGCGCCATTGACACTGGGAAACATGCAATTGTGCTCGGGAGTTTTTCGGGTCGACACCCCTTGCAATTTGACGAATGCGAAACGCTGCAGGCTTTTGTACAGGGCCGCGCAGTCGTGGGCGGCATCTTCAAGATGTAAGACAATGTGCTCTCCGGATGGCAACACTACAGTCCATAGCTTGGTGATTGGGCCCGTCTGCTGCACAAACGACACCATATCGGAGAGAACGAACGCGAAGACGATGTTTTGAGACATCCGCAACTCCGTCCGCTTGTCGGCGGGATGAATGCGGGTTGCCGGAGGAGGAGTGCCGGCCGTGGCGGCGTTCTTTGTTGGTGTCGAAGGCGAATCATTTCTCCTTGCAAGGGATTGCCCGGACTTGCGGGGAACGACCTTTGGAGGCGATCGAAGTTTCTTCGACAACGGAGCGTCCGTCGACTCCACTTGGGCCGTGCTGGAAGACGCGCGTCCAACACCAGCTGTGAACTCCGGGAAGCCCGACACTTCGGCCATTGACTTGCGGGGAACGACCTTTGGAGGCGATCGAAGTTTCTTCGACAACGGATCGTCCGTCGACTCCACTTGGGCCGTGCTGGAAGACGCGCGTCCATTACCAGCGGTGACCTCCGGTAAGACCGCCACTTCGGCCATTGACGACCCAGCAGTCCCAGTTGAAACTGATGGTGTCGGCGTTGTGAGACCGCCATCATCATCTTCTTCCGCTTCCACGTCCTTCCAGGCTGCTTGTGTTGTGTGTACGTCCTCGACTCCTTGGGCACCGGCTCCCCCCGCGTTGCTGTCGTCATCGCTGTTGCCATCGAGAATGGCACTCCTTCTGCTTCGTTTCTTGGTTGACCGGGCGTTGTTGGCAGGCATGGTTGGTTGTGCAGTGTGTGTTCTGGTGAGCTGGGCTTGCGTGTGAGGGAGGGAGAAAATATTGCAGTGATCATGCATCGGAGAGCGCCAGCAACGGGCTACTTGAAGAAGCTCAGTTAGTCTACATACATCGTTGGCACCTTCAACCAGTCGAGCAGTCACACTTTGCACTTTAGAGTACAAGAGTATTCCTCGCTTCCAAACGCTACTTGTCCTGGGTTCGGGGTTCGGGAAATTGCCAGCCGCACTCGAGCGGTGTTCGCTTGTTGTTGAACCAGCCAAATAGAATCGCCGAACTGTCGTTAATTAAGGGCATTGCCACACGCTTGTGTTTATATTCAACAAAGGTAGAGTTCGGTCTTAAAGCGCTTCGCACACACCAAGACCGCAATCAGCGGCATTCCACCTGTCTATATCACGGTTACGACGGTGATACGAAATCACTTTCTCAACTTCTCAACGGGGTTTTGTTAAAAAAAAATTAACCCAATTGGATGAAAATGAAGGCATCTTTTTTAAATACCAATTGGAAATTGAAAGGATACCAAAGGAAACTAAGAGACACCTTTGCCAACACTGTTTGCAGGGTTCTCGTTCTTCAAGTTCGCAGCCTCGTGATCACCCAAATCTTTCCCCCCTATTTTGTTTTGGTTTCTTTACAAAAAGGGAACACACCAATATGGATTCTGGGGAGTTGAACGTGGTGCCTGAATGGCTGGACACCGTTTGGCCGGAAGCACCGAAAGAGTGCCACCGCCTCCTCGTGCATACGGGTGGAGGCAGCGACACTAAGGCTCTCTCCCACATTCAAAACCTAAACTCAGAGTCACAGTATGCGTTGCTCACTAGGCTGCAGAAATGCAGCGGGGACGACTTTCACCAACTGCGCGAAGCATTATTCCTGTTGTGGTCCGCGCAGTCATCCGATGATTCCGACGAAGAAATAATGCGATCCGAAAATTCACAGCAACAAAATGATGCTGAAGAAGCGTCGGAACCACGCGCATCTAATGCTGGACAGATCACCGAACAAAAGGGCAAGGATTACGAACTGCATTTTGGTCCGTCAAGTTCTGGATGGAAAAACATGACAAATGCGCAAAAGGCTACGTATAATGCTAGGACTTCCATGGATTCTAATGTCAAGTACGAAGAAGATGTCTCAATCATGATGATGCAAGGAAGCAGTGCTACGACCCCGGCACATCATCCGGGACGACGGGCCATGCAAAAGCCCCGCACCAAATCCCGGAACAACAAGGGCAAGCGACCGAGCGTGCCTCCACTATCCCAAAGAGATCACCGCCAGTATGACCGCGGTCGCCGGTCTAGTCGGCGAACTGCTCCTGGCCTTTCCTGCTGTACCTTTACCTTGCATGTTACACGCATGCACTAGCGGCTACCGCGCATAACGCATCTCCCACCCTTATTTGCTCATATTTTGCACGTGCTGTGGCTAGTCGGGGGGCACTACGGGGTACTACGGTAGTTCCCTAGGGGTGCTACGGTGGTCGACATTACGAGTGCTATACGATGCACTATAAGGCAGGTTATGGGTGAAATAACACCCCATAGGCACCCCCTGTTGATGGTGCGTTATGGGTATTGATACACATTAAGGGTATTATAGATATTAAGGGGGTGCTTTTTTGGGTGCTACACTTTTCGAAATACCCGGCGGGCACTACGAGGCGGTACTGTACTACGAAACTACGAGGCAAATAACCGGGTCAAAAAACAAATGCAAGGTTCCCCACACAGACCGTTCTGGTTGGGCTTGGAAAAAGAAGTAATTGTTTATTTATAACCCAGTATAATAGAATTTACCTTCTAATCATAGTTACGATTCCATCTACCTCAACTCTGAGCACGGCGGCTATGACTATGACACCTACCGGCCATGCCCGTAACAGTGGTAATATAGATCGAACTATGCGTCGCAAACTTTGACCCTCGAAAAGCCGGCTTCACAATTAATTTCAAACTTCGGGAAGAACATCGGCAACACTAAGCCGGGCCTCAACTGTAGCATTAGCCGGCCGCAGCCCTGTTTCAGCCACGCAATTAAAAGTGCCCGCTCGCCCTGTTGACTACCCTGGCAGGGTACTAAATTTGAGTACCCTTATTTGCCAAGTGGTATTTTTAACCAGTAAAGCACGGGTATCATTTTAGTCCAATTAAACAACAATAATTATTTGGGGTTCGAGAGCTGTTTCGCTCACTCTCGTTCCTCCTTTCTTTATGCAATCCACCTCCCTTATTCTAATTCTAGTACTGCTGGCCACCGTATTTTCCAACAATAATATTACGCGTGTTATGTACAAAACGGGCCCGCGAATTTGGGTACTTCGGGTTTGGGCACTCCAATCCCGGCTCTTAGGTGGGTACTTAAATGGGAACTTTTATCCACACAGGCGATAACCGGGTAACAAAACAAATACGGGGGTGAAAAAAAGACCGAAAAACAACATTTTGAAAATGTAGTTCCAGACGCCTAAGCGCCGTGTAAATCGGGCAGCGCTGAAGTACGCCCCTATGGCCTAGGAAACATCCTAGCACCAGACCCGAAGCTAAATAGGGAGAAAGGGCGCCTGGCAGCGCTACCCTAATTCCATTACGTTAAAAAGGTTAATGACCAAGTGCATCCCAGAGCCCCGATTATCGCTGGGGAAAATTCGTAACGTCATCTGCCCCCTCGTCGATTCCCCGCCCCTAATGCCTGTTGCAACACGCCCGGTCACGCACCCGCACCGGCACATAAAATGAGTACTTACGTGAGTGCCCGGTCCTTTCCACTAAGTGCCCTCCACCGACCCCCAAGTGGCTTTCCTTCAAGTCGAACCCCCGGGGTATTTTACACATATTTCTATTACCACGCCTGTCGCCTCCGCCTTGAAAAAAAAATGTATGTATAGAACTTCCTAGAAGTTCCCACGTATTTTTTAAACCATATCTGGATCCACGTGGCCGTTTCACTTCTGAAACCTCCACACAGTGGTTTCAGAAGTGAAACGACCGCGACGCAACCGTTTCGGAAGTTAAACTGTTACAAACTTATAACGGTTGCATGTGACGGCCACTCCCCAACGGACACAAGTGTCCGGTCGGGTGCAAGGTTGTGCAACGACCATGGCCGTGGGTCAAATGCAACGGCTTTGTTCTGGTGTCAGAATGCTCACCGGGAATTATCTCAGTTCCACTCCCACGGCCCGACGCCCCTGAAAGGTCCTACATGAATGAAAGCCACTGATATAACCGTTATAAATTTGTAACGTTTCACTTCCGAAACGGTTTCACAACGGCCGTTTCACTTCTGAAACCGCCATGCGTCGGTTTCAGAAGTGGCAACGCCATCTGGATCCAGAAGTGGTTTAAAATAGCGCCTTCTTGGCTGCCCTGGCAGGGTACTAAATTTGAGTACCCGGGTACTAAAATTTAGTACCCAGCCGCCAACACGAGTTTGTGACCCTAATAGGTCGAAAAATACTGCATTGGGTGTTTAGGACCCTGGGTGGGGGTGTTGGGGACCTGTTTTGCCCTTGAGTTCATGTCGATTGGGGATTTTTTGGCCAATTGGCGACCCGCACCACTGGCCATTTGGGATTTGGGGTTTTTACAGCAAAGCAGTGTTTATGGCATGGTGGCTCACTATTGCAGGGTAGAGTCGCCCTGTAGCCCGAAACACAATTGAGCGGGGTCCTCCTCCCCCCAGGGAGGGTGTTGGCGGCCTGTTTTGCCCTCTCGTTGATGCCGATTGGGGAATTACGAGCCAATTAGCGACCCATTCCACCGGCCATTTTGAATTTGAATAAGCCAGAAATTGCCTGCAGTACCCGCTTTGAAGGCCACAATTATTTAACCGCTGTACATATTCGCATAATTGTTTTTGCCATTGTTGTTCTCACGGGCATGAATAACACGAATAACCACTCAAACGCGTGCGTTATTATTATTTGGAAAAAGTTATGATGCCATAGATTACGTCACTTGGGTACTACGGGTATTAAATAGTACCCGCCGGGGTAGCCATTCTAGAAAGTTTTTCAAGGCGGAGTCGACGGGCGTGGTTGTAGAAACATGCACACAATACCCAGGGGCGCACTTGAATAACGGCACTGGCATTGTGACCAGCAACACGAACCAGGTCTTTAGGCTTTCGCGCGAGGCATGCCCGCCCTCCTACGCAGATAGCGGGCCGGTCTTTACCTGTAGGTTTTTAACACCCCTGGTGTTGCTGGTCGAATATATATTCTATTCCCATTTATCCGCTTGGTGAGTAGGTGGTTTAGCACCATTTATGATTAATATAACCCTTTTAAAAATAAAACCGTTGGTTTTGCCCCGCGGCCACGTCCGTTACATAATCGTTACATCCGAACGGACACGTGTGTCCGTTGGGAAGTGGCCTTTACATGTAGCCATAGTAAATGTGTAACCATTTCACTTCAAAAACGGTTTCGCAACGGCCGATTCACTTCTGAAACCGCCGTGCGGCAACTGTGGCCAAGCTTTATGACCCTCGACCTATTCAAGATTCTTCACAGCCCCCTTCTTCTTAGTCTCGGCTTTTGACACCAGAATGCCTTCCGTGGTTTTCACCTTTTTTGCTCTCCCGGGGTTAAGAAGGTTCGTGGTATTCCCACGCTTGTACTTTTTGCGCATGTTGTCCCATTCCCACACCATGCTTATTGAGCCCGTGTCACTGCTCCCCACCATTTCCACATGTGCTTTGTGCTTGTCTGCATCCACAAACGTCGTCACTCCTTCCATCCAAACAACGCCGCTGCCACTCGTGCAATCCAAGCATTCCACCTGGTCCCCCTTCTCAAATGCCACCGACCGAAGTTCTTCATGCTTGACGTTTTCCACTACATTGTGCATGTCGTCTTCCAACACATCGTACTCCAGGCCGTATCGTTTTTCAATGCGCACCGAAGACCACACGTTCGCATCCTCGCACGCCGTCATCCGTTCGACTCTCTCCTTGACAGTAAACACCTCGTTCCTTGTCCTCGCTCTCTCAATCCACATCATACACCCATCGACATCACCGCAAAATAGCACTCCTTTCTTGTCATCAACGTCCTCCACCGCTCCGGACTGCCACAGGTCTGCCGAGACCTTGCATGGCCCCATGCACACCAGCGCCTCTTCGTTGTCCGGGCACTTGCGATGATACAGCCCCCGCGACAACACCACTTCTTCGCAAGAGTAAGTATCAAGCTCAACATCGCAACTATCGATTGAAAAACCCTCACAGCATTCATTCCGCACCAACTCCCCCTTGTGCAATCCAATGAGTCCCAGCAGCACTTCTTTCTTGTCTAAAAAGGACCTCACCGGCACGTGCTTCCACTCGCGCTCCTCTTTGCTGAACGATGACACCATCGCACCCATGGCCACGGCTTTCGACGGCAATTGAAATTCGCAGCCCAAGCTCCCGTGGTGCCACAAGCCTCCGCTTTTTGATTCAACGGTCGCCAAAATGACCCGAACTTGGCCATTCAAACCACCCGCCTCCCCCACGTACTCCATGGGAAAGGTGGACTCCTTGCTCGACGGCTCAAAATGTTGCGACCGACAATTAGACCTGTCACCAAACCACACATAGCCCCCTCCAATGCTTCCGGATTCCAATGTGTCGATTTCCCCGACATAAAGACCGCCGTTTAGTTCGATGATCATCCGATCCCCGACAGCCCACCGGCTTCGAGTTCCAGCACGCAGTGATTCTCGTATGATTGATGCCAACGTCACACAAGCAATTCCTGTTTCGAAAAAAATCAACTGCTCTTCCTGAGTCACTTCCTTCCCATTCCCATCACGAATGTTCAACCCCTGTTTTGACCGTCTCGCTTTTTTGCTGAAAGCCACCATCTTCTCGCAATCGGCTTTATTTTTAGGGTACCCAACCAACGTGTGCAAGCAATCCCGGAACTTTTCCTTTTCCACGGCCTACATTCAAAAAGAAAGTCGTCACGCTGAGACACGTGCTAAAGGAAACAACAGCGAACACTCACCAGTTTCATCCATTTATCCACCAATCCATACCCGTTCTTCATGACGGACAAGTTAACACAGTCACGCACGCCAACCGTCACAACGGGTTCCGCGCATTTTTCGCCCCAGTTCAAACGGCAAGCCTGAGGATACTGTGCGTACAGCTTCTCCCAATTAAAACACGCCGTTTCGTCGGCAAGGTTGTAATCGATGAAGTGCACCTCAACCTTTTTCAACATGTCCTTCAGGGTGACTTTCGTGCTTTCGTCCAAGCGACCCGACGAGCTAAGCTCTTTCGCCAGGTCGTGATACCTCCGAGATATCACGGCTTTTCGCATCAACACAATCGCCGGCATGGCTCTTCCGACGTTAAAGTTCACTTTCCTCGAATCCTTCCACAACGACTTCACTTTTCCCATAGAAAACGGCGACGAATCTTTGACTGCCTCCACAGGTTCGACCTTATCAATCCTGCCACACACACAAATACACTTGAGCATTACTCGGAATGACTTCTAACACCCAACACACCCACCCCTGCCCGCACGCCAAAAACTCGAGTCGTACCTTGTAAAAACATCGCAACGCAGGTCCTTTCCCCACGCCGAATACACCATTGATTTCGGCTGTCCACAGACTTGAAAAGACGCATACGACAGACACAACAGTGAACACACACCCCAGTCCTTGGGGTGGTTGCTGTCTGCCAGATTCCACGCCTTGTTGTATTTTTTTTTAAACGCGGTCTCCTCCGACGTCAAACCTCGGCAGTTGCCAGCGCGACAGCACTTACCAACTACTGCGGCATCGTGAGGAACATCCCAAAGGGATTTGACGGCTTCCACCACAACGGCATCGTAACTGCACGCCTTTTCGAACGACGCGTCATGCCGTGTGACCGGATCAATCAACTTGAACAGCAGGTCGTTCATGCACCCAGGACCAAACATTGTGCCCTCAACTTCGTTTCTAGGTCCAACCAACTCTGTGCCCTCTACAACCCCTTTCATGAGCACTAACTTAAGTTAAGCTACACCTCTTCGTTCTTCACTGGGAAAGAGTTCTTTTGATTTCTATTTTTCCCAACTCGCGTTAAAATTTGTAAAATTGAGCGGGAAAACCGTGTTTTTTTTAACCAATCCCCACGCAGCTCCCTCTCCCTCACCCACATTTCCGGATGTCAGCTGAAATACCTAACGGAATTAAGGTGGCACCACTCTAAAGAGGGCGAGTGGGGGTCCAAATCGGCCCCGGAAATTTTAGCAGCGAAATGCGCTGCAGGCCTAGAAAATCCGCCCATTTGGCGTAATTACAGGGGGTTTTATTGGCTGTTAGCCGCTTTAAATTTTAGCTGGGCAGCGCGCGCCGCCCCGCCCAGACGGCGCTTTGCACCTAGCGCCCGCCTCCCTTGGCTGCTGGCTGCTGCTGCTCTAACCGGGAGCGCGCCTTCCCGCGCAGGAAGCGCCGGGGCGGCAGGGCAGCGGGATCACGCCGGCTTCGAGCTTCGAACCGCCGAGGCTGCTGCGCGGGGCCGGGGCTTGGGGACACAGCGCAGCGCCGGTCTCGGTGGCCAGGTGGGCGGCTGCCGGGCGGCTGGCTGGCTTTCCCTGGCCTGGCCCGGCCCTGGGCGTGGCGAGTGCGGGCGCGTGGGGGTGAGGGCGCGTTAAGGCGAAAGGCGGG
>Ga0209713_10003063_pt1 | contig 10532 bp, 5 predicted proteins | sample ArcOceMetagenome_3_FD_187444 | JGI IMG/M metagenome (GOLD analysis project Ga0209713, IMG submission 187444) | Marine eukaryotic phytoplankton communities from Arctic Ocean - Arctic Ocean- Svalbard ARC20M Metagenome (SPAdes) (version 2) | ecosystem: Environmental > Aquatic > Marine > Oceanic...
CTCCTCTCTCTCTCTTTGCTTTGGTGTTTGCACCCCCGCCTCGGCAATCGACGAGGGCGACGCGACTGCGCCACCACGACCACGACCGACGCCGCGCCGCCAATGTCTGGCACGTTCGAGGACGTGCCTAACGGCATCTCGCACCCGACCACGGAGGAGGAGATCCTGAAGTGGTGGCAGGAGAACGACACCTTCCACGAGTCGCTCCGGCAGTCGGAGGGCAAGCCGATCTGGTCGTTCTACGACGGCCCGCCGTTTGCCACCGGCCTACCGCACTACGGCCACCTGCTCGCCGGCACGATCAAGGACATCGTGTGCCGCTACGCCCACCAGACGGGCCACTACGTCGAGCGGCGCTTCGGCTGGGACTGCCACGGCCTGCCGATCGAGTTTGAGATCGACAAGATCCTGTCGATCAACGGCAAGGAGGACGTCCTCAAGATGGGCATCGACAAGTACAACGACGAGTGCCGCAAGATCGTGATGCGGTACTCGAGCGCGTGGGAGAAGACGGTCAACCGCATCGGCCGGTGGATCGACTTCAAGACGGGCTACAAGACGATGGACATCACGTTCATGGAGAGCGTCTGGTGGGTCTTCAAGCAGCTCAACGACAAGGGCCTGGTCTACCGCGGCTTCAAGGTGATGCCGTACTCGTGCGCGTGCAACACGCCGCTCTCCAACTTCGAGGTCCAGCAGAACTACAAGGACGTCGACGACCCCGCCGTCGTGTGCGCCTTCCCGCTCGTCGAGACGGGCGAGCTGATGCTGGCGTGGACGACGACGCCGTGGACGCTGCCGTCGAACATGGCGCTCTGCGTCAACCCGACGATGCTGTACGTGCGCGTGCGCGACGAGGAGAGCAAGGACACGTACATCGTGATGCAGAAGCGCCTCGTCCAGATCTACCCCGGCCTGGGCAACGCCAAGAAGAAGAAGGAGGCGGAGAAGAAGTTCACGGTGCTCGGCGAGCCCTTCCCGGGCTCCGAGCTGGCCGGCAAGCAGTACAAGCCGCCGTTCGAGTACTTCGAGGATCGCCGCGCGTCGGGCGCGTTCCGCGTGATCACGGGCGACTTTGTGACCGAGGACGCCGGCTGCGGCGTCGTGCACTGCGCGCCCGCGTTTGGCGAGGAGGATTACAAGGCGTGCCTCGCGCACGGCATCATCCAAAAGGGGCAGCCGCTGCTGTGCCCGATCGACGACAACGGCCGCTTCACCGACGAGGTGCCCGACTACATCGGGCAGTTCGTCAAGGACGCCGACAAGGAGATCATCATGCGGCTCAAGCAGGAGAGCTGCGGCAACGGCAAGAAGCTGCGCAGCGTCGACAAGATCAACCACTCGTACCCGTTCTGCTGGCGCTCCGACACGCCGCTCATCTACCGCGCGGTGCCCGGCACGTTTATCAACGTCGAGTCGATCAAGGACCGGCTGCTCGCCAACAACGCCCAGACGTACTGGGTGCCCAGCTTCGTCAAGGAGAAGCGCTTCCACAACTGGCTCGAGAACGCGCGCGACTGGGCCGTGAGCCGCAACCGCTTCTGGGGCACGCCGATCCCGATGTGGCTCTCCGACGACGGCGAGGAGATGGTGGTGGTCGGCTCGATCGCCGAGCTGCAGGAGCTGAGCGGCGTGCTCGTGACCGACCTGCACCGCGAGCACATCGACGGCATCACGATCCCGTCGAAGCAGGGCAGGGGCGTGCTGCGCCGCGTCGACGAGGTCTTCGACTGCTGGTTCGAGAGCGGCTCGATGCCGTACGCGCAGCAGCACTACCCGTTCGAGCGCAAGGAGGTCTTCGAGCAGTCTTTCCCCGCCGACTTCATCGCCGAGGGCATCGACCAGACGCGCGGCTGGTTCTACACGCTGATGGTCCTCTCGACGGCGCTCTTCGACAAGCCGGCCTTCAAGAACCTGATCTGCAACGGCCTCGTGCTCGCCGAGGACGGCCAGAAGATGTCGAAGCGCAAGAAGAACTACCCGCCGCCCGAGGAGATCCTCGACGAGTACGGCGCCGACGCGCTGCGGCTCTACCTGATCAACTCGCCCGTCGTGCGCGCCGACGACCTCCGCTTCAAGAAGGCGGGCGTCTACCAGGTCCTCAAGGACGTCTTCAACCCGTGGTTCCACGCCTACCGGCTGCTCGTGCAGTCGGTGCAGACGCAGGTCGCGCAGACGGGCGCGCCGTTCGTGCCCGACGCCAAGCGCGCCGTCGGCTCGAGCAACACGATGGACAAGTGGATCATGGCGGCGGCCAACTCGCTCGTGCAGTTCGTGCGTCAGGAGATGGAGGCGTACCGGCTCTACACGGTCGTGCCGCGCCTCGTCTCGATGATCGAGCAGCTGACCAACTGGTACGTGCGCATGAACAAGGAGCGCTTCGCCGGCGGCTCCGGCGACGCCGAGCGCGCCGACGCGCTCTGCACGCTGTACGAGGTGCTGCTGATCCTCTGCCGCGTGATGGCGCCGCTCACGCCCTTCTTCTGCGAGTACATGTACCGGAACCTGCGCCGCGTCCAGCCGGCCGGCTCCGAGGTCGCGGCGGCGGCGTCGGTGCACTTCCTGATGATTCCGAGCGTCGACGCCGACGCGATGGACGACACGGGCATCGAGGCGAAGATGGGCCACATGCAGACGATCTGCGAGAAGGGGCGCGCGCTGCGCGACAAGATCAAGATGTCGATGAAGATCCCGCTGCCCGAGGTGACCCTCGTCCACCGCGACCCGACGGCGCTCGCGGCCGTCGAGACGCTCGGCGAGTACATCAAGTCGGAGCTCAACGTGCGCGCGGCGAAGAAGTTCGCGATCGCCGACGCGGCGGGCCTCGTGACGCTCAAGTGCAACCCCAACCACGCCAAGTGCGCGAAGCGCTTCGGCGCGGCGTACAAGGAGCTGCAGACCAAGATCCGCGCGCTCTCGCACGAGCAGCTGGCGGGCTACCTGTCGAGCCAGACCATCGAGGTCGACGGCCACACGCTCTCGGGCGACGAGCTGCTGATCGACGTCAAGTTTGCGGGCGACGCGACGCAGTACGAGGCGGCCGAGTGCGAGGGCGGGCTGGTGGTGCTCTCGCGCACGCCGCGCGCCGACGACCTCGAGGAGGGCTCGGTGCGCGACGTGTGCGCGCGCGTGCAGCGGATGCGCAAGGAGGCGGGGCTGCGCAAGGAGGACGTCGTCGAGGTCTGCTACGCGTCGTCGGCGGCGGCGTCGGCGCTGTGCGCGCGGCTGAGCAAGAACCGCGAGTACGTGGCGGGGCGCATCGGCCGCGCGATGGTGCCCGCCGCGGCGCGGCCGCCGTGCGCGGTGGCGCTGCTCGAGAAGGCGGAGGATGTGCCGCTCAAGAGCCTCGGCGAGGGCGGCCAGCTCGTCGAGGCGAGCGAGACGATCACGCTCTCGCTGCTGCGCGGCTGCGCCTTCTTCGACGAGGCGAAGCTCGCCAAGGCATGCGGCGCCGCCGTCAGCCCGAGCGCCGTGCAGAGCTACGTGCAGGCCAAGGACTACGCGGCGCTGTGCAAGGAGCTCGACGCGTCGGGCGGCAAGCTGAGCGTCGCCTTTGCCGACGTGCACAGCGGCGCGCGCCACCAGGTCTCGCTGCAGGAGGGCGTGCACCTCTTCCGCGACAGCGCAGCGGCCGCCCAAAAGGGGGCGCTCAAGCTGTGAGGCGAGGTGTCGCTCGAGGTGCAAACGTCGTCTGCGCGGGGCGCACGAGGATAGGGAGAGGGGGGGTGTCGTGTGACTGAAGGGGTCGGCTAAAACTTTTGTTATACCTGTGCGTCCGACTTACTCTCGGTCACCGGTACCTCTATCTCTTGTTCATCGAGATTCGAGTCTTCGGCCGTCGCTGCGCAAGGCCAGCGGATCCGGGATGCGTGCGCGCGTCGCTCACTTCTCGCGGCGCTGCACCATGACGCCCGCCTCGTCCAGCGAGGCCAGGCACGCAGGATCGATGGCCTGCTTGGCGCCCAGAAGGAGGACGGTGACGATCTTGGGCATTGCGAAGCAGTCACACACCTGGCGCCGAGAAGTAGCAGGGTAGCGGCTCAGGTCGTTTGGCGAGGAGGGGCGGCGCGAGCGAGCGAGCGCGACGAGCTCGCAGCAGGCACACACCTCTCCAAGTAGCGGAGTGGCGTTGCAATGAGGGTCGATCTCCTGGATGGTCTCGTCCATCTTGATGAGCGCCGACGCGTCCGCCGTCGTGTACGCCCGGCCGCGGAGCATGCTCTGCGCGTCGTGGACCATGTAGACGCGAGACATGAAGCCCTCCTCGTCGTCGTCCTCATCGAAGGGCTCGTAGTCCGGGTCAGGAACGCCGTCGTGCAGAACCTGGTGCAGCTCGAGGTTGGTGTCGTTGTCGACGAACGGCGCTCCCAGGTACTCGTTGACGAGGAGGGAGCGCTCATCCATGAGGTTGTCGTTCAGAGCGCCCGAGTCGATGAGCTTTACGTAGAGCTTGGAGAGCTTCTCTACCGGCCCATGGACCCGCTTGAAGTTAGGCTGCGAGCAGAAGCCCGGCACGTCGACGGCCGCACCGGGCGCCGGCTTGGCCATCTTCGGTGGCGACTCAGACTCGACGCGGAGAGCGCGCTTGCCAATGGTCGCCATGCGATGTTCTAGAAATAGCTAAAGTTCTCTTTGTAAGTTTTGACTTAGTTCTCCTCGACCGGCACGAGCCGACTCCACGCCGTCGCGACGGCGGCTCCTACCACCGCGAGCCAGACCATCGCCGCCGCGGGCGCCGCGGCCACGCCCGGCCCAAAGTGCTTGAGCGCGAGGACGTACGCGAGCGTCGGGCTCTTGACCATGCTCTCCATCGTGATCGTGCGCAGCGCGCGCTCGCGCAACCCGCACGCGCGGCCAGCGCCGAGCGCCGCGAGCCCGCCGAGCAGCGGCAGCAGCACCGCGCCCGCGTGCAGCCGCCACGCGGCGCCGCCGCCGCCGCCGCGCAGCAACGCGTCCGAGCTGTTGGCGGCGCCGCCCGTCACCAGCAGCAGCGTCGCGAGCACCCCGAGCGAGGGGCATGCCGGCGCGACGCGCGCGGCGACTCGCGGGAAGGCGCGGCCGGCGACGACGCCCGACAGCAGCGGCAGCAGGACCATCGACGCTGTCGATCGCAGCACCGCGGCCGCGTCGACGGCGACCGCGCCGCCGAGCAGCAGCTTCACCAGTGCAGGCGTCACGAAGACGCCGAGCAGCGTGCTGGCGACGGTCAGCACGACCGACAGCGCGAGGTCGCCGCCCGCCAGGCCCGCAAGCAGATTGCTCGCCTGGCCGCCTGAGACGCAACCCAGTAGCACGAGCCCAGCTCGCACCTCCGGCTCGGCGCCGAGCGCACCGCCCAGCGCGAGCGCCAGCGCGGGCATCATCGCAAAACAGCAGAGCGTGTTGAGCGCCAATGCCTTGGTCGATCGCATAGCGCAGCCAAGGTCTCGTGGCGTCAGCAGGAGGCCCGTGCTCAGCATCAGCAGAGCTAGTCCGCGCGCAAAGGCGGCGGTCGTGCCGAGCGGTGCGCATGAGATTGGACACAGCAAGCCACCGCTCGCTGCAACTAGGGTCCACAGCGGGAACAAGCCGGTGATGGCTGCACCGAGCGGCGGCGGCGGCGGCGGTGGTGGTGACTGTGCCTTGAGCCCGACTGTTCGAGCCACGATAGGCGGCCTCGCCATAGGTAGCCGCATCGCCATAGGTAGCATGGCTGCGGAGGGTGGTCGCATGGCTGTGGTCAGGGAGGTGGCTAGCAGCCATACCAGCAGCGAGAGCATCGACTGCGACATCTCAGATCTGTAATCTGCCGGCTGGCGTCACAGGGACTCCCTCAAGGTGAAACTTGGGGGTACAACCACCAAGCAGGTCAATCACCAACTGCCCCACCAAAGCAGTCGCCGTAGGTGTGGGCCACAATAGTCCACGCGCTAACCATGCATCGTCATGGAAGCTAACGTCTTAAACATGCAAATTGCCTAAAAGACCAGACCCACGAGACGCCTCACATCTCACTGCACCTCGACCCACACCTTCCTCACGGGCTCGATGACGTCCCAGTGGCCGGCCCAGCCCTTGGGCAGCACGACCGTGTCGCCCGAGGAGCAGCGGCGGGCCTGGCCGGTGTCGCTGTTGGTCAGGAAGAAGACGCCGTCGATGACCCAGAAGATCTCGGCCGTGGTGCGCTCCGTCACCTCGAAGCTGCCGGGTGAGCACGACCAGAAGCCAACCTTGGTGGGGCCGAGGTCGTAGACGATCGAGCCAGCGCTCACGGGCGTGCCCGCGCTCACGGGCGCGCCCGGGCTCGAGCCCAGGATCCCCGCCGGCATCTGATCGGGCGCGAAGCACGACCACACCGGCGAGACGACGGCGCGCACGACGCCGTCGGCTGGATTGTTGACCTCCGGGTGGTCGTGCACGACCCAGAGCTTGTGGATGCCCTGCGTGACGTCCCACCGCCCATTCCAGTTCTTGGGCAGCACGACCACGTCATTCGGGCCAAACGGGTGGATCATGCCGTCGGCGTCGGTCACCGAGCCCGCCCCTTCTACCACGAGGAAGGTCTCGGTGGTCGGGCGCAGCTTCGGCGAGTCCCAGCCACCCTCGGTGCAGGCCCACGAGCCGACGCGAGCGTTGCTCCACTGGGTGTCGGGCACGAGGGGGCGAGAGAAGTCGCACGGTTCGCCAACGTCGACGAGCGAGCCCTGGTCGCGGCGCGGGCCCTTGGGCGTGAGCAGATCCACTCGGAAGTAGTCGAGTGGCGCGGCCACGAAGCCGCCGATTGGTGTCTCGCCCCAGCCGACGGCCACAGGCGGCGGAGCCGATGCCACGTTGGGCGCAGCCGTCTGGGCGACCCAGCCTGTGGAAGGCGGCCCGTACGCTGGCGTGGCCTGCTTCGCGAGCCAGGCCTGCTTCGCGGCCGCCTCGCCGGCGTTGATGCTCATGGCAGGCGTCGCGACGAGGAGGGTCAGCATGGAAAGCAGATTGATGACCTCTGTCGATCTCGAAGTCGCTGCTCTGCCTCGGCATGCACGCTAGCCACTCTGGGCACACTGGATCACTGGGCTGCTGACCTCGACGCCGACGGCCGGCGAAGAGGTCGGATCGCTCGCCAGCGAGGCGGCCACCTCGACCGGAATGTGACTTGTCAGAGTCGATTATAAACTAAGTATTTCATTTCGGGCACTTGCGATCAGCCCAAGCCCTGGCCGCCCTGGCCTCCTCTTTGATGGTGGACTCCTTCCTCGTGCGGCCCGTGCCGTAGGTCTTCGTGTCGCCGCGCCGCCGCGCCTCCCTCATCCCCGCCAACGCCCCCCCCTTGGTTTTGCCGCGGTGCTGAACGACCACCGTCGCACTCGCGGCGCTCGCTTTCCCGATGGCGTCGGCTCCGCGCCAGTTGAACAAGCTGCTGAGCGTGCGCCGGCTCACGCTCACGCCCTGCAGCGAGGAGATGGGCGTGACGAGCTGCGAGAGGCCAAACTGGTCGTTGGTCACGAGCTGCCACGCGGACGAGCTGCTCAGCCCCGCGGGCACGCCGGTCACGCCGAGCTTCGACGGCGACGCGTCGAAGCCGGACTTGCCCGCGACTGAAAGCGCGCACGCCACGCGGTAGGACGCGTCGGTCCATCGCGCAAGGAGCGCCGCGACGCGGCTGTCGCTGCCGAGGCGCGTGTAGCCGATGACGCCGGAGTTGAAGATGGGGGCGCCGCCCAGGGAGCGCCGCGAGCGCGACGTGCGCACCTCGGCCGCAGCCAGCCAGTCGGCGCCGCCCGGCCGGTGGAGCATCGCAAAGAGGAGGGCGATCGCGTCGCTCTCGACGACCGTGTCCGCGTCGAGGAAGAGGGAGCGTGCGTACGGCGACGCCGCGAGCATCGGCGGCTTGAGCAGCCAGCCGCGGTGGACGCCGCTGCGGTACACCCCCGCCATCGAGTACAGCGCGGGGTCACACCAGCGCACGACCTCGTCGAAGGCCGTGAGGTGCGGCGCGAGTGGCGCGTCGTCCTCCGCCGACGACGCGGCCGCACGGCCGGCCGATATCCGCCTCTGCGCAGCGGCAGCCGCGGCCGCGGCACCGGAGTCGGCGTTTGGTGCTGAGGAGGAGGGAGAGGCGGCGGCGGTGGCCTCGCTGGCGGCCCTGCGGTCGCAGTCGGCGGCGCCAAGGATGAGCACCGTTCGCGCGTACGGCAGATGCCGCTTGAGGCTCCGCGCGGACGCCGCCGCAATGCCGACAAACATGGCACGCATTCCTGTGCTGGCAGGCGCCGGCGCGACGGCGAAGACGGCGGCGCATCCGTCGTGGCGCGGCGTGCGCTCGAAGCATGCGCGCGCGTCGCGCGCGTCGGCGTCGCGCGTGCTGTTGTCGGGCATGACCACGTCGCGGATCGTCCAGTTGGCAGGCTCGGCCGCCCCCTCGACCGCCATCGGCTCCCTCTGCGCGGCGTCCGCTGCCTGCTCCTGCGCGCGATTACGCAAACGTGCCTTGCGCAGCGCCTCGTAAAGGTCGCTGTTCCCGAGAGACCCGCGGCGGCCGCGGCCGCTAGCCACGCCGCGCCGTGGGCCGGTGCCGGATCTTCTGACGGGTCCGCGCTTGTCGCATTTGCCAAAGCATTGCATGCGGCGGCTGGGCGGCACATAGGGTGGCGCGTCGTCCGGTGGGTAGAGCGGCAGGCCGGGGTAGCCCGAGGTGAACGAGTAGGCGCCGTGCTTGATCGACGGGCACGGGTAGGTCATCACGGCGGCGTGCGAGGCGAGCGCAGGGATCTTGCGATGCGCGTGGAACTCGAGCAGCACGGCGGTGCGTTTCGTCTTGCCGTCCCACCCATCGAGCTGCGCGCGGTGTAGCCCGTTGGTGTCGAGCAAAAACCCGCCGCCCGCGTCACCCGTCAGCGGCACCGCCTCGTACCGGCGGCGCACGTACGCATCGGAGAAGCGCGTCAGGTGGATCGCCTCGATGTACGAGTAGAAGGCGAGCGTGTTGTGCGAGCCTCTCGCGTAGAGCGTCGGCCGGTCTCTCTCCTTCACGTCGTGGATGAAGACAAAGACGCGCAGCCGCCGCCCGCACCGGTCGTGGTGCCACCAGCCGCTCGGGTACGTCTGCACGGTGGCCTCGGGCGTCAGCTGGAAGACGGCGTGGCCGTCGTACCGCGCGGTGCCGCCCAAGTAGCTTCGCACGACGCGCGCGAACGACGCATTGTGCAGCAGCGGCTCGAGCGCCGACAGGTTGCCGCGCGCCGTGACCAGCTCGCCGTCGGCGGTCTTCTTGCCATCGCGCTCGAGCAGCTGGTACGCCTGCTCCCTGAGCGCCGTGGCGTTGAGCCCAAAGTCGCGCACGCGCACGAAGCCGTCGCGCAGCAGCGGCTGCAGCAGCTGCGTGTCGGCCGCACGCTCGCGAGGCGGCAGCCGCGGCGGGTGCGACGTGAGGTTTTGCAAGATCGGCGCATCCGCCGCCCAGATGAGACGTGACCACTCGGCGTTGGACCGCGCGCGAAAGACGTGTCTGACCGTCTTGTTGCTGCGAAGCTTGGCGTCGTCGGTGAAGGAGAGCGCGGTGAGCGCTGCAGCGAGAGCACTGTCGTTGTGCAGAGGACGACCGGCCGCCAGCTCCAGGCCCGTCTCGCTCGCAGTGACGCCCGCGTCACGCAGCTCCGCAAAGACGGCTGGCCAGCCGGTGCCGCTGCTGTATCCGGGCGGTCGCTGCTGCATCCGCTCGGCCAGCCTGTCGTGGCGGTTCCGCGCCAGCCACCGCAGGTTGAATAAGTTGCCCTTGCCGGGGGTCCGCTCCGAGAAGATGGCGTACGTCGCGTTGCTAGTGGCGGCGCAGAATGGCTGCGGGATGGCAGCGTTAGCCGGGCTGCCTGCTGCCGAACTAGCTGCCATCGCGATGGACCGCCCGGACTCGCAAGTCTCTGGTCCGGAAACATGTGCATGCAAAGCGAGCACTTTCGTTCGCCCTCGTGTCTTCGACACGTCAAAGAACCAGGGCCGGCTCCCACAAGCAATGTCAGGCGCGTCTCACCCCTCTCAGAAGCAGCATCTGCGGCAATGGGGGCGGTACCTCCAGATGGCCTCATAAACCATTCCAAAGTGGTTCGACTCCACCAGGTGCTACATGGGGAGTTGATGTAATCGCAGCATTGGCGGTCGTGCCCCGCCCCGAGTCGGTTCGAATCCGGCACTTCCCTTTTCAACCGGTGCACGCAGCAACAAAGCGAAAGCATCTCACAAACAAAAAAGGGGGCACCGGTGGGGGCCCGCACTTCACCCGGCCTTCCGTCCTTCGCACTCCGGCACTCGACCTCGCCGACCAGCCGATCAAAAGCTCCGGCCAGTGACAAAGCCCACGTTCGTTCCAGAATGGGTGGTGTGCCTCCTTCTGAGTTCTGACTTTTGCGGCTCGGCCACCCCGACGCACGCTCCCGAGGAGGCCGGGGCGGCTGCGCCGCCAGGGCCCAGAGCCAGTGAGTCGCGCACAGCCCATCCTCATGGAGCGCGTCGACACACACGTCCACCTTTGGGACGACTCTGAGCTCCCACCGTGGCTGAGCGACCCGGCG
>Ga0209713_10003064_pt1 | contig 10531 bp, 9 predicted proteins | sample ArcOceMetagenome_3_FD_187444 | JGI IMG/M metagenome (GOLD analysis project Ga0209713, IMG submission 187444) | Marine eukaryotic phytoplankton communities from Arctic Ocean - Arctic Ocean- Svalbard ARC20M Metagenome (SPAdes) (version 2) | ecosystem: Environmental > Aquatic > Marine > Oceanic...
GTCCATAACTATTCAAGCTCCATGGCATATGCATTGCAAATTGGAAGTGTTTGTGGAAATCGTCGTATGGCACGAGCTGCCCTCCATCATACATGTCCATAGCCAGGTCCGGCCGAAACGGGTTTCTCGACAGATACAGCTGCAGATCTTGCACCGCAAACCCCTCTGCTGGCTGAGCCATGGCCTTCTGCAAGCCTACAGATATGTTGAATGTGAGTGGGCTCGCTGGGCAAAGCTCTTGGGTGCACAGGGTAAGCCATATCATATCACTTGTCAATTCGAAAAACTGGGTATGAGAGAGCAGATCCTTACTGAATGGTTTATTTGTTTGACAAATTGTGGCCCTGGCACTGTTACGACAACAAGCAATGCATTCCCCAAAATGTTCCTGTCACTCTGTCTGATGGCTACATATTGGAAGTGTGCAATTAGCTGTTGACCTCAATTGCGCATAGACAAATATTCCCTTCCCAACAAATCATGACATACATGTGCATCCAGCAGGATTCTTTTCATTCTCGTAAGAGACCTGATGTAGAGCTCCATCTAGGCTCCGGCCTCAAAAAAACTAATGGCTGAACCCTGGCTCGCGGCGTAGAGGCTGCGGCTGCATTGTACCCGACAGATCACTCAATCTTCCCCCTAGATTGAGAACTCCCACAGATTCAAAGGCACTCCCCGCAAGCTGAACCCTGCGCAGGGGCGTACCTCCTGATCTGAAGCTCACAATGTAAAACCCACTGGGCGCTCGTATGTCTCAATCTGAATGTTCTGACAAACCATCATGTTCCCATTCAGGGACGATCTCATTCTTCAATTGCAAAGATTGCAAGGCGGCCAACATCTGTTTCTTGGCTAATCTCTTGACGCTGCGAGCTTTCATGTCAGCCTTGTGAGCTTGCCTGTCAGCCTTGCGAGCAATGTCCTGAGCCTCCTTAGCTTCCTTTGATGCTTCCACTGCACGTTGTTCCATTCGTACTGCAGCCTTGAGAATCATCTTTGCTGTTACGCCCATGGTTCAATGAGTCAGCAATGTCCAATGCGAAGAATAAACCTTGATAGAGCCAGACATAGCGGAAACAAGCTTGCGAGAGGTGCGGCATTCCTTTGCATAGCTAACTCAGCCATGGGCATGGTTTGGTGAGCTAAAAAAGTGTAAGTGAATGAATATGCCTAGCTTTGATAAGTTCAACCCAGGCAAGAAATTGCTTGGCTCGAGGGCATGTCTGCACCACACATCTAGCTTAGGTCACCTCTTCAATGGTTACTTGTGGGCTCCGCTTAAATCAGCAGCGGCTATTTTGCTACCGCCGGGCGTACATGAACAAACAGGTCTAACGGTTAATTGCTTGTCGAGTACCATATATATGAAATGATAACCTGAAATTGCATGACAGCCTGATAATGTCGTGTTTTGCACTCCAAATGCAAAAATAATTCAAGCTGCGACTGTTACCCATTGTGCAGGGGACACACCTCCTGATCTAAAGCTTCCTCTAGGCTTCGGTCTCAACAAACGACTAATGGCTGAACCCTGGCTCGCGGCGTAGAGGCTGCGGCTGCATTGTACCCGACAGATCACTCAATCTTCCCCCCAGATTGAGAACTCCCACATATTCAAAGGCACTCCCCGCAAAAGTAAATCATGCTTTGCAACTGTCCTCAGCCTGTGAAAGTATCTTTGCCAGGCCCAGCTGCTCCGGACAAGGACCATAAAGGTCGCCAACCTGGACCCACATGCGCTGGAATGCCTTAGTGATCTTTTGATCCCGCTCGCTTTTCATGGTCTCAGCTTTGCGCTTTGCCCGAGAGTTGGAAAGTGCAAACTTCGCCTTTTGTGCGCCTTGAACATCCGCCATGAAGCTTGCTGTTTCCTTGAACCTCTTTTTCTCTGCTTCCCTCTTAGCCATTCTGATCTGCTTACTTTCAAGCATGAGGTTCTGATTCCGAAGTTCCCATTCTGATGTGCTCAGCTGAGGAACAAATATTTTGAGTCCATACGGATTCAACCTCCATGGCATATTATCAAGGAAATGGAAGGTTGCGTGGAAATCGTCATATCGCCAGAGCGCCCCTGGGTTGCCAGTGCGATCCTGCGCCAGCCCCACATCTGCCAGCCTGCAAGGTGTCCCTGCTGATAGCACCATGGCCCTATGCAAGCCTATGTGAGTTTTAGCTGGACGATGCTGCTACAGGAGCTGCGGATAATTCCAAATACATGTGATCTACACACACATATATATATATGTCTGTGTCTGTATATCTTGATCCCCGCCTAATCTAATTGCTTCTATAAGTATTTCATGAATGTATTGCTTTCGAATTTGCTATCGGGGCCTGCACTTCTTCTACTGCCAGTATCGAGTGATACGATATGGCTTAGCCGTGGCCTCTTCCCAATGTGCCATCGACGGCCCTGAAATCTTTAAGGGTTCAACTCCTAGCTCTGACTGGCCTCTTTCAGGTGGTAAGACTATGGTTCCGGCTCTTCTGTGCATGCTTAATAGAATTGGCGAGTTTCCTCTTCAGGCCTCCACAGCTATTCCTACTGGCTCTGTCGCAGAGGGCTTCCTCGAACAAATAAGATTGCAAGCAGAGCCCTTTCCCGCTCCTAACGTTCTTATGTACATGGGCCACGTGCAAGCAAGCACACACACACACACTCACATGATGATAATATGCGCTTTGTGCGTTTTCTGTTGTTTTTTGTGATGGACTTTCGAGGCAGGGCAATCGACAGCTGGTACTGGAGCAATCTGCAATATTTACTGAGGGGCTAACCTCCTCTATCACCTCCTATATGGACACTCAAGGCCGGCTCTAATCTATGTGGGGCGCCAGACCGAGTTCGACTCTGACTTCTGGCGTGCAGAGAGCCGAATGGAAATTGAGGCCAACCATTCGGCTCGCTTTCTTCTGTGTGCACAGGAACCTGACCAAGGAGTAGAACCCATGCTTTTCAGTGGGGGAACATCCAGCGCCAACGACGGGAACGAGGTACAGGTAAATCTTCAACGCTAAAAGGTCTTCAACAATGACGAAGAAGCAAAGGCCATCGTAATTCGCTGTCAGAACTCAATATCAAATTGGCCAATGCTTTGGCACGCGGGGTAGAGCAAGCATGTGCAAATATATGCAATGACATAGACATTGACTAGTGGCCGTAATTTGTGCAATCTGGGCAAGTTTTCCGGCCCCTGGGTTGGTCGGTTGGTTGGAGGGGGAAGGGGCAAGTAAAAACTGGCTTCCCCCCCCGTTGGTCCGGGGGTTGGTTGGTTGGTTGTCCATGGGGGGGGCAAGTCAAATTTTCACTTGCCCCCCCCGTTAGTTGGTTGGTTGGCACCGGGGGGGCAAGAAAACCGACCCACGAGAGACAAATTACAGCCACCTAATGCAATGACATCATGGCCAACACATGGAGTTCTCAAAATTGTCGCAATTGTAACAATGAAACCACAAAAGAGAGCATGCTGATCATTTGAACCAACATTGACGAATCGTGTCATGGCCCAGTCGTGAAGCGTGGGTAATCAAGTGGTGAAATGCTGCAAGCGCAAGTTCGACCAGTCGTGTCATGGCCCAGTCGTAAATCGTCCTGGTCCTAGTTATGAAACAACAGGTGGCACTTTGACTTATAAAAGAATTATACGATAAGATGTTATACGATGCATATGTATGGATGATAATCTGCTACGCCGACTTGTTGCAAACTCTCAAGGCAATTGCTGATACTCAAAAGTCATCGCTTCTGCTGCAAGCAGGCAAGGGCGACAGCCAAGACCGCTCCGACATTTGGAAGTGTCATGGCATTACCTTGGTGTTTGGAAATGTCATGGCATTACCATGGCCGTAACCCTGAACCAACATACATCCAAACCAAAGCCGCAAGCTTGGGGTATACATCGGATCCACAAGGTGTATCCCGCAATTTCAAGCTCACAGCCACAACGCCGGGGAACATCATGACTGAAGGGGTTATGACAGCGGAGATATATACCGATAAAGCCAACTGAAGTTGGGCAGGATTGTGGGGAGGGGGGGAGTGAGTCGCAGGGGAAGAAAAGGGATGGGTCTTTAGTTAGTTAGGGAAGGGAAAGGCCGGAGGGGAGGGGAAAAAGGAAAGAGCACGCCCCACTATTTGGCTGAAATCTCACTAGACCAAGCACGGCGCGCACGCACGTACGCACGGCACTACACGAAACGACTTCCCGGTTTCCCCCAACCTACGATATATGAGAAAGAAACCGCCTCAGGCTGAATGCCCACCCGTATGGATACCGAGCTGGCTAATAGAGCTGTTGGGAAATGGCTTGTCAAGACCCGCCGCCTTGGCAAAATCCTCTGTCACAGGAAAGCCAAGCAAGACAGCTACTTCTGTCTTATGTAGCCATCGCTTCAAAAATGGTGACCACAGTCTGGTGGAGTTCCTCACAACCTTCCAGATCTAGGTCATGCCAGCAAAGAATAAGTTGATTTGGTGCTCTGGCTGGGACTTGACATACTTGATCTCGACACATATTGCACAGAATTTGAAGGCACATCTGCTTAGACAAGGTCCCAGGCCAGGAACAACAACAAAAAACAAAGATCTTGCAATTCGTAGATTAAGACAGCCGTGGGTGCCATCCCATTCCGGCTCTGGCGGGGTTTCTGGGCTGGGTCTTGCGAGAGGTCAAACAGGCAAGATGGGTCTTCCTCTGGAAGTATTCCAGTGTCTGCATAATGCTCCTCCTTCCACTTGGCCAAATACATCTTCAAGTATCCTCGTTGCTTATCTGTGAGTAGCCCTTCCCATTGCCTATGGGCTGAGGGGCGAACCTCCTCCAAGTCCAAACGCGCCTTCTTTTGTTGTTGTTTTTTCTTCTTTGAATTATCATACTCCTGCTGCTGCTCCTCTTCAGTGCTGATGAACGCCGAGCTTAGCGGATATCTGCATGGGAACTCGCGCTCAAACGCAGCAGTGACATGCAAATATGTTTTGGTAATGTCAGCCACTTGTACAATCTGCTCAATAAGCCAGAGAACAACATAGATACGAGGACGCCTAGCAAAATGCAAACCCATGTGCGAAGGATCCACACGCAAGGTGACCATATCATACATATCTCCGAGCAACCATTCTAAAAAAGTCGGCTCGAACCCTCTGACATTTTCATGCACGAGGAAAAGTGGTTTTGCCCAGCGGACCCACAAGGCCCATACCAACAATAGGATGATGAGGTGGCTGCTTGTGGTCTTACGTAAACCAAATGTTGACCAACACTGGCAAGGAGTTCCACTGAGGTCCCCCTTGCTTCTCGGAGTCGGGCAGTCAAGGCTGTTGTGCTGGTAGCATTTCCCTGCTTGTGCTTTACATCCAGTCAATCGCAGTTCGTTCCAAATCTCCTCTACTGGACGAGGAAGGCACCCCAAAGCTGATGAGGTCGCAAACAATTCCTTTGCAGCTGGACATCGAGCTAGAACATCTGTGATGATGCAAGTGTCTGCATGCACGCGCTGCTTCAGAACTCTCTGGCTTACTGGTGCAGACTCGCATGAGCTCACAAAGGCAAAACCCAATGAGTGTCCAAGGAGTTGTTGAGAAGCTATATCAAGACAGTGTGCTGCGAGCTCCGCAGTACCAATGCCCGAGAAGTGTGTGCTCAAATCTAATGGTGAGAAGAGCAAACGGCGCTGCAAAGTTTTTAAAGTGAACAAGGCCAACAGGTCATCGAGGACAATGAAGGCCCATCGGAACACCTGGACAAGGTCAGGGCGGGTATATTAAAGCACATAAGGGATAGGGGGAGAAGTGGTGTGGGGCCCTGGTTGCAATCTTTTGGTCTCCCCGGATTTCCTGTTATCCCGCCCAATTATTCAGAATCGGAAACAGGCAGCGTATAAAATTGTGAAGATGTCCATTCCTTTTTATTGGGTAAGTCCACTCCACTCAGATTGTATATACCCCAAGCATCCGAGACCTGGGAATGGTGGAGAATTCATTGCATCCTCAAAGCAAGGGTAAGCTCGCTGAGCAACGTCATCCTCATCATCACTACCAAAAATATCTGCTTCGCTGCTGTCGTTCCCAGAATCCTCCTCAGGATCAATCTTGACTTCCCGGACTTTGCCGTTCATCGGCAGAGGTGATAGAGCGACCTCTCTACAGATGCAAAAAAAACAATCAAAAGTCAATGTCTTAATATGCATGCGCTCTCCAATTCATTATCATTGCGGATCTAAAGCAGGCCTGACCTCAGTGTCCGCAAACATGTTACCATTGTCATTGGCTGCTTTGTCAAGCCCTTCAGAAGCGAAGATATCTCCCTTGTCTCTGGGTAAGGCCTCCAGAGTTGCTGAGGCACCCAGCTCAGCGAAAATGTCCTGGGAATCGGCGGGTGACTCGAAGATGTCTTGTGAGCACATGGTTCAACTCAGGGATGTACCTCCTGATCCGAGGACGGGGCTAGAGCGTTGAATCAAAAGCTAAGACTGGGGCATAAGATTAAATAATGTTGACACCACCATAAATGAGGTAGAAGTGAGTGTTTGAATTCTAGGAAAAGTGATACGGTTATCGTTATGCGAAATCAATTCCTGGTTTATCTTGCTCTGGGCCCTTAAAGCTGCTAGCCATGGGATCCAAACGACAGCATGGAACAAAATGCAATCGCGCTTCGCAACACAATGCAATCGACAACTGTGAGTTTGTTTGGAAAGTGCATATCAGCAGGCATATAATAGTAAGCTTAAATCCTCCTATGCTTGGAACTGTAATGCATCTAGGCGGACACAATGCAAAACATGCACTTCATCCTCTTGGGACTGATATAATTACCCAGTCTGGTCCAGGACCCTTGGCTCTCCCCCCACCACCCCTGGCCCCCCTGAAACTGCCAAGGTTTCTTGTTGGACATATTGGTTGGGAGGGCTGTTGCGTCACATATTTTCACCGCCAATCCACTTTGCTAATCATCTCCATATGGACCTCTGGAAACTGCGTCATCTTCACTACAGCGCTGACTCCAAGGTGAACCCCAGTATCGCTCCATTGCCTCTTCGCCACAACTCTCACACAATCCATCTTCATCAGTGTCACCAAGCTTGACGAAGCCATCACATTCTGAACACCGAATGAACAAAGTCTTCTCGCTGCTATCAATCGTCACTGCCGTCAACATCCTTTGTAGGTACTGCCCCATTACTTAAGGATCCTCACCCTGTTGTTCAAAGCTAAAGGGTTGCAGCTGCTTGGGCTAGTGGTCAACACAATGATTAGCTAGCAGTCATGATAGCCAGTGTAGCTAAACAACACAGACACCAAGGAATCGAATCGAATCGTACCGGCTGACCATATCGAATCGTCCGAATCGAATCGGATCCGAATCGTTAGTAGTGGTAATTCGAAACGACACGAACCGAATCGTGGCATTACTGGAATAAGTTCAGAAACTACTCGGAAGCTGATGGAAATTGTTATAGAGGCATTAGAGTTTTCTTGTTATTCTGACAGTGAATCAAATCAGCTTATATCCAGAATCAGATGAAGGTGGTGTCTACGATCATGGGGCTCAGAAACTTCACTCAGGCAATGTGAAATTGCTGACGACTATTTAAATACTGCTGAATGTGATCAACAACACATGTCGTCATCACTGCATATTGCCCTCCTTTCTTCCTTTGTCTGCGTCTGCCAATGGCAAGGCCGTGGCCAATATCAACTCTCAAACACCACCTCTAGAACTCCACCGCATGCATTAACTCCACAGAGCAAACCGAGGGGCTAACCGCCTCTGTCATCTGATTATATAACTCACTATATAAAGGAGCAATGGCCCTATGGAAATTCTAACAAAACGGCTGGTAAACAAATGGGGCGCTCCAACTGCGCTCTCACAGCTCTGTCGCCTTGCACACGTTAGCAATATGGAATCATACTGAATTAATTTCTGTGATGGATTATTATAACTACAGTTACAACCAAAAGACTTGTGGTGGTCATCTCATGTGCCTGGGTCACCGAAATATATTTGCCCATTGAACATTGTGTTGTCAGGATGTCTGGCAAGGTAACCGTTTTAAACTCAACTGCTACTACAGACTGCGGGCAGGTACAACTACAGACAGCTAAATTTATTGTATGAAACCCGCTCTAGGCAGAGCCTGGTTGGGGAAAGACTTGTCAGGGGCTCACACCTCCTGCGCGGAAACATACATTTGGAAACTATTTGGTGGTGGCTCACACAATGTTGTTTTAGGTGGTTAAACGCATTTCTGGTGGCACCCAAAAGGCTATCATTGTGTGAATCGCCTCTTTCTTAACAGTGTGTTCTGAGTGATTTAAACATAGTTTTGTGACAATCACCAAACCATCTGCGGCGATTGCCAACCATAACTTCCGGAGGTCGACAACATATGTTTTGATGGTTGTCAAATCCAACTTGTATAACAACAAAAGAGTCTGCTCTGCTCAATTTAACTTCCTTGTACGAATGGTCTGAGCAAGCCTTATTCTCAAAGTCCTCACGCTTCTTCAGGATCGCCTGGACATACTCATGCATGGAAGCTTATCACAATAGATGGACAATGTTAAATCACAATTCCTACAAATCACCGAAGCCCCAGACCAAGCAACATAACTGGAGCATCGCCTTTCGTTTTGTATGTACACCTTGGACCTGAAGACATACACATGAGGTATGCTCCTCTTCATTCTGACATGCACAAAAACTATGAATGGATGAGCACATATGCAACTTGCACAACAATGGGCAATACATAAACTATCTGGAGATTTGAGGCTTCCATGAATTGTGTCGGCTCACTCAGTGCTTGGTCAGCCAGGAGCAATCGTGCCCGCTCGGCTTGCCACTTGAGCCCAGAGTCACTTTCCCACCATTCTGTTGCAGCCTCCTTGGCAACCGAGCATGTAGCCCCTTTCTGCATTTTGTGTAGCCCCTTTGTGTTTGCTGGCAAAGGCTGGGTCAGGCCTAGCAAGGTGCTTTTAGCCACAGCTTTTACAAGGTCAGGGGGGAGCTCTGTGGGTCGAGATTCTTTTCGTCTCCGATCCAAGGCTTCTTGCCTCTCGACCGCAGAGGTGACTCCAAGCATCAATCTAGGCCTCTTGAGGGGTCGGTCCTTGGGATCAACCCAAATCCAAGGAGGGTACATCAATATGGGATAGGATCAAGAATGAGAGATTGTCTTACACGATATCTGAAGTCTCAGGACTGAACTCTCAGACTGTTTACTCAAAATGCTGGAGAGATTTCCCTCAAAAATGTTATCAAGGGTTGACGTCCTATGAGGGGCTGGCCTCCTCTTGCTGGGAAGCTTTTGCGTCCACGGCCCCCATCCCCACCCATCCTCATGAGCACTGCCGGTGCTGCCACTCCCCCGGTTAGCAATTTCGCGAGTCTCCACATTGCAACGTTCCACTCCCACTCCTCCACGCTGGTAACGTGCAGTAGATTTCCAAACAGTGCGATTTGAGTCTTCATACAAACGTCTCACCTGGTCCACAAGCATTTCATCACGAGGAGCTCCACAACAACGCACACCAGCTTGAGCTAACAAAACCTTCCAGATTCAAAACAAAACATTGGCCCTTGGGGAATTCTCGCATCCTGCAAGCTGCCTCCAAAAGCATGTTGGGCAAGCGCCAAATCATTTTGTGTTGGGTTCAAATATGCAGAGATGCACAATAATCTTTCATGATAAGCCCCAAGCCCACACACAGAAGCCACAACAATAATTTGAATCAGCTAGGAAAACACGGTCGCCGAGATCACCTGGGCTGATCCGGCCTTGCCTGACGTCCCAAAGCAAGCGTATGAAACTCCCTTTGCTCTCGCAAGGGGATTCCGGAGGCATCAAGACACGGTGATGGTGATGATACACCGCAACCTTAGCGCTAAATGGGTGCTTGCATTCGGGTTTGTTATTATCTTATTGCACTGGGGAGCAAGCCATAAACACATATCGCAGTCTATACAAAAACAAAAGCGATCTATGTATCTGACTCATCAATATACTTGAGATGTAAAGTAATTAACATCTCTTTCTGTATCTGTGTATAATTTGCTCCATTGTGCAACTTTATTCCCACTTGCCACAGAAGTGTCAGAGGAGGGGGGACAACAAGTTGCCATACAGAGCTTGATCGATGCATCGACACGGTGTATCCTCAGATGACCTGCTCATACGCAGCACTCATACTGTGATCTCATTCCTCATCGCCTGCCGCAATTTGTGTACTGGCTGAATTCATTCATCCTAGCCACAACCTGGCTGGCGATTGGGTGTAAGACTGAAGCAACGTGCGATTCCAAGAAATAATACTCAAATATGTTCGGAAAGAAAGAGAGGAGATCATATGCCTGGGGGCATGTTGAGAAAAACCTGCGATGAAATGTGAGTCTGGAAGGGGGGTGGATCGGTGGCAACCTGGTAGCTCTGCCTTTTTCTTGGTTTCAGGTTTCTCTGCAAACCCAGAATCCTCCAATCATCTTCACTGCCCATGCTAAACCATGGGAAACGATCCATGGCCGCA
>Ga0209713_10003068_pt1 | contig 10525 bp, 5 predicted proteins | sample ArcOceMetagenome_3_FD_187444 | JGI IMG/M metagenome (GOLD analysis project Ga0209713, IMG submission 187444) | Marine eukaryotic phytoplankton communities from Arctic Ocean - Arctic Ocean- Svalbard ARC20M Metagenome (SPAdes) (version 2) | ecosystem: Environmental > Aquatic > Marine > Oceanic...
CGCCGCCGCCGCCGTCGGTCGTCGGGCCCGCGGCGGCCGTGGCGGCGGCCGTGGTGGCGACGAGCCCGGCCCAGCGCCAGTAGCAGAGCTCGCCCACGAAGGCGAGCGCCAGCAGGTGCGTGTCGCTGTAGATGCCGTACTGCAGCGTCAGCGCGGAGCCGGCCTTGACGGGCGGCGGTGGCGCCGCCGCCACGTTGGCGTTGGCGTTGGCGTCGTCGTCGACGCCGCCGCGCGCGTGGAGGAGCAGCCGCAGCGCGGCCACCGCGTCGTCGATCAGCGCCGCGCACGGCGCCGCGGCGCGCCCCACGCTCTTGGCGCTCGCCTTCTCCTTCCCGCCATTCCCTTCGGCCTTCCCGCCGCCGACGGCCGAGCTGACAGTGTAGTAGCGCAGCGCGCCGCGCCGCCAGCACAGCGCCTCCCACAGCTCGACGCCGCCGTCCTTGCCGCCGAGCACCTCGCCCTCGGCCGCCGCGCCGGGCCCGACCACCTCGTGCAGCGTCGCGCCGCTCGCCAGCGCCTGCCGGATCGCCTCGGCGGCGTCGGGCTTGCACGCGTGGTGTGACTGCGACGTGGTGGCGTCGGCGGCGTCGCTGCTCGTGCTGCTGCTGCCGGTGGACGGCGGCGGCGGCTGGAGCCGCCCACCCAGCGCGAAGACGCCGACCAGCCGCCGCACCCACTCGTGCGCGCCGTCGAGCACGCGCAGCAGCGCGTCGCGCGCCTCGACGTCGGCGCAGCCGCCGTCGACCAGCGCGGTCTCGGCAGGGTACGAGGCGTCGAGCATGCCGTGCAGCCACTCGGCGCCCATCTTGGCGAGGTCGTCCAGCTTGACCGCCGGAAACTTGGCCGTCAGCACGTTGTGCAGCATGCGCGCGCGCTTGAGGCGCTTCTGCGCCTCCGCGCCGGCCGCGTCGGTGGGCACGGCGTCGAGCAGCGCGAGCGTGGTCGCGAACTCGGAGAGCGCCGTCTGCTGCGCGGTGGCGAGCTCCTGATCACTGGTCGACGACGACGACATGAGACAATGATAGATATGCACTAACACATCGATCGTCGCGCGCGCGCGCAGCCGCCAGCAGAGCGCGCGTCTCGAGCCTTGACCTCGGCATCGCCGAAGACAACCTCACGACCGCTACGAGCGGGCGCCGACCCACGGACGCCCTAGTGCTGGGTGCTGGGGTAGAAACTGGCAAACGCGTCGCCTCAATAGCCTCAATAGCCGAGCAAACGCGCGACCCCGATGCTGAACACCATTGCACTTGCGCCTCTCGCATTGCAGCAACCTTTGGCCTGGCAGCAGTGCACGCAGGAGGGCGACACCGACTACTTCGGTCACGACCTCATTCCTGGCGGCGCGGTGGCTCCCGGCGCCACGACGTCGGAGGCGTGCTGCTCCGCCTGCCTGAGCACGACGGGCTGCTCGACGTGGACGCTGACAAACGTTAGCGTGTGCTACCTGAAGACGAGCTCGCTCGGGCGCCGCGCCTCACCTGGCTACCTCTCCGGGTGCGTTGGCTATCCGACGGGCCAGTGCGCGCCCATACCCGACAGGTACCGATGCGACGTCGACGGCGGAGAGCGCGGCGTCTGCATCCTGGACCGCCACGCCGGAACCCACATGGCGCCGGACTGCGACGGCGCGTGCTTAGCCGCGCCGTCCAAGTGCCAGTCGGACTGGGACTGCTCCCTCGCGGGCGTCTGCGAGGACGGGTCGTGCGTCTGCGACAGCTGGGCGGAAGGCGACGACTGCTCGTACCTCTCCTTTGCGCCCGTCGATCCGGAGCGGGTCGGGTACAATGACGCGGAGCAGTCGAGCTGGGGCGGCAACGCCCTCCTCGGCTCCGATGGGCAGTGGCACCTCTACATGGCCGAGATTGCCTGTGCCAATGCGAGCCTCGCCCGCTGCGGCCTCGGCGGCTGGTTCACGCACTCGCAGGTGGCGCACGCGGTGGCGCCACATGTGGACGGGCCGTATGCGCGTCGCGCGCTCGTGCTGCCGACGGAGCACCACAACCCAACGCTCAAGCGCTCGCCCGCCGACGGCAGCTGGAACCTATACTCGATCTCTGCCGGCGGCGGCCCAATCGTCGTCTCGACGTCCCTCGACGAGGGGGCGACGTGGCAGGGCGGCGCAGTCTGCACGCAAGTGAGCACGGAGCAGAACCCCGGGCCGGTGCTGTGGCCCAACGGCAGCATGACGATGTTCTACCGCGCCGACAACGACGCTGTGCCGCTGCCGCAGCCGACGTGCTCCGGGGAGGCCATCGGCGTCCAGTACTGCGCGCGCAAGAACGCCACGTGCGGCGGGGACGTCGCCGCCGTCTTCGCGCACACGGCCGAGGACCCCTCCGTCTTCCGCGACGCGCGCGGCCACTGGCACATGCTCGTCAACGCGCTGCCGGGCGCGTGCCTCCCCAAGGTGCAGCAGGGCGGGCACGCCTGGTCGCGCGACGGCGTGACGTGGTCGGAGCCGCGCGTCGGCGCGTACAATACGACGGTGCGCCTCGCCAACGGCTCGAGCATGGTGTGCGAGCGGCGCGAGCGGCCGCAGATGATCCTCGACCCGCGAAGCGGCCGGCCGCTCGCGATGACGTCGGGGGTGACGGGCTGCCCGCCCCTTGGGGCGAGCCGCGGCGGCAGCGATTGCTTCACGCTGGTGCAGAGGATGCGGTGATCTCCGGTGTGCGCACCTGGGGGCACACACCGGATAACTACGTCACAAACGCACGATTGATTGATTGATTGAGATCTTCATTAACCTATGGGACTACACTCTAGCATTGCAACGCACACGTGCACACCAGCGCAACCTCAGGAAACTAAAAAGTATAACGAAGTTGTTTCGCTGCATCGCCGAGCGAGGTTGTTCGTCGTATAGCGTCATGGCGCCGCGCACGCCTCGCCGCTGCATCGGGCTATCCAATCGCCCTTCGACGGTGGGCGACAACCTGGTTCGCGTGCCGCAGCCGCCGCCGCCGCGGACGCCGGCCCAGCAGCTGCACAGGCCCAACGGCAGCCCAACCGGCAGCCCAAACGGCAGGCGGCCGACGACGGCGCTTCAGGAGAGCCTCGAGGACAGCCGTCCGTCCAGACGGTTCAAGCAGCCGCCCGCGCTGGCGCACCTGCGCCAGATGACGCTCGACGCGCCGTGCATGCCCGACGAGCTTCCAGCTGAGCTGAAGGAGGGCAAGTCGGCGCGAGGGCTCGGCCCGCACGCCGAGTTTGCGCTGGCGACGCTGCGCGACTTCTTCAAGAAGCGGCCGGCGCAGGCGCTGCTCGACGCCTTCCGTCAGCAGGACGTCGACCGCAACGGGCTGATCGACGAGACCGAGTTCTGCCGGACGCTGCGCCAGCTCAACCTCGACATGCCGCAGCGCGACATGTCGGCGATGTTCCAGGCGGTCGACTCGGACGCGTCGGGGATGATCGAGTTCCACGAGTTCTACAAGAACCTCAGGACCGACAAGTTCAAGCGCAGCGACTTCTTCTGGGGCAAGCAGCGGCCGTGGGAGGTCCTCGACCGCCCGCAGCGCAACTCTCTCGCCGGTACGCGCCGCACGCTCCGGCAGCCTCCCGACCCTCTCCCGACCAGCAGATCAACTCTGCCGCTTGATACTCACCCGTGCGCGCCGCCCCGCGCCGCCTCCGTCATGGAACAGCGCAACTCGGCGAGGAGGACGGCTGCTCGCGCACGACCGACGAGATCATCGAGATCATCCAGAGCAAGGTCATGCGAAAGGGGCTGCGGAAGATGTACGAGGTGTATGACGAAGACCGCTCGGGCGCGATCTCGGCCGACGAGTTCATCGACTCGATGAAGAGCCTGGGCATCTCGATCAACGAGTGAGCGCAGCGCACACGCCGCCACGCCACGACGCTACGACCCACCACCACCCTCGGAAGACCAGAGTCGGACTGTCTAGCCTGGTCGCCCGTCCTCTCTCTCCCACGCCCGCTGGCCGTCCGACCACCCGCCCTCCAACAACGCCGCCCACCCACCGCACGCGCGGCGTGACGCGCAGGTACGAGGCGGACGACGTGATCAGTCGGATCAACCAGCAGGCGGGCATCAACATGAAGGCCAACGTCGCGTACACGACGTTTGCGCGCGCATTCGGCGCCGAGAACTCCGTCTACGACGACCTCGACCCCGAGACGGCGGGCGGCGTGACGGGCCGGATCGAGATTGACGAGATCGGCCACCTCGCGCAGCTGCCGGCGGTGCAGGTGGTTATGCCCCTCACAGTCTCTCACCTCTCTCTCTCTCTGTCACCTCTCCCCTCTGCTCTCACATCTCACCACGCATTGCCTCCCTTGCAGGGCGAGGGCGACGGGCTGCCGCGCGAGATGAAACGGATGGCCACGCGGGCGGCGATCGAGCCGCCCGGCCGCACGCCGCGCCGCCCCAAGCCGAGCCTGAACCGGAAGGTGGCGCAGCCGCCGCCGGTGCCCAACCTGACGCTGCACCCGATGGGCGTCGCCGCGGCGACGCCGACGGCGAACAAGGCCGCCAAGAAGGCGCCCGCGGCCGAGCCGCGCTTCTCGGTCGTGAGCACGCACCGCACGCCCGCGGCGGCCACGCTCGCGTCGGGCGTCGCGGCGGTGGCCATGGTCACCCAGGGCCAGGGGGGCGGCGACGGGCGCGGTGGCCCCGGCTCGGCGCGCGACTGGAGGCGGGAGTGGCGCGTGGGGAACCAATCCACCGACAACAGCCGCGCGAGCTCGCCGCGAGATGGAGGGGGCGGCACGCCGCGAGATGGGAGGGGCGGCACGCCGCGCGGCCGGTCGAGGCACGACATGATGGCCGAGTGGCGCGGCGTCGACGGCAAGAGGGGCGAGGCGGGCGGGCAGCTCGGCAGGGAGATCATGTCGCTCGACGCCAACAACACCGACTGGAGGGCGTTTGAGCGGCAGGCGGCCGAGAACGCGCAGATCTTCGGCCACTCGCCGCAGTCGCCGCAATCGGGGCGCCTCTCGCCGCAGTCGGCGCGTGAAGGCGGCGGCGCAGGCGGCGGCGGTGGCGGCTACGGAGGAGGAGGAGGCGGCGGCGGCTTTGGCGGAGGAGGGGGCCGGTCGACGCGGCTGGAGGCCCTGGCGCTCTCGCCGCGCGGCCGCCACATCGGCACGCGCGAGTGCCTCGCGCCCGACGCGTCGTCGCCCTTTTTCATCGACGAGCGCGCGCGGCTCTGCACCTCCAACGACCGCGACGCGTCGCCCTCGCAGGACGCGGTGCAGCGGCGGCGGCAGGTTGCGCGCACGGCGGCGGCGGCGCAGCGGCAGCAGGCGCACCTCGCGACGATGCGGAGGGCCGTCGATGAGCGCAACACGCGGGAGAGGCTGCTCGACACGGCGCGCATCACGCAGCTCCATGCCTTCGAGCAACGGCGCAACGAGTGCCTGCAGGTGCTTCTTCTGCCCTTCACGTGCTTCTGCCCCCCTCTGGGTGGTTCTACCCCTCCATGTAGGTGCTCATGCCCGTCCCGCCCCCTCCCCTCCTCTGCAGGTCCTCGAGAGTCGCGAGGTGGACGTCGGCAAGCGCGCGCCGCCCGTCGAGCCGCCGTCGGAACGGAGCTGGCCGGCGGCGCCGCCCCACAAGACGTCGCACTGGGCGACGATCAACGGCGTCCACCGCGACCCTCCCGACCGGACGCCCGTCAACTACATCGTGAGTTACCGCAAGCCCTTCATCGAGAAGAAGTGCGTCGGCCGCCCCATCACGCCGCCCGGCGTCGTCTGGGGCGGCGTCCACGGCGGGTGATGCGTCCGATTTGACGGCGATGGCGACGGCGCGTGGCATATGTGAGTCGATTTCAATTTTCAAGAGCTGTGGGTGGCGAGCGTCGTGTCGATAGCCACATTTTTTGTTGTTCGTTGACTGTTGACTCGCATAGTACACCTCCGCCGGTGGCCCTTCGGCGGTGCATCATCACGCAGCGCTTGCCGCTGCCCCGCAAGTCTCTGATATGAGGGACAAGCGCAAGGCACGTAGGCCTGGGCCGGGCCTCACGGTGAGGCCCCGGTGACCCCCGAGGGTCGGGGACGGGGTCCCCGGGGCCCGGGGCTACCGTTCCGCCCACATGTAGCCTTCGGTGGTTGTGCTCGAGCTCCTCCCGCATCAGAAAATTTAAACCAACCTGTGCAGACGCACCCCCATAAGTAACTAGTAAGTACCTCCACACCCTCGCAGCCTTATCGCATGCCGACAGCCCTCACAAGATGTTCAGCGGATCGTACCACTTCCGCGGCGCCTCCTCCTCCACCTCCTCCTCGACCTCCGGCAGCCCCTCCTCGTCCAGCGCGAGCAGCTCCTCGAGCGCCCTCTTCAGCACGCTCTTGTCTCCCAGCGTGGTCACGTCGCACTCACGCAGCACGCCCGCCACGCCGACGTCGGCGTCTGCGGCCGCCGCGCGCAAGTCAGCGAGCGAGTCGAAGTTCTCGACGAACCTGGCGTCGTGCTTCGACTTGCCGTAACCGTCGAGCCACTCGCTGACGCTCATCGGACGGAATCGAAGATTCCCCATCGACGACGACATCTTTGCCGCGAATATCGGCGGCCTGGATGAAGGCGAGGGCACAAGCCGGTCGAAGGCCTCGCTGATGGTGCCGAGAGGGTTGCCGAAGGTTCGCTCGAAGACGCCTGGTGGCGCCGCTGGCGGTGGTGGTGCAGGAGATGGCGGCGGCGGCTCAGCGGCTGTCGCATCGTCCGCATCGTCCGATGCGCTGCTGGCTTGGCCCTTCTTGCTGCCGCGCAGGAAGGAAGGGAAGAAGCTGACTCCGCTGCCGCCGCCGTCGTCGCTGATGATGCCGCCAGTCACGCCGCCACTGACAGCAGCGCCGCCACCTGGGCTCGTGACGGTCTGGCTCCGCTCGCCGCCCAGAAAGGAACGCTCCCCCAGGAAGCTGCGCTCGCCCCTCAGAAAGTCCTGGATGGTCGAGCTGCTCGAGACCACGGAGGAGCTCCGCCGGCCGTCCTCGCCGGCCCCGACGGCGGCACCGGCGGCCGCCCCGTTGCCGTTGCCATCGCCAGCACCATTGTCGTCGGTGTCGCGCCGGCGGGAGGCGGCGGAGGTGGCGGACTGAGCGGACGACTTGAGCGCGTGACGGGATCCCGGGGCGCAGCACGTGGTGAGGCCCGGGAGGAGCTCTCCCTTGAAGAGCGAGGCCACGAAGGTGCGCTGCACCGATGTGGGCGGCGGCGGGGATGCCTCGTCTGGTGCGGGCGGCGGCGGTGGCGGCGGTGGCTCGTCCGGCGGTGGCGGCGGTGGCGGCGGCGGTGGCTTGCCGCGTAGCACGCTGAGGTCGAGAACCATTCTCGGCGTGGTGGCGGGCTTGCCAGCGGCTTGCGGCGGCTGATGCTGCTTCCCGGGCGCGGCAGCCGTGTCGGTCTTTGTTGGCGGCTTTGCCGCAGCAGCTGCTGGCAGCACGACCGGCTTGGGCAGTCCCTTGGTCTGGCCCTTGTCGGCTGGAGCCCCGCCGCCGATCGCGGCTGCCGCGCCCTCGACGGCCGCAGCCAGACCCCTCGAGGCAGACCGCACCAGCTGCGTGATGCCACCACCACCACCCCCTCCGCTCACGCCACCTCCACCACCTCCGCCGCTCGCGCCGCCTCCCGTGCCCCGCGGGGTCAGCCGCGCCGACTTGTTGCCTTCGGAGCTCCGCCGCACGAGCTGGGTGATGGCGAGCGACGCGGCGAGCTCCTTCGCCTTGGCCGCGTGCTGCCGCCGCTCCTGCCGCCGCCGCTGCGCCTCCGACCGCGCCTCCGCCTCCGCCGCCATCCTCGGCACCGCCGCCGCCGCCGCCGCGTCCGCCCGCTCGCCCTGCTCCTCCATCGCCGCCAGCAGCGGCACCAGGCCCGTCGTCACGCTCACCTCCTTCTTGGCCGCGTCGACGCGGAACTGATCGGGCGGCACGCCCACCGCCAGCAGCAGCGCCGCCGCGAACCTGGCGCCGCCGTCCTTCTCGCCGCCCAGCTTGGCCTCGCGCAGCGCAGGCGGCAGGTGCTCGATCCAACGCGGCTGGCGCAGCCGCAGCAGCGTCTCGAGCTTGAGCGCCCCCGGCAGCAGCCGTCGCGTGAAGCGGAGAGCGGCGAGCGTGCCTAAAGTGTGTGGAAAGCAAGGCGGCTCTCAGCTCGGCCGGATCTGAAGACCCCAACAGGCCCTCACAGTGGCAGAATCAAGCCCACAGCAGGGCGGCCCCGGGCCTCGTCTGCAACATGGGAGCGTGTGCCTGCGGCGCGCAGCCGCGTCCGCACGACCTCCGGGACGAAGAGACGCGGCTTCATCTCGAGGTTGGGCTTGAGGCAGCGGATGTAGTGCGCCTCGGTCTGCTGCAGCGTCGCCACCAGCGAGTGCAAGTCGGCGGCAAACTTGGCGCCAACCGAGACGAAGCCCTTTTTATTTGGCGCCGCCGGCTGCAGCTCGGGCGCGGTGAAGAGGTGCGCCAGCAGAGGCATCGTCAGCCTCGTCAGCCAGTGCGCGTTGGGTCTGTTCCGGTGTGGGGGGGCGCGAGCACGTGAGTGGCAGATCAGGCCGCGCCATAGAGCGTGCGTTGATGCTGCCAGTCCGTCTAGGGATCTGTGGCTCCACAATGCGGCGCACATCGAGTCGTTGTTGAGCTCGAGGAAGCTGCCGGCGGAGTAGGTGACGTCGCCGGCGAAGTGGCGCACGACGAAGCCGGTGGTCTCGTCGTGGCTGCAGTCGCGGCTCAGCCTGGGCACGCGCAAAAACTGCGAGGCGCCGTGCTGGCCGTTGACGGCGGCGCAGAAGGAGCCGTCGGTCGCCGAGGGTGCCTTGCACTGGAAGTCGAGCAGCTGCAGGATGCCGTTGGGCGGCGCGGCGACGAGCTCGAGGCACGGCCGGTTGTCGATGCGGCCGTGGTCGTCTCCAAGGACGGCGCGCAGCTGCGCGTCGGCGAGTCCCTGTGGAGAACGACGCGCGAGAGAGGGAGAGAGCGCGCGAGTGACGCGTGAGTGGCACGCAGGGCTACTCTGCTGGCGTGACGGGTGGTCGGTCACTGTTCTGAGCCTCGCCACGGGGCTGATCCATCTGCCGCTGGTGGGTCGGTTGGTCACTGTGGTATGAGCCCTCTTCGCCACACGGCATCGCCACACCTGGAAGACGCGCGAGAGGAAGAGCGCGTGCAGCCGCTCGTTGGCGAGGTTGATGCACAGCTGCTCGAGGCCGTTTGTGGCGAGCGACTCGAAGCCGAAGATGTCGAGCAGACCGACCGTCTTGACGGCGCCGGCGCCCACGCCCGCCGCCGTCGTCGACGCGGTGCGCGCGAGCTGCCGCTGCAGCGACTCGCCGACGCCGCGCCGCGCTGCCGGGAGCGGCGGCCGCGCGGCGGCGGCACCACCTCCGGCCGTGACACCACCACCAGCCGCTGCTTTGGATGCCGCGTCGGAGGGAGGAGCGGGGGCGGCAGTGGAGGCGGCAGCGGAGGTGGAGGCGGCAGCGGAGGTGGTGGAGGCGGCCTTGTCGGCCGTCTTGAGGTGCTGCGGCTCGAGGAGCGCGTTGAGGCGGTCGACGTAGTACGCGAAGAGCCGCTGGTAGATGGCCTTGCACAGCGCGTCGCGCACCTGCGCCGCCGCCGCCGCGTTGAGCGGGATCGTCACGTCGTCTCCACCGACGGAGATGACCCGCGTCGTGAGGCGCTCGCCAAGCTCGCAGGCGGTCACGCCGAGGCAGGCGGCGGCGCGTCCGAGCGCGTCACGCTCTGCGACGGCGTGCGACGAGCGCGGCGTGGAGTCGCCGCCCGCACCACCTCCTACACCGCCTCCACCATCGCCACTGCCACCACCACCACCACCACCATCGCTACCGCCACCACCATCGCCGCCGCTGCCGGCGCCAGAGGAGAAGCTCACGTCGCCCAAATGGAGCAGCGCCGCCAGCGCGATGTGCAGCTGCGCCGGCTCCGCCTGCGCCTCCCGCACCACCGCGTCGACCTTCGCCAGCTCGTCCTTCTCGCTGCGTCCGTTGGGCGACGCCGCGCACCTGTTCGTGGCAACGGTGTAAAGTGGGTGCAAAGTGGGTGCAAAAGGAGCAGCCGATTGTGGGCCGAGAGGGCACAGGCTGATCCATGGCATGCAAAGTGAGCCGATTGGGCTTTGAGGGCACCGGCTGGTCTGCTGGGAGAGGAGCGGCCGCCGCTAATGATACAAGGCGGCGCACGTCTTGGTGATCATGTGGTCCTTTGCGCCTTTGACGCCGAGCGTCTTTCCCAGCGCCGCGTGACACCCATCGACCGAGCCGCCGCCCGCGGCGCACAGGTAGTGCATTACGTGGAAGTTGCGCTCGTTTGGCGCCTGGCGCGCCACGCGAATGTGTGGGATGATTTCTCTAGGTAGAGTGTCTGAGTGCGTGTCGCGAGAGAGTGTGGGCGCGTCATACCACGCGTGTGGAGTGTGGGCGCGTCATACCTGCCGCGCCACGCGCGACTTCTCGAGCAGAAACGTCTTGAAGCGCGCGCCGGCGAAGCTGCCGCCGTCGGAGAACGCAATCTCGAGATACTTGCCGAAGCGCGACGAGTT
>Ga0209713_10003070_pt1 | contig 10524 bp, 5 predicted proteins | sample ArcOceMetagenome_3_FD_187444 | JGI IMG/M metagenome (GOLD analysis project Ga0209713, IMG submission 187444) | Marine eukaryotic phytoplankton communities from Arctic Ocean - Arctic Ocean- Svalbard ARC20M Metagenome (SPAdes) (version 2) | ecosystem: Environmental > Aquatic > Marine > Oceanic...
CGGCGCAATCGTGCGCGGAGAGAGCGCAACGCTGGAAACAGGGGATCTGCCGCTGCGGGTTCCGTGCTCCTGATGGACGAGCTGGACGGCGACGCGGGCAGCGGCGCGCCGTCGTCGTCGCCGCCGCCTGCGGGCGAGAGCTCACACTCGGCTGATGTTATCATCACGGCGCCGACCGACACCCAGGCACACGTGATAATAGTGCTCGGGCTGGTTAGCGCGGTGTGCTGCCTAGCGGTGCTGATCCTCTCGAGCATCTACCCGGTGCTGAGGCAGCCACCGGCCCGCTTCGTCCGCTCGCGCTCGCTCTTTGGGCTGTTGTACTCGCTCTGCCTCTTTGGATATGCACTCTGGGTGGTGCTGCCGAGCGGGATGCCCTACAACATCGAGCTGGCCGAGCGTTCGGACCCCGTGTGCCGGTCGCAGCTGGGCACGTCGAATCTGTCGCTTACAGACGTCTTCCTCACGGTCGCGCGATTCTGGGAGACGGGGATCGTGCTGTGGCAGCTCGTGCTCGCGCTCGACATCCTCTCGATCGTGCGCAACCCCTTCAAGCCCGACCGGCACGTGCGCAAGTACGTGCTCTTCGTGGTCGGCGCCTCGCTCGCCGTCGCGTTTGCGACGCTCGGGCTGCTCATCAAGCTGCAGGAGGACTCGTTCGATCCGGCCACGCAGGACTTTGTCGGCCGCTGCTCTGGACGGTCCGTGCACCAGCACAGCGCCGCGATCACGCTGCAGCTCACGGTGCAGGGCTTCGCGCTGTTGGTGGTCGCGCTCGTGACGGTGCTCATCGAGTTCCGGCTGCGCTCGGGCCTCGCAATCTCCGAGCGCTCGCGTCACCGCGTGCGCCGCCAGCTCCGCCGGTACACCGTCGGCTTCGGCACGTTGGACCTCATAGTGCTCATCATGAAGGTGCGCCCCACTCCCGCGCTCGCCCACGCGCGCCTCCCGCGCATGCGCCCCCCCGAACGCTCAATTCTGTGCGTCCTTCCCGGCTTGCAGGCGCGCCGCCACCGCGCGGGTGCCACGCTGGTGGTGCTCGCCCTGCGCGGCACGCTGGATGCGATCGTGTGGATTGCGAGCAACTGCGGTGGCCTCGCGTCGGCCAAGGCGCGCTCGCAGGGCCTCGACGAGAACGGCCTCGCCGTCGCGAGCAGCCGCGTCTCGCACCACCAGACGACGACGCACCACCAGCCGACGACGATCCCGGAGATGAACGAGTCGTCGTTCTCGAGCGCCGCAAACACCCAGCAGCGGATGATGATCGAGCAGGCCAAGGAGAACAAGCGCGCCTCGCAGGCGAGCCGATGGACGGTGCGGCGCGGGTCGGAGGCTCCGCTGACCTCACCGGCGGGCCGAGCGTCTCAGCAAAGCCAAGCCTGGCCACCGACGCCGACCTCACCGCAGGACTCGTCGTCGCGGCCCGGCTCGTCCCGCGCCTCCACGAGACGCGCCTCCCTCGGCACCAGCGCGAGCAGACTGTGCGCGAGCGCGGTCCGGGTGGTGTCGGAGGCCACGCAGACCTCGGCGCGCGCGGTGCAGGAAGCGACGCACGGCGCCGAGAAGCTCGACATCGCCGAGGAGCTCCGGTACGAGCTGGTGCTGCTGACGGCGCACGGGATCGGGCAGTGCACCGCCGAGGCGTGGGCGCAGAACGCCAAGCGGGTGACCGACGCGCTCACGAGCAGGCGCGAGGAGCGGGAGAGGGACGGCCACTCGTCGCGCGCGACCTTCTCCCGCCCGACCTTCTCCCGCCACCCGAGCAGGGCTCCCGAGAGGACGCCGTCGAGCTCCGCCAAGGGGAGCCATGAGGGGAGCGCCAGGGGCGGCGGCGGCGGCGGGGTGTCGCTCCCTCCGTTCAACGGCGATGGGTCGGGCGCGACGCCCGGCGAGGTGCACGTCCAGATCGACGAGGACGGCAAGGACCCCAAGTTCAGCCCCGGCAGCGGCAAGCGGCGCGCCCTCGGCGGCTCGCGCGACACGCGCAGCACGACGGGCGGCACCATCCCGCGCGTGACGAGCGACGAGACGGGGTCGCTCGACTTGATGGCCATCAACGGCGGCAGCACGCTCAGTGGCGGGCTGGTGAGCCCGCGCTCGCTCTTCTCGCCCCAGTCGTCCGTCTCGGCCTCGTCGCCGCGCAACGGAACGGGGTCGAGCTGCCTGCGGACCACCCCGGGGAACGAGCCGCTGCGGTCGACGGGCTCCGACGGCGACCTGTCGGTCGTCAACGTCTCGACGACCGGCGGCTACCGGCCGCACATCGAGATGCCCGGCCACAACGGGCGCACGCTCGACTTCTTCGACTACGGCACCGAGATCTTCGCGGGCGTGCGCGCGGCGCTCGGCCTCGACGGCAAGGACCTCCACGGCGAGAGCACGTACGCGCAGGCCTTCCAGGCCGTCGAGCTCGCGACGATGCGCGAGGCGGACCAGGCGAACAAGAGCAAGGGCTTCCGCGAGATCATCTCGTCGGGCGCGTCGGGCTCGTACTTCTACTTTACGCCCGACAAGAAGTACATCGTCAAGACCGTCTCCAAGGGCGAGAAGGAGACGCTGATCCGGTCGGGCGCCGCCTACCTCGCGCACTGCCAGCAGCACCCCGCGACGCTCATCTCGTACCTCGGCTGCCACTCGATCCGGCTGCCGCTCAACACGTGCAAGGTCTACTTCGTCGTGATGCAGAACGTGCTGCCGTGCAAGCCCGACATGTGCTTCGACCTCAAGGGCGCCACCTCCAACCGGCAGCGCGTGCGCGGCGCCGACCGCGACAAGCTGCTCTCGGGCGCGCGCGCGCCCAACTCGTTCTCGACGCTGCTCGACAAGGACTGGATGGCGATGGGCAAGATCGGCGCGCGCCTCAACCTGAAGGCGGCGCGCAAGGCGCAGCTGCAGCGGATCATCGCCGCCGACGCGCAGTTCCTCGCCGAGCAGATGATGATGGACTACTCGCTGCTCGTGGGCGTCCTCATGCCGCCCGAGGGCGGCGGCACGCCGCGGCAGGTCGGCGAGGGGCGGATGGCCACGCACGGCGACGGCGGCGAGACCTACCTGATCGGCGTCATCGACATCCTCGAGCGCTGGCACGGGCTGCGCTGGCCCGTCCAGGGCGCCATCCTCAAATTCGTCTTCCGGTACATCACGTGCAGTCGATGGTACAACCCGGAGGGAATCACGGCGATCCACCCCACCGACTATGCGGCGCGCTTCAAGGAGTTTTTCGACATCCACGTGCTGGGGCTGCCACCACCCGATGGTGTCCTCGGCCGACGCGAAGGCGTCAAGACGTGGCATCCATACTGGTAGCAACCCAACTGGCAGCGCGCCGGGCACCGATCAAAATCCAATAGATGTGCAGCAGTCTCTCAGCAGAGCACAGAAGAAGTGTTTTGAGCATTGAGGGTGTTGTTGTTATGTGTCTTCTCTATTTTTGATCTTGCTGGCATTGAGCGCCCGGGCGGGCGGCGGTCGTGTCTTGGCGGAGGCGGGTCGTGCTCGCGCTCCATGGCTCGCGGTGGGGTTTCTTGTTTGCTGACTAGTTCGTCCCCTCAGAGTACTCTTTAACAAACTCTACATTTGTCAAACTTGAGCACGAACCTTCAGAGCGTGCAGAGGTCGTGTCCTAGCCTTTACGTAAGTGACTCAACCCGACTAGATTTACAATGCTCGGACTCGTCTTGACACAGCCGTTCGCGGCGCTGCAAGCACCGACCATCGGCCGCCGCGCCATGATCGGACGCGCTGCTTCCGCTTGTGCAGCGAGCGCCGGGGCTAGCGCTGCGTCGGCTTTTGACGCCAGCAAGGACGACATGGTTGCATCGCAGGCTAAAGCTGCGCTGGTTCCGAGTTCGGCGGCCCTTGACGACCTGCCGAGAGGCGCGCGGACCGTCTTCATGCGCGAGTGGCCAGCCTTGCAGCTCGGCACCGACAGTTATGTCTTCGAGGTGCGTGACCGCGTGGGCGACCCGACGCGATGGGACCTGGTCGGCTCATTCCTGGGCCGCGGCGGCGACTCGAGCAGCTCGAGGGTCGAACGCGAGCTTCTGGCGCCTATGACTGTCCTCTCACTCGCCTTCCCGCCGGATGCGGGTGGCGAAGATATGCAGGCCGCGCTCGGCCGCTTCCGAGCAGCAATGGGCCGGCTGGGCCGAGTGGCCATCCAGGGACCATACGGGGCCAGCAAGCAGGAGCTCGCCACGGCCTTGCGCGAGTGGGAGGCGGGGCGGGACGCGCTCAACGCCTTCTCGGACGCGCTCAACGCCGCGACGGGCACCACCCGCCTGCAGACTATCCCTGCGGACTACCTGACCTACCCGCGCTCCAAGGCGCGGTACACGCAGCTCATCAAGGACACCGCGCTTTGCCGCAACCGCGGCGGCGAGCAGCTCGCGGGGCTGTGGGGAAACCTGATGGTCTACGGGACGGTACCCGGCGTCAACCCGTGTGGCGACATCAACCTGGCCAACTACTTTACGTGATGAGCTGAATAATGGTGACATCACCATGCATAATTTATCACATCACCACGCTGGGTAATCTTTGTTTGCTCTTGTAATCTATGTTAATGGTTTCTGCTTTAATTGTGGTTCCTCCCCTCACCCTAACTTGCGCGCCAGAACTTGTGGCAAGAAGAAGAGGGCGTCGCCGACGCGGAGTCGTAGCCGACGCGATGCCGCTAACACTGCAGGAGCTGATGGCAATCCAGGACGAGTGCATGGCCGACGACATCGACATCGACTTCGCGAAGATGTCGCTGTGGGACGAGGACACCGCGAGGGACTACTTTGAGAGCGGTGGGGTGCTGCCAGCGGGCGCAGCGCTCGACGCCCCAAAGCCCGCCGCCGCACCGGCGTCGGCCGCGCCGCTCCCGCGCGTGTCGGACGAGGAGTTCAAGAGGTGGTTCCCAAAGTGGCAGAAGCCGGCGGCGCAGCCCAAGTTCCGGCTCGTGTGCTTCCACAACGCGGGCAGCTCGGAGAGCGTGTGGACGGGCCGCGGGATGCGTCAGCAGACGGACAACCCGTTTGTGGTCCACTGCCGTGACAAGGGTGGCGAGCTACTCGCGGTGGAGCTGCCGGGACGCGAGAGCCGCCGTGCCGACAAGCGCGAGACGCAGCTGCACAAGTACGCGGCGGCGCTCTTCCCCGTGCTGGCGCCGCTGCTGCAGGAGGCAGAGAGCACGCCGTACGTGGTCATCGGCCACTCGATGGGCACGTGGCTGTGCTACGAGTTCCTGCGGCTGCTCCAGGCCAAGGGTATACCGATGCCGGCGCAGGCCGTCCTCTCCGGCTTTCCCGCTCCCGACATCGCCGAGGCGCAGAGGCCGTGGAGCCGCAACGCGCCGATGGACGACGAGGCCTTCAAGGATGAGTGCCGCGGCTGGGACGTCAACGCGGTCGTCTTCGCGCCTGCCAACTGGGGCACGTTCTCGCCGATGATGCGCGACGACTTCACGCTGTTTGACGCGTACGAGCACCCGGCCGCGCACGCTTCCTCGCCACCGTTTGGCTGCGCGCTGCGCTGCTACTATGCCGAAAAGGACAAGCGCGTCAAGAAGGAGCACGTCGAGATGTGGCAGCGCTACGGCACGGGCAGCTTTAGCGTCGAGCAGGTGCCGGGCAACCATCTCTTCTTCTATGACGTCCCAGCGCGGGCCACCTACATGCGGAAGGTGGTCGAGGGGCTGCCGAGCCCCGCCTTTGCGTGACGAGCGCATTTTGCCATGCCCATGGCATGGCGCGGGTCCCAGGCCCTGCGCTGGCGAGGCGCTCGAAACAAGTTATAGATTCGCTGGCTGTGTAGTTGTGAGCTAGCTAGCAGCGAAAGTTGATACGAAAAGAGCATCATAAACGCCACGAGCACAGACGACCCCACAAAAAGTTCACGCGGACCGCATGTCACTGTGTGAGCTGAGCCTGCACTGTAATAGAAACCCGGCAGCCTCCCCCTATGGTGAGCGCTGCTCCGATCATTGTGAGATGGCCTGCTCGAGCGCGCTCCTCTGCTCGGCGTTGAGCTTGATGAAGCCGGGGTGCTGGGGCAGGCCCTGCAGCACGTGGGGCAGCCCCGCGTGCACCTGCTTGAGCACGTGCGAGATCCGTCGCTTCTGGTCGTCGTCGGAGACGTCGGTGCCGAGGATCTGGCCAAAGACGCAGATGATGTCGGGCAGCCGCTCGTGCGACGCGCCGAGCAGGTGCGTGTTGCTCGCCTCCACCATCTCGAGCAGGTGCTTGTGCACGACGACCGCCTCCGACTTGTCGGCGCCGAGCGGCAGCACCTTTAGCCAGCGCGGCAGCGCGGCGGCCGCGATCGTCTCGCTCAGCTTGCACATCTTGCCGAGCGCCGAGACGGCGTTGTCGCTCGCGGTGGCGTTGTCCTCCTCGAAGGCGCCCGGCGACTCGATGACCTGGATGAGCGCCTGCGCCGCCTGCTGCTGCGCCGCCTCGTCGAAGGTGAGCGGCCGCCCGAGGGCCTTCTGGTCGGCGAGCACGCCGAGGCCGTAGACGGCCGCCTGGCGCACCTCGACGTTCGGGTCCATCGTGTACTGCAGGTACATTGGCAGCAGGCTGCCCAGGTACCGCTCGGCGCCGCCGTCGACGGCGCAGTGCTCGATGACGTCGTCGAAGACGCAGAGCGCGGCGGAGCGGTCCGTCTCGATGGCGGTGGGCTGGAGCATCGCCGTGAAGAGCTGGATGAGCTCGACCTCGAAGACGGGCAGGTACGCCGAGTGGTGCACCTTGAGCAGCGCGCCGATGCACTCGACGATGTTCGAGATCAGAAACTCCTCGCGCTCGGCCTCGCCCGCCATCGCCTCCTCCTCCTCCTCGTCGGGCTCGTCGTCCTCCTGCGCGCTGGCGCGCTCGGCGCGCCGCTCGAGGCTCTCCTGCATCAGCAGCTTGAAGACGTCGGTGACCGCCTTCTGCTGCGGCGGCGTCAGCGTCGCCGCGGCCGCCGCCGCGGCCGCGAGCTGCGCCCTGGCGGGGTCCTTGGCGGCGTCCTCCTCCGAGGGCGGCTCGCTCTGCGACACGAGCTCCGAGACCGACTGCAGCATGCACGTCAGCGTCTCGACGTCGGGCTCGCGCTTGAGCTGCTCCATGATCGGCTCGAACATGAAGTCCTTGAGCTGCTGCACGAGCTCGGGCGTCGCGCCGGGCGCCTGCTCCTGCACGGCGAGCACGGCCGACGCGAGCAGCTCGGGCATCGCCATCATCGAGGCGGTGCGCACGTCGTCCATGTAGTGGAACTTGATCAGCGGCACCAGGATGCGCGCCACGTCCTGCACGTACGGCATGAAGCCCGCCTTGAGCTCCGCCGCGTACGAGTGGAGCATCGAGCACGCCGTCGCCTTCTCCTCGAGCGCCGAGGTGCGGATGGTGATCCGCTTGTGGCCCTGGCCGCGGATGGCGACGGTGACCGACTCCATCCCCTCCTCCTCGCCCGCGCCGTCGTCGTCGTCGGCGTCGGTCACGTGCAGCTCGGGGTCGATCTGGGCGCTCTCGAGCAGCGGCGGGATGACAAACGGCAGGTACGGCGTGAAGTCGGGCCCGAGGCACTTGCACACGCGCGCGCACGCCTGCAGCAAAAAGGAGACCTGCGGGTCGTCCGGCTCGAGCGTGCCGGTCTGCGTCGCGATCAGCAGCTCCATGACCTCCTTGGCGTCGCCGCCGAAGCGCTCCTTGCCGACGGCGACGCCGATGAGCGAGATGCACTCCATGGCCTTGCCGCGCAGCATCCGGTACTCCTTGCCCTCGGCGTTGCGCAGCAGCTGCTTGAGCGCCGGCATGAAGCCGTCGTAAAACGGCACAAAGTCCTCCTCCGCGACGTCGGCGACCGACGCGACGGCCGTCACCGCCTGCTCCTGCACGCGCCGCACGTTGCGCCCGAGCAGCCCGTAGAGCTTCTCGAGCAGCGGCTGCAGGTACGGCTGCAGCACGGCGCGGTCGCAGTGCTCGCAAAAGTTGATGACGGCCGCCGCCGCGTGCGCCTGCACGCGGTTGCTCGCGTCGTCCATCACGTTGATCAGCGCCGGCATCACCGCCTGGTGGAGCGCCGTCTGCAGCCCCGGCCCAAAGTCGGTCGACATCTGGCCGATGGTGTTGATGGCCGCCCAGCGCACGCGCGGGTGCGGGTCGACAAAGTGCTGCACGATCATGGTGACGATGTTCTCGAGCTCGGCGCGCATCTGGTCCATGCAGCCCTCGCCCGACTGCGAGATGGCCATCAGCGCCGCGTGGCGCTGCTTCCAGTCGGGCGACTTGAACATCTCCTGGATCTTGGAGAAGAGCACCGGCACCATCGTCTTGCCGCCGAGCGCAATCGAGATCCGGTCGAGCGCCTCCTCGCCGACGTCGTAGTTGGTGATGTCGGTCTTCTCCTCGTCCTCCTCGTCCGCCTCCCACTCCTGCACCTCCTCGGCCGTGTCGCCCTCGACGTCGAGCATCATCGTCAGCGCCACCGGCACGACCGACGCGCAGAAGCCCGCCATCTTGCGCGCCTGCGTCGGCTGCTGCTCGGCCACCGTCAGCAGAAACTCGAGCGCGAGGTGGCGCGTCGACTCGTCGAGCGCCTCGTTGCTCGAGATCTGGATCATGCCGGTGACGCACTCGGCGAGGTTGGGCGTCAGGAACTTGGGCTGCGCCTCGGCGATCTCGACGAAGACCTCGAGCGCGTCGCGGCACTCGGCCTCGGCGTTGGTCGAGAGCGCGTCCGCGATCGTCTGCAGCATCGACGCCACGAGCACCTGGAACGGCTGCCGCTCCGACTTCGACTCGAGCGCCACGAGGAAGCTCGCCAGCGACTTGAGCGCCGCCACGCGCACCTGCGCAGCGTCCAGGGCAGCGTCCAGGGCAGCGTCGGGGAGGGGGGGGGGGGGGGGGGGGGGGGGGTCGCGCGGCGCGGTGCAGGCGCGGCCAGGGCAGCTGCCGCCGTGGCGCGTGCGCGGGAGTCTGGATCGGTTCGTGGGACGTGTAGTCAATGGCCATATGATCGGCCAGAGAATGGGGAGATTTGATCCCTCGCTCTCCCCCCTCGGGTGCCTCGCTTCGGTACCCCAAGGTGTGTCGTCACTTCCAGAGCGCGCACGCGCCGCGGCGGTGGTGGCGCCAGTCGCAGCATGCAGCGAGGCCTTGGCAGACGCAGGCGGGGCGAGTGCACCTGCATCTGCTGGTCCGTCTGCAGCGAGTGGCGGAAGACCTCGAGCAGCGTCGCGTGGTGCCTGCGCAGCAGACCAGACGCGGGGCGTCGCGTGGCCGTGTGCGTGCGTCTGGGGGTGGGCTCGACCCAGGTCTCGGCAGCTGTGCTCGTGAGGCGGTGCGGGGTGGCGGCGCATCGCACGTCTTGAGCTTGGAGGCGATGAAGTCGGAGAGCGCGGAGAAGATCACGAGCGACGCCTCGTGCATGTTGGCGTCGCCCGAGCGCGTCGCCTGCAGCATGAACGGCAGCAGCTCCGGCCAGTCGGCGATGTTCTCGGTCAGCGTGTTCACCCCGAGCTGGCCGACGGCGTCGCAGACCTTCTTACGGATGTCCCGCTCGGTCTCATTCGAGATGCACTGGAGCAGCTGCGCCTTGACCGCCTGCTTCGTATGCGGCTGCAGCAGCGAGAGCGCCGACTGCGAGTCGCCATCGGCCAGGCCAGACATGACCGACTTGCGCAGCAGGATGGCGCACATCGAGCGCACCTGCGACACGACACAGCAGCGGCGCACGCGACTCTCAGGGCCTGGCCGGGCGGCAGCGCGACGCTGCGGGACGGCAGTGGCGTGCCTGGGGGTTCGGGTTGGTGCTCAGCTGCTGCACGTACGCCGGGATCAGCGCCTCAGGGTTCTGCTTGGCCTGCCTCAGCGCCTCCTCGGCCTGGTTGCGCACGCCGTTGTCGGGCGACATCAGCGCCAGGATCATCTGCTCGAACTGAGCCATGTCGACAGCTGCCATCGCTGCACGAGTCGCGGCGTCGGGTCTGGCTGCAGGCGTGGCTCTGCAGAGCTTGGATTAGCCTGCGCACAGAGAGGTAGCAGGCGTCGCGTCAGCGCTGAGGACGAGCGCTCCACAGCCTAATCTCAGGCGCCGGCGCTGCGTGGCGTGCGTGTGGTGGTGGGCCACGTGCGCTGTCTGGGCTTGCGCGGCGGCCATGACGCTCAGGGTGAGGGCCGCTGCATCGGCCGGCTCGCCTGCTATGCGGACGGCGCAGTAAATCTTAGTCGGGTGTCTCTTACAGAAGTTTGGAGGGAAATCAGGGCACGTTCGTGTCATGACGGCCAAACTCCCGATCGGCTCCTGCAGTGCTGCATACAGTTTGGTGCTGCATACAGTTTGGTAAAGCGGTAGCTTGCAGACGCGGTGGTGCGGGATCTTTCGCTCTCCAACCTCTCGATCGCGTCAGCTCCGTACATCATCACCGCACACACGCCGCGCTGCCAGCTCACCAGCTTGCCTCCAGCCAGGCGGCCGCGTGTTCTTCGCCAGCCCGACTTCGGTGCGCGGCAGCGCCGCAGGCGCAGCGCCTTCATGATGGTCAAACCCTGTGACGAA
>Ga0209713_10003071_pt1 | contig 10523 bp, 3 predicted proteins | sample ArcOceMetagenome_3_FD_187444 | JGI IMG/M metagenome (GOLD analysis project Ga0209713, IMG submission 187444) | Marine eukaryotic phytoplankton communities from Arctic Ocean - Arctic Ocean- Svalbard ARC20M Metagenome (SPAdes) (version 2) | ecosystem: Environmental > Aquatic > Marine > Oceanic...
GAGGAGGAGGGAGAGAGGAGGAGGAGGAGGAGGAGGAGGTGTTAAATATAACATCCCCGTCAGGTCAGGCAGGTGTAAGATGCAAACGCCCGCCGGCGTTTGGCTCAAGTGTTTATCTGTGGAGTGCAGCGTTAGCCTTCGCAGTAAAAGAGATCCCCTCCCATTCAGTTTCCTTCTGGGGAATTTGCATGGTAGCGGAGCGAGGTTAAACTCGCGTGCCAGCCATGTCGGGCGCTGCCGCTGCTGCAGCTCGAGATGAAGATCCTGGCCCAAGCAGGGAGTTACGCACTCCTCAAGATCGCCAAGGTTGGTTCAAGCTTGAACCGGAGAAGTTCACAGAGTTGTGTGAGAAGGCCTACGTCAACGGCGACTACAGCTATGTGAACATTGCGCTGATGGCCAATCACGGAGCCATGAAGGAGTTCATCAGTAAAAGCGCGGTGACAGGTACGCGTGCAGTCACCCCGGAGGAAAGTTACGACTTGATCCTCATGACGCAAAAGATGAACTCTCTGTTGATCAGCGTGATAAACAGGAACATGCACAATGAATCAGAGTCAAACAAGGTGCGTGAAAGGATGTCGAGACTGGAGTACAACATTGACACGGCGAAGGCGACATTCGACAGTGTGACGAAGATTGCCGAGTCAATCGCAGAGGGCCGTCAAAAGCCATCAGGCTTTCAGGCCCACTCTAAGCCAGTCAGCGAGTACAAAGCCATGCAGCAGTTAAAGTCCTTTGCAGGTGAAAGAAGCAAGTTCCGTGAGTGGAACGAGAAGCTCCTCAACGCGCTAGCTCAGGTGAACGCGTGTTACCGCAAGGCTTTGAAGAACTTGAACAGCAAGCTGGAAACGATGGACGGAGTGCTGGACGAGGATGAAGATGACATGACCAGGATCCTAAATGACAGGCTCACAGCAAACGAGTATGCTAAAGCCAGCCCCGTCAAAAAGAAACAGGATGACGACAAAGGTGAATATGAGGTTACCGAGGAGCACTTGACCAAGTTGGACGAGGACCTCTGGTACATCCTGAATGACAAGCTCGAGGGAATCGAGCCACGGGGAAAGTTAAAGGGACTTCGAGAAGGCGATGGGCTTCAGGCGTACCAGAAGATCTACAAGTGGTACTCTGCCGTCACCGGAGTTACCCTGTCAGCCAAAATGAGTTTGGCCATGAACCCGGACAAGCCCAAGAAGATTGCAGACGTGGCGTCACAACTGGAGCAGTGGACTGCTCTCGTCGAGACGTTAGAGAAGTACGGGCCAGCGTATTCGTTACCTCTGCCGTTCAGGATCACTGCCCTGCGCACGATCATGACCCACGCAGGTGACTGGTTCGAAGGCTGGCACCAGGAAAACTTCAAGACGCCAGACTCACTGACCATGGAGAACTACCAGAAGTTGTACGTCAAATGTGAGGACTGGGCACGTAAAAAGAGACTTGAGTCGGACACCCAAGGAAATGCAGCAATGGAAATTGGAGGAATCGAGGGTGAAAAGGACAAAGCGTGGGACAACCAGAACGTGTGGGAAGTTGAAGGTTACGTGGACGACGACGGAAACTGGTGGTCAGATGCGCAGTGGAACTCATGGGAGTATGATCAAGAACCAGGTGAAGGAGAAGATGTGAATGCAGTCGGCAAAGGAAAAGGAAAGGGAAAAGGAGTAAAGTGTTACAGCTGTGGATTCTTCGGTCACATCGCAGCCAACTGCCGACGAGGAAAGGGCAAAGGAAAAGGGAACGCGAAGAATGGGGGACGCGTTACCTACGGGCAGTACACCAAGGGCAAGAGTTACGGCAAGGGAAACTATGGAAAAGGAGGAAAAGGCCAAGGCTCAGGAGGCAAAGGTGGCTACGTCCCGCTCAATGAACGGGAATGTTACAAATGCGGACAGAAGGGCCACATCGCCGCCAACTGCACGAGCCGGGGAGCAAACGAAGTTGAGTACACGCCGTTAAGGCAGCCACCGAGCTTTGAACTCGGGCAGCCTCAGCGAGAGGAAATTGGCCACGTCGACCTAGCAGAACCGCCAGGGTTAAACGAGGTCGACCCCGGATGGACTAAGCAACGCAGCCAGCGGAGGAAAGAGAAGAGAGAAGTAAAGACCAGGTTCAACACGCACGGCTGTAACTCACATGATTGCGTCACCGAGAATTGCAACAGCTGGCAGTCAAGGATACACGCAAGCATTAAAATGGAGAGTGACTGGGCAAGTAAATATGCCCAAGTCCAGCTTGTGGAAATGTCTGCCCAGGGACCGGAGGTCAACGCAGTGCCCCAAAACGAAGAGAACGGCGACTACGAGGTTGTCACCGTCACCCTTGACTCAGGAGCGTATAACACAGTGGGGCCGCCCAAGGTGGGCACATACTTTCCCGTGAAACCTACGTCGGCGTCACAGTCAGGAAAGCATTACAGTGCCGCCAATGGGTCAGTCATCCACAACTACGGTCAAAGGGTGATCAAGGGAAGAAGTGAAGAGGGGGCAGAAGTGATCATGCCCATCCAGGTTGCCGACGTGGGCAAAGTGTTAGGCTCAGCCAGGGAGTTCCTGGACACGGGCAACCGCATCGTGCTGGACAGGGACGAGTCAGGGAAACCCTGCAGTTACATGGAACACAAGGCGACCGGTCACAGGACAGCGGTCAAAGAGAAGAGAGGAATGTTCCAGTTCGAAATAAGGGTACCCAAAGGAGCACAGAGTGAAGCTGTAGGTGAAGTAAGAGATCGCTCGGATTTTCCGAGGCAGGGATCTCTAGCGGAGGACCAGTTTTACTAAGTCCCCACAAGCCCGTAAGCCCCAAAGTAAAAACGATACTTGAAGTAGAAGGTGAAGAGGACGATGAAGTCGGGGGCAGCGAGCTAAGTGAAGTGGAAGATGTCTTTGTGGGAGACGAGGCCGAGTTACCGAAGAAGGTGTACTACGACACCAGGCCAAGTAAAGAAGAAGTCGAGTTACACAACACGACTCATCTCCCATATCGGAGCTGGTGCCCCCACTGCGTCAAAGGCAAAGCCAAGAGACGCCACCATCGTCGAAAGGAGCAAGAGAGGAAAAGTGGAGTACCTGTGATATCAGTAGATTACATGTGGTTGAAAGGTAAAAAAGGAGACGGAGAAGATGAGAACAAAGGTAATCCAATTCTGGTGATGCGCTGCAGTGACTCCAAGCTGATTTGGAGCAAGGTGGTGTTGCGAAAAGGGGTAGAGCCATATTCAGTCAAAGTGGCGTGTGATATGATAGCGTTCAGTGGACATCGCAAAGTCATATTGAAAAGTGATGGCGAATCATCCATCACAGCGTTAAAAGATGCTGTCAAAGCGTCTTGTGATGTGAGCATGAGTGTAGAAGTCAGCCCTATGGGAGATTCGCAGGCGAACGGTGAAGTAGAAAGAGCTATCCAAACTGTTCAAGGTCAAGTGAGAACTATGAAGAGCGCTTTGGACAGTAAATACAGGACCGAATTGGGTGAAAACCATGTTCTTATACCATGGTTGGTGTCATATGCTTCCTCAGTCATCAACAAGTTCACCATTGACACCGGAGGTAAAACGGCGCATGAAAGGTGCAGAGGACGGAGATTCAACAGGCAGTTACCTGAATTCGGAGAGTGTGTCATGTACCACAAAACCATGTCTAAGAAACACGGTGAAAAACTGATCTCAAGATGGGAAAGTGGAATCTATCTCGGCATCAACGAGTCAAGTCAAGAGCTGATCATGGGAACCCCATCAGGCGCTGTCAAAGCCAGCGAGTTCAAGAGAAAAGGAAGCGAAGAAGAAAGCTGGAACCTCGATGAACTATCAGCCATGCAGGGGTTACCATGGAAGCCGGACCCTAACACGGCCGGATACGATGTGAAGACCAGAGTAATAGTCCCCATAATCAGAGAGCCAGGTGAAAAAGATCAGCCAGATACGAGACCCATTATCTCTCGAGGAGTAGCTGTTAAGAAAGCAGAATATCTGGCAATGGGACCAACAGCCGGATGTTACGGATGCAAGGCTTTGGTGCGTGGAGACACGTCACACAAGCCGCACAATGCAGAGTGCCGTCAACGGGTGATAGAGTGGCTTAAAGCCCAAAGTGACCACAGCATCCAGTCAAGGCTAGCATCCGCACAGGAACGTCTAGAAGTCAAAGGTGGAGAAGACGACGATGAAGTTCCAGGCAGAAAGCGAGCCCGAGTAGTCATGGAGGACAACTGGGTCATCACAGGAAACAAAGCTGTACGTCAACACAGGACACCCAGACATGATCTGTATGTACCAGGAAATGTACGTCAAAAGGACGGGAAACAAGTCCACTTCAAAGACGAGAGGAAGACGCAGTTAATCAACATCTCAACGGGTGAAATGCACGAGTTTGAAGACAATTGGAGACAAGTCGGACCGTTACGGATGGACTACGAATGGACAGGATTTACTGAGCTCACCATCGCACCGGACGATGCCTCCTCGCCACCAGTATCGTCAAACTCGGGCCTGGGACCCGGCTGGACAAAGGTGGGAGGAACCGCCACGAGCGTCAAACGAGGCTCCAATGAGATGAGTGGTGAAGTGGACGAAGAAGACCTTCAACCAAACAAGTCACCTATGGTGGAAGGCGACCCCGAAGATACTTCCATGAATGAAATCAGACAAGGACTGAATATGCTCGGTTTTACAGACGAGATTGTCAACTGGCTTCTAGGTGAAAACTTGGAGATCATCAATGAAGTGAATGAAATTCGCAGAGCAGTGAGACTGTACGGAAAGGGTCAACAACAAGTACAATCCCATATCAGTGAAGCGTACTCGCCTGTCCGTGTCACCGGAATGGCAGACAAGATGGGATTGGTTCCAGGGTTAGCGATGGATCTCACTACCTACGATGAACATGGCAACCCGTGGGATTTCAATGTTCCAGCCATGCGTAAAAAGGCCAAAGCAATCGTTAAGAGTAAGGCGGCCTTACTGCTTGTAGTCAGCCCCATGTGTTCAGCCTTCAGCAGGCTCCAGGCCTTCAATGTCAAACGGCTTGGGGAAGAACGAGTGAAAGAGATGCTTGACATGGGCATCAAACACCTCAACTTCGCGATGGAACTTTGTGAAATCCAGCGACGAAATGGATTGTATTTCTTATTCGAGCACCCTGCCGGGGCGTCAAGTTGGAGCGTAAAGTCCGTGCAAAACATGCTGTCAAAGGCCAGTGTATTCACGTACGAAGGTGACATGTGTCAGTTCAACATGAAACAAAGTGCAGGAGGTGAGGAGCTATTCGTGAAAAAACCCACACGTTTTCTCACCAACAGCCCGTTGATTGGGAGAGAATTGAACAGAAAATGTCAAGGTACCCACAGGCACATCGAGTTAACAGGTAGTGGCCGCACTAAGAAATCCGAAGTGTACCCTGATGCGATGTGCCAGGCAATCCTGTCTGGCCTTGTTAAGCAAATGCAAGTAGATGACAGAGTTGGATGTTCATTTAAAGCTGACGAAGTCAACTTCGACGACGAAGTCGAATTCGTGGGGGACGAGTTGAGGTACTTAAATGAAGTCAGCAACGAAGTTAGCAGTGTTCAAAAATCCTGGACACGCACGGACATGGGAACATCCAGACTGATGTTACCCGGTGAACAAGGCCCCAACTGGACACAGTGTACGTGGAGAGTAACCAAGGACATAGACACGGGTCAAACACTGGAAGACAGATCGGTGAACGAAATCACGGGATACGAAAAACGACGTGAATTCAGACAAGGTAACAGGAACATCAGCACCACGTTCACGTACAATGCCACGGGAGACACAAAACCTCAAAAATGGAAATGTGACAAATGCCAACATGAGGGATGGCTCAAAACGCCCGGAATATGTGAAGCCTGTGACAGCGTAGGAACGTTGAAGCCGCAATCGCGTGAAAATATTATGGTGGTTCATCGTCAAGAAGACGGCAAAGCATATGCCTGGGACGACGTATCTGGAAACGAACTGGACATCAAACTCACGTTAAAAGCCAGAATGGAAGAAATGGACGAGTTCAAGAAGCACGGAGTATATGAGAAAGTGCGTGAAGAAGTATGTTGGGCGGTTACCGGTAAAGGACCTATTGGCACCAGGTGGATTGACATCAACAAAGGAGACGAAGTCAAACCAGAGTACCGATCCCGGTTGGTGGCACAGCAAGTTAAATGCAACTCCAAGGAAAAGAACATATTTGCCGCCACACCCCCGTTAGAGGCACAGAAGCTACTTTTCTCAATGGCGGTAACCGAGGGAATAGGTTACCGGAAAGGCGAAAAAGAGAAAGGAATGAAGCTGGGATTCATCGATGTTAAGCGAGCATACTTCTACGCCAAAGCCAAGAAGGACATCTTTGTGAAGTTGCCCCCAGAGGACAACGCACCCGGAATGTGCGGTAAGTTACTCAAGTCGATGTACGGAACCAGGGATGCTGCCAGCAACTGGGAGGACTGTTACATGGACTTCGCAAAATCCATAGGGTTCGAAAGTGGATTGGCGTCACCATGTGTCTTCAAGCACCGGTCTAGGAAATTGTGGTTAACCGTCCATGGAGATGATTTTACGTTATTAGGGAGTGACTCAGACTTGGACTGGTTCGAGCGCAAAATAAAAGAGGAGTTCGAAGTGAAGATTAGGGGAAGACTAGGACCAGGTGGAAAGGAGGAGGATCAGTCAATCAGAATACTCAACAGAATCATTGAGTGGAACCGTGAAGGAGTATGGTATGAGGCGGATCAGAGGCATGCCGAAATCATCGTGAGAGAATTGGGTCTGGAAGGTAACAAGGTAAGATCTGAAGTTCCAGGAGAAAAAGTAACCATGAATGAGGAAGATGAGGAGGAGTTGTCTGCTGGAGAGGTGAAAAGGTTTCAGGCACTCGTGGCCAGAGCAAACTACCTGGCTCAGGACAGATCCGACATCCAGTACGCAGTCAAAGAGCTATGTAGAAAGATGTCATGCCCCACCCGAGGTTCCTGGAGAGCCCTAGTCAAATTGGGCAAGTACCTCAAGTCTCATTCTAGGTACAGTTACCTGTACAAATACCAGGACCTACCCAGGGAACTAACCATCTGGACCGACACCGACTATGCGGGATGTAAAACGTCCAGGAAGTCAACCAGTGGGGGAGTAGTCATGTGGGGCAAACACATCATCAAGTCTTGGAGCTCAACCCAGAGTGTAATCGCGTTATCCTCAGGAGAAGCAGAGTACTATGGTATGGTAAAAGGTGCCTCAGTAGGATTAGGCATGCAGTCAGTTCTGAAAGATTTTGAGATCGAAGTCAAACTGACGCTGAAAAGCGATGCCAGCGCAGCCATTGCCATAGCTAGCAGAAGAGGACTAGGAAAAGTCAGACACATCGAAGTTTGTCAACTTTGGCTGCAAGAAAAGGTGAGAAGTGGAGTCATCAAAGTAGTGAAAGTAGGGACTGATGAGAACATTGCTGACTCATTGACGAAGTATGTAGGAAGTGAAATTCTTAAGAAACATCTACATGAAACATGTCAACTTGCGCTTGACGGTCGTCACCGGTTGGCCCCTGCCACCGAGTGCTGACCACCCGCAGCCGTTTGTCTCGAAAGTTACGAGAGAGCATCTCCATTCTCCATCCCCGTCTTTCTCCCCTCAGCTACCTCAGTCAACGATGGAAGCGACCGGCCATGGCGATCCGGGTGATGCAGCGGGAGGGGCGTCACCTCTCTCACCAACGTCACCCGCCCAGACAGCGGTCGTCACCATTGCGGTCGACGGGACCGAGATCCCCAAGGAGTTCATCAAGGACAACATCCAGGTCACCGGTGAAGACGTCCTTGAGCGCTGTCGTCAAATGTCGGAGGTGCAGCGTCACGTTCACTACCTGTATTTGAGCCAGTCGGACCTCGTGGAGGTGCACATGCGTCAAAGGCAGGCAGTGGAACAGGACCTTCGTCACCAGTTGGCGACGGTCACCGCGGAGCGCGACGCGTCCGTTCGACCAGTTGGCGAGGCAGTTGAACGCGTCACTGAGGCCTACCGCGAGCGTGACGTTGCACAGGCACAGGAGTTCGAGGCAAGGGCGCTCGCCGTCACTAAAGGGCGCCAGGTCGACGCGCTCACCGCCGAGTTAGACAGCTTGAGGCGTGAGCTCACCATGGTGACGTCGGTCAACGAGACTGACGACATGGAGCGCAGCATGAAGCAGCGCCGCGTCACCATCGACATCGACAGCACCATCACCCACGTCAACCAGCTCGACGCGCTTGCCAACACCAACGAGAACCCAGAGATGAAGGCTATGTTAGGGACCAAGGTGGACCTAGTTCGGGCTGGGCTCGAGCGGGTTAAAAAGTCACACGGCACCCAAGAGCCAGCGGTCACCGACAAGAAGGTCAGTGAAGCGGATAAGCCCCCTGACAACCTTGGTCGGGCCCCAATACCGAGTTGGTTAAAATCTGATGTGTATGAGCGTGGTCGTCAAATGGGCGCCAGCGGGTCAGGTGCAAGCTCGGCAGCTCCAGCAGCTGTGACCGGAGGCGATGGCGAGGCCAAGTCAAAGGCCAAGCCAGCTGAGCGCAAGAGGAGCACATCCCAGGCCAACAAGATCACCAGGCCCCCCGTGGACAAGGTTGACCTCGAGTCGTCAACACCAACGGAGGAGCCACCCGCGGTACCAGCCAGGGACGCTCCTACTTTCGGAGGTGCTGAAGCTGTTACCGGAGCCGCTGACGCGGGCAGGCAGCCAAGTACTCCACCGCAGTCAACTGCCTCAGGGCCGCAGCCCCGTAAACGAAGTGATGAGGAGCAGCGTAACCTGAACGAGGTGCTCGAGGTTGTGAACATGCAGAGAGCCGCAAAGTTCGTCACCGCCAGTCGCGAGACGAGGCCGGTGGGACGCGGCGACCGTTACCACAACCCACACTTCACAGCTCCTCCAAACGCTCGTCACCTTGATCAGAACGTTCGTGACACGTGGAGGTTCTTCCATGGTCAATGGGTTGACCAACCGGAGCGTCGGGTGCTCGTGGATCCGGTAAACAGGGAGGTCACCATAGATGAGCTGGACTCGTTTGAAGGCTTTACCAGGCTCTACGGTGACATGTACCGCCTGATCCCGTTAAAGTTCCTCGGTGGTCCAGCAGTGTGGCGTGCAAATCTCCCTGATCACCGCAAGTCGATGCACGAGGAGTGGGTTAAATCGATATCATTCCTGCAGTCACTGCTTCCCGAGGACTACAGTCCTCCGATGAACCTCAGGTGCATCCACAAGGACTTCTTCGACAGTCACTATGTCCCTGAGACGTGTGTGTACGTCAGGCGGTTACCGGAAGTTCAAGAGAAGGAGCTGCTGAATATGCTCCTCTCATGGTTCGGTATGGTGTGGCTCGGTAACCCGCTCATCCTCGGAGTAAAAGTGCTTTACGATGAGACGGACAACAACGGGTGCGTTGCCTCAGGGACAGCCGCGTTAAGGTTCGCATCTCAGGAGCTCGCCAACGAGTACGTCAACATCATCAACGGCTTGGAGGTCTACTACGAGCAGTATGAATCGATCGAGTGCCGTAACCGTGACGAGATGCACACCAACCACCCGAAGCCGAGAGTGAGCTGGTTCCAGACCATCATCGAGGTGCAATCGGCCCGTGAAACGCGCAAGCTCCCGTGGAGCACCAGGTTCCCACTGAGTGACCCTCCCATCCGTCACCGCTCGAAGAACAAGCAGGAGGCCATCGCGTGGCAGTGCCACATCCCGAGTTACGACTTCGACCTGTGGTTCCCAGACTCCAGGTGGCTTGTCAATCCAGACTCGGGTCACAAGCTTTGGGAGCTCAGGAAGCACAACAACGCCTTCCCGAGTTACCTCAGGTGGCCGGACATTAGCTTCTGGGACGCGGTGGGTCACTACGAGGGGCGGTCAAATGCGCGTGGTCTGTGGCCTCGGTCACAAACGCGTGCCGGAGGCGTGTGGTCAAACAGGGCCGAGTACGATGCCGCCTGGAACGACAGCTGTTACTTCGACCCCGCGGACTCCGTGAACCGGAGGACGAGCCACTACACGGCGGACCGGTCAAGGTCATCGAGGGGCGGTAGGGCATCGTCACCAAGGCACTCCAGCCGCCATCGCGATGGCGACCGTTACGGAAGCTGAGCAGAGTTGAATGAGGTCACCTATCTCCCTTCCTTTCCTCTCCGCTCTTTCGTCAAACGATTTTTGTCAAACGTTGCGCAACATGTAACACGCATTTCCCCTGTGGGACTGTGGCAGCAGTGAGCGGAACCAGCCCTCACTTGTTGTCGCTGCCAGCGTGTTACCATTTTTCTGCTAATTGATTTTCCGTCAGATTGGAGATCTGATGATGCCTTGCACCTGTCCTGAACGACGTGGCGATCGGCCTGTCAGCCGAGAGGGGGTGTTAAATATAACATCCCCGTCAGGTCAGGCAGGTGTAAGATGCAAACGCCCGCCGGCGTTTGGCTCAAGTGTTTATCTGTGGAGTGCAGCGTTAGCCTTCGCAGTAAAAGAGATCCCCTCCCA
>Ga0209713_10003072_pt1 | contig 10522 bp, 5 predicted proteins | sample ArcOceMetagenome_3_FD_187444 | JGI IMG/M metagenome (GOLD analysis project Ga0209713, IMG submission 187444) | Marine eukaryotic phytoplankton communities from Arctic Ocean - Arctic Ocean- Svalbard ARC20M Metagenome (SPAdes) (version 2) | ecosystem: Environmental > Aquatic > Marine > Oceanic...
CCCCGCCGCCCCCAAGCCCGCCGCCCCCCAGCCCCACGGCTCCGCCGCCCTCTCCACCTCCTCAGCCACCGCCACCCATACCGCCTCCGCCGTCGCTGCCACCTTGCTCGCCACCGGCGCCCCCTCCACCTCGCTCGCCTGGCACCACGCAGCGTCCGATCATCACCCTTGCCGTCACCGCCGCTGACGGCTTCGATGCCGCCTCGTTTGACGCCGACGCGTACCGATCGAGTCTGGCGGCTGTCCTGGGCCTCGAGGCAGAGGAACTGACCGTCTCGATCTCGACGACCACTACCGACGTTGGCGCCACGCAAGTGGTGGCCGGCATCGTGCTCGCGTCGGAGGCGGCGGTGGATGACGCGATGCAACGAATTGCGCCGCTCACGGCCGACATCGACTCTGCGTCGTCCGCCCTCGGCATCGCCGTCGTGCAGGTCGAGCCAGCCAGCCAGGAGCTCGCGCTCTTCGCTGCGCCGTCGCCGCCACCGCCGCTGCCGCCAGGCCTGCCCCCGCCGCCGTCGCCTGCGCCGCCAGCACCGCCGCGGATGCCGCCCACGCCGCCGCCCGAGCCCGCACTGCCTCCTCCGAATGTCTGCGACCCCGACGTACCGCAGCTCCGCGCTGCGGTGGCGTCCGCGTCGATGATCGGCCTCGGCAACGGCACTGCCACGGAAGAGGCGGGGCCCTACTACAGCGCATCGATCTTCCTTGCGCTCGCTTCCATTGCGGTCGCCACCACGTATTTGGTCATCTCGGGCACCCGCATGCTGCTCTTCAGCGCGCGCATCGAGCAGATGGCTCAGGTGGTTTTCTCCCCGAACGCAAACAAAGCCAGTGCGCCACCGCCACCCGCCTCTCCGCCGCCATCGCCGCCCGACGATGATGGCGGGATTGGTCGCAGCGAGAGCAAAAAGAAGAGCGTCGTCGTCTTTGTTCCCAACGAAGTTTCCAACGCAGCTGTCGAGTCCAGCATCTCTGCTGCCTCTGCTGCATCAGCAGAAGTGACGTGTTCCGGTGACGGCACGCCACCTGTGCGGCCTCGCGCACGGCGTGAGTCGATGATGCGATCGCAGCGCTTCCTGGGGTTCAACGGCGCACGTCTGCTCGCGAGCTGCCACATCGTCGTCGGGCATCTTTATCAGCAGGGGACGCTCGGCGGCGAAATGAGCGGCAAGTACTTCTTCTCTTGGGGCTACACCTGGGTGCCCTGGTACTTCATGCTTTCAGGGTTCGTCCTGTGCCACGCTCGAATGAAGTCGAGGCAACCAGCCAAGAAGGACGACGCGATCTTGTTCGTCAAGAAGCGCACGGCTGCCATATACCCCATGCACGCCGTGGGCCTGCTGCTGGCGCTTCTGGTCAACTGGTGGCGTGACCGCGCTCTACCCGACTGGTGGGTGCCGCTGACGCAGGGCGTGCTCGCTCAGTCATGGCTACCATGGCTGCCGGAGAACTCCGTCCAGCTGCACTGCTGGTTTTTGTCAGCCATGGTGCCGTACTGGCTCGCCTTTGACCTGACGTTTCGACGTTTCGTGCTGCGGATCACGCGCCTCGGGACGTGTTGCGTGGTTCTGATGCTGCTCGCAGTGCCTCCATGGGTAGTCTACGTCTTCCCGGGCCACACAGGCGGCGACGAGTTCTGGTACTCGTCTCATCGCACTGGCCGGCTGGACGATGAGATCGACTACGCGGTGGTCATCCTCAAGTTCCACCCAGCGTGCTATTTTCACGTGTTCCTGTTTGGAATGGTGCTAGCACGACTGCGCTTCTTGGTGTCGGTTGAGGTGGACAAGGCCACACGCACACGTGCTCCCCGCAGGCGAACGCTGCAGCGCGCGGGCTCGTCCTTCCTTGCCGCCGTTGGCGGCACGGGCGGCCGGAAAGTCTCACTCTTCAACTACGGACGCAAGACGCTGCAAACCTCAAAGCCATGGGCCAGTGTGAGCCAGAGCGTATCGAATTCGCAGACCCCGCAGACGCCGCCTCTGACGCCACAGCTAGAGATGGAGCGTAACCTCCCATGGTCGGTCTGGTCGCTCGAGCTCTTGTTCCGATTCGGCGCGTCAGTTGGCTACCTCGGCCTGCTGTGGGTCTTCAATGACAAGGACATTCGGCCGACATCATACAAGCTGTCTGCGCGCCTCTCCGTTTTGATGCTCCTGCAAGGGCTGGTGCTTGCAGGGCTGGCCCCAATAGAGCCTCCCCTCGTCATCAAGGTCTCGCGCTCCTCGTGGCTGGTTGACCCCCTCGAACGGCTGCTCTCATACTCACCGCCAGCGTGGGGAAATTTGTCATATGGCCAGTACATTCTTCAATTCGTTGCGCTGGCGCTGTGGCCGCGCGAGCGAATGGAAGCGTGGTGGGAGCTCCTCTGCTTCTTTGCCTTCCTGCTGTCCTGTGCCTACGTCGCTTCGCACGGTTTGATCACCCCCCTCTCCAACGCCTGGCACAAGCGGCGGCCCACAGTCGTACTGCTGATTGCGCTCGCCGTCGGTGCTGTGGCGGGCTGCAGCTGCGCAATCAATGACAGCTACCGCAACACGTCGTCGTCGTCGTCCTCCAACGTGGAGTTTGACGGTTGTGGTCAGGTCGTGTATCGGCCTCAGCTGCCGCCAGCCCACGTTCGTGTGGCTGACGAAGCCATCGACGTGCGCCTCAATTGGACCGTTCGGGACGGCGAGTATGCTGAGCCGCGTCAGTTGATCAATCCATCGGTGCTGTGGTCCGCTCAGGGCCACCTGCTGCGCGCAGCGCGCGCCCACGCGATCACTTGCAACGTCAATTACAATTGCGACGCCAACCACAATTGTAATTACAGCGCGACGTACCAGGGCGAGAACACCACCGAATTCCTGACCACCTGGCACTCGGATGTGGCCTACGACGGACCTGCGGTGGGATCAGATTCAACAATTGACGACATGCCGCGGCAAATAGAGGCATGGTTGGGCTGGGACGTAAAGGCTTGGGGTCTCGACGCCGGCGGTGCGCCGCTGCGCGACGTGCAACTCCACCACGGCGATGCCACCGCAGGCTGGGGTGCCTTGTGCGAGAAGGCGCCCCGTTGGCAAGCGAGCAATCGGACGCTTTGGCGCACCGTTGTCACTGGCCCAGAAGACCCAAAGCTCGCACGCTTCCCGTCGGCCTTTGCCTCGGCACCCCGGCCAAGTGTGGACCTCGATGGCTGGTCGGACGGCGGCTGGGACGATACCGAAGTGAATGACGGACGTCGACTGTCGGAGGGGCAGGAGGAGGAGGTGATTCGACTGGTTTTCAGCTCAATGCCCGTCGTTCCGGAGGCTCCAGAGCAGTGCGCGCCATCGCCGCGCTACCAGATGTTCCACTCTGCCACCGCTCTGATGGAGGCGACCTCGGACGGCAATGGCGGCAGTGGCTACGGCTACAGCGCACAAGCCGTTCCATTGCTGTGCGGCTCGGCCGGCCTTCATGAGAAGAACTGGGTCTCCTTTGCCGACGGTGATCGGCTACGTTACGTCTACCAGCTGTCCGCACAGCTCGTGATTACGCAGGAGGCGTGGGGCCAGTGCCTCCGAGACGAGCAGTACCTCGACTTTTCGCGGAACGCTGCGACCGAAGCGCTCGAGGAGCTTCGCGCAGTCAAGGGCATGCAGCTGCACGGCAGCGCGAGCGCGCTCGACTGGGGCGAAGACGGCAGCACGCGCCTCGCGCTCTTCCACACCAAGGACGCACAGAACGCATACGCCACGTTGGCGTATCTGTTTGATGCGGCGCCGCCGTATCGCGTCCTCAACGTCTCCCGCCCACTGCCGCTCGCTGGCGGCAATGCCTCATTTGCGAGCAGCCTCACTTACGCCCCGGGAGGAACCAAAGTGGTGGTTGCGTACGGCCTCGCCGATGCCGAAGCTCGCGCTCTGGTCATGTCGCGAGAGTACCTGGCGTCCCTCTTTGACTGGTGGGCGTACTGTGAGGCTGAGAAAGACGGCGGGGCTTTGCCGCCGTCAGCGCCGCCGGTGCAGGCAGCAAGCTTGTATGCCTTCGTTGGAAACGGCGGTGACAGTGACGCTTGGGGTGGGCTCGAGGTCAGCCAGGACTGCGCGGAGGCGGAACTGCACGGCCGACGCGCGTGCTCGAGGGCCGACCGTGCCGTCGTCTTGGGTTACGCGTTGCTTCTTGGGCTTGTCGGCCTGGTGATGCGGATTGGTCTAGCGTGCTGCTGCGGCTGCCGCCGCGCGTGCCGCACCTTCGGCCGTGGCAAGGCTCCGCAGGAAGTGGAACACCACCAGGCCGAAGAGTCCATGACCGGGCCTGGAGCACCAATCGCGGTCACCGTGCACGCGCAGAGGGGGACGTGGCCACGTCAGGACACCATTCGCTCGTCGGGCCGCGCCCTGCATTTGGGCAGGGCCACCAGCCAGTCGATGTCGCACAGGTCGCTCCAGCTGAAGCGAAGCGCGTCGGTGCTCGCATCCGACCTCGCGAAAGAGGCGAGTGACACGGAGGTCCATCAGGAGATCTACAGGCGGGCTTTGAAGAAGCTCAACTACTCGCTCTCGCTCGACGACATGGGGCTTGCCAACATGGAGGACCAGCTGGCGGAGGAGGTGGCCGCGGCCGAGGCGGCGGCCTTCGAAGGAGAGCCGGGGGTGCCGGTCATCGGCCCGCTCGTGAAGTCGCTCTCGCTTCGGCGGGGTGCGTCGGGTTGGTCTGGGCGGGCCGGATCGGGCCTCGGCAGCGTCGAGGAGAGCAGCGACAGCGGGTCGGCGTCCGAAGCCCGGCGCTCCGGCCACCGTCGCCGTCGTTGCAGGCTCGAGACGCTTGCAGCGACCACGTCTAGCACCTTTGACTCGCCATAAATCGATTTTTCGTTACGCCTTTGGTGCCTTTGGTGGCGATTTTTATAGGTCCATACCCCTTCACTTTGGTGGCGATTTTTATACGTGCGGGTACGGGTGCTTCGACCCCTCTCCCAAAAGTGCGTATTGTCAGTGATAATACACTCTATATGTGAAAAAAAGTTAGGCCCGAAGTGGGCCAACCCATCCTCGCCGTGGCTGTCCCACGGATGCGCTCGTTAGGCCACGCGGCGAGGAGGCTATCGACGTCATCGACGGCTCCCGTCGAGCGCCAGGTGCTCGAGAGGCTGCTGGCGGCCGCCCGGCAGCGCGAGGCCGAGAGGACGGGGCAGCTGAGGAGAGCGCCCGCTGCGAGCAGCTCTCGCACGCCGTTTCTGTTGCAGACATACGATGGAATCGACGCGCGCACCGTCAAGCGGCAGCTGGCTGCGACGGCGAGCTTCGACTACGAGGTGTCCAGCGCGCCCAACGCCGAGCCGCACGTGATCCTGCTGCGAGACGAGCACCGGCTGATGGAGGACGAGGTGCCGCTCAGCGTGCGTGCGGTGGCTCGGTGCGGCGACGACGCGCCCAACGTGCCGGTGCCCGCGATGACTCGGCGAGGGATCCCGGTCTTCTGCACGCCGGGCGCCGCGGCCAACGCGCAGAAGGAGGCGACGCTGTGCGGTCTGCTGCTCGCGTCGCGCGGCGTGGTCGAGGGCATCGCGCACGTGCGGCGGGAGATGGGCGGCGAGGCCGACCACGCGAGCCGCGCGGCGCGGATCGAGCGCGACAAGGCGCGCTTCGTCGGCCACGAGATCGCCGGCAAGACGCTCGCGCTGTGCGGCCTCGGCCGCGTGGGCGGCCTCGTGGCGGAGGCGGCGCTGCAGCTCGGCATGCGCGTCGTCGGCTACGACGCGAGCCTCTCGGTCGACGGCGCGTGGCGGCTGCCGACGGCGGTGCGCCGCGCCGCGTCGCTGCCCGAGGCGGTGGGCGGCGCCGACTTTCTGTCGCTGCACGAGCCGTGCGTCGCGCAGACGATCACGCACGCCGTCCCCGCCGCCGTCACCGAGACGGTGCTGTCCGCGATGCGCCCCACCTGCCACCTGCTCAACTTCTCGCGCGCCGTCGTCGACGCGCGCGCGCTGCGCGCGCGCTACGACCACGGGCTGCACGTCGGCCGGTACCTCAGGTGCGCCGCGCCGCGTCACGCCCACGCCGCGCCGCGCCCGTGACGCCTCGCCCGACGCCTCGCCCGACGCCTCGCACGCCTCGCACGCACGCTTGCTGCGGCGCGCGTCGCCGGCCGATGCCGATGCGCCCGTCGAGTCATCGCCTCGCCGCCTCGCTTGCGCGTGCTGACGGAACGCGCGCGTCCTCCTGGCAGCGGCGCGCCCGACCCTCTGCTGATGGGCCACCCGCGCTTCGTCTGCGTGCCGGCCGCGACGGCGCTGACCGACGAGGCGGCCGAGAACGGCGTCCAATCGGCGGCGGCGCAGCTGGCGGCCTTCCTCGAGACGGGCTCGGTGCGGCACTCGCTCAACTTCCCGTCGGCGTCGCTGCCGCGGCTGGCGCGCGACCACACGCGGCTCTGCATCGTCAACGAGAACCGCCCCGGCATGCTCGGCGCGATCACGAGCCTGCTCGGCGCGCGCGACGTCAACATCGCGCAGCAGCTCAACGCGTCGAGGGACGCCGTCGCGTACAACGTCATCGACCTGGCGATGACGTCGCCCGAGGCGGCGCAGACCGTCACCGCCGCGCTGCACGGCCTCGACGGCGTCCTCTCGACGCGGCTCATCTACACGGGCGCCGCGCTCGAGGGGCCGAGCCACTTCTACGTGCGCGACAACACGGCCGCCGGGCTCGTAGCGCAGGCCCTGATGGGCGACATGTAGAGGCGCGAATCAGAGCTTCAGATCTCAGCACTCAGGACGTGTACGTCAATCTCCAGGTCAAAGTGTCAGGTTTTCAGAACGTTTTATTCAGACGTATAAAGTAAGGGGGCACTCCTCCAGCCCCAGGCCCCAGGCCCCAGGGCCACATCACACATAAGACGACAGAACGCTTCATAAGGGCGCAAAGCAGCGCTGGCAGGCGACCGGACGACGACAGATTGGGACGCTCGCTCAACGTACGGGGCGGGGGCGAGCGCCGCTGCCTGCAGCTGCCGGGCGCGGGTGGGTGTGGGTGTGGGTGTGGGTGTGGGTGTGCATGGGCGAGGCCTCGCCGTCGATCGCCGGGGGCGAGCGCCTCGAAGATGGCTCGCATGGGCCAGCGAGGCGGATGAGAGCGCTACGCCTCGGCGTCGGCGTCGGCGTCGGCCGCGAGCGTGCCAGCCTCGGCCTCGGCCGCGATCGCCTCGTCGATCGCCTTGGCGAGGCGCGCCTTCTCGGCCTTGCTGCCCTTGGCCGAGGCGACGTTGCGCGCGCGCACCTCGTCGGCCGCCGAGACGGCCGCGAGCCGGCAGAGCGAGGCCGTCGCGGTGGCGCGCACCTCCGACTCCTTGTGCGCGAGCAGGCGCGAGCCGAGCAGCGCGAGGACCTCGCCGCGGAGCTCGCTCGAGGGCAGCGCGAGCTCGGTCAGGATGGCGACGGCGCCGACGACGCCCTTGGGCTTCTTGAGCGCGGGCAGCACCTTGGCCACGCCGCGGAAGACCTCGGGCGTCGGCACGGCGATGGCGACGTCGATGGCGAGCTCGACGACGGCGCCGCCGAGCGTGCTGGCGTAGCACGCGAGGCTCGTCACGTTGAGCAGCAGCGGGATCAGCTTGGGCGCGGCGAGCTCGAAGGCGGACGCGCCGTACTCGGAGAGGAGCGTCGACATCGCCACGACCGCCGCCATCACGACGGCGCCCGGCACGAGGCCGCCCTCCTTGAGGCTGCCGTCGAGCAGCCGCTCGAGGACCGGCAAGAAGGCCTCCGTCGCCTTCGCCAGCTGGCCCGCCTCGTACGCCGCCTCGAAGGTCGACGGCACGTTGTTCTGCAGCACGAGCAGGCGCGACTTGGCCGTCTCGCCCTTGCCGAGGGCGGCCCGGCACTGCGCGATGAGGCGCTGCAGCCCGCGGTCGAGCTGCATCGTCGGCATCTTCGCGCCGCGCGAAGCCGCGACGGGCGCGACGGGCGCGACGGGCGCGACGGGCGCGGCGGGCGCGGCGGGCGCGGCGGGCGCGGCCTTGCGCGACGTCACGCGCGCCAGCGGCGCGGCCGCAATCGGTGCCGCCGAAGCCGTGCGCCGCGTCCGCGTCTGAAGCGGCGCAGGCGTGGGCACAGGCGCGGCATCGACCTCGAGGAACTGCGCGAGCGCCAGCTGGAAGCGCTTGTCATCCGCGGCCGCGGTCAGGCTGGACACGAGCGCGGCGGGAAGGCCGTTGAGGAAGGAGTCGAGCTTCTGCCCCATCTCCTTGCTCGAGGTCACGACGTTCTCGAGGCTGAGGACGGCAGCCTCCGCCGTCACGAGCGACGCCTCCTTGGCCTCGGTCGCCGCGGCAGACGCCTCGTTCGCCGCGGCCGCCGTCTCGCCGGCGGTGACCACGAGGCCGTCGAGCTTCTGGCCGTTGACCGCGGCGTTGGTGGTCAGCGCGTCGAGCTGCTGGGCCGCCTGACGCTGCACCTTCGCCTTGGCCTTGCGGCGCTCCAGCTTCTCCATAAGCCGGGCCGTCATGGACTTCTGCGCCTCCAGATCGCGCGCGGTCGCCTCCTGCCGCACCTCGGCGACCGCGAGCTGCGTCTCGTCGCCCTGCTCGAGGATCTCGTCCTGCGTCTGCTCCACCCGCGCCAAGCTGGCCGCAGTCGCCTCGAAGCCGGCCGCGGTCTTCTCGCCCTCCTCGGCAACGCTCTTCTGGATGGTGACCGTCGACTCGCCGATCTGCCTGCGCGTCTTCTTCTCCGAGCGGAGGAGCTTGTTCACGGCGAGCTCCATGCGCGACGCGGGCGACAGCTTCGTGCCGAGCGAGGGCGACGTCGAGCCCGGCTGCCGCGAACGGGAAGGGGGGCGGAGGGGTGAGCGACGGGGGAGGGGCGGGGGTCGTCAGACGAGCTCGGCGAGGTGCATCCGATGAGACGAGCGGGGGTGGGCGCGGCTGGGACGGGCGCGGCGGCTCACCGTCGTGGAAGCCGAGGAGCTGCTGCTCGGCGACGTCGAGAGGCGCGCGAGCATGCTCAAAAAGGTCGCCTTCTTCTGCTTGGGCTTCTTGGGCGTCTCGGCGATCTGGTCGAAGGACAGGGACAGGCTCGCCGTCTCGTCCACCTCGATCTCCTCGATGCCGATCTGCGAGAGCGCCGCCTTCTTGGGAGTCTGGGCGGCCAGGCCGAGCTGCGGGCCGCGGTTCTCGTCGATCTCGGTCTGGAAGCCGGGTCGGGCGGGGCCGGGGCGGGCGGGGCCGGGGAAGAGACCGGGGCGCTCATCCTCCTCCTCCCCGACGACCACGCCGATGGCGCGCAGCGCGGCAGCGGGCGGCTGCAGCTGGCCTGGGTTAAGCCGCTTCGAGGACTCGATCGCCGCGGGGCGGCCGTTGTGCAGCGTCCACACGAGGCGTGCAAAGTCCCACGTGACGATGCGCGACTGGCGGTTGATCGTGGTACGGAAGACGAGGCCCTCCTCCTCGTTGGTCCACGCCCTTGGCGGGCGACCGCCCGGCATGGCCGCCTTTCGAGTTCGGGCGGCTGGAGTTGACGCGAAAGCTGCGCCGGTTTGGCACCGCGGTGCAAACCGCGTCCCGCGCAAATGCAAAGAAAAGCAGAAAAGAAAATACTTTGTTCGAGGTAGGTTGTCACGTCTTATACTTTGACTGCCGGTAGGTTGTCTTGTCCGTCCGGGAAATACTCACAGATACTCACGCGAGTGCGGCCACCACGAACGAACGAACGACCGTCATGTCGCGGCTACTCGAGCTGCCGGTCAGTGAGCTGGAGAGCTAGTGAGTGTTTCCTGCCGCGAAAGCTGCCCCGGTTTGGCAATGCAAAAGACATGCGAAAATACTTGGAGTGGAGGTAGGTGTGTCTTATCTACAGATACTTTGACTGCCGGTAGGTAGTCAGTAGGTAGTCCCCCACGGGGCCATGCCCCCAGCTACCCTGTACATTTGGGGCCTGGGCCCTGGATCTAGAAACTGGAGATGCTCGCCAACACCTTGCCCAAATTGGAGATTTTTTGCGGTTCCGAGTTCGTCTCAGCGAGTACTACAACTTTGGTCGAATCGAACCTGATCGACATGGCTGCTTTTTTGGTCTAGAAAATGGCCATCTGAGGCCTCCAATCATCATTTCCCCCCGCTGCGCGGCCTTGGTGAAGACTGCGCCCTATGGGGCGCGAGGAAATCTTCATTGACCTGGGGAGCGGCGCGCCAAAAACGCCGATTGTTACGGGAAACTGGCTGAAATTCGGATTTTCACTGTCTTCGCCCCTTGCGACGCCCATGCTGGATGGCCTGCGGACCTCCGACCCTGAAGAATCTACAGGGTATGTGGCGGGGTGGCCCCGTGGGGGAGTAGTATGTGGCGGGGTGGCCCCGTGGGGGAGTAGTCTTGTCCGTCCGGGAAATACTCACAGATACTCACGCGAGTGCGACCGCGTCATGTCGCGGCTACTCGAGCTGCCGGTCAGTGAGCTTGGAGAGCTGGTGAGTGTTTCCTGCAGTGCCTTCCCGCGAAACGATGGGTGATCAACCCCCTCACCTTGAGGTCGCTCGGGGCCCCCCAAATACTCAC
>Ga0209713_10003073_pt1 | contig 10522 bp, 12 predicted proteins | sample ArcOceMetagenome_3_FD_187444 | JGI IMG/M metagenome (GOLD analysis project Ga0209713, IMG submission 187444) | Marine eukaryotic phytoplankton communities from Arctic Ocean - Arctic Ocean- Svalbard ARC20M Metagenome (SPAdes) (version 2) | ecosystem: Environmental > Aquatic > Marine > Oceanic...
TGGCGGGTGTCATACATTCCCCCTACGATCATTTGTAGTAAATGTGGATCACATTTGAATATTATCATTGAGTAGAGCAGAACATGTGCAGTTATTGTCATGGCTCCGGTGGAGTAGTTGTCCCTATGGGCACTCTCGCTGGACATTATGTCGGAGCACAACGTGATGGTATCTTCTGTACCAGCAACCAGAAAGCACAAGCTGGTTATGTTAAGCATAGTTATCTTTGATTGCGCAATGAGTGAGGCAGATCTGAAAGGTTGTTTTCACGTTGTTGGTTTACCGGAGGTGCTTATTTATGTAGCGGCAGCTCAGTTGGCCCGACATATCAGCGTTTCTGGCAGTTAGGTGTGGTCGCTCTTCAATAGTCTCGCACCTGCAGTGGAAAAAAGAGGTTTGCTCTGTTTGAGTTAGAATAACGGATCGCCTTTTTTTGATGCAGTCTGTTCTCCCAAGTTACATTCCCTCATCATGAGCCAGTAGATACCCGGTTATGCATTAGAAATGAAATCTATCATGTAACATGAGATGAAATCCGATGGGAAATGGCTGGGAACCGTTTGGAAGCTCGTGTTCCCGATTGGAAGTTGCAATAGATATTTGTTATGGTTAGTTGATTTGTGTGATTGCGATATTCGAGAAGGGTTGTATTAGAGATGTCTGGTTGTGTATTGTTCTTGACTGGAAAATATCTGGCGTCCTTGAGGCTGGAGCAGCTCTGAGATGCTGACCTGCAAAGATGATGCATGGAAACGTTGTTATCTCACTGGGTCTCGGGTGCATCTTTTGTTTACGGCAAGGTAGGTCAATTTGTACTTATAGTCCAGTGAGATGATTTTCCACTCCAGCATGTAGTCTTGTAAAAATCAACCTGGCGTTTGTACGCATCGTTGTGCAGTTGCTGGTGCAGTACTAAGTAGCAAATTCCGAACTGATAGGAAACAATCTTTGTATTTGATCGTGATTATGGAGTTAGAAGTGCTCTACGACGTCAGGAGATGATTTGCAATTGCTTGAGGCTAATGTTTCGTTTAATCCTCACTTCGAGTTCGAGGCCAATCCAGATGTACGCGATATGGCAAGCTGGTTAGCCTTGAAGTCGAATGTGAATGGCGACAATTTGATCGTAATGATGATTTCACAGCTGTGCCTATTGTCCAAGATAGTTCTGGATAAACATAGGACATGTTCATCATATAAGATTCGTTTGTATGGAAATGCATGTGTAATGGGAATGCTGTAGATAAGTCATGAAATGATGAGAGCCACTCAAGTCACATCCTGAGCAGTCGATTGTTCAAGCAGCTGTGTTTGGTTAATGGTTGTCCTGTCGGTCTGATATGCATGCCGGCCAGCTGTCATTTCTTCGAATTGATTAACACAGGCACACCTCCATTGCATAAAAAAACAAACACGTAAAGGTGGGTGTGCTAGTGTGCAACGAAGTAGCTCTCGCATCTCAGACTGTTTGCCATTCCTGATTGATTCATTTAAATTGTGATGATAGACGTTGCTATTGTTAATTCGGGTCTTTTGTCAGCATGGTGTATAGGTGAAAAAAGAAACGTGAGATGATGGATCCTGTGTGTGTTTGGTCAAGAGCTAACCCTTGATAGGTGAAACTGTCGTAGCGTTCTGCTGTGTCGTCATTGTGTTAGAGTCAAAACCCATGTCTTGGGTGCAGAAGATGAGCTAAGTGTGCATTGCTTGATTGCCATGAGGCTTATACGGGGAGGGCTCACTACGTGTCCGAATCCGTAACGAAAAAAAAACGTGGATTCGTGATGAGATTCTTGGGTTGCCCAATGTCCGTATCTTATCATGGCAGCAGTTTGAATATGTAAGTGATAACGCCGTTCAACGAACATGGTAGTTGTTGATACCGTTCTTTTGATAATTGTGAGGCTGTCGGATGTGTTCTGGAAACGACGTTAATACTGGCAGTGATTGCTTGGCTTTTACATTCAAGCAGCAGTTATTATCCTTAAAGAATTGTTGTTTAGTTATACAACTCTGTCCTAGCCGGTAGCTCTACTCTGTCGCTCAGGTTTAGCAGTATAGTTTTGGTAAACCACCATCGAGGCAGGATGCAGGGAAGCTTTCACCACTGATACAAGGCATGTAATCAACCTATTGTTTCCGTGCATCACCATGTGGCTATTCTCAGGTGGAATGTTCTTTCGCTCGGCGGAAAGACAGTTGCGTTGTCCAGCACTCAAGCTTCTCTTCGGGATGGTGTTTCTGCCATAAGAAGTCATCTGTTCCTGTGCAAAGGACATGGGGTAGTTGAGATTCTGTTGGTCTTTACAGGGATGATGGGGGGTTTGATGAAGAGACTCTTCTCTTGGCTTTGTCTCCCTCTCTCTCTCTCTCTCTCTCTCTTTTCTCTCTTTCTCTTTTCTTTTTATTGTGATCGCTGGCAGGGGGTCCTGAGTGCAGCCACCCTTCGTCTTCTTCTTCTTTTAGTTGTCATTAACTCCTTTTTTATCCAGGTTTGCTGCTGGATGCCAGCATTGTTTCTCTTATTTATGACGGATGCTTGAAAGGGTTGCAGATTGAGCAGGTGGGCTTATGGCAAAATGAATATCTAGACGAGTGTCCAGACGGATGTCCATAATGTCTTTTCTGTACATGTAATGCTGCATGTGCTAGATTTCAACAGATTATGTTACAGATACTGTGTTGATTTAATTGGATTCGGACTTAGATGATGCTGACACTGTAAACTGATCTCAGGCAAAGCGCATGCCTGGTTGTCCATTGTGGCACTGGCTGGATGTTATGCAATTTCTGTTTCCTTCTCTTGTTTTCTCTTGCTGGATCTGACTGCTAATTGATGTCAGACCATTTATTGTACATAGTGTACTGTCTTGGACTGTGCTTTGGACTGATAGTTCGTTTGGTAGATGTCAAGATGAGTGTCACGTTCACACACCGAGCATAGCTTTCTCGCACTACGGTCTGGAACATGGATCTTTCTTCATGTATTGCGAGAGTTACGGTCGCAAATCGGTCGAAAATCGGCAAGGAAATAAGCTCTGCACAGCATGTCATGTGAGTCTGTCAATTTACTGGTTTGACCAGAGAGATCGATTTGAGTGGGCGCATTGTACCCGTACACTGCCAGAAGCGGCGCCTATAATGCTTGGCTCAAGAAAGTGTATATACTGTGGATGGTTGTCCATTGGGCACTGTCGCTTGAAGTGCCTTTCGGCGCTCAGCACCCTTTGATTTAGTATCCACCAGCTCTGCACGTAGTTGAAGTGTGACTTAGTCATGGATGCAGAGTTTCGCGCGTTTTTGTTATGCAATGCGCCCGAGCTGGAGCTTTATTTCCTGCGCAAAGGCATTAACGACATGCATCATGTAAATGCATTGAATGACCAAATCCGCGCCATTGTGTGTCTCGAGTGTGCACACATACTGGAATTGGTACGTGTCTGACTTGAGTTGGTTTTTTTTTATTGCCCAAGGTTGTTTATGTTTGATGTACGTGGTGGGCAATTCTGTGTGTTGGTAAATGGCGAGCAATTAGTGGAAGCAAGGTGGAACACCTCGTGCAGTTGGAAGAATTACCGTGGACAAGATTCTTAGGGTTTGTCAGGCACAGGCACCTTGGTCGCCAGGGAACCAGACATTGACACCTGGGCCAGTTGTACGGAATGCGCAGTCAACTAAGCTTCCTCGAAATTCAGGTCGAAAACCACTACCTGGTGTGCAGCCATCAATAGATGCATACCTTGATGACTTTGCGCCAAAGGGACAGTGTAGTCGGTCAAGGATGGAGCTGCGAGATGCATTTACAGAAGGAATCCGTCTGGGCATGTACACAACCAATGACGTGCTGCGGTATATTGGGGCGATGAAGCTGTCCCAACAACACTGTGTTGCAGCAGGCCAGGCAAGCACTTGTGCTTATGACGAGTTGTTCAAAAGAGAATGGGAAGGCCAAAGAGATGATGACGAAAAGAAACCTCCTCCGTTGAATGCGGAAATAAAAATATACAAAGCAATACGTCGTGCGGCCAGAGATGAGATTGCTCGGGCAGCGGTTTTGCATGCCGGAGGTTTTGATAACCAGACTGCATTGACCAATGCACTTGATGAGATACTTCCGAGCGTTGCACAAGATTCTGAGAAGCTGAAGTCACAATTGAGCAACCCACTGTACAAGGCATGTAAGCATCCAGAGTCGGTAGTTGCAGGGACGTTGATTCAAAAAGGCAAATCGGCGAAGAAATTCAGGAACGAAATGCACTTTGATGAAATACTTCAGGTGCCCAGGCAGAGAAGCACGTCCAGACCAGGGGTGATTACGAGATCAGCAAGTGCTACACCAGCGGCTCCGGCAGAGAGTTCCGGCATGTGTTCCAGCTTTCAGTCGAAGAGGGCATCATCGGTACCAAAGACTCTATCCGGAGCGTTTCAATATGGTTTGCAATCGGTGCAAGAAGGACCACATGCACAAGATCTACCACTGTCTGTTGAATCAGCCACGTCAACTTTAACGGATGTCAGCTCAAGATTGGAGGAGCTTGTGGAACTCATCAAGGTTCTGTCAAAGAACATGAGCCAGTGACAGTATGCTAGATCGTAATGCAAGAGATGATTGTGGGTCGGTGCAAAAAGAAATAGTCGTGTTAATTGTTCAAATTCAGGTTAATGTATTAGAGTGGACAGCCTGGCGTTTCACGGCATTTAATTTGGTGGTGAGAACATTGCACGCGTAGAGCATGAGTGACATGGCTGGTGGAGTTCCTGCATCCGATGACATCTTGCATGCGCCGCAGTAAACCGGTTTGTCTGGTGTACAAACTGATATCATAGTGCTTTAGCTGACTTTGTATGCAACAGATGAAAAAGACATGCGAGTGTGGAGCGTTGAGATGTGCACGAGTTCGGAGGTTGTTTGTTGCTATGGGCCGTGTTTGGTAGGTTCTACTGGACAGGTTCACGACATAGTGGATTCACTAATTGTTGCAAGCCGGTCCTGTATTAGCATGTATCGACGGCATTGTTTGCCGGATTTAGATCACCTGCTTTGGATAATCAAGCGTTGTTTCATCACACATGTGGTTTTTATGCATTGGTCAATGCAGATTGGGCATTAAGCATGTTTTGAGGTATGCAATAGCATGTAATGAAACATATGAAGGCTGCTCTGACTAGAAGTTGGCGTCATTAGCATTCCGCTTGGGCTGATGAATGCTTGTTTAAAGGAGTTGCATGTTGTTGCTATAGGCCGGTCCAGGATGTAACTGGGTGAAATTCATCAGACCAATGTTTATATAGCGATTCATCGATGTTGGCAGCTGCATCTGCCATGTTACGTTAATACTGTTATCCTTTAAGGAAGACTCTAGGCATCAGGAATTACCCTTTGCCACACAGGGGTTCGTTGTTCTGGGGGTTTGCTGATAGTGATAATCCAAGGTCATTCGGCCAGCTACAGGCGATTGCGAACATTTAGATGACTTTGGACCTCACTGTGGATTGTTGGGACTGTCCGGTTTCAAAATGCATGATGTCAGCGGAATAAGAGGATGCACAAAGAGATTAAATGGAAAAATGCAAATATCCCTGTCTTACTGCTCGAGTTTTTAGATCATGAACCCGTCTTAACTTCCCACGGTGATACGCCTTCTCAGAAATCAGCAAGTAGTTTGCTTGAGGTTGCTGCGTGTGACGGTATGCATTGCATGACGCAGGGTGACGTAAAAGACATCCTATTGGAAACACATGTTCTTAGCGCTTGCTTCAGGTACACAAGGTCGTACCGATGGGCTGAAGCCGTTCTATTGAGCTGGAGAGAGCTTTGGTCGCCTTTGAATTGAGTATCTAGTTTCTCTGAAGCGTTGCGTGTTGTCCATTTGGGCACTTGCTTCGTCCTCATTCCTTGCGGGCAAACTGAATGGAGTATATGTAGCTCATGCAGTGTATTCATGGTAGTGTAATGTCAGTGTCGTGGCAGTAGAAAGACAGGTAAATGCTCGCAATGTAAGTGTTATGATCAGTCCAATGTGATTGGCAAATGAACACCGCTGATATCGACCGGACTGTGGAGGCGTTTTCGGGAAATGCCATGACGGATTCGATGTGCTACATGGTTAGGCACGAAATGACACGTCCTGCCTACAAAAGCATTTTGACTTTGTTATACATGTAAATGGTCACTCGGATGCAATTCGCCTTGAGCTTCACAAACTACCATGCTGATCGAGTGCATTGATTCGGTGGAGCAGGGCCATTCTTGGGCATGTGATCGGTCTGAATCTGAAAGTGTACAGTGATATGACCACCATCTTTCATCTTCATCACATAGGTGAGCTAACTTCGCTGAAGCTGGCTGTGTGATCAGGTATATCATTGGCTGAGCTCAGTTTCTCTTTGTTGGTTTATTGTTGTGCATGGCATCTGAACTTGTTATCGTATCTTTTCCGCACATTGGATAGATTCTTGTCAGTCTGAGGTGGAATGCCTAATTGGTCAGAGGTGAATATACTTGTCCATGTTGCTGGGCTCAAGAAAGCGACTCGGCTTTGAGGCGGTTGTCCATCGGGCACTGTTTAGTCTCCTTCAATTTGTAATCGGGCGGTGAGTATTTGCCATTTGGGCATCGTCGTTCAGCGTCTGGTAAACCATGTCATTTTTGAATCGTCTGCAAGTCGCTTGCGATGAGGGCAGAGCCAAACGTCGAAAATGTGCCTCGAGGATCTTGCAAGAGTTCAAGGCAGAATGCGTGGATGCCGCCCAAGAAGGTTTCGCTCATTGCGAGTTCATGAAGACTGTTCCAATGTCTGGGATCCATGAAGATGTCTTGGGTGGCATTGTTGAGGAGCTGAAGGAGATGGCTAAAGAGGAGTTTGGCAACGACGTCGCAGTGACCTTGGAACCTGCAATCCGAAAGATAGGCCTGTCCAAGAAATTCCCGATCCCTGATGTCTGGGAAACAGAAATGCAATCGAGTTTGCAGGCAACCTGTCCAATTTGCCGTGAAGATCGAGAAGTTGTTGCTTTGACCCCGTGTGGGCACGTAATTTGCCCGCCCTGTCACGCCATATCGCGTGGTCGGATGGGCCCTGGCAAATGTCCTACATGCAGGCGGGAGATTTCCGGACATCAGAACTTGTTCGTGCCGTGAGTCGCACAGCGGGACATGCGGATATTGTATCAGAGTCACCTGGCATCGTTCATTTGTCATGTCATTTTAGTCGTGGATGTGTCCAGAAGACTGTTGTATGGCTAAGCCGGACCCGTCGGGACTTCCAGGGGATCAAAAGACCTAATCCATGATGATGATGATGATGATGATGATGATGATGACTGTGGTGGTGGCGGTGATGACGATGACGATGATGATGATGATGATGATGATGATGATGATGATGATGATGATGATCATGATCATGATGGGGACGACCATGGTCATGTTGACGGTCATTACGTTTTAAGATGACGACGTAGAGCTTCACGTGTGCATGTGGAGTGTTCGTGCCAAATGTAATTGTGCTCGTGGATTCCGGTCCTACAGCAGCAGTGTTTAGCTATTGTGGCACATCAGTCAGGCATGATAGGGTTGCTTGTTTTTGCATATGCTGCATGGTGTGATCTTGTAGAGTCCAACGTTGCATTGGAATGAAACATCTGTTCATGCCTAACGCCGATCATCAGCTTGGTCCGCTAGGAGGTATCAACGGCAACACATCATCATTAATCAACTCGGTATATGTACAGAGTCCCAGCATCAGTGCTCCTCTATTTTGATTTGTTAACTCAGCATGGATAGGAACATGGTGATGGAAATCCAATGTACCTGGGCGCCCAGGATGCTCACAAGGATCGTTGAGTATGGAACTCGAAGTTCTTGCCTGACGGCCGTGTTAGTTAGACTCACGCAAGAGATGGATGGGGCCCCGCATCGTTCCACTGATATGGACAGGCATGCTTGGTTTTCTATCTTGTGTGGGATCCCTGCTTGCAAACAAGGTGCTCTATTATTAGTCTCGTGGGCAGATGAGTTGGAGCGTGCATTCAAGCAAGGCATTTAGCGGACGTTCAGGCAGCAGCGCAGAAAAAAAACAGGAGCGGATGGACTATTTGTGTTAGGCTTGTGGCGATTAGAGTACCCACGCACCTCGAGTGGTTTCAGGCCTAACTCCACAGTAAGTAAAATCTTCGAGCCTTCAATAGATGCACGTTGTAGTTGATTCTTCGAAACCTTGAAAGATCCTGTTGAGTTTGGGCAGGAAACTGTTAGTGCGTTTCATACGGTATGGTTAAGTCCTACACGAGCCTGCAGTTTTGTGTCATGAGGCAGCTTCTTCACATGTCTGCACCATTGTGTTCTTGCCGTGAGGACGGAATAGCTTAAAACAATGACAGCGACCGTCTGTCGGTGAGCATATTGAATAACAACGCGGTGAGAGCTAATTGTATGCATTTTGCACGGTGATGACGATGAGGACGATTCTGGTGTGACAACGATGCTGACGAATAATGAGAGTCAGGGGCGAATGGACTAATGTATTAACACGGCATCAGATTTTAGAACGCCAAGCCCGAGAAAGCTTATAATTGTCTGCGAACTAGTATTCTAAACCCTAAACCCTAAACCCTTACAGCTTGAGTAAACTCTATGAGCTTTGTTTATTGGCATTGATCTTCTGATGGTGTTTCGGTGTCTTGTGCGTTGTAGGGGTGAAGGGACAGAGGTTGAAACGTAGCAGAGAAACCATGTACAGCAACTCAGGAGGGATGTACAAACGCCGAAGCGTATAAACCCTTGAATTGTGCAATCGTAAACCCGCAAAAATGAAACTGTGCTGTCCTGATGGTACCTCCGCGTCCTTGTGCGTGGCAGGGGTGAAGGGACAGTCGTGTCAACGCAAAGAGAAGGCTTAGAAATACCGAGCTCGAGAAGTACAAACATTGAAGCTGATGAACCCGTGAAATGTATGAGCATCCTAAATCTGAACCTTGAACTCTAAACCCGAAACCCATGGAAGCTTTCATGTGTAGGCATTGCTGTCCTGATGGTACCTCCGCGTACTTGTGCGTGGTAGGGGTGAAGGGACAGACGTGTCAACATAAAAGAGAAGGCTCAGAAATACCGAGCTCGAGAAGTACAAACATTGAAGCTGATAAACCCCTGAAATATTGGAGCGCCCTAAATCTGAACCTTGAACTCTAAACCCGAAACCCATAGAAGCATTCAGGTGTCGGCATTGATGTCCTGATGGTACCTCCGCGTCCTTGGGCGTGGTAGGGGTGAAGGGACAGACGTGCAGACGCGGCGAAGAACCTGGAGTCATTAAGTGTAAGACGTATGAACGCCAACGCTTATAAACCTAGTACTTGTGTAAGGTTAAACCCTTAAAAGTTAGACTGCGATTCTAGAAACCGTCACGTGTTGGCATTGACGTCCTGATGGTACCTCCGCGTTTTGGTGCGTGGTAGGGGTGAAGGGACAGACGTGCAAACAGGGTGAAGAAACCATAAACACCATGCCCGAGACATACAAACGCCCAAGCTTATAAACCCTGGAACTGTGCAAGCTTAAACCCCTAAGCCTGAAACCCTAAACTTGTGAAATAGTGAGCACCCTAAATCTGAACCTTAAACTCTAAACCCGAAACTCATGGAAGCTTACATGTGTAGGCGTTGCTGTCCTGATGGTACCTCCGCGTCCTTGTGCGTGGTAGGGGTGAAGGGACAGACGTGTCAACATAAAAGAGAAGGCTCAGAAATACCGAGCTCGAGAAGTACAAACATTGAAGCTGATAAACCCGTGAAATACATGAGCACCCTAAATCTGAACCTTGAACTCTAAACCCGAAAACCATAGAAGCATTCATGTGTTGGCATTGACGTCCTGATGGTACCTCCGCGTCCTGGTGCGTGGTAGGGGTGAAGGGACAGACTTGCAAACATAATGAAGAAACCATAAACACCATGCCCGAGACATACAAACACCCAAGTCTATAAACCCTGGAATTGTGTGCTTAAAGACCTTCGACCCTAAACCCTAGAAGCCGATCTGTATGGTCAGAGATACCCGGATCGTATCCCGCGTCATGGTGCGTGGTAGGGGTGAAGGGACCCAGATGTGCAAACATGGCGAAGAGATCGTAAACGCGAAGCTTAGTTATGGAGATAAGTTTGATGACAGCGACTAGGGTGATGATGATGATGACGATGATGATGATGATGATGATGATGATGATGATGAGGATGATGGTGATGGTGATGATGATGATGATGAGGATGATGGTGATGGTGATGATTATATATATATTGCCGTTGATGACGGTGGCGATGATGATGATTATGCTGATGATGAGGATGATGATGATGATGATGGTGAGGATGATGAGGATGATGAGGACGATGATCGTGATGATGATGATGATGATGATGATGATGATGATGATGATGATGAAGATGATGATGATTATGATGGTGATGATGATTTCGATTCGACAATGATTTATGTTGATCTATGATGACCAATATGATAAGGGTT
>Ga0209713_10003075_pt1 | contig 10518 bp, 9 predicted proteins | sample ArcOceMetagenome_3_FD_187444 | JGI IMG/M metagenome (GOLD analysis project Ga0209713, IMG submission 187444) | Marine eukaryotic phytoplankton communities from Arctic Ocean - Arctic Ocean- Svalbard ARC20M Metagenome (SPAdes) (version 2) | ecosystem: Environmental > Aquatic > Marine > Oceanic...
CAGCCTGGTCACGTGCGACGACGCCGCGCGCATGCACTGACAACTCACTGACAACTCAATCATGCACGCGGCAATCATGCGCGCGGCTACTGACAACTGGTGCATGCACGTCAACCAGGTGCCGTCGGGCGACACGCTCGCGGCCTTCCACTTCAATCACGGCCGCTCGTGCCAGGCGCTGGGCCGGCTTGTGCAGGCGGCGGAGCTGTTCACGGCGACGCTCGCGCAGTGCGGCGGCAAGCACGCCCGCGCACGGTCAAAACAGCCGTTTTGGCGGCGCCTCAGCAAATGCCCCAGATCATCGATTTTCGCATCGTCTGACCGCAGCATTGGCCCGGCCGCCTGGATGGGTCCTGTGCACGGCTTGCACACTCCCCTTGCTGCCGCCCACGCACACAGGCACCAGCGCGCCCTCGAGCAGCGCTGACCCTAACCCCAAACCCTAACCCCAACCACGCACGCAGGCACCAGCGCGCCCTCGAGCAGCGCGCCGAGTGCCACGTGTCGCTCTTCGACCTCGAGACCGCCGTCGCCGATTGGGAGGCGCTCGGCCGCCCCGCCTCGGGCGCCGACGCCGCCGCGAAGAAGGCGGCGACGCGACGGATCGTGCGGCGGCACCGTCAGAATACTTAGCAGTTGCTTCTCGGGCCGTCTTGCTGGAGCCGCCACAGCCGGCGAGCGCGCGGCATCTGGAAGGCTTGAGGCCGCTGCTCCGTTGCCTGCACGCGCCCAGAATACCGATGGTGTTATCACGATGAGATGGCTGACCACCCGACCGTCCACCGTCCAATTCCAGGTGGAGGCGCGCGCGACGCTCAGCCAGACGCCGCGCCAGGTCCTCGGCCTCGACGCCGCCGCGACGGACGCCGACCTGCGCAAGGCGTACCGGCAGGTGGTTCATCCCCTCCCCTCCCCTCCCCTCGCTTCGCATAGCGTGCGTTGCGTTTCGTCCACTCACTCACCTCATTCGCTCCTCGCCTTGCGCTCGCTTTGCGCGCCGGCAGCTCTGCCTCGCGCACCACCCCGACAAGCACGCCGCCTCGACGCCCGAGGCGCAGATGCGCGCCAAGTTCCGCTTCGAGCGCATCCAGGCCGCGTACGCCAAGGTCACCGCCGCGCCGCCCGCCTCGCCGTACGCCAGGTACGCCTACGGCTCGGGCGGGTTCTGAGTTTAGAGTTGAGGATGGTGGAGGTCCGGCTGCGTTTGGAGTATTAAGCATCATTTGACTCTGTGATTTTTTTTGAGATGGGTGATGTGCACCCCGTTTTTGCATAGCGTACCAAGTTGCAAACGCAATACTGTACCAATGGCCGCGGGTGCGCCTCGTAGTCCTCCTCAAGTAGTGTCCGTGACTGGCGATGGTCTCACCGGCAACACAGCACTATGCGTGGGCTTCTACAAGCTCGAGGCAGGTCGCCAGGTCAACGACAGGCCGGTCTGGCGCCACGCTTCTGGACGTGATCGGTACCTGGCGTTCGGCCCAAATGGCGGTGGCTGGCGTGTGCAGCAGGCGGCGGAGCTGGGTTCGACAAAAGGCATACTTTTTCTCGTCGACGATTGCGCCGTTCCCTGGGCAAGACAACACTACCCGAGTGATATCATCGGGCTTGGCCGCTGGAGGCGGTGGGATGGCACCACCTGGCACTTGGAGTCGTCTCTCACGTGCGTGGAGGCAACGCTGCCGCCCGTGCCGAGGGTGGTCGAGCTGACTGGCGATGATGATGCAGCGGCCCAGCAATCAGAGTGCCTCGGCTTCTACCAGCTCGAGACAGGTCGCGAGGTCAACGGGAGGCCGGTCTGGCGCCATGCTTCTGGACGTGATCGGTTCCTGGCGTTCTGCTCAGCAGGCGGACCCGGTGGCTGGTGTGTGCAGAATGAGGCCGTTCTGGGCTCCGACAGAGTCTACCTTCAGCAGAGCCGACCTTCTGAGCTGCAGCCCACGTTGTACCCGTGTGACGCGTCAGAAATACGGTGGACTCCGTGGCTGGGCGCGCCTGGAACCGCCTTGAAGAATGAGCCTTCTCTCATGTGCGTCGAGGCAACGCTGCCGCCTGTGCCGAAGGTGATCGAGCTGACTGGCGACGGTATTACCGGCATACCAGCGCTATGCCTTGGCTTCTACAAGCTGGAGGAAGGTCGCGAGGTCAACGGGAGGCCGGTCTGGCGCCACGCTGAGGGGCGCGATCGGTTTCTTGCGTTCGATTCGATGAACACCAAGTGGAAGGTGCAGAGTGAGGCCGTTCTGGGCTCCGACAAATGCCTCGCGCATCGGGGAAACAAAGCCACGCTGTACCCGTGTGGCGCAGCGGTACTACCAGAATGCAGCTGGAAAGTATTTGACGGCGCCGTCTGGAAGAGAGAGCCGTCACTCGTGGGTGTCGAGCTTCGCATCTTTGACTCCATCAAACACGAGCAGGACAAAGCGCTACACATTCAGAACGAAGCGGCCGCCAAGATCGAGCTCACTGGCCTTCTTAGCTCTGTGCGCATCGTGCGGACTCGCCGCTGGGCAGAGGCGAGCTCGCTGCTCTCCGACTTCAAGCCCCTCACTGACGCTGTGACGTCGGTGCCCGATGCCGCTGGCCTCAGTGGCGTCGGCTTTTGGTGTGGCACCGGGCAGAACTCCCTCCTCGCGTTGAAGCAGATTCTTCGTAGCTGTCGCGAGGAAGTGGCCAGCAAAGCAAAAGTACTGCGAAAGAAGCAGCAGCTCGTCAGCGTAGCGGCTTCTCCCGCGACGACCAGTGTCGCCTCGCTCGGAGATGATGGCGAAGCTCGCCTGAAAAACGCTGTAGCTGATCGTGACAAAGCCCGCTGCGCTTACGCGGACGCCATCAGCAGTCATCTTCCCAAAGTGAAGATTGCTCGCACTCTCGACGAGTTGCGCAATCGTGCTGCCACAGCGACGGCTGACGCTGCATCAGTCGCGTCAAAACTGACGCAGGCGAGGCGGTTCGCTGCGCAAAAGGGCTTCACGCTCGAACCAGCAGCCATACGTGAGGAGCTCGCGATACGCAGCACCAAAGGCGTAGATGAGCTGAGAAACCGCCGAGCTTGTGACTTCCTGGTGACCGCTCGTTGCGATGTTGCTGCCTACAAAGCAGCCACCGATCAGCTGCCGACGCAGAGTCAGGAGACCGATACTGCCGCTCGCGCACTGCAGTCGGCGCTTCAGGGACAATGGCTCGAGCCAGACGCGACAGCGGATGAGGCGATCGTTGGGCTGCGTCTGCGCTCCCTCGCTGAGAAGGTTGAGATTGAGCGGCGCCACTGGGATGAGCTCTCGCACCCGTTCCCGTACGCGGCGCTTCTCCAAGCTGGCGCCATCGCGTCGACGGTACGCAATCTGGAGGCGAAGGCTTTGCGAAGTGCGCTTGAGAAGCACGAAGAGCTCCAGGCGGAGCTGGAGAAGGAGACAGCGCTGGTGAACACGAAGGTCGACGAGATCGAGACGGCGCTGCAGCAGGCAAAGGACAAGGTCGAGGAAGCTCAGCTCGACCTCGAGGAGGAAGGCACAAAGCTCAAACGAGCAAAGCGGCAGTCAGGTGTGCTGTACTCATCCCACGCTGAGCAGCACTCCCGTTTTGCGGCTCTCGCTATTTGCCAGCTCACCTGTGCGGCTGCGGCGTGCGACAGGCTCCGACATCGTCCAGGAGCGGGAGAACGACGTGAGCGCTGCCAAGAGCGCGATGCGCACGGCCGAGCGCGAGCTCAGCGCGGTGCATGCACAGCTCTTTGGCCACCTGAGCGCCTTCCCGGAGCTGGCCCGCCGCATTCCCGAGGGCGTGCCGTCAGAGCTGCTCCCACTGCTCAAGACGGGGCGGCATATTGAGCACTACACGGCGCGGGAGAAGCTGCCGACGCTGTCCCGGCAGACTGTGTGGAAGGCGGAGCTCGACGGGCGTGCGGTCGCGCTGAAGGAGTACCGCGTCGACCCGGCCGCGCTCAAGACGTGCTTCCGCGAGGCGGCGCTGCTCCACAAGTGCCGCCACCCCGCGGTCGCCGTGCTCGAGGCCGTCTTCGAGAGCGAAGGCTTCTTCTACCTCCAGATGCCCTTCTACGCCAACGGCACCCTGCAGAACCTGAGCGACAGGACGAGCCTCTCGGCGCGGTACCTGCTCGAGCTGCTGCTGCCGCTCAGCCAGGCCGTGGCGCACCTCGACGCCCTCGGCGTGCTCCACTCGGACATCAAGCCGGACAACATCCTGATCGACGCTGACATGCGCCCGCGCCTCTCCGACTTTGACATCAGCGTCGACGCCGCGACGCGCCGCTCGCGCGCCTTTGCGACGAGCACCGCGTCCGTCGCCGGCGTCGGTAGTGGCATCGGTGGCGGTGGCGGTGGCGGTGGCGGTGGCGGTGGAGGGACGATCGGCTTCCTCGCGCCTGAGGTGCTCAGTGGTGGCGTCGTTCAGCTCACCTGCAAGTCGGACATCTTCTCGCTCGGCAAGAGCTTTGAGGTCATCGCGGCCGCTCTGCCAGGCCGAAGTGGCGGCGCCAGCAGCAGCAGCAGCGTTGCAAGCAGCGGATGGTTCTCGAGCAGCGCTGCCACCACCGACGACTCCGAGCCACTTCGGGCGCTGCTGGCACGGATGACGGCCGTCGACCCGAGTGACCGGCCCACGCCTGCCGAGGTGACGGGCCTCGCGCAGAAGGCGCTGGCGGAGCTGGTGCAGCTCGAGGCCGACCAGGCGCTGCGTGCGCGCGAGCAGGAGGCGCAGCGCATGCAGGGCGAGATCGCGAGGCTCGAGGCGGCCAACCAGAGCGCCGAGGCGGAGCGCGCGACGCTGCAGCGGCTGCAGGCTTCGCGCGGCCCTCCCGCCTACTGGAAGTCGAATCCGGCGGCGCGCGCTTCGAGCGACGGGCTCGCGCTGGCCTGCCTCCACCAGCATAGCGAGACCTGGCGAGCGCTGTCTGCGCTGCTGGACACGGACGGCAGCCAGCTCGGTATCGGAGCCGACCACAAGCACAAGAGCACGCCGTACGATCGCCTGCAGCTAGCCTCGGCGTGGCGCATCGAGAACCATCCGCTGTGGGGCAAGTACGCGGGCGGTCGGCACACGGTGGAGGCGGGCCTGCAGCGCGTGCTGAGCGCAGGCAAGCCGCGGCGCGACGTCAACTGTAGACTGCATGACACGGCGGCACGGCTGCCAGGCGGGCTGAGCGCCGAGGCGAACGAGGAGATCCTTCTGCACGGCACGACGCCGTCCCAGATTCTCTCCATCCTCTCGACGGGGCTCAACGAGCACTTCTCCGGGACGAGCGCGGGCACGGCCTTTGGCGACGGCGTCTACTTTGCAGAGGACGCCGGCAAGACGGACCACTACGTCACGATGGATCGTGCGCACAGCAGCTCGGCCGCGACCAGGGGCAGCAACCAGGAGCTTCACCAGCGGCTCTATGCCGACGCCGCGAGCCACCCGGGACGCGTCTTCTACCTGCTGGTCTGCCGCGTCGCCGCTGGGTACGTCGTGCGCACCACGACGGCTCACAACGCGCGCATGACGAGCCCAGACACGGGCGAGCCGATCTTCCCGGTGCTCAGGGGCGCGCCCGTGACACGCGAGCTCGCCCCCGTGTCTGGGGTCCAGCCGCCGGTTGCGCACAACACGCTGATCGCCGAAGACCACTCGCGCGGCGGTCCATACCGCTACCGCGAGTACATCGTCTTCCAGAATGCCAACATCTACCCCGAATATCTGCTCGCGTACCAGCGCTTCAATGGCTCGCTCGGGCCGCTTGCTTGAGGCTCGCGCGAGATAACGGGGAGAGTGGTTATGGGAGGGGGGTTATAATATGGCTTTGGGTAGGATCATAGAGGGTGTGTCGTTTTCGTCTGCAATCAGGATGGGAAGTCCAACCTGATCTACAGCAAACTGTTTCTTTTCTACATGGTAAACACACCGTCTGAGTCTCCGACCGGGCCACGCACGTGCCGGGCATGCACCTCCCCCGACGCCCCAAGACCACGCCCTCCGCTCGCACTCCGCTCACTCGAGCGTCTTGGCGAGGATGCCCTGGCCGCCCGAGTTGAGGTACTTGACGCCGTCGTACCACTGGCCGCCGCCGGCGGCCATCGTGACGAGGTTGGCGCCCGTCTCGTCGGTCCACGTGTCGCCGTCGTCCTTGCTCATCCAGAAGTAGCCGTAGTGCTCGTGGGCCGCGCTCTGCACGCCGCCGCCGCCGTGCAGCACCAGCGTCTTGCCCGTCCACGACCAAGACGCCGCGTGGCTCCACGTCGCGATGGGCGCGCAGCTGGCAAAGAAAGGAAGGCCCAGGAGCTCAATAGAGTTGGCATTGGGCGTGCATGGCATTCCGCGTGTGCATTGGGCGTGCATTGGCATCGAAGGGGGTAGGGGCAGAAGCACCTGGCGAGCGGCGCCCACGTCTTGCCGCCGTCGGTCGTGCGCAATGGCACGTCGCTCTTGGAGCGCAGCGCGAGCATCGTCTGATTGTCCTTGATGACCAGGTCGGAGAAGCGCCCCGTCAGCCCGGTCGCGTTCCAGCACGGACCCCAGCTGTCGCCGTGGTCGCGGCTCGTTGCGAGGCACGTCGGCGAGATCGCGTACCTGGAGGATGGTCAAACGCGGCGAAAGTGTCAGCTTGGGCGGCCTCTGGCTGGAAGGCCACGGCCTCTCGGTGGGATCGAATGTGCTGGGTCAGCCCGTGGCGGCCAGATGGCGCCACCAAGACGGGCATTTTGACCATGCTGGCGTACAGCGTCGCGCCGCCGTCGGCCGGGTTGACCGCGAAGTTGTTGACGCCGACGGTCTGCAGGTGCGGCGGCAGCAGCGACCACGTCCAGTTGCCGTAGCCGTACGCAAAGCTCTTGGCCACGTACACCGACCCGCCGCCCAGCGACACGCCGTCCTTCTCATCGTCGTCGTCGTCGTCGTCGTCGTCGTCGTCGTCGTCTTCGATGACGTCATAGTCATAGTCCTGGCGGCCGTGCCACCGGATCCGCTCCTCCACCGACTCCTCCCGACGCTCCTCGTCCGCATCCTCCGCATCCTCCGCATCCCCATCCGCATCCCCGCCCTCCTCCTCGGGCGGCGGGAGGTCCTGCGTCGCGCGGAGGTCGTGCGCGTCGACGCGGCCGTCGCCGTCGGCGTCGAACTGCGCCACGAAGTCGCGCGTCGCGCGCGCCGCCCTGGCGGTGAGCGAGACGTACGACCACGCGGCGGTGGCGCCGGCGTACGCCCAGCCCGACGCGTTGCCCGTCAGGTTGCAGATGTGGCAGTGCGCATCGGCGTCGCCGCGCCAGACGGCGTAGTTTACGCCCTTGTACCTGCATGGCCAAACGCAGCGACCGTCTGATGGGTGGGTGCAGTCTGATTGGCGCCCGTACTTGTAGTGTCCAGCGACATTGGCTCCGCAAAAGTGAGCCACTTATTCGGCCATGCGACGCGTACCAGCCGTAGCTCACGCCGAGGTGCAAAGGCCAGCCCCAAGCCTTCAGATGCAGTCTGACGAGCCCGTGGTGGCCAGCTGTGGCCCAGCCAAGACCGCCACTTTGACCATGCTGCTGCACCAGCCGTAGCTCACGCCGAGATCGACGGTGGCGAGGCAGGAGAAGTTGGTGTGCACGCCGAGGTCGGCGAGGAAGCTCGGGTCGCCCGGCACGCACGCCGTGGCGCGCTTCCCCGCGGTGAGGTTGTACGGCATGTTAACCATGAAGAGCGGCGCGTAGACGGCGCCGCTGGGCTCAACGCGCGAGCCGGCCTGGGGGGATGATGATGGGTCGGTACGTAGCAGAGATGGGAGGACGGGATGGGATGGGGGTCGGTAGGTCGTGGGGTGCAGAGGCGCGTGGGGTCTGTGCGTCATGGGTGCAGAGGGAGGAGGGAGGGGAGGGGGATGACTACCTTGCGCGCGTACGTGGGCGCGAAGACGGTGCCGCCGTGCGGCACGACGAAGCGGGAAAGGTTCTTGCCGCCGCGCGACCTGGGAGGTGGGAATGGTGAGCAGGCCGCGCATGCGCATGAGGCCCATATGTGGAGGCGAGGCGGCACGGCTACGACGGAGAGGCTGCGCGGCAGACCCGAGGGAAGCTGGGGCGACTGTTCCGGGGCGGCACGGCCACAGCGGGAGCGGCCCAAGGGAAGCCGGGAGGGCGGCCTTGAGGCGACCATATTCCGACTATGCCGCGCGACGAGTGGAGGATGTTGTGGTGGTGCATCAGCAGCATGTGGTTGGAGCGGCCCATGCCGTACGCGCCGCCGCCCTCGCCGATGCAGCTGCCGGAGGCGCCGTCGTCGGGCGTCTGCGCCACGCACAAGGACGCAGGAGGGAGGAGGGGTGTACCTTAAGCACCTAGAGGGACGCGTAGATGCACGTGGAGCGGCGCAAAGGACGCCGAGTGCAAACGGTCCATGCCCAAGCACCTGAGCGGTGCAAGGGAGGGAGGGAGGGGTGCAAGCACACACCTGCCACGACGGCCAGTGCTTGCCCGAGTCCCACGAGGCGAGCGGCGCCCAGTCCCACGCCGAGGTGACGAGGTAGCGCTTCCCCTCGCCGTCGCCCGCCGAGACCGCCACCTGCACACAGCCGCCGGGAGGAGGGAGGGGAGGGGCATTCGCACCTAGAGGAAGCCTGGGGGCACCTGGACATGGAGGTAGAAGGGAGGGGGGGTAGAAGGAAGCGCCTGCATCGCGATGTTGTTGGACATGTTGCCGTTGGCCGAGATGAGCTGCGTCGCGTTGCCCTCGGGCTTGATGTACAGGCCCTGGTCGGAGACGAAGGCGACGCCCGCCGCGCCAAAGTCGGGCAGCGGGATGCGCTGGTAGTCGTGCGGCACGCGCACGCGCGAGACGTTGTTGCGCCGCGCCGTCCGGTTGTCGTAGTACGCCGCCCAGCTGTGGCCCTGGTCGTCGGAGAAGAAGGCGCCGCCCATCGCCGCGGTGTAGTACCAGCCCTTGCGGTCGATGCCGCAGTGGAAGATGTTCGAGTGGTTGAGCGACACCTTGGTCTTGCCGCCGTCGAGCGTGCGGTACGTCAGCGGCGGATGCGTGTAGATGAACTCGTCCTCCCGCGTCGGGTGGAGCGCGAGCATCGTGCACGGCCAGTCGGGCAGCATCGTCCAGTTGGCCGTCGTCGCGTTGATGATCGTGCCCAGCGCCACGACGCCCATGCACGCGCCGAGCTTCGTGTTGTGCGTCGCGTTGCCGTCGGTGACGGAGAGGTAGCTCGGGATGCGCGCCGAGATGACGCTCCACGGGCCGCCGACGCCGCCGTCGCCCAGCGCCGCCGTGCCGTCGCCGACAATCTCAACGTTGACGACGCCGACGGAGCACGAGAGCAGCATGTGCGGCCTGCCGCCGATGTGGCCGCGCGTGATCGTGTTGCAGCTGCCGAAGCGCGCCGAGCCGTTGACGAGGCTCCAGCTCGCGGCGCCGTCGAGCGTCTCGTACACGCCGCCCGGCACCGCGCACAGCACGTGCGCGCCCGCGCCGTCGAGGTCGACGATCCCAACGGAGTCGACGCGCGTGACGAACATGCCGTGCGACGCGACCTGCACGGCCGAACGCAGCGAGATGTGGGTGAGTTTGGTGGAGCGTGGCTCCAGGGCCACACGGCCTCTCGGTGGCATCTTTTGATCGCGCGATCCCGACCTGCCACGTCACGCCCATGTCAGTCGACTTGAGCAGTCCGGAGCTCGCGCCGTTGTTCTGGCCGCCCGTGTAGATGATATTGGGGTGGTTGCGCGGCGACGCCGCGTCGGCCAGCGTCCCCGACTCGCCGCGCACGTCCACGTCGTCGCCAATGTTCCAGGGGCCGATAAACTGCCAGTCGCCCGTGGCGCCCTTTGGCGGGAAGGGCGGCGGCGGCGGCGGCGGTGGCGCCTGCGACGTCGACTCGACGCTGACTTTGCCCGGCGACGCGACCACCGATGCGTTGTTGGCCTTGAACCAGCAGCGGCCCTGTGAGGCGGGGAGCGGTGTGTGGGGTGAGTGTGGCGCGGCGACAGGGGGTACGGGGATGTGGTGGTGTCGAGCGTGAGTCGAGGGCGCGTGGATTTGCTCCCTGCGACGTGGCGCGCGCGTGCGCCACCGATCCGACAGCGCACCTTGCTGAGCGTCGAGAAGCGGCAGCCCTTGACCCACCAAGTTGCCGACGAGCAGGCGGCGCAGCAGTCGTCGATCGAGGAGCCCGGAACCGAGCCGAGGCCCGGAGTGTGCGGATTGACGTCGGTGTCCTGGAGCGGCGCATGGCACAGCGGGCTGCGGGCCGCCCACGGGTTGAGGAGGAGGAGGAGCGCCATGACGGCCAACCGCGTGACGCTGACAGCAACGCCGCCTCGGCCGCGCCGGTGACCCCCTGGCGGCAGGCCTACGTGCCTGCCGCTGGGACGTGTCCTCTGGGGGGCGACGCCCCTCCAGGGCGACGGGGGTGAGCGTTCGAGAAGGGGTCCCCTGATCCGGGGGGCGGAGCCCCAAGTCCTTAGGCGCGCGCAGCGCGAAATTTTTGCGATCCATGAGTCGCTGAGGCCGTTTTCTAGAGAAAAAAATGGGCACAACCGG
>Ga0209713_10003076_pt1 | contig 10518 bp, 5 predicted proteins | sample ArcOceMetagenome_3_FD_187444 | JGI IMG/M metagenome (GOLD analysis project Ga0209713, IMG submission 187444) | Marine eukaryotic phytoplankton communities from Arctic Ocean - Arctic Ocean- Svalbard ARC20M Metagenome (SPAdes) (version 2) | ecosystem: Environmental > Aquatic > Marine > Oceanic...
CGGTCGAAAACCCGCTGCGCGCCGCCTTCATCAGCATCGTCGAGTGGCGCGCCCCGCTTGTCATGCGTGCCGCGTCGGGCGTCGCGCGGGCCCAGGGTCGCTCTCCGCCCCGCCACCGACGCGCCTCGCGCTAACGCGCCCGCACGGGCCTGCCGCCACGCGCGCGTCCTTGAGAGCCAAACCCCGCGCGCCGTTCGTTTTTTTTCGCCACGCAGGCCGTGGTTCGACCGGATCGTGCTGGTGCTGATCATGGCCAACTGCGCCGTGATGGCGGCGAAGGATCCTCTGGCGACGGAGGACCCGATGTGGGTGCAGAACATCGAGTGGTTCTTCACGATCACCTTCTCGATCGAGGGCGTGTGCAAGATCCTCGCGATGGGCGTCTACCCCGAGTCTCCCACCACCTACTTCCGCAGCGGGTGGCACTGGCTCGACGTGCTGACGGTCGGCGTCTCGTGGCTGTCGCTGCTCGCGCCCGACGCGGGCAACCTCGGCGCGATCCGCTCGGTGCGCGTGCTGCGCCCTCTGCGGACGGTGACTCGGATCAAGTCGATGCGCGTGCTCGTCGGCGCGCTGCTCGCGTCGCTGCCGGATGTGGGCGACGTCGTGCTGCTGTTCGGCTTCTTCCTGATGGCCTTCGGCGTGTGCGGGGTGGAGCTCTTCCGCGGCCGGCTGCACTACCGCTGCTACGACGAGGCTGAATGGCTGCTCGACGGCGACGACGCCGAGGCGGGCGACTTTTGCACGCACGGCACGTACCTCGCCATCGCAAACGGCACCGGCGGCTCGGACGGCAAGTGCCCGGCGGGCTCGGTGTGCCGGTACACCGAGACCAACCCGAACTCGGGCGCCGCCGGCTTCGACACGATCTTCTTCGCCGTCGCCAACATCTTCCAGTGCATCACGCTCGAGGGGTGGACCGACCTGATGTACATGCTGCAGCCGTCGCGCGACTACGTCTCGCAGCTCTACTTTCTGCTGGTCGTCTTCTTCGGCGCCTTCTTCGTGATCAACCTCTTCCTCGTCGTCATCAGCGACAACTACATGCTCGCGCGCGAGCAGAGCGAGAAGGAGATGGAGCTGATGGAGGAGCAGAAGCACGCCGCGCTGGCGGAGCAGTCGGAGCGGAGCGGCAAGCCAAAGCCGGGCGACGCGGGGCCCTCGTTTGGGGAGAAGATGCTCAAGCGGGCGGGCGAGGGGCTCTCGAGTTGCGCCGCCGCGACGAAGCGCTCGATGCCGGGGATCCCTTCGATCCGGGCGATGACGGAGGGCGATCGCTTCGAGAAGCTGATGATCGCGCTGATCATCGGCAACACGGTCGTGATGGGGATGGAGTTTTACGGCGACAAGAGCTCCGGCGGCTACAACGACGGCCTCTCGGCGATCAACTACCTCTTCACCGCCATCTTCCTCGTCGAGCTCGTCGTCAAGATGCTCGGCTACGGACCGATCGACTACTTTGCCGACAACTTCAACTGCTTCGACTTCCTCGTCGTCGTCTTCTCGATCGTCGAGACCGCCATCGCCGTCGGCAGCGACGGCGACGGCGCGGTCAACCTCTCGGTGCTGCGCACCTTCCGCATCATGCGCGCCTTCAAGCTGGCGCGCTCGTTCAAGGGGCTGCGCGACATCCTCAACACGATCCTGCGCTCGCTCGGCCAGGCGCGCGACCTCTCGCTGCTGCTGATCCTCTGCATGTTCATCTTCTCGCTGCTCGGCATGGAGCTATTCGCCGGCTCGTTCGGCGACTGCTCGGGCGATCCCGACAACGGCACCGACCACCCCAACGCGCGCGCGGCGTGCCTCGCCGCGTGCGACCCCGCGACCGACGTGCAGTCGTGCGAGGGCGGCAACAGCTGGGAGCGGCCCGAGGAGAACTTCGACGAGTTGGGTCCGGCGATGATGTCGATGTTCGTCGTCTTCGTGGGCGAGAACTGGAACGAGGTCTACTTTGCCGCCTTCCAGCGCAGCGGGTGGGGCGCGACCATCTACTTTTTAGCGGCGGTGCTCGTCGGCAACTTCATGGTGATCAACCTCTTCGTCGCCATCCTCTGCGCCAACTTTGACGCCGACGGCCCCGACAAGGAGAGCGAGGAGCTCGAGGTCAACGCCGTCGACCAGGCCGAGGCCGAGCTGAGGGCCGACGAGGAGCACGCCGCAAAGGAGGGGCTCTTCGAGGTGGGCTTCGGCGACACGCCGCGCGAGACGCCGCGCGCGCTGCTGCCGGCGGAGGGCGACGCGGCGGACAAATCGGCCCCCGACGCCGCCCTCGGTCGGTCGGTCAAGTTTGCGGACGACGTGAAGGCCGCGCCGGGCGGCGGTGGCGCGGCGGCGCAGCCGACCGACGTCGAGGCGGGTTTGGCCGAGCCGGCGGCGGAGGCGCAGCAGCCGTCGGAGGGCCCCGTGTTCAACCCGATCTTCTCGGGCATGGTCAACAAGCTGCTGGTGGCGCAGAAGGCGACGACCAACCTCGCGGCGGCGGCCGACCAGGGCCGCGTGAGGGACGATCTGGGGCTGCAGCGGCGCGGCGCCGGGTCCGCGGCGATGGACACCAACGAGGAGATCTTCCACTCGGCCATCCTCGAGAGCAACGGCTGCTGCCCGCCGCAGCACCCGCTGCGCGTGGCCATCCTCAAGCTCGTGCTCCACCGCGACTTCGAGATGCTCGTGCTCGTGCTCATTGTGGGCTCGTCGGCGTGCCTCGCGCTCGACCACCCGCTCGACGACCCCGACTCGTTCAAGGCGCAGGTCCTCTACGTCCTCGACATCCTCTTCACGTCGCTCTTCACGGTCGAGCTGGTCCTCAAGTGCGTCGCCTTTGGCGTCTTCGCGACGGGCAGCCGCAACCCGCACGCCTACCTGCGCTCGGGGTGGAACCTGCTCGACCTCTTCGTCGTGATGATCTCGTGGGCGTCGCTCTTCCTCTCGTTTGCCAACATCACCTCCGGCGGGCTGCGCGCCCTCCGCGCGCTGCGCGCGCTGCGGCCGCTGCGGCTCGTCAACCGCATCGAGGGGATGAAGACCGTCGTCAAGGCGATGTTCTCGGCGCTGCCCGCCGTGCTCAACGTCTCGGTCGTCTCGCTGCTCTTCATGCTCATCTTCTCCATCCTCGGCGTACAGCTCTTCGGCGGCCGCTTCGGCCGCTGCTCCGTCGAGGAAGGGCCGCCCTCGCACAACCGGACGGCGTGCGAGGCGCACGTCGTCGACGTTGCGACCAACGCGACGGCCGTCTGGTACAACCCCGACATCGGCGACTTTGACAACACCGTCTCGGGGATGATCTTGCTCTTCGAGATCATCACGGCCGAGATGTGGCCCGACATGCTCCACCTGATGCACGACGCCGCCGACGACCCGCACATGGCGCCCGTCAAGGACAACTCGGTGTGGGCGGCGCGCATGTACTGCATCGCGTGGATCCTGACCGGCGCCCTCTTCATCGGCAACCTCTTCGTCGGCGTCGTCATCGACAACTTCGACAAGTTGCGCGCCGACGAGCGCGGCCGCGGCCAGCTGACCAAGGAGCAGATGGACTGGGTGGCGGTGCAGAACAAGGTGATCGCGTGCCGCGCGGTGCGGCGGCCGCCGCGCCCAAACCACAACGAGCTGCGCGCCAAGACGTACGACATGGTGATGTCGCAGCACTTTGACGACGTCGTCACCGGCGCGATCGCCGTCAACGTGCTCGTCCTCGCCGTGACGCACTGGGTCAAGCCGGGCGGCATGACCGACCTCGAGCTCGCCGTCGAGGACTTCATCGAGATCACCAACACGCTCTTCGCCTTCCTGTGGACGGTCGAGGTCATCCTCAAGCTCGTCGCCTTCAACGCGCAATCGTACTTTTCGTTCACGTGGAACCGCTTCGACTTTCTGCTCGCGATGTGCGGCCTGTCCGAGCTGCTGATCGAGGTGCTGACGCGCGCCACCGGCACCAACGACGAGGCGTGGGCGCAGGAGTTCATGATGGTGCTGCGGCTCGTGCGCGTGGCGCGGCTGATGCGCGTCGTCAAGAACGTCGGCAGCCTGCGCACGCTGCTGCACTCGCTCGTCAAGTCTCTGCCGTCGCTGCTGAGCGTGGGCAGCCTGCTGCTGCTGCTGCTCTTCATCTTCGCCGTGCTCGGCGTGCAGCTCTTCTACAACGTCGCCTTCAACGACTTTGTCAACGAGTACGCCAACTTCACCAACATCGGCATCGCGCTCATCACGCTCTTCCGCTGCGCCACCGGCGAGAGCTGGAACGGCATCATGCACGACCTGCAGGTGCGGCCGCACGGCGCCGACTGGCTCACCAAGCTCACCGGCAAGGCGCCGCGCCTCTCGCAGTGCGCCGACGACGGCTCCGACTGCGGCGACTTTGTGGCGGTGCCGTACTTTTTCACGTTTACGATGCTCTCGTTCTTCCTGCTGCTCAACGCCGTGATCGCCGTGCTCCTCGAGCACTTCTCGGAGAACCCGGACGACAACCCGATCCACCCCGAGAACTTCAACGCCTTCACCGACGAGTGGTCGAAGCTCGATCCGCACGCGACGCGCGCGATCCCGGCGACGTCGCTGCCGGTGCTGCTGCGGCGCGCCTCGCCGCCGCTCGGGCTCGGCGAGGACATGAACTCGCGCTCGCTGCTTGTGGTGCTGCGCGCGCTCGACAAAGGCGCCGCGCAGCTCAACGTGCACCGCGAGGGGATGATCTTCTACCACGAGCTGCTGATGAGTCTGGCGCGGCGGCTGATCACGCTGCCGCTCGACGGCTTAGGCGCGTCGCGCTTCGCCGCGCAGCACCGCGAGAGCGTGCGCAACGCCATCCGCGTGCAGACCAAGTCCAAGTGGCGCCAGTCGCAGCTCAAGGGCGTCACCTCCTCCTCGGACGAGACGCCGCTGTCGGTCTTGGACATTTGGGCGGCGCAGCAGCTGCAGTGCCGCTGGCAGGGCTTCAAGGTGCGAGCCAAGATGAAGAAGACCAAGACGGGCGTCGACCTCGGCGCCGACGCGCGCGCCGCCATCCTCGAGGACCGCAAGATCGCCGAGGAGCAGGAGAAGCGATCGAGCGCCGGCAGCAGCGACGGCGGCGCCGCCGAGACGGCGCAGGCCTCGAGCCCTGGCACCTCGGGCACCACCGGCGCCCCCGCGCCCGCTGCGCCCGCCGCGGAGCCGCACGGCGCCAAGCAGCAGACCCACAAGCACGCCAAGAATGGCCACCACGCCCACGCGCAAGCGCCGGCGCCGGCGCCGGCTGTGCAGGCCGCCAGCGCGCCCGCGCCGGCGCCCGCCACGGCGCCGGTGCCGCCGCCCGCGGCCGCCAAGCCGGCCGCCGCCAAAAAGGCGCCGACTGCGCCGCCGTCGGTGGCGTCGCAGCCGCTGGGGGCGCTGCAGCCCCCCGATGCGTGGGTGGGCGGCGCGGCGCCGCGCGCGACGGGCGCCCTCGGGCTGTCGCTGCCGCAGTGCGCGACGGACCTCAAGCTGCCCGCCTTCGAGCCAGGCCCGGCGGGCGACGTGTCGCCCTCCAACAGCGACGGCCAGCTCGGCTCGATCAAGCTGCCGCGCACGCTGCTCGTCGCCACCGGCGGCTCGGGAGAGGACGACGTCGCGGCGACGGGCGTCTTCATCACCGACGAGGCGGCCGAGTTCCCGTTCAAGTGGGTGCCGTGCCAGCCGCGGCTGCCCGACAGCCGCGCCGCCTCCGACTCGCCCGCCGACTATGTGTACGTCGTCTATTCGCTCACGTCGACGGGCGGCAAGAACCTCTCGGAGGAGGAGGTCGTCAACAACCCCGACTTTGTGCTGCGGATGCTCCACCGGCAGGCGGCGGCCACGCTCGGCGCCTCCCTCGAGGGCGACCGACCAAACTCGGCGCCAAACCGCCACTGCGGCGCCTCCGACGGGCCGGGCGACCAGCGGCGCGTGGCGCGGCGCGCGCTGGCGGGGACGTCGGGGCGGATGGCTCGGCAGATGGGGCACCGCCTCAAAGAGCTGCAGGTGTCCAAGATGCGCCACAGTCTGGGCGAGATGCACGCGGAGATGCGGCAGCTCGAGGCGGCGAGGCACGGCGGCTACCTGTCGAGCCGCGCGGCGGGGAGGGTCGAGGAGCTCAAGGATCAGGTCAAGGGCCTCACGCGCCGCCTCGAGAATGAGGAGGAGCGACTCGAGCGGTGGGCGGCCACCGGCGACGACGTCGATGCGATCTCGCGATCGGCGCCGTGGGACGACCACGAGGACGGCGTCGGCAGCCGCATGCAGCTCACGCCGGTGGCGATTGGCGTCGTCGACAGCGTCGACGCCGTGGAGGAGAAGATGCCCGTCGCGGGGGTGCGCTGCACGCCGCCCGACGGCGCCTCCAAGCGACGGCAGAAGCAAAAACGAAAGGGCAAGCTCTCCTCCTCTGGGCAGGCCGCCGCCGCCGCCACGACACCGCCGTCGGGGACGACGGCCGCGCCGCCCACCGCGCCGACGCCCGACGACGCGGCGTCGTCCGCAGCGGTGACGGCCGACGCGGCGCCGATTGCGGCAACAACACCACCACAGCAGCTGCAGCCCGCCTTTGACGCCGCCGCGACGCCCGCGACGCCGCTGACGCCCGAGCAGACGCCCGAGCAACCGGTGAGCAGCCCAGACGCGACGCCCGGCGGCGGCGGCGACGGCGGCGCCGAGCCGAAGCCGCCGCGGCAGAAGACGAAGAAAAAGAAGAAGCGCAACGTCGCCAACGCCGACGGCGGCTGCGGGCCCGCGGCCGCCACCGAGCCGATGGCCGCGGTGGCGAGCGACGAGGCGGCGGCGGCGATGGGCGCGTCGCCGTATGCCAACGGTAGGGATTCGGCGCTTGAGTGCTAACGAGCCTCGCCGCGCGAGCGGCACCGTCATCGATAGGGACTCCCGGCCTCAGTGGCATCTCTAGGATGGAGAGAGAGCGAGATCAGAGAGAGTGAGAGAGAGAGAGCACAGCACAGGTGCATGGTGGGGTTCTGTGGTGGCCATTCAGAAACAAGAGATTTATGTTCATGGAATTTGAAACCGGCTAACTCCTAACTCTCACTACCTACGCCCCAGCGTCGGTCTCCGCCACCGCCTGCTGCTGCTGCTCCGTCGCCGCCGCCACCCTTTTCGCCTTTTGCCGCTCCCTCTTCAGCCGCTTCTTCTCCGCGTTGGCGGCGGCGGTGGCGGCAGCGGCGGCCGCCTCGACCGGGTCGATGACCGGCGGCGCCGCGGCGTGCGCGGCCGCCGCCTCGAAGACGGCCTCGAGCTCGATGACCGCCCTCGCGTCGTTGCTCGGCCTCAGCTCGACGTTTGCCGCCTGCAGCTTGGCGCGCCGCTCCGCCGCCTTCTGCAGCACCGCTGCCGTCTCGGCGTGGCCCCTGTGCGTGGCGAGCGCCCACGGCGTCATCCCCTCGTGCTCGGCCTCGAGGTCGGCGTCGAAGCTGAGCAGCAGCTTCGCCATCTCGCCCTTGCCGTGCTTGGCGGCCGCGTGCAGGTAGCTGCCCCATTTTGGCGACTCGAGGTGCACGTTGGCGCCCGAGCTCAGCAGCGCGCGCGCCGCCTCCTCGCAGCCGTGGCTGATGCACGCGAGGAGCGGCGTGTAGAAGCCGTTGGCGAGCGCGTCGACGGGCGCGCCCGCCTTGACGAGCAGCTTCGCGACGTCCGCGTGGTTTTTCGAGCACGCGGCGTACAGCGGCGTCGCCCCGCCAAAGCACGCCTGGGCCGGATCGGCATGGGCTGCGAGCAGCATGGCCACCACCTCGCTCCTTCCGTCCTGGCTCGACATGAAGAGCGGCGTCATGCCGGAGGAGCCGACGAAGTTCGGGTCGACGTCGGGCGCATTCAGTGCCCTGCGTACGGCCGTCACCTTGCCCAGCTGGCACGCGGCACACAGCGGGTCCGTCTCGTCGTCGCTGTCCAACAGATCATCGAGCGGGTCCCTCTTCTCCACCATGTCGCCGAGCATCCGCTCCGCCTTGGCCAGCGCCGCGGGCTGCCGCGCCTGCTTCTCACGCTGCGCTTCGCGCAGGCCCTCGGCGAGCGCGGCGGTCGCGTTGCCAGACTTCTTCTTGGCGCTGCCAGTTTTCTGCGCTCCAGCCTTGGCGCCGTCGCCGGAGCCCGAGTGGAGGACCATTGGACCGGCGGGTAGGACGGCGCCGACGAGCAGATGCTCCGCGGTCGCGCGCAGTGGCGCGGGGCGAGTCGAGTCGCGCGCTGCCCGAGCTCGCGCCAATCGTCCCGCTCTCCATGGCCTCGCGCCAATCGTCCCGCCTCCGACGCACGAGGCCATGTTGCCGCGCACCCAGCAGGGTCTCGAGCGCCTATTGATGGACCAGCTCACGCCATGGAGCATCAGCAAGGCGCACAGCGAGTGCATCGTCGAGCCGGGCACGGTCGTCCAGGTGCTGAGCGTCGAGGAGATCCGGGCAATCGCTCCGCACCAGCGCCGCTTCCGGGTCGTCATCTCGGACGGGCAGCTATCCACGCCAGCGCTGCTGCTGGTGGCGCAGAGCGCTCAACGCTGTGCGCAGGTGTGCCAGTTTGACGTCGTTCAGCTGGACTGCTGTAGCGTGCACCAACCGACCTACTCGCTGCACGACCGCGCTAGCCTGGTGATATCCCAGCTGGTCGTCGTCACGAATATCAACCACCAGATTGGCCAGCCGGTGCGCGTCGACCAGCTTGAGAGGGTGGCGCCTCGGCCACCCCAGGTCCCTGCCGCCGTGCGAGGGCGCTTGCTGCTCAATGAGATCCGCTCGATGCAGAGTGCCGCGCTCAAATGCCACCTTCCCGACACGCGCAAGATCGCGCTGGGCCTGCGATGTGGCCCGGGGCATCGCCCGCACCATCACATCGGCCACATCATGCAGCCAGCCGACCGACCGCGGCTCGCGCGCGCGTGGGTCTGCGACTCCTGCCACGAGATGCATGCGCAGCAGCCGCCGCACCGCTGCGCCTTCGGCTGCGAGTTCAGCCTCTGCGAATCGTGCGTTGAGAGCCGCTGCTTCACGCCGGGCGACTGGATGGTGGCCGACGACGGGGTCGAGGCGGGCCTCCAACAGCTGAGCAGCATTGCCGACGACGCCTCCAGCGTGAGGATCGGAGAGAAGGTCGTCTTCGCACGGGGGGTGCCAGCGTGGACAAAGGTGCCGGTGGGCGGCAACTTCACTCTGATCGGGACGCGGATGGTCGACACCACCGCCGACCTCGCCGACCTCGCCCGGAAGCTCACCCAGCTGGACAAGGCGGTCGACGAGAGCGGACGGCAGATGAAGCGGCTGCGCGGCACCGACCTCGACGGCCTGAGCATGCAGCAGCTGGGCGCTCTGGCGTCGCAGGTGAGTACGGCGATGGGGCGCATCAGCGCGCAGCAGGAGACGCTGCGCGCGCAGGTGACCGACTGCGTCGTGTGCCTCACTGACCCGCGCGCCGTCGCCTTCCAGTGCGGCCACCACTGCTGCTGCGCCGACTGCGCCGAGACGCTCGACAAGTGCCCGATGTGCAAGGCCGTCATCACGCAGCGGCTGCGCGTCTACTCGTCCTGACGAGAGTGACGGTGTTCGTTTCTATTAAATATAGCATCAGCAACCATTCCCTCACAGCACACCGAGCGAGAGCCGCACGCGCGGCACGCGCACCGCCATTCGCACCGCGGCTGCGGGAGAGCGCCGCTCACGGATCACGTCACGGCGCAAACGACTCGACGACCGACGACGACGACCAGCTCGGCGCGGCGTCCGGCCAACTGCGCTGCGACGGCTGCGCAAAGAGCAGGCGCCTCCTGACGCGCGCCTCGCCGTCGGCCTCGTCGCCGCCCTTGCCCGCTGCGGCCGCCGCCGCGCCGCCCGCGAGCAGGAGCACGACCAGCGTGAGCCCGAGGCAAACCTTCTTGCCCTTGTGCCGGCTCTGCGGCACGATGGGCGTCTCCATGCCGAGGATCTCGTCGTTGGCGGCGCTCGCCATGTTCGACAGCCCCTCGCCGCCCATCTCCAAGCCATGGTCGTCCGACCCGACGGCCGACACGTAGCCCTTGCCCTTGCCCAGCGACGGCATCCCCGACGTCTTCTTCGTTGAGAAGCCGCCGTTGTCGTTGCTCTGCGCGCCCTGCACCTCGTCGCGCATCGACGTGATCTGTTGGCGCGTCTGCTCGATGAAGTCCTCGCGTGCCTGCGGCGAGGGGCGGCGACCCCCGCTCATAGCCCAAGGGAGCTGGCGCGCTGGGTGGCAGGTGGGCGCACCTGCACGTCTGCGTCGTCGAGCTGGAACTTTTGCCGGTTGCCCTTGACTATGCTGACCGTGTCCTCAAGGTCCTGCAGGTCCCACTCGATGCTTCGCAGGCCCGAGAGCAGCTCGGACGTCGTCCACTCAAACTCGTCGCCGCCTCGCTTCGAGGCGCTGAGCTCCTCCCATTTGGCGTGCAGCTGCGTGACGACGGTCACGGAGTGCTCCACCTCCTCCTTCACCGCGAAGAACGGGTCCTGCATGCCGGTTAGCCTCCGGCGGCGGGCTGCGCAAGAAGGTGAGTGCTAAGGGCTGTAGCTCCTGCTGCAGCCG
>Ga0209713_10003077_pt1 | contig 10517 bp, 12 predicted proteins | sample ArcOceMetagenome_3_FD_187444 | JGI IMG/M metagenome (GOLD analysis project Ga0209713, IMG submission 187444) | Marine eukaryotic phytoplankton communities from Arctic Ocean - Arctic Ocean- Svalbard ARC20M Metagenome (SPAdes) (version 2) | ecosystem: Environmental > Aquatic > Marine > Oceanic...
CCACCCCTAGCCGCTGCTGCTCGTTGCTAGGGGGGGGTCCGGACCCCCCTAGCGGCTGGAGGTAGTTGCTAGGGGGGGGTCCCAACCCCCCTAGCTGCTGCTGGTCGTTGCTAGGGGGGGGTCCCGGGATGTCGTGAGCTTCATCCCCCCCCCTGGGAGCGGCGTTCGCCCGCCCATGCGTGCGTGCGACTGCCGACTGGGGCAGGGAAGGAGGTCAAGTATTCGGCTTCATTATTGCCCGGGTGTACAGCTAACACTTTCGGGGATCAGCTTGGTGATGTACTACCCTCCCAACACGGCGACGCTGCCTACCTACCTACGTACGACGCTGCCGGGCTGCCATCAACAATCAATCAATCAGGACGACCGGCAAACGCCATCGCGCGACGTGATCGCCGACGACCTGCCGCGCTCTCGCACCGAGCCCTCCCTCCCTCCGTCGACCACGTGCTGGCGCAGATTCTCTCTCGTTTCTTTAGATCAAGCACTTCGAGTGTTGGTCGTCCCCCCCCACACGCCGCGCCCGCGTGCAACTCACGCATCGGCGTTGAGCTTCCCGCGTCCACTGACAATTATTCCAAATGCTCTCTCACGGCAACCACGAGAGGCTGAAGCGCACGCCGCGCCCCGCCGCCGACGCGCACGAGTCTCCGCAGCGCAAGCGTCCGAGCCTGCGCGTCCTCACTCCTCCACGTGTGACGAAAGCGACATTCGACCTGTGCGAGGCCGACTGTCCTGACGAGAGCCGCGCTAGCAGCTGGCCGAGCCCCGACGAGATGCGCAGCGTGCGGGCGTGCCCGAGTCCGAGCGACACGCGCACCACGAGTCCCGTCTCGAGGGCGCTGCACGCTCGGCGCAGGTGTGCTTGACGCTGCCGCTCACCACGCCGCTCACCACGCCGTCACGCACGCCCCTCACCGCGCCGCTCACCACTCCGCCACGCATGCGACTCGCACCGCGACTTGCCGTACCGACGGGTCTGCGCGCCGCGCGTGTCGCGCCCAGGTGCACCGAGGCCTCTCCGAGTCAAGGTGCCAGTCAAGGCCACGCGCGCCCGACGGCCTCGGCGCTTCGCAGAAGCACCTTGGCGAGCGGCGGCAGCTTACGATCCTCGGCGCTCTTGTCCGGGCGACACTCGCCGTTGGCCAGCATGTCCGAGCTCATCCACGGCGCGGAGAGCATGTGCGTGATCTGAAGTTATATTTGGCCACAAGCTATACATACTTTAAATACACGGTAGTGTATACTTACACATACTGTATACTAGTACTTATTTTATCTTTTCTCACACCTCTCAGGCTCGTCAGCGGCCGCCTGCATGCTGCATGGTGTTTTTTTGCCTTAGGTGAGTTTATTGAGCCCAACGGACACTAGGCTAGGCTAGTACTCGAGCCGCTAGCAGCGGCTGGAGGGGAGGAGGAGAGAGGGGGGGGGAGAAGGTGGAGGAGATGGTAGTAAGGGGAGAGATGAGGGGCGTGGTCGTGGGTATTTTTTGTTACTCACCTTAGGGCGCCCGCGGGTACCAGGATCTTGGTACCGGGTGCACAGAAAGCACCTTCGAGATGGCTTCAAAGCGTGCAACAAGCGAAGCGAAGTTAAAAGTATAGACTTTGCGTCCCGGGGCGGCTTCTGAGCTCGGTTCTGAGAGGGTCGCCTCGGTCGGGAGGTCCGACTGGCCTGAGTTTGTCGGAGTCGGGTCGGTCGGTCGGATATTCCGAGGGGTGGCGAGAATCCTCGACAAATGGCAAAGCACCCACAAGAAGGATGTGCATCTGCCGGTACCATGGCCGGTACCGTATTAATTTAGAAGGGTACCCATAGAATAGTGACTCACCAATATAGACTCCCGTTTATCCGTCTGACGTCGACCAGTGCCCGGTCTCGAGCAACGTGTTGATTTTGTTCTTGAAGGCCTTGCTCTTGCGCGAGAATTCGGTGAGCCCGTCACCCTCGTTGATCAGCTGCAGCTCGGCGTCGTGAAAGAGCTGGCAGGTCGCAAGCGTCTCGTTCGGGTCCTTGAGCACCGTGCCCTGGAAGACTAGCCGCACCCACGCGGTGGGGATGCTCATGGTCTGCCGGAGCTCGAGCACCGTCTGATGGCTCGCGACGTCGACTTCGACGAACGAGCCATCGCCGCGCTTGAGCCGCAGGTGGCCACGGCGTTTATCAGGATGTCCACGGACATTCTCTGCTCAGCCGGCTCCTTCGTTTCTTGCAATCGAGGTGATGGTGGCCGTTTACTGTGTCTTCACAGCAAAGTTGGGGGGAAAATGGTGAAAACCAAACGCAGCTCCGGCAGCACCATCCCCGCGCGATTGCCACCGGAGGGGCGTTTACTACCAGTCTACCTGTCTACCAGTCTATAGAAGAAGAAGAGATTAGGCCCGTGAAGACAATACCTATTGAGGCCTAAGCGACAGTACCCGCGATAGTACTTCATACTTCGAAGAACAAGAAAACATTCACGGTCAAGACAACACCTCCGCTCAAGACGACACGTCTGAGAACTTGTGCGCGCGGGAATACATACATATGCGTCGCTTCACCGCTATGCTCTGCAGTGCCGGAGGCGACGCGCTCCAGCAGCGGGCGCTCGCCGGCTGGGCGCGGAAGCACCTCGCCTGGAATGCCGACCTCGCACGTCGAGTCGCCGAGACCGCCCCAGCCGCGACCGTCCGAGCCTTCGACTCGGAGCGTGCGACCACGACTTGCGACGTGCTCAAGGTGCGGTACAAGCTGAGGCAAAAGGACGTCGGCGACCTCGTCTCGCACCACCCGGCGCTGCTCGGGTACAGCCTCGAGCACCAGATCCTGCCGGCGCTCAACGTGCTCGACAAGACGCTCAGGCTGCCAGAGAGCCTGCGGAGCAGGCTGCTGCTGCGGGTGCCGCGCCTGCTCGCCAACGAGTTCGACCCCCTCCGGGACGAGCTGCGGGTCGCGCTCCAGCGCATCTGTCACCTCAACAAGCAGGAGCTGAGCGAGGTCATGGCCAAGCTGCCGTCGAGCGGCGAGCTGTTGACCAGCAGTCGCGGTCGCTTATAGCCGAATTCATGGCCCATATAAAACCAACAACTAGTCGCGACCACGGCGCTCGCGCCGCTCGTCGTCGTCGCGGCGGCTGCGCTCTCGCTCGCGCCGCTCGCTGTCGTCGTCGTGGCGGTCGCGGTCACGCCGATCTCTGTCCCGGTCGCGGTCGCGGTCTCTCTCTCGGTCGCGGTCTCTCTCTCGGTCGCGGCCTCCGTCCCGGCGGTCACCCCTCGAGCGCTCCCTGTCCTCGTCACGCCGCCTCTCGCCACCTGCGCGCGCGTCGGCAACGCCGCCACTCAGCTCGCCGCCGCCGCCGCCGCCGCCTCTGCCCTCCGTCGGCGGCTCGGGAAACGCCCTCTTCTCGACGGCGGCCCGCCGCGCCCTCTCCTCGGTCATCTTGCGTTCGACCTCCGCCCGCTTCTGCCGCAGCGTCTCCTCGAGTTTGGCCGCCTCCGCCCGCTTCTGCCGCAACTCCTCGCGCTTGCGCTCGATGAACTCCTCGGGGATGCCCATCGGGTGGCGCTGCGCCGAGAGCAGCAGCGTCCAGAGCTCGGCCATGAACGTGCTCGTGTGCTTCTCGAGGAAGCCCATCAGGTTGAGCTGCATCACCTTGGGGTTGACGGGCTCTCTCGCCTGCGCATCCAGCTGCGACTGGATGTAGTTGACGAGCACCTCGTCCTCAAAGCCGAGGTACTTTTTCACCTCGGTCGTGACCCAGGGCATCATGCACTCCATGTTGACCTTCTTCAGGTCGAGCTTCTCATCGAAGTGCGCCGGGAACTTGGTCTTCGCTAGCACTGCGCACGCATGCGCACATACGCACACGTTAAGCGCGCGCAGAAGTGGTGTCGTGTGTGTGTGCGTCTGTGCGGCAGGGGCTGGCTCACGCTGGCGTGGGTGGTGGAGAGCGGCGGGGTGGGGCGCACGCTTCTTGAGCCCGCCGCGCTCGGCCTCGGTACGTAGATCAGCCGTCATCATCATCTTGGACGAAGTGGCAGCGCAGGAATGAGTCGTCGGTGGCACTCGAGAAGTTTCGAGCTTGCGGTGGTTTGATTGGCGGCGAAAGGTTTTCTGTTTCCGGGCCCTCGTTTTAAGCGTTTTAAGCAGGGCTCTCTGTTCCTCCCGTCTTTACGCGGCGAGTCGGGTTTGGTCATGCCGTGAGCGTGTTGTCCATGGGTACTCTGGCGCGCGAATGGTGGGTGCATAGCACGCCTACTTACTTGGTGATCAGCGTGCAGCGCGGTCGCCGAGACCACATGGTGTACAATTGGCCTCGACTCCGCTCGTCCGCTGCCTGCCTGCTCTCGTCGCTGCTGCCACCGCACGACCGCAGGAATAGTATGGCTCAGTCAGTCATCTTCTTAATCCACGGAAAGGACGCTAGAACTCACACTCCTGGGTTCGGTGCACTTGCCGGGTAGGGTATCTGTTGTGAGTCTGGGTGGTGTGCACCCCGACCCCTACCTACCTAGCGCAGGGCACGCCGGCGCGCACGCCCGCGCACCTACCTACCTACCTAGCGCGCGCGCGCTGCGCGTCCGACGGCTCGTTGCGTCGCCGGCGTCGCTGGCAGCTGCCAGCCCGGCGCAACGACCTCCAGCGCGGGAGGCTGCGCACAATGCACAACCACGACAGCCAGCTCCATCATGGCAGCTCAGCCAACGACGCCGACCATCTACCTCACTGTGCAGCCGCCGACGCCCTCCACCGACGCGGCGCCGACCCACGAGGAGCTCGAGCAGCCGGACGTCGTCGCGGCGGTGCCAACCCTCCGCTCAACGATGACGCAGCAGGAGCTCGCGGCGTACGTGCTCAACTTCGCGACGCAGGCCGGCGTCAAGCTCGGCACCAAGGCGAGCGGCTTGGGAGGAGCAGCGCGACGAGAGGAAGCATAAACTTGCGCCTCGACCGTATCGATGCCTTATATGGATGCGTCGCTTCAAAGATTGGCTTTCACGACCTGCTGACTCAAATCGACGCGAGGCGCACGCCAAGGCGACCTTCCGAATTGGGAAATGTCCTCTCTGGGCCGCCGGCCGACTCGCGAGCGAGGGCCGCCGGCCTGTGGGTGGCGGCTAGATCTCCTCCCGCCCCCCTACCTACCTACTGCTGGCTGCGTGGGCGGCCTCAGAGAGAGCCGGGCCTACCTACCTACTCGGCGCGGTGGTTCACTCACAACAGCCTCCCTACCCGGCAAGTGCACCCCCTGGCGGAACGACATGCATTGTTTGCAAAAATCCGGGTGATGATTTCCTGCGACGCCATCCTGTTCTCCCGCTGTCCGGCGTCTGCGGGCCCGCTCATAGTGCCCGACACGCGGCTGCCGGGCGAGGACGAGGAGGCGCTGCTCGGCCGCGTGCGCTCGCTGCCGGCGCAGCAGTGGGAGCGATCGCGACCGTTTGTGAGCGAGCTCATCGCGGCCAACGAGCCGGCGCTGCTGCGCGGCACAGTGGTCGACGGCTGGACCGCGCGCAGCTGGTCGTGGGAGCGGCTCTCGCAGCTGCACGCCGGCCAGACGCTGGTGGACGTGCTGCAGAGCGACGGCCACCTCTACGTGATGCCCGACAGGAAGGCGGCGCTCGAACCGCTGCTTCAATACCACGTGCCGCACACCGTGCAGAACATGAGCGCCGACGCCTTCTTCGGCGCGATGCGCGAGTCGCAGGCACGGCACGACGAGCACGGCTACAACCGCACCGCCGCCGCGCGGGCTCGCTGGCGGCGGCACGGCCAGAGGCTCGTCCACTTTGCCAACGTCACGGAGGCGCTCGCCGCGGAGATGGATCCGCGCGAGCTGCTCTTCAACGACGGCAGCGACCTCGCCAAGGCCATGCAGTACATGTGGGTCAGCTCGCCAGGCGTGCGCACACACACGCACTTTGACTCGGACCACAACATCTTCGTCCAGCTCGTCGGGCACAAGCGCTTCGTGCTGTGGGCGCCCAACCAGACGGACAGCCTGTGCATGTTCCCGCGGCTGCACCCGATGTGGCACAAGTCACGCGTCGACTTTGAGGCGCCCGACCTGGCGCCGCCGCCGTGCGCAACGTACGGCACCTCGGAGGCCGTCGCCGTCGACGTCGGGCCGGGCGACGTGCTGTACGTGCCGCCGTTCTGGTGGCACACCGTCGAGACGCTGTCGCCGTCGGTGTCACTCACGACGCTCTCGCGCTACCACCTGCTCTACAACAGGATGCGCGGCATCTACCGCATGACCTACCACTTTGACAAGCTGGCGCTCTACGAGTCGAGGCTCTTCTCGCTGCGCGCCTTCCTCGTGCAGCTCGTGCGCCGGCAGATCCCGCAGCCGCGTTCGATGCCCCCCGCCGAGATCGGCTACTTCCGACGTCTCGCGGCGCGCTACGCCGGCTTCGAGCACCTCTTCCAGGTGCGAAGCGCGTGTGACCCCCCCCCCCCCCCCCCCCCCCCCCCCCCCCCACCCCCCCCCCCCCCCCCCCCCCCCCCCCCCCCCCACCCCCCCCCCCCCCACCACCACCCCCCCCACCACCCACCCCCCCCCCTCCTCCCACACACACACACCGAGCCCCGCCGCTGCCAGCACCGCGGCATGCCGTGACCGCGTCGCTCCTGCGCCCGCGCAGCACGAGGTGTCCGACAACGAGACGCTGTGCGGGCTGGGCGAGCGCGGCACTCCCACGTGCAACAACTGCCTCGCCAACATCAAGGCCGACGCAGTCATCGTCTGGGTGAGCGCGCTGCCGCCTCCCTCACCGTCCCTCCCTCGTCAGCGGCACGTCCCACGGGTCCCGCCCGCGACGGTGCGCTGACGCCTCTTCGTCCGTGTGCAGGACGAGCACTTTCGCCACCTGCCGCCCGACGTGCGTGGGCCGCTCTTCGATGACTACGTCGAGGAGATCACCGCGTGGGTCGTCGGCGTGGGCAAGGCGCTGCCCTTCTGGCAGCACTGCTTCGGAGAGCAGCGCTTCTTCCGCACCACGCCCGGCAGCGAAGAGCACGAGAGGCTGTGGAACGAACTGTGACACGTACCCGAGAGGGATTGTTTCAGCCTTTCGTGGTTTCGTGCTGTGAGGGATTCTCCGCTGAATTCACCCCTCCCAAGAGATGCGGAATACTTCGTTGGCGGCTAACGCCACCCGTCGTCCGCACCATGAACCAGCAGCACGTGGCGACGACGGAAGCGTTGGTCGAGGAGCTGCACCAGGTCGAGGCTCGAACGCGTCGCCTGATCGAGGAGCGCGCGCGGCTGCAGCACGAGCTCAACGTGCCTCCTCCAGCTGCCATGCCGCTCAGCCCGCAGGAGCAGGCGGCGGCGGCGAAGCTGGCGCGCGCCACTCAGGCGAAAGAGGTGCACCATCTGCAACAGCAGTGCGCACACGCGAAGGAGGCGCTGGCCACGCGCCAGCGGGAGCTCGACACGCTGCTGGCAGATGAGCGCGCCGCCCTGGCCGCTGACGTGGAGCTGGGTGCGAAGGCGTACTACACGGAAACGCGCAGGCTGCGACAGGCGCTCCACGAGCAGCAGCAGCAGCAGCAGCCTGGCTCGGTGGCCGGGACCTCGCGTTCGATCTCGCTTCGCAAGCTTCGCGACGACGAGACACGCGTCAAGGCGGAGCTGGAGAGCGCGACTGCCGAGCTGACTGCACTCAGCGACCAGGTGGCGATCCTTGAGCAGCGAACACTGGAGGTGCGGCGTGCCCTGGTCAGGGCGGAGCAGGAGCACGCAGTCAACGATTCCCGCGCTGTCGATGCCGGTCAGTCCACCGCGAGCGCAGAGCCAGGGTACCGAAAGGCCAAGGTTTGACGTTTGGCGATTCTACTGCGAGTACATTTTCTCGCTAGCTGAAAGTAGTCTCCCATTTTCTCTAGTTTAGAGGTTCGACGCATGAAAAAAGAACACGTCGTGCTACGCCTTGCGCACGGCGGGCTCCGCCGCTGGGTTTGCGCTTCTCATCCTGCGGCTCGACCGATTCGCCGCTGCCCTCAGCCACGACCACCTCTCGGGTCTTCGACGAAAAGATCCTTATCCTGCAGTGCTGCGTCTGCCGCTCTTATGATATCGGCATCAGAGCACTCGGAGAGCGGCGAGCGCTCCGTTTCCTCCGCGTGGCGCGTCCCAGGGGCTGGGCCGTTCGAGAGATGGATGAGTCTGCTGGTCAGCGCGGCGTTTTGCTCAAACAACAGTCCGCGGTGCTTTTCGACGGCAGCCTCTTCAGCCGACCGAACCGTCTCCTTGGGCTGTGCGCTCTCTAGCAGGGCATCGAGCAGCCACCATGTCGTCGGCGATTTGCAGAATTCATCGATTCCCAGCAAGCACCGGGCAAGCGGCGTGAGCTGAGGGGGGATCGGTGGAAGCACAGGCTCGAAATTCGGCGAGGGCTGCACGTTGCCTGAAGGGGCGCAAGCAGGAGACAAGGATCACTGCTGGGTGCCCCAACGAGTTGCATCGGGCGAGCGGTCGCAGCACACCCGTGTAGACGTGGCTCCAGCGCTTGGGCGCCCTTCCTGCCTGCGGAGAGGCGTTGCGCAGCGAACAATCTTCAAGCAGAAGCAAAAGGCGGGCCCGCCTGCGAACGTTCGAAAAAGGGCGACGCTACCAGCAAGCACCCAAGCACCTCGGCCTTGCTCTGGTGGGGCTGGCCATGTATCATCGGGCAATGGAGTGCCTGAGGGTCGACATTTGCAGCGAACGATTCAAGCATTCAGCATAGGCAGACGCAGAAGAGACTGCGAATGTTCGAAAAAGAGGTGGACGCCACCGGGTACTCTGCCGTTCGCGTGAAGGCCACCGGCACAGTTGCGGGTACGCGCTTCTTTGGGAGCGTCGGGTACTGCGTGAAGTCATGCGCGGCAAGGTGGTCGAAGAAGATCACGTCGCCCTCGTTCAACGCCGATGGTCCGGTCCCCAAAGTCGCAATACCCGCGTCCGCAATGCGCGGCGGCGGCCGACTCGCTCTGCCCCGCACTGCTGAAGCATTGCGTGGCATCACGTAGGGCACGGCAGTGCGCCGGCGACCAGTCGCGCTGCCCTGGTGCTTCTGCTCGCGCAGCGTGTTGACTCCTCCGCCCCGCTCTGCTTCGCTGAGTTTGCAGAAGCAGCACGAGTAGATCTGAGTCGTCTCAGAACCGTCGTCGAACTGGCTTGGGCTCGTGAACACGACGCATTGGGGCGCAGGTGTCTCACAACCATCGCGCCACTGTTCCGGGTCGTCAATGCGTGGAGTAGCAGTTTGGGCCAATCTGCTGGTCCAGGGTTGAGACTCGCCGCGGCATACCCACTCGACATCCAGGTGCGAGACGCCTCGTTGAGTTGCGCTCGGCAACGCCAGCTTGCTGTTGTAAGTCTGCAGTCCCAGCTCAATGCAGCCGCGCACCGCAGTCACTTCCTCCTCCCGGCTGAGTGGCGGGCCTCCAGCGTGGGATTGAAGGAGTAATCGGGCGTACAGCCCGACATAAAGCCGGTAGATGCGTGGATGGGTGGCCAGGTAGATCTGACTGAGTAGCGCCGGCTGTCTCATCCAACCATAAGCCGAGTCGTAGCTCGCCACGTTCTCAGCGTTGCGGTAGGTCGCAGGAATCCGGGGATTGACACCGAAGCTGGCCAGCGCAACTCGGTACACAAGAGCCAGCAAATTTCGCTCTTCGTCAGAGAGACGGACCGAAAGCTTGCACCAGCCCTCCTCTTTGAATTGCCGCCAGCGCTTAGTGGGGAAAGCCTTTGCGAGTTGCTGCAAGCTGAGTTTTTCAATGCGACCGTTGTAGTCAGCAGCGAGCTGTGTACGGAGTTTGCATGCGGTTTGCAGCTGAGCAGGAATACCATGACCAGCATGGTTATCATCTATAATCTTCTGTAGGACATCACTTCGAGCGCCCAGAAAAGACGTGCGAAGCCCGATTCTCCGTGCAGCAAGGCGAATCGCTGCATGCGGGTGCCTCTTCTTGATAGCATCGCCATCGTGCTCCTTTTGCCGCTACAGCTTCAGCTGGCGACGCAGGATCGCAGCAGTTCTCTTGAAGCAGGTGGAGACGTCCTCAAAGGCGCCAGCCAAGAAGAGGAGCTCTGCCATGGTGGTGGGGACGCCGGCCTCGCCGAAGCGAGTGCGAGTGCAAAGCTGGCTTCCCTAGGTTTTCCTGTCCCCAGATAGGGTAACTTCGGAGGGGTATGACCACTAACGCTCTCACAGGGCCCTGGTGAAGATTTCTCAGCACCGCAAGGCCATCCGAGACACCACAGGTACCGTGTGCACCCACCCATCACGCACCACCATCCAGAACAGTCTCACCGTCTCTCAGTGAGCTCTGCTCCGAGCCAGCCATGGATCGGAGGGCCTCTCACGCCGCCGCCTGTGCCAAACTCCTGCGTGAGTGATCACAGCGTTGATCTCGGCGCCTCTGTGACGCCCAGCAGCCTGGGGAAAGCTCACAGGGCCGCATCTCAGCCACGCCGGCCTAAGCCGAGCGTGGCAGAGCGCGCCAAGACCCTGATCCGCCGTAGGCGTCGTCCTCCGAAA
>Ga0209713_10003078_pt1 | contig 10516 bp, 12 predicted proteins | sample ArcOceMetagenome_3_FD_187444 | JGI IMG/M metagenome (GOLD analysis project Ga0209713, IMG submission 187444) | Marine eukaryotic phytoplankton communities from Arctic Ocean - Arctic Ocean- Svalbard ARC20M Metagenome (SPAdes) (version 2) | ecosystem: Environmental > Aquatic > Marine > Oceanic...
GAAGAAAGATCGACCATATACAATGACATAATAACCAAATATTCTAATCAATCACCTTATTATATAGGTACCACAACTCTATCTCCTTCTATCAATGTGCTGACACGGGAGATGACGATGGCGGCGGCGATACAATCGGTGTCTGCCAACGCACGCGTTATGTACGAAGCGTTCATGCCAAATGCGTTGTCGAGCGGTACACTGACTGACTTTTCTGGAAACGGTTATAATTTCACGGGGACTAATTTCACTCTGGACTCGTCAACACCCGCTTTTGTAGGGTCTACCACTACATTATATATGATAAACATCAATAATCCAACAGGCAATTGGTCACATACCGTTTCGTATTGGATCTACATATCCGGTATCGTTTCAACGGATTTAACAGGAAGTCTGTATACCTTGTCTGCTCTTGGTGAGGGTGGTGGTTCACGATCATACGCGCTATATGATGGCAGTCAAAATATATCGTTCGCATTCTCGGGATCAAGAAAAATAACCAACATTACCACATACACAAAAGATGTATGGGAACATATGGTATTTGCATATGACGGAAGTACCGTAAAAGTGTATAAAAATGGCACTCTTGTTGCGACTAATTCAACATATACCGCGGCCCTTATCGATACGAACTTAGCGTTGAAGCTTGATGCTGGCGTCAAGTTGGGTAATTTCATTGTATATGATCGGGAATTAAATGATGCAGAGGTGACTCAAAACTATAATGCGGGAGCACAATATTACCATACCCCTTCTCCCCCATCCTTTCCCCTTTAATCGCAAATGATAGTAGTAATTCTACTAGGGCACCTTACGCTATGCGGATTTATAACGTAACGGTAAATTGTACAATAATAATAATAATTTAACCAACTCGGGATACTCACGACTTTGCACGGATGACAATAGAGGGGGGCGAGTCACCGACTGGTGGGTTATCTTGGTGGTTGGTAGGGTGCGTGCTGTTGGTTATTCCAATAGGTGCTTCACATCGCACATCGTTTCCCAGTCCCATTTTGACCAAGTTTTGTTTGATAAGTTTTTTATTCTCAATTGGATTTCCACAAATGACGTCACCACAATGATCAGAATTCGCATAAAACGCAAACACTTCCTCTTGTGTTTTCGTAGGTTTTGCTTTCCATCTACCCAAACTTGGTGTGATGGGAACCGTTTTTGTAAAAAAGTTCATAAACGAAACGATGTATCGCGACATGTCTATATAATCAATGATGAAATCATCCTTAAATGGTAAGCTATTTCATCACGACTAAAGCATAGTTCGCACACGTGTTATCACACGTCGCATTTTGTTCTTAAAATACACACGAAACTCGTTGTCAAAATCCAGGTTGTCGTACTTCATTTGTCGTCTCAATCGAACCGCGGATTTGAGCGTATGTTTCAACATTCTTTTTTTACTTATTGGACCGAAAGTCCAAAACAGGTGCACGGTATCGTGTATCCAATCGTACAGTTGGAGCATGCACATTGTGCTTTCTATCTGCGACTTCGCCGAACGCTCCTTGTCGAAAAGTTGCTGCCATTTTTTGGTTATTTGACGACACCGTAAATATGGTTCAATCTCATGACGGTATCGTGTGTCGTTCACAAGCGAGTATACATTTTTAACGTCAGTCACATCCGTGAGATTGACAAGAATTTTACTGATAATGCCGGGGGTTGTGAGTATATCCGTCTTGCGTTGTGCCACAAGGGCGCGAGACATCGACCGTGTAAACATCGTGTGGTACTTGTATGTAAGAAATCAATCTCTTATACCGTACGGAACGACGGTCTTTAAGTGTTCTTTGTACCAATCCATGTTGGGTCACAATTCGTTACGAGATTGCCCTTCTTTGCGTACCGTGGGATGAACTCATTTAAACGAATGAAGGACATGTATGTTATATAATGACAGGTCTTGCATTCGTTACTTGTGGTTCAAAGGGTCTATACGTGAACAAATACCGAACCAAAGAGCAACGACACATGTTGGAACGAAAACACAAGATTCATAAAAAAATAAAAACGAAAGTGGGTTTAATGTTGCACGTGTGTAATCGAAACGAATCGATTCGAAGTGATGCGAACAAAACGTGTTTGCTGCTATGGAACGAAATGGAAGAGTTGGAGAAATATCTTGAAAAGGTGGAATGCGAACTGCGAATTAGCGAGTCGTCCAACGAAGAAGATGACGAATTTGATTGTTGGGACGATATCGAATGTTCGTTGTTTGATATATGACGAATTGTATAGAGTCCGTCATTCGATAATGTTCATAACAGTCAAATAAAAAAAATATATACATGTAATTATATAAAATGTTAAAAGGAGTGTATAATAAGTTGAAAGTATTATCGCCGGGAAAATTGGTGATCGTGAGTTGCATTTTGAGTGTGGTGATGAACATCGTGCTAGGAATGATGTGCAAGCTCGTCCCCATAGGATGTGGGTTGCTGACAACGATCGTAGCGCTAGTGAACGTGATGGTATGCGCGATAATCTTGATACGATTGTTCGAATGCGGAGATAAAAAGGTTAACATTTTGAAGTAAGTTTCATGTGATTAATGGAACACAAGAGCGTAAATTGAATGAACAAATACACGGTGAGATTGTCGGGAATCGCATAGACCGGGTTGAAAATTTTACTAAAAAAAGTTTCGTCGTAATCGACGGATTCGCCGGCCAATTCTCTGGCCTGTTTTTCCATAATCGTGAGAACACACGTGTTATCATTGAGAAGCCAATGTATTAAAACGCAAAATAAACACAAAATATGTATTTGGGACCAATGAAGGTTGGATGAAAAAAATGGAAATAAACTAAGAAACAAAAACATACATGAATGCACAAATAAGATGATATTTGCAATCATTATACACTCTAAAATACATTTTACTTCTGGAAAACGTTCGAATCGATGAGGTCAATGTGATCATTGATAAGGGGAACGACGCTTTTGGTGTATTGTGTCCCGATATCATTCATTTGCTCATTGAAATAAGATTTTAAATTAAAAAGATCGATTTTGGCATCATGCATCTTCATCAAAATGGATCGTTGATCCAAATGAGACTGAAAAAAGGTGTTCAAATTGAAAAAAATATCGGTTGATACGTGCACATACACTTGAATTACATTTTGAATGTGATTAAATTTGTTGGCTTTCTTTTCGATGGAAAGCACTTTTTTCTTCCAAGCGGGCTCATCAATCTCGCCAAGAACGAACGAAATACCAACCAATTTGAATTCGTTATTGGGATCAACCTCTAAACAATTTAAGTGATATCGTAACTGTTCGGTTATCCAAAAGAACTTTTCGAAATGATGGTCCATTGCGATGTTGATTTTTTGCGCCCTACTAATCAAATCTTCGAACTGAATGATGTCCGTGCACAGGTCTTGAATTTGATTTGTTTTCATGTATTGCAACAAATGCGGATTATTCAAATTGATTTCACTGCCGATGACCTGTCCGGATTTCCAACTGAATGGTTTTAAACACAACATGCACCACATTTGGTCACAATCGTCCACCTTACATATTCGTTCGTTGCACGAAGGGCATGGTCTCGTGACACGTTGGACGTCGAATCGAATGGTCGGGTCGCACGTATGTCCCGTTTCGGAACGTTTAAAGCAAACAGAGCATGCTTGAAAAGAACATAAGGTACAAAACCAATTGAGATTGAGATATCCTCTGCATCCCGTTTGGGGACATTTAATAATTTTATGTGAATTAGTATCTTCAACAAAGTTTCGGGTGATAAGTTGTTGAAGGGATTCCCGGAGAGCGATCAAGTCTCGTGTTTTCTGTAAAATATCGGAACGCATATTTTCAATTTCGTTCTTATACATACGATGTGAATGTTCAATATCAGCAAGCGCGTGGTAAAAAGGCAATTTGGCTTTTTCACCATCGATGGTTACCACTTCTTGATGAAATTTAAGTCGCTGGTCAATGAATAGTTTGCTGAACATGGTGGATAAAAAGCGTTTAGTCCAGATCGTTTTACATTTCATGCAATGTGGCCGTAACGTGGTGTTAGTCGTGAGGAATTTCTCTGCACATTTTTTACACGATTTAAAGTCACAAAATGTACAAGTGATTCTGGATGGTTTCGAGCAACATATTTCACATGTGTCCATCACCTATAGTGTTGATTTTATTAAAATTTCCTAGAGCGGATCCATTTGTTGCAAACCCATTTGATATCCTTATGTAATGGTAAGGACGCATGGATGGCCATTGGATGCGGTTTATATTGAGTAGGATGCAGATTTTTGAAAAAAATGGCTGAACCTTGTTTGGGATGTATTTTGATGTTCAAGCGAGGAAATTCCGTTTCGCCTCCATATTCTAAGGGAACATCATTCAAATACACGAGGAGGGTTGCGTATCGCAAGCCGCCCCCTGTCGCTTCCTCCTTCTCATATACTTGTTTAACCTTGGGGTCAAATGGGTTTAATGCGTCCCAATGACGACGGTAATATTGTCCCGGTTCATATCGAACGACTTGAGTCTCTTCCATATTCTCAACCGGTTTACCGCTAAGACGAGACGCCAATCGGTCGATACGATCCAATAACGGTCCAACAGGGGTGTTTAAGTGTTTGTTCGTGGATAAAAAGGTGCCTGTACTGTTACGGGCAATATTTACACGTTGTTTGGAATCGTCACTCATTACAATACTCCTTGCCAAATTGGGTAGAGCACTAGATTGAATGAGATCGCATTCATCCGAATTAAACACGTCATGTATGTACAACAGTTGGTAGTTCATGTGACGATATGTTGTAGTTTTGAAAGGGAATCGATACACATCAAAAACAAACTGACAAATACATCCGAATACGAATACGATTAAAAACAGAGATTGTTGTTTACGCATATATAGTAACGAATCTAAATAATTTAAAAAAATCCATCGTAAGCAATATTGGAATGGAAGTGTCGGGGCACCTTTACATCATACGCGAACGGGAATTTTTGAAGACGAAAGAGTCCATCTACAAAGTAGGAAAGAGTACATGTATCCAACAACGGATGAATTCATACCCAAAGGGTAGTCGAATCGAACTCATTGTATATATTGATAACGACATTCATCTAAGTGAAAAGAAACTATTAACGGAATTGCGAACGACCTTTACTCAACGGACGGATATTGGGGCGGAATACTTCGAAAGTGACTTGTATACATTGAAAAAACGAATGTGTGAGGCGCTACTCGTCGGTAACAAATTGCACATTTGATGGAGGTGAAGGATAAAAGGATGTGGTATGATTTGTTCTATTTTCGAACCATTCTTGTTCATCGGAAGGTAACTCTTGCATTTTCAATTTCGTGAGAACGGTTCCACCTTTGTGTTTTTTACAAGTGAATTCGCCAGGAATGACCTTGTAACGACAAGGTAAGCCGGCTTTTGTGGATCCGGTACAGTTATGTTCGGTGACAACCGTTGCGGTTTTACCTTTGCGGTCTTCCTGTGGAGTGTGAACCACAAATGGAAAAGAAGTGTGTAGGGATTTGACTATCTCTTTGGAATCGATATCGTATTGATTTGAAATATGTTGAATCATTTGATTAAACTGTTGGTTAATGTGGTCACGAACGGTCTGTTCAACCGATGATTTGATGTGTTCAATTAAGTCATCCAAATGGAGCGTATGAGATTCCATAGTTGTATACTGTTACCAATCCAGTTCTTAAAGTGAATTGATTGGCGATGATGGTCGATAACCCTTATTTTGCATATCCGATAATTCTTGAAATCTAGAAAAATCCATCAAAATATCCACACATCCTGTGCCGATATGAGCTTGTTTACCCATAATGATATTTTCGGTAACCCCTCGGAGACGGTCTCGTTCGGCAAACATGGCAGCGTCCGTGATAATATTGACCGTTTCTTCAAATGAACACCTCATCAAAACACCCGTGTCCGTACGATTGATCCCGTGTCGAGTTATTGCCATCATGCTACCCTTATACGTCATGGTGTCCACCAACACACTCAAGTGTCTATAATTCACATACGAGCCATCAAATTCAATGACTTGTTTAATTTCCTTGAGAAGCGCATATCGTGCGGCTTCGATCCCGAGAGTGTGGTACATTTCAATGACATCGTTTGTAAATAAAGTGGACGCCACCACCGCCGGATGACAGATGATATTTTCCATATCGGTACCAATCGTTTCGATGACGAGCCCGTCCTCGTCGAGAAATGATTTTTTGATGTTGACGTTCCCTTTAACAAGGATGGAGTTTATGTATTTGTTGATATACACATACAAGGCGTTCTCGTCGTCGATGTTTGAATCCGCAATAACGCGGACGACGAGCATGGGGCTCGAATTCGCTTCGGAGTTGCACGTGCACCATACCGACTCGATTTGATTGTTGATGACATACGAAAGCTCCCGTAACGTGAGACGATGTTCATGTAGGATTTCGGCATCAATGTAAAGAACGGCGCTCCAATTGTCGTCGAACGAAAGATCGCAATTCATGTGTGCGAAATATCGTCTTTCGAAATCGAAAAAATCCAAACCTTGCAAGATATCAAAGCGGGTGACGTAGCGATTAAGGTAGGTTCCTGTAAACTTTTCAATGTCCGAGGTCGGTTGTTTGAGCTGGATGGTCATCCCGGCGCTCTTAATCGATTTGGTTAAGTTGATCAGTTCTTTCAAACGGGGAACCCCCAATGTGACGTTTTTCGTTGAAATACCCGCTGCATGGAACGTGTTAAGAGTCATTTGTGTAATGGGTTGTCCCAAGGATTGTGCGGAGATGGTCCCAATCATCTCACCAGGGGAGATGGAGGCGTTGTCGAGGTAATCGTTGAATGTTTGAACAAACATGGTTTGTTGCACAGAACACCATTGTATGCCGGACAACATGTGCGTGAGAAGAAATCGAATGAGTTGGTTGTTCAAAGATTGGATGAACGGTTGTAAAATGGATTCGTCCGAAAAATGTCGAGTGCCATGTCGATGAACTTGTTCTATCAACAACCGAATATCCACCGGATAACTGATACACTCGAATCCGTATTTGGGTTTCAAGCACGCAAACCGTTGTGAAATGAGACGACTTCCGTCAAACCCATCTTCTCCATACGCAAATTGTAAAATATCACCGATGCTGTTGCGAACCATACCATCGTATCCAATTTTGATGTCCTCCATGGCTTTCACCAACCTTCTTTGAATGTACCCGGTTTCGCTCGTTTTGATGGCGGTGTCGATAACCCCCTCCCTTCCCCCCATCGCATGAAAGAAGAACTCGGTCGGGTCTAATCCTTTCATGTACGAATTTTTAACGAAGCCTCTGCTTTTGGAACCGTTGTCATTCTGTTTAAAATGAGGTAAAGTGCGATTCGTGTATCCATTTTGAATGCGCGTTCCGTTAACATTTTGTTGACCGACGCATGCCATAATTTGCGCAATGTTGATAATGCTACCTTTGGAACCACTCGCGACCATGTTATACAAATTGTTTTTCGAATTCATGGTATTTTGAATGAGCCTACCGGAACTGTCTCTAGCGTAATTCAAAATTTTGTTGATCGTTTCTTCAGAGGAGGTTTGATCGATTTCATTTACGGATTGGGAAATTAACTTGTCCACTTCCGTTTGTACGGATCGCGAGTTGACGCAATCCATTACTCCGACCGAAAATCCTTGACTCATTAACCATTCATTCACTAAAAATTGAATATTTGAAATTAAAAAACACGCTCGCTCTTCGGTTCCATGCAACCACGTTTTGTGAATGAGTGCGTTGCTAGACGCCCCGACCGCTTTTTTGCACAAAATGCCGGAAATGTACTCGCCATGATGATCCACATACAACTCCGTATCGGAAACCGAAAACCAAGGAGTCTCCGTTTCCTCCTCGTGCCAACCCGAAAATTGACGCGTCTTCATGAACGATTCTTTCATGATCAACAAATTCATCGCTTGTTTTCCGGACCATAAGGGGATCGGTTTAAGTATGCAAGGAATGGGAAGAACAGCCAATTCAAGTTGTAGTTTCAGAACGATATTCATAAATTCGATTTTAGTTAAAAATGTATCCCGCGACGTGAACAATTTGCAAGCTAATAACGCATCTTGCACGATACCCATCACCGGCTTGTTGGATTGCGGAGAAACTATATTTTTCGAAACCATCATGAGCTCGTGCACTTCGGTTCTAGCTTCCAAAGAACAAGGAACATGCATGTTCATTTCGTCTCCGTCAAAATCAGCGTTGTATGGTGTCGTCGCACTTAAATTTAATCGAAACGTATCTCCCGACATGATGCGCACTTTGTGTCCCATCATCGACATTTTGTGTAGCGTCGGTTGCCTATTGAAAACCACCACATCACCGTTACGTAAATGTCGTTCCACCACATCCCCAACTTGAATGCGGTAGTTTTTAACAAATCGCAAGTCCTTCCGTTTGTTTGTCTCACCACAAACAACGAATTTGGCACCAACCGCATGCATGGAGGTCGGCGAGTCACCGTTATCGACACATTTTTGCAAAAGATTTATGTTGTAATCGGTCACATTTTCACTAATGAACATATTTCTGGCAATCGTTAAAGGGACACCCAATTCGTCCAATCGAATGTTAGGTTCCGCAGTGATCACGGAACGGGCCGAAAAATCAACCCGTTTGCCCATCAGATTTCCTCTAACTCGTCCTTCCTTGGTACGAATGCGTTGATTTATGGATTTGAGTGGGCGACCGGTTCGTTGGGTGGCTTGGGGTTGACCTGGGACTTCGTTATCGATATAGGTGTTCAAATGATATTGTAGTAAATTGCATTTTTCTTGATATTCGCCATTTATTTTCAAACTGTTATTTGTTTTAACAATCTCAACAAGTTTGTGAGTCAGATCGTCTTGAGTGCGCGCGTTGGTATCCATCGTGACAGAGGGTCGCAATACGGGTGGAGGGACGGGAAAATTGATAAATACCATATCCTTCGGATGTGAATACGATGGATTGAAGCCCATTTTGCGAATATCATCGGGAGTCATTTTCCGGAGGATAGTGAACGCATGCCTCGCGTTGAGAACATGTTTCACATTATCCTCAGAAATATGGCAAATTGTTTGATTTTCAAACAACCACTTAGGTTGAGTAAAACTACAAGAAAGACAAGTGCTGGTTTTTTTGCAGAGTTCCAAAACCATTTTCAATACGGATTGGGAGCGCTGTGAACTGTTCACCGGTTCGTGTGTCAACAATTTGGAGCACTTAATACAAATACATTGCAAACATTTCAAAACGGTTTTAATGAATGAAATGTTGTACATGGGTTCATTCAAACGAATATGACCGAAATGACCCTGACAATTAATGATGTCACAGTTGCAAGTTTGACAATTATATTGTTTGTCAATGGTACCCATCCTCAAATCATACAAACCATTCCCTTTTGGAACATTTTTTTCAAATAAATCGGAAGTGTCAATATGGACACATGAATGTTTTTCGATATCTTCCGAGCTTTGAATGCTGAATTGAATATACTTTACGGATTTCCAGTCGGCACCGGAAGGTGAATATCGTGTATTCATTACACATTCATGAATCAATACTCTTAAATAATTTAAAACAATAAACAATGTAACATGGAACACGATGTCATCTATTACATCATGGGCTGATGAGACCGACCGAATGGAACAACTTGAATACGAAGAGGGTGTACAGCATACACACACGAACCAGTTGTTGTGTATGCTAATCCTCGTGGTGGATACATATTCGCGACCAAACCATTACCAATTCAATCGATGTGTCACGAGTCACATATCAAACTCCTCCTTTACGCTACACGGATGCATGCATACGATATTTAGCAATTTATGCAAAGAATTGAGTGCCCAAGACCTGAAAATATTAAGGACACATTGTCGAAGAGTGAAGTCGCATTTTACTAATTTCACCAACCATTAAGGATTTAAAAGAATATCCAACACATTATATACATCGTTTTCTCTTCGCTCATTAAACCCAGTCATTTCGATGAATGGGGACCTTTGTATGAGTGAATCAGTCATCTTTAATTTATATACAGCAAACAAAAACAACCAGCAAGTCAACAAGTTCGTATCGAACATCGTTTTGATGTTAAATCATTTTCGAAATAAATAAACGCCCATACCATTTCCATATATCATCCGCCACATCTATCATTCACCATTACTATATCATCCGCCACATCTATCATTCACCATCACTATATCATCCGCCACATTTATCATTCACCATTATATCACAGTCATTCATATATCGCATCAATTATACCAAATATTAAATACCAACGATTGTTTTAGAGGAAGGTCGTGGGTTTGTGTCCTCAATCGCGGATTGCTCTTGCACCTCGGATTGCTTTGTTTCGGAAGGTTTGTCGGAAAATTCGACATGATTGGAAAATTTAAGATGGGTCATCGGGTCTCCAAAATAACAAAATTGACCAATATGATTTAGTTT
>Ga0209713_10003080_pt1 | contig 10509 bp, 8 predicted proteins | sample ArcOceMetagenome_3_FD_187444 | JGI IMG/M metagenome (GOLD analysis project Ga0209713, IMG submission 187444) | Marine eukaryotic phytoplankton communities from Arctic Ocean - Arctic Ocean- Svalbard ARC20M Metagenome (SPAdes) (version 2) | ecosystem: Environmental > Aquatic > Marine > Oceanic...
TCCGTTTGCAGAGATTTGGTGGTTTCGGGCCGGCTCCAGGACCAGTTTGTGGACCCGTATTGCGGTCACCGAACCGGGCTTCAACGCCCGAAGCCCCGCTGTTGAGCACTGGGCTGCCTATTTGGCTTGCTTTTGGGTTGTCTTTTTGGTTTGGTTTTGGGTTGCCTTTTTGGTTTGGTTTTGGGTTGCTTTTGTGGTTTGGTTTCGGGTTGCCTTTTTATTCTGCTTTCGGGTTGCCCAGATGGCTTGCTTTTGGGCTGCCTTTTTGGTTGGCTTCTTGGCTGCCAGTAGGACTTGTGGCAGGTTCCTTTCGGTTGTCAGGTACTTGGGCGGCCTATCATGGCCAAGGTTGCGCGAGCAGATTTTCTCAGCGAGCACGCGGGCTTGCGTGGCGCGCCTGTGATTCAATTGAGAGGGGCAGCTAAAGGCGCTTCTTCCACCGCAGGGTGGGGTGACCGAGCGGCACGGCACATGCATGCATAAAGGTTATGACACTAGAACATTTCACAAGGTTTGTGTTGCCTGCCCGTGCATGTACTGTGGAGCGCGCGCGTGCACTGGTTAACCTGGCAAGGCTGCTTGTAGATCCCCTGGTTCGAGCATTGCGATTTATAAGCATCTGCCAGAGCTGTCTGGCTCTTAGACTGATAGGCAATCTGCTTCGCATTCAATTTGTAATAGTGGTGCGCCTGTTGACATGTCAAGAGCCTCCCGTGCAACTCTGGAGGCTGAGCTCCGGGAGGTATCAGCTGCCATTAATCAGAGATGCCGGGCTGCAAGCCAGGTTGCATATCGAGATCGGAAGAAGCCATTCGGATTGACGCGTCATGGTAAACAGCTCGTTGCCTCCATCTATGTGCTTTCTGACTTTGACACCACGTTGGCAGCTCAGAAGCTGATTGCGTTGCACAGCACCGCGAAGCCACCTCCTGACCTCGGCCAAGCTAAGCGGCTAGTGGAAGATCTCTTCATCAGCATGCCAGACAACTTCATCGAGTTGATGTATGGCCAACTTGATCGCAGTACGCAGCGAGTTGTTGCATCAGCTCGTGCGTATTTGGCGGAAGCTGCAACGAGAGATTGGGTAGAAAAGCAGAACCGTCAGCATGGCGTAGCACCTCGCTATGCGATGGCGAGGGCGCAGTATGACAGAGTTCTTCGCGAAAACAGCCATGGGGAGCGGGCAGAGGTTACAGCGAAGTCGGCACGGCAGTGGGTCAAACGCTGGCGCAAGCGCTGGGGAGTGAAGCGTGGCAGATTGAAGACAAGTGATGTGCTTTCGCCTGGTTTGCTCGTCGACAAAGTCGCCGGGCTTACCTAGGCGACCCCACGGAATTCTTAGGAAAGTTTATAAAAATGAGGTCCTGTTTTCGAGCCCGTTTTCCGGGCTCACTTTCTAATACCGTGCAATATAAAGGGCCAGGAAATGGGACCATTTTCCGGGCTTAAATATTGGACCGTTTTTCGGTGTTTTTTTGTGTTTTTTTACTTTTTGTGTCGTGCTTTTGAGCACCTTTCTTTGGGTCTTCAGTTAAGGGTCTAATGTTTTGAACGTGCCTCGAAAACGGACAAGGTTACAGCTTACTGGCAGTGGTTGCGTTATTGCGAATCTCGCCCTCGGGACGGGAAGCGCTTGCTCCTCATCAACTTAGATGAGACAAGCGTCTCGTTTGCTCCAAACATGCAGGCGGGCTTGGTTGTCACACGTTCAGAACGAACTGCCAGGGCATCAGTCAAGAAACAAGATGCCAGAACCAATCTCACTTATGTAGCGCTGGTATGCGATGATGATTCCATGCAGGAACATATGCCGCACATCATTATCACTTCGCAATCCAAAACTACGAATGCTCAACTGCGTGCTCTGAATGCTTCCTTCCGCCCCAACGTGCACATCTGGCGGGAAGAGAAGTCATCATGGAATAACAGCAAGCTGATGCAACGGATTCTGGTTCTCATCCGCAAGGCCGTAGCAGGCAAACCTGACATACAGCCGGTGCTGATATTGGATGTGGCCCCGTGCCACATAACGAAAGAAGTCATGCAGAAGGCTAGGTCATCAGGAGTGTGGTTAGTGTATGTGCCAGCGCAGGTGACGTTTGTGCTGCAGCCTCTGGACACCCACGGCTTCTCGAGTTTTAAGGCGTGGCTGCGGCGCATGTATGAAGAGCTGCGCAGTGCTTCAACGGATGGTGTTGTAGACCGCCTGCGGTGGCTGCAGCTTCTGCAAGCCGCTAAACAATCATATTTTGACCAGAGGTCCTGGACCCATGCTTTTCATGACACAGGTGCTCGTCTGCCTTGTGCCAGCCTCACTAAAGAATTGCTGCAGCATGTAGCTCCTCGTGTGGCTCGGTGTGCCGTGTCGCAACAGCCAGAGCAGCAGACGTTGGCATTGTTTTGGCCCCGACGTCGCCGCATGGAGTATGCGCATGATGCTTTGTTCAAAGTGCCAGTTCCAAGCATGCCTAGCACTCCTGCCACCGAGAGGGTCGCATCAGCGAAGCGATCATTCCCAGTTTCACCTATGAGCATTGCGTTGTCTTCTCGATCGAATAAGCGGTCTTGTAGACAGTACCCTGTTAGGCTTGTGCATGAGCCCACGTTGTAGCTGAGATTTTTCTGGGCCCGTCTGTAGATTATAGCAACACAAGCCACGGCCAAGGAAAGCGGACCGCAAAGGCTTCGAAAAAGCAGTCCGCAATATGGTCTTCAAAACGGGCCCTCGTTGCACTGTCGGGCTTCGGGCGTTGACGCCCAAAACGCTGACCGCTATACGGGTCCACCGTTTGGCCCTCAACCTGTGGGGTCTACACCTTCATGCCCGACCCAGGGTTGAGAAATGCGGGCTGGTTGGAGCTGCGGCGTGTGACCAGCAACTGGAATGCTACTGCCTGCTTCTGGCTTGCTCCTGGCCTGCTCCTGGCTTGCTGCTGCCTTGCTCCTGGCTTGCTGCTGGCCTGCTTCTGGCTTGCTCCTGCCTTGCTCCTGGCTTGCTTCTGGCCTGCTCCTGGCCTGCTCCTGGCTTGCTCTTGGCCTGCTGCTGCCTTGCTCCTGGCTTGCTGCTGCCTTGCTCCTCGCCTGCTCCTTGCCTGCTCCTCGTCTGCTCGTGGCTTGCTCCTGGCCTGCTTCTGGCTTGTTCCTGGGTTGCTCCTGGCCTGCTCCTGGCTTGCTCCTGGCTGCGAGCACGCCCGGAGTAAGCCAAGAGCAAGCCAGGAGCACGCCAGGAGCAACCGAGGAGCAGGCCAGGAGCAAGCCAGGAGCAGGACGAGAGCAGGACAGGAGCAAGCCAGGAGCAGGGAGCAGGCCAGGAGCAAGCCAGGAGCAGGCCAGGAGCAGGCCAGGAGCAAAAGCAGGAGCAAAGCCAGGACAGGCCAGGAGCAAGCTTTACGATTTCAGGCCCCCATAGTGCAGGAACGGCCATGAGAGCTACTTTATGACAACCCAATTCCAACTTTACGATTTGAGGCCCCCATAGTGCAGGAAGCCTCAAAAACTGAGTGCAAAAATGTCCGCCCAAATCCAACTTTACGATGGCTTCGGCGCTTATCGGCGCGTGAAATCATAAAGTTGGAACCTCGGGGAATTAAAAAAGAATAAACTTTTAACTTTCTTTTAATTCCCACGATTCCAACTTTACGATTCCAGTCCCCCATAGTGCGGGAACCTATCATAAAGTTGGATTTTCCGCGCATTCCAACTTTACGATTTCAGGCCCCCATAGTGCAGGAACCTATCATAAAGTTGGTTTTCCGCGCATTCCAACTTTACGATTTCAGGCCCCCATAGTGCAGGAACCATCATAAAGTTGATTTTGTCGAACGTTTCAACTTTACGATTTCAAGCCCCCATAGTGCGGGAGAACAATGCTGCGAAAATCGGTGCACAACCACCCTCCGGGCCGGAACAATCTCTAATGAAGGCCTTGTGGATCAACCTCCTCTAAAAAGCCTTTTGTTCGAGGAGGCTGATCCACAAGGCCTTCTGTAGAGAAGAATGTTGCCTACAATGGTCTTATAGATGCATTGCTTTGGAATCAGATCCTAGTAGGATTGATGGATTGAGCATGGGCAGCTGGCGCTGGCAAAAGCAAGCCGGTCAACCTCGAACATTCCCCGGCAATGCCACTGCCGAGGTTGATGAAAAGGAGGTCTCATTTAGCAGCCCGGAATTCGACCAAGCTTTTGCGGAGGACAGCTGTATACCCACAGTAAATGGCTTTTAACAGCGTCGTAACGGTAAAATGGCTTTTAACAGTGTCGTAACGGTAAATGCCTTTTAATAGCGTCGTCACGGTAAAATGGTTTTTAACAGCGTCATCACGGTAAAATGGCTTCCAACAGCGTCGTCACGGTAAAATGGCTTCCAACAGCGTCGTCACGGTAGAACGCTTTTAAAAGCGTCGTAACGGTAAAACGCTTTTAACAGCGTCGTAACGGTAAAACGCTTTTAACAGCATCGTAACGGTAAAACGCTTTCATGATAATATCTCAGCAGCTAGGCCCTACTGCAAAGGGCCTCTCTGTCTCGCGTTCTGCAGGAGCACTTCCCATTGCAGTTCACAACATCCCTTCTCCGATTGATACACACGTGGAACCCTTCAAAAAGGAAAAGGATTCCCTTGAGATAGCCACTCCTTCAAAAAGCTCGATCAGCTGCGCACAGTCACGGTCGAGCCTGACCAAGGCTTGGTCGTCGATGATCTGCGAATGACCAGCATCGACGTGGATGATGTGAAGGCATGGCTTGACTGTAAAAAGCCAAGGGCTGTGCAGGGGAGGAACTCAGATGGCTTCATTCCGGCCTACGTTCCCAGGATCTTCTGCACGAACTGGGAGCCTGCGGAGTTCTTCCCAGGGGAGTATCAGCTCTCCAAGCAAAGGCGCACCATAGACAGACGCCACCGCTGGCAAAAAGTCGCCGCCGACGTCAGAGTCCTCTCTTCAGCTGACGCGGCAGAGGAAGCGCCCAGCACACCGGCCAAGCCCAAATCCGTAGGGGAGCGGACTGAGCTCATCCACGGGCTGCTGTCCCTTTCGCCTGGATCTCGGGAGGCATTGTTTGGGCTGGTGGATAAATTCGGCTCGTCGGCGTCCACCTCAAAGGCTCCTCTGCCTTCGTCGGCGTCCAGCTCAGCAGCCCCTCCGCCTTCTTCGGCCTCCAGCCCAACAGCCCCGCCTCTACCCACGCAAGCATCTGCTACCTGTCCAGAAGAGGAGGAGGTGGATCCCGAGGAGGACCCCTTCGGCTTTGAGGGCCGTCTCGATTGAGTCTCGGCTATGCTTTAGGCCAAGGGATCATGTGAAAGCATGTGCGTGTAGAATGCTCTGCAATTAAGAGATCGTTTGCTTGTGTTTTCTTTGCCGCAATGATCGACTAGTGGACCGCGACCGTGGCATGGAACGAACCCGCCACTGCACACACATCAAGAAGTTGAAGTTGGGGTGCGCCCGTTCAAAGGAGCACGCGCGCACATCAAGAAGTGGAAGTAGAATCGCGCGCATTCAAAGGAGAGGAACATCATAAAGTTGAAGTTGGATCGCGCCCTTTCAAAGGAGTACACCGGTCCAGGTGCTTCATTGATGTGGAGACAGCACACGCCAAAAAGTTGATGTTGGATCGCGCCCTTTCAAAGGAGTGCACCGGGGCAGGTAAAGAGTGCACCCAGTCAGGTGCTGCATTGGCAGCGAGAACAACAGACGCCAAAAAGTTGACGTTGGATCGCGCCCTTTCAAAGGAGTGCACCCGGTCAGGGGACGACGCCTTGCCGAAAGCTGTCCTAATCGCGTGACAGCATGTTGCCTTCACTCCTTTGAAAGGGCGCCATCCAACGTCAACTTGTTGGTGCTTTTGTCTCATGGCAATGCTGCACCTTACTGGGTCATGCGCTTCTTTAGTGCACTCGGTCAGGTGGGGCGTGGGAAATGCAAAGTCGCGCGGTGCTGGTGATGACGCGTTGTTAGAGCTGACTGTGTACTCGCGGGCTTGCAGATGTCCTTCACTCCTTTGAAAGGGCGCCATTCAACCCCAACTTGTTGATGACCGCGCAAGGCTGTTGTCTGGCTTGCCACGCGGGCCGGTTTTCTCCTCTGAAAGGGCGGCATTCAACTTGAACTTGTTGTTCTTTGAACGGGCGGCATTCAACTTGAACTTGTTGTTTATTTGAGAGGGCGGCATTCAACTTTGAAAGGGGGCAATTTTTTGAGATATGATCCCTACCGATAAAATCTAGATGAGTTCTTCCCAGAAAATCCACAGCCATTCATTGCCCCTTATACCTATATGCAGCTAATACCATACACAGCTGACAGAGTGTGTTGGCAAGGCATTGTAGATCTGCCTACGAGTAAGGAGCTTTCCACAGAATAATAATCTCGCTTTCCACAGCGCAGTATCTTCAGCTCAACTCTTGGCAAAGCAAAAACCGATAAAATCTAACAGCCTGGGATCTGAGCTATCAAGGCTAGGGGAATTTGATAGAGGCTCTGCCCCAGGCCTCCAACTTGGCACTACAGGGCTCCTCAGGTTGGGTGTGGATGACGTCAAACCTATAAATTTACTGTTTGGAAACCTCTTGTGCAAAGGGGTTTGGCTATGGAATATCAAAAGCACCAGCAAAGCAGTAGGAGGGGTCAGCATGTTACAGAGGGAACTTAGTTTATATAACCTTAAAGAAGGCCATTTTGGCATTACATAGCTCCTCAGCTTGGGGGTGGAGGGAGTGAGACATCTAAACATATCCTTTGGAGGCTTACTAAAAAAAACCGTCTGCAACTATGGTTGCAGTGTGCGGTTGCAGAGGCACAGGGGTTGGTTTCCTCGCATCCGTTTGCAGAGATTTGGTGGTTTCGGGCCGGCTCCAGGACCAGTTTGTGGACCCGTATTGCGGTCACCGAACCGGGCTTCAACGCCCGAAGCCCCGCTGTACGTCGAGGCTAGGCAGGCGCACATGGACTGACAGACTTAGGAGCGCCCCGCGAATCCTATGGAGTGTACGCCCCAACACACGCAATGCAGAAGCCCAGGGTGCCCTAAAACATTGCCAGCAGCATTGGGGGTGCGCGCCAAAGTCTGTCAGTCCATTCTTCACACGTGTGATGCCTCGAGCAGGTGTCTGCACAGCCCACTGACCCAAAGGAGACATCATCTTCACCCTATGCATTTATATCAGCTTGGATAAAATCCCACCATTTGAGGTTCACTTTTTGAGACCTGAAACTGACCAGAATATGGTGCCACCCAGGTGGGCCTCCACAGTCGGTGTTAACATGGTTTTATTATGTGCTACGGCAACATACAAGCATGTAGTTAAGAGGCCGCGTCGCCCGCGTGTCGGCCGTCGTCGTGACAGAGCGTAGGTCTGTTCGTTATCACATGTGCCCCCGGGGTTTGGGCCGTTGGCTATGGGAAGATTGGTCGCTGGGCGCTTGGCGTTCGGGGCTGTTTTGGTGGCTCCCCAGGGGCTTCGAAACCAACCCCACGGGTCCATACCTGGAGCCAGTTTTTGGCCAGAATGTGGGCCCAGTTTTGGGGACCAAATTTGGTACCCGTTTTTGGGCCCACTTTCAGGTTTGCTTATTGATTTGTATTGAAGACGGCGGTTGAGGTGCCAAAAATGGGGCCCAGAAACGGGGCCCCTTTTTCCTTGCACTTTGCACCGTTTTGGTTCCAAAAATGGGCCGATTTTGGGCATGGCTGTTATACCCTAGGTTACAGATCGCTGCAGGTGGAGACCCCAGTCGCGGTCGACGTGTAATCATCCCCTGCGCATCATGCCAGCACCAACACGTAGCAGTTTCATGCTACACACAGGCCCCATCACACCCGATCCGTATCATACTAACATGACATGCTTGCATTGTTACTTGAGAACATGACATGTTAAAAGTTCAACACCATGAGCCCGACAGTCGGTGTTAACATGGTTTTATTATGTGCTACGGCAACATACAAGCATGTAGTTAAGAGGCCGCGTCGCCCGCGTGTCGGCCGTCGTCGTGACAGAGCGTAGGTCTGTTCGTTATCACATGTGCCCCCGGGGTTTGGGCCGTTGGCTATGGGAAGATTGGTCGCTGGGCGCTTGGCGTTCGGGGCTGTTTTGGTGGCTCCCCAGGGGCTTCGAAACCAACCCCACGGGTCCATACCTGGAGCCAGTTTTTGGCCAGAATGTGGGCCCAGTTTTGGGGACCAAATTTGGTACCCGTTTTTGGGCCCACTTTCAGGTTTGCTTATTGATTTGTATTGAAGACGGCGGTTGAGGTGCCAAAAATGGGGCCCAGAAACGGGGCCCCTTTTTCCTTGCACTTTGCACCGTTTTGGTTCCAAAAATGGGCCGATTTTGGGCATGGCTGTTATACCCTAGGTTACAGATCGCTGCAGGTGGAGACCCCAGTCGCGGTCGACGTGTAATCATCCCCTGCGCATCATGCCAGCACCAACACGTAGCAGTTTCATGCTACACACAGGCCCCATCACACCCGATCCGTATCATACTAACATGACATGCTTGCATTGTTACTTGAGAACATGACATGTTAAAAGTTCAACACCATGAGCCCGACAGTGGTGGACCACCTGGGTGGCACCATATTCTGGTCAGTTTCAGGTCTCAAAACTAGGACCCCAAAAGTGGCTTGTTATTGACGCTTCCGGCGTCTTCGATATATGCACAGTAAGGAGTCGGGGGAATGTGGCGGATGCTCCTGGATTGCCGGTCAGTGGATGGTTCCGGCGGAGTGGTTGTTTTTTTTTAGGGGTGCGCGTTAATAAGTCGAGGTTTTTAGGGGGTGGAGGTACTTAGGGGGGGGGACAATTATTAAGTCCAGAGAGTACAAGGTTTGGCCCTCAGCCGGCCCAAACTGCAGACAGTTACGGCGTTTGGCCCTCAGCCGGCCGAAACTGGAGACAGTTACGGGGTTTGGCCCTCAGCCGGCCGACACTGGCGACAGTTACAGGGTTTGGCCCCCGACTTGTTCACTTAGACAAGTCGGGCCACTAGTCGGGCCAGATTTGGCTACAGTTACAGGGTTTGGCCCCCGACTTGTCCGACTTGAGAATTTCTAAAAAAGAATATAATTCTTTTTTAAAAAGCTCAAGTCGGACAAGTCGGGGGCCAAACCCTGTAACTGTAGCCAAATCTGGCCCGACTAGTGGCCCGACTTGTCTAAGTGAACAAGTCGGGGGCCAAACCCTGTAACTGTCTCCGGTTTTGGCCGGCTGAGGGCCAAACCCCGTAACTGTCTCCAGTTTCGGCCGGCTGAGGGCCAAACGCCGTAACTGTCTGGAGTATGGGCCGGCTGAGGACCAAACCCCGTAACTGTCTGCAGTTTCGGCCGGCTGAGGGCCAAACCCCGTAACTGTCTGCAATCTCGGGCCGGTTGGGAGTTAAAGCCCCACAGCAATCCCTTTGCGGTATGAGAAAAAGAGCCTTCTAATAATTTAGTCCCTTTTTGATATGTAAAAAGAGCCTTCTAGTAATTTAGTCCCTGTTTGATATCAAAAACGAGCCTTCTAATAATTTAGTCCCTGTTTGATATCAAAAACGAGCCTTCTAATAATTTAGTCCCTGTTTGATATCAAAAAAGAGCCTTCTAGAACTTTAGTCCCTGTTTGATATCAAAAAAGAGCCTTCTAGAACTTTAGTCCCTGCTTGATATCAAAAAAGAGCCTTCTAGTAATTTAGTCCCTGTTTGATATCAAAAACGAGCCTTCTAGAACTTTAGTCCCTGCTTGATATCAAAAAAGAGCCTTCTAGAACTTTAGTCCCTGCTTGATATCAAAAAAGAGCCTTCTAGAACTTTAGTCCCTGTTTGATATCAAAAAAGAGCCTTCTAGTAATTTAGTCCCTGTTTGATATCAAAAACGAGCCTTCTAGAACTTTAGTCCCTGCTTGATATCAAGAACGAGCCTTCTAGTAATTTAGTCCCTGTTTGATATCAAAAACGAGCCTTCTAGAACTTTAGTCCCTGCTTGATATCAAAACGAGCCGTCTAGTAATTTAGTCCCTGTTTGATATCAAAAAAGAGCTTTCTAATAATTTAGTCCCTGCTTGATATCAAAACGAGCCGTCTAGTAATTTAGTCCCTGTTTGATATCAAAAACGAGCTTTCTAATAATTTAGTCCCTGTTCGATATCAAAACGAGCCTTCTAATAATTTAGTCCCTGTTTGATATCAAAAAAGAGCCTTCTAGTAATTTAGTCCCTGTTTGATATCAAGAAAGAGCCTTCTAGTAATTTAGTCCCTTTTTGGTATCAAAAAAGAATCTTCTAGCAATTTCTCCCTGTAGCCTTTTTTGACGGCTAACTCCCAATGCTTGCTTTTAGACCGGAAGCCCTAAGGATCCATGGTGTCACCTGGGTGGAGGTTCGCAATAATATAATTACTGTCGGGCTTCGGGCGTTGACGCCCAAAACGCTGACCGCTATACGGGTCCACCGTTTGGCCCTCAACCTGTGGGGTCTACACCTTCATGCCCGACCCAGGGTTGAGAAATGCGGGCTGGTTGGAG
>Ga0209713_10003081_pt1 | contig 10508 bp, 13 predicted proteins | sample ArcOceMetagenome_3_FD_187444 | JGI IMG/M metagenome (GOLD analysis project Ga0209713, IMG submission 187444) | Marine eukaryotic phytoplankton communities from Arctic Ocean - Arctic Ocean- Svalbard ARC20M Metagenome (SPAdes) (version 2) | ecosystem: Environmental > Aquatic > Marine > Oceanic...
GGGGGGGGGGGGGGGGGCAAAAATAGCAGAGACTTTGGACAAGAAAGGTGCAAGTGTTCTCATATTATTGCCGTCGCCGTCACCTCTTCTTTCCCAAGAAAATTCCGGCCAGGCCAATTGCGGCACCAACTCCGATGGCCAACACACCACTACCAACGGCCAAGTTCATGTTCTTCTCCCGCTCGTCCATGACGGCTATCGAAGCAAGGTGCAGAGCGCGGGCCTTTTGGTGACCAGGATTCGTTCGCAAAATACTCTCCACCCCCGCGCGAGCAGAAGCGTAGTCCTTGTTGAGGTAGAAAGCGACAGACTTGCCATAGAAGCAATCAATGGGATGGGGATACTTGTCAGCGATGAGCTGGTCAAAGAGGACGATGGAATAGGCGCGTTCGGAGTCTCGTTCACTTCTTGAGAGTGCGAAGGCATAGGTGAAGGTGGAATCAGGAGTGGGCGTAGTGTTGTAAGCCAGTGCAGCATCTGAAATTAGAGATGGCGGTGACATTTCCATCTCCAATGTCTCCTCGAACAATTTTCGGGCATCTTGGGGGGTCGAGGCGGTCATAATTGTCGAGGGTGGGTTTTAATTTGGGACTCAAGATTCGATCGAGAGAACACGATCTGGGAAATCTTAATGTAGAATACGATAACGCTCTATGATGTATTTTTTGGGTAGTTTGAGGAATAGGTGGAATATTTCTTAGCGTAAAACTGTTTCGAGCCAGCGAAAGTGCTGGAAAAAAAGGCTAATTTTGATGCCTATTCCAGGCATATTTGTGTTTAGATGGATATATTTTACAATGTAACTTTCGTATTTTAAATTTTTCAATGGAATATTGTATATGTTATGTATTATATTTGGTATTTTTGAGTATTATATATTTATAATAATGTTACATTTTGTATTATATTATTTTCATGATATTTATGTATCACATATCATTTGTAATATGTTACTATATTGTCATTTATATGTATCTTTGATTGACCAAATTTGTTAATTTTTCATAATACTAATTTAGGTATTTTTGAGTATTTATTATTTTTTATATGTGATATATATAGTCAATTATAGATACAAATAGTAATTTATCAATTTTTAGATAATTAAGGGTTTTGCTTTTTTCGCAAATTGAGCTGCGATAAGGGATTTAGCGGCGGCCTTATGTCACACGCGCTCCCTCATAATTGATGGATAGAGAGGGAGAAAGGGAGAGAGGGAGAGAGGGATCATATCAAATTCACAAGGCCTGCATATTATTCATGTACATTCTACTTCTACTATATACCCCTACTCCTAATGATCCTACCCCTACTCCTAATGATCCTACCCCCGCTCCGATCCACCTTACGGCTTGATGTTCTTGAATCCGAACATTAGCGTGTTCTTGGCTGCTTCCTCCTCGAGGGTGAGCTGCTCCAGAGTCTTTCTGTTCAACATTCCCTCCTCGACGTCATCGTCCTTCAAGGCCCAGAGCCAGGGGTCCTGTGCCGCCCTCCTCCTCTCCAGGAAGTTCCTCTTGGTCATGTCGTCGGAGATGTAGGTTCCCCTGAATGTTCCTGGGTTGGGGAGTGCGACCTTTCCGGTCTCATTATCAATGTCGTAAAAGAACGGAATGGCAGTGGGGATGTTAACACCCTCGATCTCGTCGACGCTAATTTCGTCGAGGTGCATGATTAGGGCCCGAAGGGTGTTGGCGTGGGCCACCACTAGCACACAGTCCTCCGGGTCTGTGTTGGGCGCCGCCACATAGGGGCTGGGCATTATCGAGGCTTTCCACGCCTCCACAACCCTTCTCTGGCAGTCCTCCAGGCTCTCAGCCTTTGTGATGCCCGCGGTGAGCCTCAGCTGTGATTGGGTCGAATGGGGTTACGAACGGGGTTAGCTAGGGTAGAGGGCTGGAGGGCTGAAGCGAAGCGACAGCATCTTGCCTTTCGAAAACTTTCAGGTCGTCACTTCTCTCCTCGCTTCGCATGTATCTCCCTCCCCACCCACTTACCTCGTCATACCGCTTGTCCTCTTCAATCATGGAATAGTGCGGGTGTTCTGGTTCCATGGCGGGCGGCTTTGCAAAGAAAGATCTCCTCCACTTCATCACCTTGTCCCTTCCGAGGCGCTCAGCCGTCCGCTCCTTCGAAAGCCCCTGCAAAGCCCCGTAATGTCTCTCGTTTAGCCTCCAATCCTTTTTTACATCGACCCAGCCTACACCAGCAGATTCTGGGAGGCGATGAGCGTGAGCGTAGGGCAGAGTGAGATATCATGACAGACTGACCCGGAGAGGCAAGCGTAATCGAAAATAATATTACCCCACTCGCTTCGCTTCCCTCGCCCTCCATCCCTCACCTAAACTCCTCCACGCTGTGGAGATGCTCCTGCTCAACAGGCTGGTGTAGCACGCCCTGAACTTTAAGTTATTACTAAGGAATACCTTTCCAGCCTCATCAGCCTCGACGACACCCCTCGGTGTCAAGGCAACATCACACCAACCCGTGAAGATATTTGCAGTGTTGAACTCACTCTCCCCATGCCGCATCAGCACAACCCGGGACGTACCCGGCGAGGGCGGAGGGAGAAACGAGCCAGAATTTGACACAGCTGACTGTAGTGACGTGACAATGGAACGGCAAGGGCTGCCATGGGCACCCCCCCCCAGGTGTGTACGGAAGGAGAAGGATAGGAAAGTTGGCAATAACGTCATTATTATCAATAACCAACAGCCAACCACCATGCCAATGTTACAGAGGAGGATATATCAGGTCCAAAAACAACACAATCGTATTCTTATTACGAGTTCTAAAGTAACCACAAAACCTCCCCTCTATCATGCTTGGAGGATTGAAGTTTGGGAAAAAGAAGGAGCTCAAACGTAAGGCTCCCGAGGGACCTGCCAGGGATGACGAGGCCCCGGTATCAAAATATGCAGGAAGTGGCAAAATGAAGCTTCCAAAGGGAGGCCTCTACGATCCCAAGGCTCAGTTTGAGGGCCATAATTCTGACAATTTGGCGGCATTGAGGGTAATGAAGGGTGGTATTGACGTAAAATCATCACAATCTACAGGAAATATAGATTCAAAACCCGAATACGTTCTTAATATCCCACAGAGACCTGACATTACCACGGCAGACTCGCGAGCTAGTGACAGGAGGAGGTGAGGCGCTGGAGCGAAGCGACAGCAACAAGAACACGCCGCCTACTTACATAACTAACGACCTTCCACTCGTCGCATCGCTCCTCTCGCTCCGCTCCTCGCGCTTCACTCATCGCAGGGGGGCATTAAAGAAGAAAGAGCACCAGGAGCAATTCAGCAAGTTTGCGACGAGTGACAAGAGTCTTCAGGATCTGATCGACGGCGAGAAGGTGAGAACCCCCTCTGACCTCCCTTCTTCTTTCTTCTATTTCTCGGCTGGGCTCACTCCTCTCTCCCCCCCCCCCTTCCTCTCTTCCTCCCTGCGCAGAATGCGTTGTCGATGGACGAGATTTACGCTCGTAATATTAATAGGGTTGGATCACGCTACAAGGGGGGAGAGTTCGAGAGCAAAAAAGGAGGTGAGACCTGACGAGGAGCGAAGCGACGACCTGACAACGCATTCGTAAACGGCGAAAATTGCACGCACTCGTACTTTAGTACACGAGTCAACTCCTCCGTAACTACCGCTATAATTCTCACCCGTCACCCGTCACCCTGATCCCTTTCGCAATTCCCTTCGCTCATCGCAGAGGGGAACGGCTTTGATGAGGAGGATCAAGTTGACATGACCATATTTACGGATAAGAAGGAGAGGGTCACCGCGGTAGAGGGCTGGGAGAGGGAGAAGCAGAGGCAGATTACCGAGCAGAAGAAACTCTCGGCCGTCCAAAGCCGCTGCTGGTGGTGGATCAACTCCACAAACTTTAACAAGAAGCTCCTCCTGAGCCTCGGCGAGCACACCTGCCTCATTAAGACCCCCGAGAACCTTTGCGTTGTGAGGGGACAGTGCTACATTGTGCCTATCCAGCACAAGGCCAGTTTTGTCGAGGCAGACGGAGAGGTTTGGGACGAGGTAGTGAGGTTCAAGACCGCCCTCACCTCAATGTGGGCGAAGCAAGGGAAGGAGGTGGTGTTCTGCGAGGTGAGATTGGACGAGGAGCGAATGCTGGAGCGAAGGCTAAAGTGAAGCGACAGCTAGTGCTATGTCTAACATTTCTTTCCCTCGCTTCGCTCGCAACCTCCTTGCTCGTCGCTTTGCTCCTCGCTCCGCTCATCGCAGACTGTCCTTCAGGCTTCTGGGTCGGGTCTTTACCAGACCAAAATCGAATGCATACCAGTGAAGAAGGGCGCAGACTTCCCCCTTTCCTTTAACATGGGAATGAGGGAGATGATTGGAGACGAAGCAACCCACGGCAAGGTCATCAAAATCAAGGGGAAAAAGGGGGGGACCAGGTTCGCAGTACCAAGGGGGTTCAGCTACTTCGCCGTAGACTGGAGGGAAGGAGGAGCCGACGACGGCTACGCCATGATGATCGAGGACGAAGGGGCCTTCAACAAGGAATTTGCGACTGACACCGTTGCCGGAGTCATGGGCGCGGAACGGGTAAAATTTAATAGGAAGAAGGGAAGCGAGGAGGAAGACAGGATGAGCGTGCTGGAATTCCTCGAGTATTGGAAGGCGGACGATTGGACCGAAGAGCTCGACGCCTAATAAAAAGTTATAAAATGATGCACCAACCCAATTCCACTTACTCTAGCTTATTTTTCGATAGCTCTACAGGCTCTCCCACATAGAATTGCGCACCTGGCCAGCCGGCGACAAGGAAACGCTGCACGTACGCAGGAAGGTGCCTCATGAGACAAATGACAAACCTTGCGTCTGTACCAACCATCACTTGACCGCTCCTCCCGTGCCTAATAGTGTCGTATATACAGTCAGCCACATTGTGACTTCTCCACTCTGCAATCTTAGAGCCCTGCACGCTCTTCTTCTTGAGCTCGGTACAGTATTTCACACCATAATCGCTCTGCGCAGTTGAGCTCTCCCTCCACAAGATATCAATACCATTCGAGATCCCGTCAACAAGCGGTGTCTTGTGGAACGATGGATTGACGGTAGTGACATTGCAGCCCCATGGGCGCAATTCATAACTGAGACAAGTTGAGACGGCCTCCATGGCATGCTGCGACGAGTGAAGGGGCGAGTGAAGGAAGTGTTAGGTAGGTGTATGGATAGATGGCATTTTGCTCGTCGCTTGCTCCTCGCTGGCTCACCTTACTACCTGTGTAAGCCCCCATGTTGGGCGAGGCAACCAGTCCTGCCATGCTAGTGACATTTACAACACAAGTACCGACATAGCGAGAGCTCTTCGTCGAAGAAGTCGCCTGGGCCTTGATCAGGGGTAGAGCGGCTTTCACAACTCGAAGCGCTCCGAAGTAGTTCACCTCCATGTCCCTCTGAAAGCTCAACATTTTGCCCTTTTCGTTCTTGATGGGGATCATGTCTACGTATCCAGGCGTACCAACGCCAGCGTTGTTGACAACAGCGTGCAAGAACTTCTTGGACCCTCCTTCGTTCGGCCTTGCAATGTACGCCTCAACCGAAGAAAATGCCCCAGCCACGCTCTGCTCATTCGTGACATCGCACTGCAAAGGAAAGATCTGGTTGACACTGAACTTAGAAGCGGACTTGGACTTGGCCTTGACGACAATACGAGCACACCCCGCTTCACTGTAACACAAGGCAAACACAGTAAAGGAGGTGGTGGAGAGGTGGCAGGGAGGGGGAGAGGAGGAAAGGAGCTGCGATGAGTGAGCGGGGAGGAGCGAAGCGACGAGTGGAAGGTTGCTAGGTATGTAGGACGGCGGTACAATGCTTTGCTGTCGCTTCGCTCCAGCCTCCCTCACCTTCATCGCCAGATCATTTCCAAACCCGGTGTCGCAACCAGTGATAACGACAACAAGTTCAGCGTGATCAGATCCGAAAGAGGAGGTGCGATTAGACCTGTCGTAAATGAAAGCTCGCACCTTGATGTAGACTTCATAAGAGACAACGATGGGAAGGTACAGAAAGATCAAAAAAATTGCACCGATTGGGCTTATGAGACAGAACCCCGACCAAAAGATAACGTAAATTATAGCTCCCAATATCGGCTGATGAACGATATCGTTGAATACCTGAATTGGAGTCGGAGGGGAAAACGGATTCGGATCCACAGGCAGTGGGGAGGCTTTGTTGGAAGCCCAATTAGAGGCACGGGACCCACAAGATGAACTTCTTGCTCTTGCCATATTTTATTTTCAGCCACGTATCCTGACGACTGGGAGGTGGTGTCAAGAAAATGAGGATGCACTGAAGGGCAGGACAAAACTGCTGCTAGCTCTCAAGCAACTTTCACGATATTTGGTCAATCTCCTTGTGAAAGTTATCGCGTTCTTCTCGAAAAACATTATTAAAGACACAAAAACGTTGTGACCATGTCTAAGTTCATAAAGTTTATCGTCGAGAGACAAATGCCGCTCCAAAATCTGAGTCGTTCGAACCCATCTTCGCCGCCGTTGGTATTTACGTCCCCCATCGTCTCTCCGCTACCGCATGCTTCGAGCAAAATTGAGTCGGCTGTTTTGGACTTTCGAAGCTATTGCCTGCCTGGGAAGGAGACCGATTTGAGCACGTTCCTTTACCAGTCTTCGAAAACGTTGGCGAAACAGGCTGCACGAAACTGTCGCATTGTCGCATTGACCACCACTGCTCACTCCGCTACGCACGCTAGCATGGTTGAGGGCCTGGTTCGGAGCCTTTCAAAGGAGTTGGCAGGAAGGGGGGGCGTTATGAACATGGTGAACGTAATGAATGAGTCCGAAGGCAACATTGCCGCTTGCGAGTTCTTTACATCTGGGAAGTCCGCTTTTATCAACGGCCAGAGGGTGAACGTTCAGCAGCCAGACGAGGAGAGCCTGAAATTCTATGAAAGCAGGGCGAGAGGGACGGCCGTTGTTACTGGGGCAGCCAGAGGAATAGGGTTTGAGACAGCTAAAGAGATGCTGTCTTTGGGCTTTGACATTTACGGGGTCGACCATCCGGCTGGGGATTTTGGAGCATTGGAAAGCTTGGGAGTAAAGGTGAGGTGGGGGGGGAAGTTGGAGCGAAGCGACAGCAGCATACCTCCCATTACTATAACTAACAACCATTTCCGCGCTCGCGCCCTTCTGCTCGTCGCTTCGCTCTTCGCCCCGCTCATCGCAGGGGGTCCTCAAGCTGGATGTCACCGATGACAACGCAGGAAACAAGATTGGGGAAGGAGTCGGGTGCGACCTCGACGTTATGATCCACGCCGCCGGGATTACCAGGGACAAATCTATGAAGAGGATGTCCTCCCAACTCTGGAGGGACGTGCTCAACGTGAACCTCTTCTCCATCCAGCGAATCGATCAGCAGCTGATAGAAGACAAGGGCTACAAAGGCGGGGCGAGGATAGTAGGGGTTAGCAGTACGAGCGGAATAGCGGGGAACATTGGACAGGGAAACTATGCTACAAGTAAGAGTGGCCTTATGGGTTACGCGGAGGACATGAACGGAAGGCACCCCGAGTACACGTTCAACAACGTTGCCCCAGGATTCATCCAAACGGACATGACTTCGAACTTGCCCCTGGTTAACGAGGTCGTCGCGACGAGGATTCTCACCCCCCTCAAGGCGGCAGGCAGGCCTGAGGATGTCGCCGGCGCGATCGGCTGGTTGGGAGTTGGAGGGATGGGCATCAGGGGACAGACGCTGAGGGTTTGTGGTGGAATGATGGTAGGAAGATAGAGGTAGGAAAGGCATTATGTCGAAATCATAAAATAGTTTTGATCGATTTTCTTCTTTAATACCACAGAAAAGCAACTTTATAATAGCTAGCCAACACCAAAACCACCATCATCACATCCACACCGATGACCTACTTCAACTGCGCGAGCCCCTTCCTGATTCGGCTGTCCACTCCCTTCAGCATACCAATTTGCTCCGTGACAACCTCCCCACCACACTTCTCAAATGCCCTCATGATATCAGCCTCCTTCATGTTAGGGTTCTTGAGCTGCATATCACCAACACGATCGGAACACGACTGCATGGCCCTCTGAATTCGATTCTGATACTGCTGCATCTCCGCAGACGTCACCTGGGCCGCCTGCTTGGAGGCAATCTGACAGTTCTCAACACAATTCGCTATTATCGCTGATGTGGGGTTTCCTGAGAAAAAGAGAGAAGAAGCGAAGCCGAGTTATGGCATGTAAGGATATTCGTGAGAAGGGGAAATGAGGAGAAAAGGAAGACGTCCACACTCACGCTGGTCATAACAGTCTGCAGAGCACCTGTAAGCACGTTGCTGCATTGGCCTAAGGATATCTTTCTCAATTCCCTCAAGAAGCGAATCGACAGCTCTCTGTAGTCGTTCCTGGTCACCTTGCGACATGGGATAAATTGGAGAGGAGGTTCTAAACACAAATCTCACTTGTTTACGTGATTTTACTGACTTCAATTCTACACTGCATATAAACTTAGGATCGTCATTCCCCAAAAATTGGAAACTTACACCTTCAAACTTAATCCTACCTTATTTACTTGCCCCAGCGTTCCTTGGTCGGGCACTCAAACCCCAAAATGGCAACTTTCCTCGATTCTCCCATTCTCTATTTTCGTTGTCAGCCTACACAGAAGGCGCGTTTATTGACATGGTGTGAGCATGTTGATGGAATTTGCTTGGATCCCTTGGTCAACAATGACAACACGTTGGGCTTATCCATTCCTGTTGCTTCGACCTCTGCAGTTCTTCTGAAGCTCAAGACCGACCCCTTTCTCCATCGTTTTTGCGACTACGCAACGATTTTGACTCACGAATTTGCGAGTTTCGAATCACTGTTGGAATGGGATGAGCTTGTCAAGCCCGAGGTCATGATTAAGCTCTCTGTCATGCCCAACAACGACAAGACGCGCTTGATTAAGGAGCTCCCTAGCTCGGTCTCTTTAACTCAGACCGAATTTCGCACTCACTATCTCTTCGCGACGTCGGAACCGCGCCCTCGCGGGAAGAAGCAAGCGTTTGCTAAAAAGGAGGAGATTAAATACTTGGCTTCCCTCACAGTAGCAGACAATTCGTACCCCGTTTACGCATCCGAAAGGTACACTGAGGATCCTCACATATGCCGAGCATACTGGAAGCTTGCGGAGGTCTTTACAACCCACCCTTCGATCTTGGCAACCGGGGGCAACGCAATCGATGTGGGAAGTAGTCCTGGTGGTTGGACCGAGTGCCTCCTCGAGAATGGGGCGGACAGAGTCATTGGCATTGACCCTGGGGCCATGGATGAAAGGCTGAAGGCTGTCGTTGTTGAAGATATCAATGCTGAACTTCCAGCCGACAACGAAGGGGGTTCGAAAGTTACTCACCTGAAAATGCAAGCCGAGAAAACCGTTCGCTTGGTCAACCTGAAGATGCCCGATGGAATCGATCTCATGGTCTGTGACGCAAACATGTCCCCCGAGACCATTCACACGATGCTGCGCCCTTTGACCAAACTCGTCAAGGTGGGCGGTTCCATGGTCCTGACCCTCAAACTAGTTAACGGCGCCAAGAGTGCAAAGAGGTGCTTGAGGGAGGCCGCGGATAGGTTTGTTGGGTGGAATATGATATGGGGTGGACACTGCATGGGAAACAAGGGGAAGGAAAGGACTGTCGTCTTTGTCAAGGAAGCCCAGTTCGAGGAGACACAAGAAGAGCAGCCAGCGAGTGTAGAGGTGGAGAAAGAGGTCAAGAGTGGGAAGTTCTGGGAAGAGTATCACAAGGCCAACCCAGGAGTTGACTGGATTACCACCCCTAAGAATATTATCGAACACCTTTCAGGCAAAAACGACAAGGTCATCCTCGAGGTTGGGTGCGGGACGAGCGAACTCGGCAAGGAGATGGCGGTAAGATGGAAGGACAAGGAGATCACCGCAACTGACGTCTCCCCGGCGGCCGTGTCTATTTGTTCCTCACGTCATGAAGGTGTAACGAACCTCAAGTACGAAGTCCTTGACCTCCTCGGCGACGTGCAAGGGAAGGGCAAGTGGGGCGTTGTGGTTGACAAAGGTTGCCTCGACACCTTCATGTTCCGGTCTCCCGTAGCGGATAGGTTGGAGCACGTTACCAGGGCATTGGACAACATTCACACCCTTCTTTCTCCCGGTGGTAAGTACGTTGTTGTCAGTCCACGGGGTAACATCCAGGCAAGGTTTGGGGGAGTGGGTTGGAGGCTTAAGGACTGGAAAGGATGGGAGTCTGTCGTTAGGAAGAGAGTCACCTGCGAGGTTAGCTTAGAAGGAAGAACAGGAGTCGGCGACGTTTACGTCTACAGTTGCACGAGGTTAGATTCGTACGACCCCAAGGCAGAGGGAGGAAAGTTCAAGGAGCAGGATGAGGGGCCAGAGAATTGCCCGGCTTGTGGCATAGCGAGAGGAACCAGGGTGGGGAGAGCATTCAGACAGTGGAGGAACCATGTGATGCACTGCGTCAACGTCA
>Ga0209713_10003082_pt1 | contig 10506 bp, 3 predicted proteins | sample ArcOceMetagenome_3_FD_187444 | JGI IMG/M metagenome (GOLD analysis project Ga0209713, IMG submission 187444) | Marine eukaryotic phytoplankton communities from Arctic Ocean - Arctic Ocean- Svalbard ARC20M Metagenome (SPAdes) (version 2) | ecosystem: Environmental > Aquatic > Marine > Oceanic...
TACACCGTCTGCAAGCGGCCCCACACCCACGACGTCAAGGCGATGGCGATGGCGTCCGGGCCCGCGGGGTCGGTGTTGCTCACGGGAGGTAACGACGCGCAGCTTCTGGCGTACCCCGCGCACGCGTTTCGCAAGAGGCACCCGGTGCGGGTGGTGTCCGTGCCGCAGCGGACGCCGCTGGCGCTCACCGGTCCAGGCACGTGGACCGGTCCAGGCAAGTCCGCCGGTAAGAAGGGACGGAAGGGCGGGTCGGATGCCAACGGGAAGCACGAGCGGATGGAGGTCAAGCCGCAGGTTGGCCACCCCGACCCGCCCCTGCTCCTGTGCGACCACTCGAGGTGGGTGGACGTGTGGCGGCTGGGCGAGGGTCTGCACGGCGGGCCGGGGGGCGCGACGAACGAGGCGGTGGACTCCACCAAGGGACACGACGGCATGATGAAGCTCGCGGCGGCGCCCACGCACGTCGTGAGGGCCAAGCTGGGCGGCAGTAGACGGACGCTGTGCTCCGCTATCTCCCCGGACGGTAAGTTCATCGCCGTGAGTGACACCCACGCGCTCCGGCTGTTTCAACTGGTTCTCAACGAGGAGAACGGCGAGTACCGGATCGAAAAGCAGGACACGCCCAAGGGTGTCAAAGCCGCGCACCAGCTGGTGTTCACCCCCGACGGTAAGGTTCTCGTCGCCGTCGGGGCCTCCGGGACCGTCCACGTCATCGACCTTCAGGCGAGGGAGGCCACCACGCGACTCACCGCCCACGTTCCCAAGGTTTCCTCCGCGGCCATCGCGCTGGAACGCGCGGCCAAGTCCGGGGTCAAGCGCAAGTCCGGCGACGAGGGAGCCGAACCCGTCGCGAACAAAGGGGTCGTGTCGGTGGAGGACATCGGATGCCCCCCCGTGTCGCACGTGTGCTGCAGCGCGGACAACCAGTGGCTCGCCGTGGTCACCACGAAGGGCCACAGGCGCGTCGCCGGCGTCCACGTGTACAGCCTCGATAACCTCAAGCTGCACGCGACGCTCCCCGCGCCACCCGGCCACGCGTACTGGCCCCCGGTATCCGCGATGTCCCTGTCCGCGTCGGGGATCCTGGCGCTGGCGGTGAGAGACAACGGGGTCCTGACCTACGATGTCGAGAGCAAGGAGCTGACGCCGTGGTCGTCCGCCCTCGCCGCCGCCGGGATGTCGGCGCCGCGCGAGATGGCGTCGCTCCCCGGACAGATCTGTAACCTCAGCTTCGACCCCACGCCGGGTAGTAGCGTCCTTTTGGCGCAGACCCCGTCGGCGATCGCGAGGATGAACCTCGGTAAGCCGCCCGTCGTCGACGCCCCCGCGCCGTCGAAGAAGAGGCGGAAGAAGGAGAGGGAGAGGGGGCCGGGTGGGCACGGCGGCGGCGACGGCAAGTCGGAACTGCAGCCCAGGGGGGGTAACCCCGGGCAGGGCGGCGACGGCGACGTCAAGGTGGCCACGCTGGACAACCCGTGCCTGTTGCTCTCGTACTTCGCGCCCAGGCAGGCGCTGTTGGTGGAGAGACCGTGGGAGGAGGTGCTGGAGCAAATGCCGGCGCCGCTGTACCGCCACAAGTTCGGCACTTGAGCTTTGAAATTCAATATCGCACTCGACGTCACGACCCACTCGAAGAAAGGCTTTAACTACATTAATTGCTTTTGTTACTCTCGCGCGCAGACCAACACCATCGCCCCCGCTTCCTCAGTTTCCCCCGCTCCCTCAGTTTCCACTCAGGCCGAGGAGCATCTGGGAGTTCCCGCCCGGCAGGTACATGATGTTCCTGGACTTGGACAGCGTCTCCGCAACCTCCCTCGCCGCCTCGATGCGCCTCAGCTCCACGAGCGCCGGTCCCGCGGTCTTGGTCGCCTGGCTGATGAGCCTGGCGGACTCGGATTCACCCTCCGCGCGGATGATGGCGGCCTCGCGCTCCTGCTCGGACTTGAGCACGATGAACTTGGACCTCTCAGCATCCTGCTGCGACACCTGCTTCGCCTCAATCGCCTTGCTGTACTCCGACGAGAACGCGAGGTGAGTCAAAGCGACGTCCTCCAGGACGATGCCGAAATCCGCCGCGCGCTTACGAAGCGCGGTGGCCACCTGGTCGCTCACCTCCGCGCGCATGGTGAGCAGCTGCTCAGCCTCGTACTGGGCCACAGTCGCCTTGAGAACCTCGTTGCCGATGGACGGCAGGACGCGCTCGTCGTAGTCCGGACCTCGGGTCATGTGGATCTCCGGGAGCTGATCCACGTCGGGGCGGAACAGGAGCCTCAAGGTGAGGTTCACCTGCTGCAGATCCTTGGTTCCGGTGACGGACGTGATGGACCTGGGCCGGGTGCGAAGGTCGTAGATGGTGGGCTTCTGGATGAACGGGATCAGGAAGTGGGTGCCCTCCAGCGACGCCTTGGGCAGGACACCCCGGAAGCGGTCGAACATCACCGCCGCGGTGCCTCCGTCGACTGCGGAATCACGGGGAAAGTGGGAAACGGGTCGAGGTCAGAGATCGGAGCGGGCGGCGGTTGGAGCGGTGTCTCGGGCGATTATCTGGCAATTTTTCCGAGGAGGCGTCGGCGGGCGGAGGATCACGCGATCTAATCGCGGACGCACCGTCGTAGATGGAGGCGTTCACCGCGGTGAAGCCCACGCCGAGGCCCATGGCCGCCCTGGCCAGGTTGGTAAGCGCGTTCGCCGCTGCTTGAGTCATGACCTGCGAGTTCTCACGCGACGCGTCGAGAATGTGGGACGTGGCACGAGATCTCGGGAAAAATACCTCTCGTGGCGGCCGAAATGAATCCGAAAATGTCGAGGTTGAGCAAGGTGAAAATCAACACAGACGTGAGTTACAAAGTGTCTAGGCAGCCTTCTTCATCTTCTTGGCCTTCTTCTTCTTACCGCCCTTTTCCTTGGCGCCGTCGGGTCCCTTGCGCTTCTCCCCCTTGCCGCCTTCCTTCTTCCCTCCCTTTTTCTTGTCGCCCGCACCCTTGTTCTCCTTGGGCTCCTTGGGCTCCCCGGGGACTGCCTCGGGCGCGACTTTCCCGAGCAGGGTGCACGCGCGGGTGAGCGCGGAGACACCCTTGGGGGGCATGCCGGGCACCGCGAACTGCTTCGTCACCGCCCCCAGGATGTCATCCGCGTCCAGCACGGTGCTCAGGGGCGCATCCGGGGACAGACGCCCCAACGCCTCCATGCACTGCACCGCAAGCTTAGCCGTCTCGGCCCTCGCCGCGTTGTTGCGACACGGAGCCCGCACGGCTGCGGCGAGGGCGGACCCGATGACGGCTCGGTGCGTCGACGCGGCGACGCCCACCGCGGGGCTCCTTCTGCGTCCGAGGGAGAGCGCGTTGGTGAGGAGCTTGGCACCCTCCGCTCGGAGGTACTCGCCCCGGCTGGATTCCTTGTCGGCGCCGGCGTTGAGCAGCGCGGCGAGTTCGGGGAGGAGCGCGGCGGCGAGCGGCGGGTGGCGCTCAAACGCGGACTGGAAGAAAGGAGCCTTGATACGGCACCGCTTGTTGGTCCTGAACGCCTCGAGCGCGTCGCGGTAGGCATTGACCGCATCGGGCGATGCCTCGTCCTCGCCGCTCTTCTTCTCCAGCCTGGACACAGCCTCCAGCACGCGGAGCAGGTACATGGCGACGGCGGTGGCGGGCTTGGCGAAACCCTTAGCGTCGCCGCCCGCACCCGCGGGCTTGGCGGCGGCGCGGATCGCCAGCTTCAGCTCGCCGGCGATCGACTCCGCGTCGACGGGCTCGGCACCCGCGCCGGTCGGGAGGTCCTTGGCGTGGCACACCGACTTTGTGAGCACGCCGCCGATGCGCTCGGCGAGGGCGGCGGACTGGGGCGTACCGGCGACCAGGGCATCCTGCATGGCGCCCAGGAGGGGCAACGCCGCGCCGGGGAGGTACGGCGACGCGGGCTGGCACTTGGCGTACAGCTCGAGGAGGGAGAGCACGCGGAACTTAAAGTCCCTGGTGGCCCGCACGAGGTTCTTCTTGCGGTTGATATCCTCGCGCTGGGACTTGAACGCCCGGCCGAGGAGCTTGTCGATGCCGAACATGGCCTCGTCGTCCATGCCGTCCGCGGGGTCGGAATCGGAATCGGACTCGTCGTCGTCGTTCTCCTTGAGCGCGCCAGCCTTGACGAGCGCAGCCTTGATCGCCGCAGCCTTCTTTTCGTCCAACGGGGCGTCGTCCTCATCCCCCGACTCATCCCCGGATTCAGAGTCGGACCCGCCAAAGTCGAGGTCCACGGCGTTCGCAGCCGCTCCGTTCGCAGCCCCGGGTGCCTCGTCGGAGTCGGAGTCAGAGTCGCCATCCTCGTCTTCGCCATCCTCCTCTTCATCCTCGTCGTGTTCGCCGAGGGGTCCGCCGTTCTCATCGTCCGAACCCTCTCCTCCGGCGTTTCTGTTGTCGGCGTCGCGGGCCATGACCACCCTGAGCATGTCGACGACGCTCGCCTCACTCACCGCGGGAGCCACAGCCTTGAACGTGTGCTCCACCACGTCCCTCAGCAGCGCCGAGGGCTGCGCCAGTAACGAGAGGAGGATATCCACGAGCACGTCCATCGGCTTCGGGGTCTCCTCCTCCTCGCTGTCCTCCTCCTCGTCCTTCTTCGATTTTTTTCCCTTCTTGGCCGGCTTCTTGACCTCGGGGGGGTTGACCAGGTCGTCGACGCAGCGCGGCAGGTCCTCGATGGCGGGGGTGAACTCGCGCCAGTCACCGAGCTGCAGCACGGCGAGCACGCGGAGCAGGGGCGCCACGGCGGCGGCGGCGGCGGCACCCGCGTCCTCAGCCTTCTCCCCCGCCAGTGAAAGATCCTTAACCTTGTCCAGCGACGCAAAGAGAGCCCCGCGGACGTCGGCGCACTCACGCGGCATGTCGTCCACGAGCGTCCCGCCGCTCCCCGCCGCGTCCATCGCGCGGCAAAGATCGGCCGCGACCGAGAGGAGGTCCGCGGGGGGTTCCTTGGCCGCCGCCGCGTCCCCGTCGGTGTCCTCGTCCTCGTCCGCCTTCTTCCCTTTTTTGCCCTTCTTGGCGGGCTTCTTCTCAGCCGGCTTGTCCTCCTTGCCAGCCGCCGCCGCGCGCTGAGCCTTGAGGTTCTTCTCGAGCAGGCTGGATACCCGCACCGCGCACGCCTCCCTCAGGCCGTCGAGGGGCTCGGCGAGGGGCGCCACGCCAGCCTCCTCCACGAGACCGCCGGAAGATTTCTTCTTTCCCTTCTTGGGCGCAGCAGCCGCGTTCGCAGCCGCGCCGTCGGCCCGGTAAAAGGCGTGCGTGACCAGGAACTTGACGAGCGTCGCCTGGCTCGCCGCCGGCAGCTTGGCCCACAAACCCACCGCCTGTTCCAGCGCCCAGAGCCTGCGCTTGTTACCGACGAGCTCACCGCCCGGCGCGCCCTCCGTTCGCTTGGCTACATCCGCCGGCGGGGCGACAAAGATGCCCATGAGCTCGCGCATGTACCCAGAGGCGTCGTCGACGGACAGGCCGCCGATGAGCTCCCGTACCGCGTTCCTCTTGGACACCTTATCGAACCGGCTGGGACCCAGGCGTTGAAGCGCGGCGATGACGCTGAGCCTCTTCTGCTGCGGCGTGTCCTTCGCCTTTGCGTACGCGACGACGGAATCGAGGCACTCCTCGGCGGCGGCGTGCAGGTAGTTCTCCTCCTTGTTGAGGTTGTTCAGCAGGCACCGGATGAACCCGTCGGAGAAGAGCGAGGGAACAGCCTCGGGCTCGCACAGCGGCAGCAGGGTATTGAACAGCCTGAACCCGAGGTACCGCCGCTGGTGCGACCCCGACACGAAGAGACCGTTTTCGCAAGCCACGTCCCACAGCGTCTCAACCGCGCCCGGGACCTCCACCGCGTGCGTGATGAGACCGTCCCACACTGAATGAACCCGCGGGTGCACGTAGGACGATTCCATCAACGCGTCCCTCACGGTCTCCACGCGGTCACGCTGGAACACCGCCGTCCAGTCCTTAGCCTTGACGCCGCCCTGGGGCACGCACTCGCATTCATCCTTGATCGATTTGGGCATGTAAGGCCACAGCTCCATGCACAGCTGGACAACCTCGGGCCCCGCCTTGCTCGCCGGGGTGGTGATCCAACTCGTGAGCGCGGGTGACCGGTCGAACATCTTACCCATCCCGGGCCCCAACGCAGCCTTGAGCTCCAGCACCACCGCGGCGGCTGATTCCGCCAAGTACGCCTTTGAAGCCGCGAGCTTGGCCGTCTCCTCGGCGACAGCCGCGCCGAACGAGAGGACGGACTCGAGTGTCAGGTCGCCGCCCTTGAAGCGAGCGGCCATGGCACGGACCAGGGCGGCGATTCCGAAGAGCTGGCCCATCAAAATGTCCCTCGCCTCGGCACCCTTGGTGCTCTGCGTGATTGGCTCCAAGCTGGATTTGAGGAGCTTGAGGCCGTCGGGGAGCGACACGAGGGGGATCTCCGTGAAGGCGGCGGTGAGCGCGAGCGCGAAGCCCTGGCGCGCGCCCGAGCGACCGGAGCCGAGGCCACGCGCGAGACGCTTGAGCGCGTACACCAGCACGGGCGAGCATCCCTCCAGCGCCGGGCCGTCGACGACGCCGTTCGCGTCGCCGCCGCCGCCGCCGCCCATCAAAGTTCCATCATCGGCCCCACCGGGTACGTGCTCGTCCTGCGCCTGCTTGAGCTCGTTCACCAGGTTGACGGCGGACTCGCGCCGTGTCTCGGCATCGATGTTCGCCAAGTCCCAGAAGTGCTGCAACACGTGCCCTGGCACCTCGAGCCGAACCATGGCGGCGGGCGGTCCTTCAGTAACGCGCCTCTGCCTCCTTCTGCAATGATGAAAAAGCGCTGTCGAGGTCGATTTTTCCGGCAGTTGCAGTTCGTTTGCGGCGGCGCCTGATTTATATGGAAGCGTTGGTCTAATGAACCCTGACTGAAATGCCCATAGACTCTTTTAGAAGAGAAGGTCCGAGAAGAAGAAGTGTCCACGTGGTTGGTTGCGGCGAAGCGATTGTCTCCCGTAAACTTCGACCGAGTAAGACGGAGGGAGGTCACAGTTGCCGCGTCGGAGTGACGTCGCGGAAGAGTGAACAGGTCGACCGCGCAGGTGACCGAGGAAGACCGTCGTCGAGGTACCACGTACCGAAGCTCGACGCCCACACCGACTCCGCCAATCAGCGAGAAGGTTAGGAAAAGATGTTGCAGAGCGTGCTCCGGACCGCCCGCCGCGGCGCCGCGCTGGTGAGCGCCCGTCCCTTTCGCGCCCGGCTCGTTCCCCGTCGCGTCCCCGCGTCTCCACCGGTGGAATGGCTCACGCGCGACGTCTCCGAGCGCACCTCGCGGCCCGCGCGACCTTCCCCGTCACGGATCGGCCCTGCCCGCCGCGCGCGATCATAGACGGGCCCCGAATCGTCGGAGCCACCGCCGATCTGGACGGTGGCTTCGTTCCGCGAGATCTGAGCGCGGGACCGTGGACGCGTGGACGATGCGCGCCCGTATTTCTCCCGCGCGCGTTTAACCGTCACACGGGCCTAATCTGACCTTCGCCCCGTCCCGTTCCCACGCCCGTTCCCCCCGCAGCGCACCAACGCGCGTGCCGCCTTCGAGGCCACAAACGGCCCCCAGGAATTCTTCCGCCGCTCGTTCGCGTCGTCCGGTTCCAGGTTCGCCAACGAGGTGATCGGCATCGACCTCGGCACCACCAACTCGTGCGTCGCGGTGATGGATGGCAAGAACGCCAAGGTGATCGAGAACGCCGAGGGCGCGCGCACCACCCCGTCCATGGTCGCCTTCACGGAGAAGGGCGAACGGCTGGTGGGGCAGCCGGCGAAGAGGCAGGCGGTGACCAACCCCACGAACACCCTCTACGCGTGCAAGCGACTCATCGGCCGCAGGTTCGACGACGAGCACACCAAGAAGGAGGCGAAGATGGTCCCCTACAAGATCACCGCGGCGTCCAACGGCGACGCGTGGGTGGAAGCCGGCGGGAAGCAGTACTCACCGTCGCAAGTCGGCGCTTTCGTCCTCCAGAAGATGAAGGAAACCGCCGAGTCATACCTCGGCCACGGCATCACCCAAGCCGTCGTCACCGTCCCGGCGTACTTCAACGACTCGCAGAGGCAGGCGACCAAGGACGCCGGTAAGATTGCGGGCCTGGACGTGCTCCGCATCATCAACGAGCCCACCGCCGCCGCGCTCTCCTACGGGGTGGACCAAAAAGAGGGCCTCGTGGCTGTGTACGACTTGGGCGGCGGCACCTTCGACGTGTCCATCCTCGAGATCTCCGGCGGCGTGTTCGAGGTCAAGGCGACGAACGGCGATACCTTCCTGGGCGGCGAGGATTTCGACACCGCGCTCCTCGACGACTTTGTCCAGACGTTCAAGAAGGAGTCCGGCATTGACCTCACCGGCGATAAGCTCGCGGTTCAGCGCCTCCGGGAGGCTGCGGAGAAGGCCAAGATCGAGCTGTCCTCCGCGCAGTCCACCGACATCAACCTCCCTTTCATCACCGCCGACGCCACCGGCCCCAAGCACATGGCCATGTCCCTCTCCAGGTCCCAGCTGGAGAAGCTCGTGGGTCCCCTCCTGGAGCGCACTAAGGATCCGTGCAGGAACTGCCTTAAGGATGCCGGCGTGGCCGCGTCCGAGATCAACGAGGTTCTCCTCGTGGGAGGCATGTCCCGCATGCCCAAGGTGACTGAGATTGTCAAGGATCTGTTCCAGAGGTCCCCGAACAAGGGTGTCAACCCCGACGAGGTTGTCGCCATGGGCGCCGCCATCCAGGGCGGCGTCCTCCGCGGCGACGTGAAGGACATCCTCCTCCTCGACGTGACGCCCCTCTCGTTGGGTATCGAGACCCTCGGCGGTGTGTTCACCCGTCTCATCAACCGCAACACCACCATCCCCACCAAGAAGTCCCAGACCTTCTCCACCGCGGCTGATAACCAGACCCAGGTTGGCATCAAGGTTCTCCAGGGCGAGCGCGAGATGGCGTCGGACAACAAGATGCTCGGAAACTTTGACCTCGTGGGCATTCCCCCCGCGCCCCGCGGCGTGCCCCAGATCGAGGTCACCTTCGACATCGACGCCAACGGCATCGTGAACGTTTCCGCCAAGGATAAGGCCACCGGCAAGGAGCAGCAGTGCACCATCCAGAGCGGCGGCGGCCTCTCCGACGCGCAGGTTGAGCAGATGGTTCGCGAGGCTGAGACCCACGCCGACGCCGACAAGAACCGCAAGGAGCTCATCGAGGCGAAGAACGAGGCGGACACCCTGCTCTACAGCGCCGATAAGAACATCTCCGAGCACCAGGCTAACCTCCCCGCCGAGGTGGTCGACGCCATCAAGGCGGCGCAGGCTGACCTCAGGACCGCGGTCGAGTCGGAGAACGTGGAGCAGGTGAAGGAGAAGATCAACGAGCTCCAGCAGGCGGTGATGAAGATCGGCGAGGCGCTCAACAAGAGTGCCGGTGCTGACGCCGGTGCGGGCGCCGACGCCGGTGCGGGCGCCGAGGAGCCCAAGGCCGAGGAGGCGGGCGAGGAGGGCGAGAAGAAGGAGGAGCCCAAGCAGTAAAACATTCTTACTGCACCCGGCGGGGGGCGGACGCCCGCCTCGTACTGCCGTTCACATTTGCGATTTTAATATCATACAGATTCAATCTACATCATCGAACACCCTCACAGCGCGCTCCCCCCGCCGCTGGCACCCGACCCCGACCGTGTGGCACCCCGGCCGTTCCCCGACTCGGCTCCGTCCAACTTTGTGTACTGTGCCGCACGTCCGCTCATCTTGGCCCGCATCTGCGCGAGGCCCGCCACACCCCCACCCTCCATCACCCCACTCGCGGCGCGCGACCGCAACCTCTCCGCTCTTCGACCCTTAAGGTAGTAATACTGCGATTGATTGGCACGGGAACGACGGCCGGTGAGACGGGGAGGCGTTCGTCGTGACGAGAGGAGGGGAGGATCGGGGGCGCGCGATGGGTGGTGACTCACCATGTACGACATGCCCGCGGCGATGAGGAAAATGAACCCGACGAAGAGCTGCCCCATCATGTTGAAGTGGTGCGGCCATTGCGACTCCTCGGACTGCACCCCTGTGCCCATCTGGTCCGGCGCACCCTACCGCGCTCGGGGAAGTGGAGAAGGCACCTTCAAATTTCAACTGTCAAGCCAAAAAAAAGAAATCGCCTCGTCGGTGGGTGGCGGTCCAAGAGGCCTGGAGTCACCGATGCAAAAGCCGAGTGTGGCGTCGTCCGGCCCCGATGCGAGGAGCGTCTCGGCCCGACGCGAATTATCGTCCCCGCCCGCAAAAGGCAAAAGGTAAGGTATGGGCCCACCACGCTTCCACTGCGCCACTTCGATGAAGGTGTATTTATCGAAGCGAGGTTTCGATCCTCGGACCTGTGGGTTCCCCACGTTTGGTAATCCAGTTGGTTTGCACACTGGAAAATCATTCATGTGTGAAACCGGATTTTTGGAATTATATAGCGCACCAAAGTTCGGCTCCTTGAGAACAGGATGTGAA
>Ga0209713_10003084_pt1 | contig 10503 bp, 6 predicted proteins | sample ArcOceMetagenome_3_FD_187444 | JGI IMG/M metagenome (GOLD analysis project Ga0209713, IMG submission 187444) | Marine eukaryotic phytoplankton communities from Arctic Ocean - Arctic Ocean- Svalbard ARC20M Metagenome (SPAdes) (version 2) | ecosystem: Environmental > Aquatic > Marine > Oceanic...
CATTTTTTAAATTTCGGGTTGTAGGTTGTTCGCCTCTTGTTATTAGGTGGAGTCGGGTCGGAAGCACCACGCGCCAGTGCGCAGGTTTGATGAAAGCTGGTCTCTCTTATCCAAGGCACAGACTAACACAATCACACCCAAAAGACAAGACTCCCATGCGCCCCTGAATGCCCTCCAGTCCCTCTGTGCGTTCGATCACTGAACCAGACCCATCAGCGCACCTGCATCACCCTGCCTCAGCCCATGCGGGGAAGCGTGGTTGACAGCAGCTCCGCCCCTGACGTCGGCGCGCTGCTGTGGGCGAGGAAGCTGACACCCGCGCTTTTCTCCGCCAGTCCGGCGAGCGCGGCCGTGTCGAACTCGCCCTCGGCCGGCGTGCCCGCGACGCAGGTGGGCAGGCACTTGCGCGTGCAGTCCATGTAGCAGGTGCGCGACGGCCCGATGCCGTCCTGCGTGTAGATGTGCGAGCACTTGCCGAGGCAGCCGTGCACGCAGTTGAGCGCGCACTTCATCGGGATGCGCTTGTTGCCCGAGTGCACGTTGCAGTCCGTGCCGCCGTACTCGGGGTAGCACAGGCACGTGCCGTCGTAGCACCAGCCGTTGCCGCTGCAGTCGCCCGGGCATGTCCGCAGCGAGCAGTCGAGGCCGCCGAAGCCCGGCTTGCACCAGCAGGAGCCGTTGATGCACGCGCCGTTGCTGCTGCAGTTGCGCAGGCACTGCGAGACGGAGCACGACTCGCCCCCCCACTCCGGCGCGCAGACGCACGTGCCGTTGTCGCAGTAGCCGTGGCCGGAGCAGTCGTTGGGGCACGTCTGCAGCATGCAGTCGTAGCCCGTGTACCCCTCGGCGCACTCGCACGTCAGGTTGACGCACTTGCCGTTGGGGTAGCAGTCGTTCGGGCACGAGGCGACCGAGCAGTCCGAGCCGAGGAAGCCCGGCCGGCAGTAGCAGGTCCCCTTGTAGCAGTAGCCGTTGTCGGAGCAGTCGTTGGGGCACGTCTTCAGCGAGCAGTCGAAGCCGGTGTACCCCGCCTCGCACACGCACGTGAGCGTCTCGTCGCACGAGCCGTGGCCGCTGCACTTGTTGGGGCACGACTTCTTCTCGCACGCCGAGCCGCTGAAGCCCGGCCGGCAGTAGCACGTGCCGTTGTAGCAGTAGCCGCGCCCGTTGCAGTCGGCGGGGCATATCCGCAGGTCGCAGTCGGCGCCGGTGAAGCCCGGGTTGCACGCGCACGTGCCGTTGAAGCAGTGCTGGTTCCACCCGCAGCCGCCCTCGCACGCCAGCAGCGAGCAGTCGCGCCCCATGAAGCCGTTGTCGCACAGGCACGTCCAGTCGACGCACTTGCCGTTGCCGCTGCAGTCGTTCGGGCAGGTGCCGACGGCGCAGTCGAGGCCCGTGTAGCCGAGCATGCAGAAGCACGTCGCGTTGTGGCAGACGCCCTTGCCGGAGCAGTCGTTGGGGCACGCGCGCAGGCTGCAGTCGTCGCCCGTCCAGCCGGGGTTGCACTGGCAGACGAGGTCGACGCAGTTGCCCGCGCCCGAGCACTCGTTCGGGCACGTGCGCACCGAGCACGAGTCGCCGCGCCACGACGGGTGGCACACGCAGCTGCCGTTGCGGCAGTAGCCGTGCTGCGAGCAGTCGTCGGGGCACGTCTTGACCGAGCAGTCGCGGCCCGTCCAGCCCGGCGAGCAGTAGCACGTCCCGTTGAAGCAGTAGCCGTTGAACGAGCAGTCGTTGTCGCACGCCTTCAGGCTGCAGTCGAAGCCCGTCCAGCCGAGCTCGCAGATGCACGTGACGTTGTTGCCGCAGCTGCCGTGGCCCGAGCAGACCTTCTGCGGGGTCAGCTCCGAGCCCGGGCAGACCTTGGTCGAGCAGTCCTTGCCCACAAAGCCCGGGTAGCAGCTGCACGTGCCGTTGACGCAGTAGCCGTTGTACGAGCAGTCGTTGGGGCACGTGCGCATCGCGCAGTCGATCCCCCTCCAGCCCGGCGAGCAGTAGCACGTGCCGTTGTAGCAGGTGCCCTTGCCCGAGCAGTCGCGGGGGCACGCGAGCGACGCGCAGTCGAAGCCCGTGAAGCCGAAGCGGCACTTGCACGTGAACTTGATGCACTCGCCCTGGCCGGAGCAGTCGTTCGGGCACGTGCGCGTCTCGCACGCGTCGCCCTTCCAGCCCGGCCTGCACGCGCACTTGCCCGACTTGCACACGCCGTGGTAGTTGCACTCGTCCGGGCACGTCTGGATGGCGCAGTCGCCGCCCTTCCAGCCGGGGTTGCAGTGGCAGGTCGCGTTGTAGCAGAAGCCGTTGTTGGAGCAGTCGCTCGGGCACACGCCTGAGAGGGACGGCGCGATCGCAAGGCTCAGCGTGCGGTCTCTGTGGGCAGGCTGTCTGGTGTGTGGGCGCGTGTGCGGGGAGGCGTCTCTGTCCATCTCGTCTAGTCCAGCCCAGGGGCGGCGAGGGGGCAACGGGCGCTAGGACGGGGCGACGCACGGAGCGAGCAGTCATAGTACGTGTAGCCCGGGTAGCACTTGCACACGCCGTTCATGCACTCTCCGTTGCCAGAGCACTTGTTCGGGCAGGTGCAGTCGGCGCCGCACTCGACCGTCGAGTTGCCGGCCGAGGCGAGCGGCACCAGCGCCGCCGCCGGAGCCTCCGACACGCCGAGCACCGCGGGGAGCGCCAGCAGCATGGTGACCGCTCTCATCTCTGTTCAACGAGGAGCAGCGCAGCCTCGGGAGGAAGAGAGCGCCTCGTGCTACCCAAAAAGGGTCGTCCGGCTGGTCAAACCACCGCACACTGCCTCGCAGAAAAAAACAAAACCAACCTCACCCCGCACACTCGGGTGCACACTCTCCCTCGCGCGAGGTTTTTGCACTCCCGGCGAGTCCGGCTCACTCGATAGCCTACGACGCTGCACCTACCTCGTCGCGGTGCGCCTCAGGCGAGCGCCTCGCGCACCGAGCGGATGAAGTCCTTGAAGAAGTCGAGCTCGTCGAGCTGCGCGCACGACGCCGCGGCGAGCACGAAGCCGAGCACGCCGACGGGCGTCCACAGCGACTCGGTCAGCCCGAGGAGCGACTGCAGCTCGACCAGCTTGTGCCGCTGCACCTCGTCGAGGTTGGACGCTCGCGGCTGCGGCGTCGCTGGTCCAACGCCGCCCGGCTCGCCCCCGTGAGACAGCGAGCGCGAGGGCCTGAGGGCGCGCCCACATATCCTGGAGCACCGGCGAGGACAGCCTCACGAGGCCGCCTTCTGAGCCGCTTCCGCGGCGAGCTTCGCGGCGCGCGTGAGGATCTGCTTCGTGTCGTCGGACACGGCGGCGTGCAGCTGCTCCTGCGCGAACGCCGCGTCGAGGTCGGCGCCCTCGAGGCGCTCTCGCTGGCTCGCCAGGTCGCGCTTGATGCCGACGACGGCGGGCACCGAGCGCTGGATGTGCTCCATCACGTAGTACAGGCCGAGCGAGGGCTCGTTGGCGACGGTGTGCACGCACTCCGAGAGGCCAGTCGCCACCTTCTCGGCCGCCTGCGCGTCGCGGCTCATCGCGGCTGCGAACAAAGTTGCGTCGCTCGTTGCGTCGTCGGTTTCCGACGACAGCCATGGCCGAGGTAGCTTGGTCGTCAGCCGCCTCCGAGGCGGCCCTCCTCGCGCGCGCGGCTGCGGTGGCTGCGGCCGCCGACCCCGACGCCCCCGCGCCCACCGTGACGCCGTACGAGGCTGCGTGCGGGCTGCTCGAGGATCAGGCGCGCTGGCGCTCCCGCTCTCTCTGCCTCCGCACTCCCACAGGCCCGCAAGGTGCGAACCCGTCGACTGAGCGTCGCACCTCCTCTCCGCAAACCTCGCAGGAGCTCAAGGCTGCCGTGGCGGGCTCGAGTGCCGCCGACGACTTCTCCGCAGTCTGCGGCCTCATGCAGCTCGCGCCGCACCCGGACGTGCTCCGCGCGCTCACCAACGGCGCCGCCTCATGGGACGTGGAGTCGGCGGCGAGCAAGGAGGGCGCCGGGCCCGACCGGACGTGCGTGTCGGTGCGCGGCTGGCAGTGCGACCTCGCGACGCTCGGCGCGCTGCTCGTGGTGCTCAGCAAGCACGCCGCGATGAAGTCGCTGCGCTTCTGGCGGTGCGGCCTCAGCACGCAGCACGTCGAGCTGCTGCTGCAGCACGAGGGGCTCGCGTCGCTCGCCATCGAGGCGGACGAGGCCGCGACGGGCTGCGCGACCGCGGCGCTCAAGGGGAAGCAGCTGCAGGCGCTCTCGCTCCGCTGCGCGGCGCTCCCTCTGCCCGAGGTGTCGTCGCTCACGGCGGAGCTGAGCTTGCACCCGAGCCTGACGGCGCTCTCGCTGTGGTCGACGCGCCTCGGCGACGCGGGCGCGGCCGTGCTGCTCGAGGGCCTCCGCGACAACGAGAAGCTCGTCTCGCTCAACCTCGGCTGCAACCTGCTCACTGACAAGACGGCGGAGGCCGTGCTGGCGGTGCTCGACGAGCCGCCGCCGCCGCCCGCCGAGGGCGAGGAGGAGGCGGCGGCGGCCGCCGAGGGCGAGGAGGCCGAGGAGGCCGAGGGGGGGGCGGCGGCGCCGCCGCCGATCAAGCCGAACCGCACGCTGACGGCGCTCAACCTGAGCCGCAACCGCATCGGCACGGCGGGGCGCGTGCTGCTCGAGAAGGGGCAGGCGCTCAGCCCGGGGCTCGTCCGCCTCGAGCTCAAGGGCAACCCGTGCCTCTCGTGCGGGCCGGGCGCCTCGCTCTCGCCCGCCGAGCGCGCGAGCGTCGCGAGCAGCTGGGAGGCCGTCGGCGCCACCGAGGGCGGCCGCGACGGTTTCGTCACGGCGCTGCTGCTCGCCTTCTTCGAGGCGGCGCCCGCGGCGCTGCCGCTCGTCGCGTTTGGCGCCGACGCGCCGCTCGCCGAGAGCGAGGGGCTCGGCGAGGCGGCCGCGGCGGTGGGCGGCTGGATCGACATCATGATGGGCAGCCTCAACGCGCCCGAGACGCTGCGCCTCGAGCTGCTCGAGGTCGGGCTCAAGGCGGCGTCGCGCGGCCTGCCGTGCGGCGCCCCCTTCGAGACGATGGGCAGCGCGCTGCTCGCGACGCTGCAGGAGACCCTCGGCGAGGAGGCCTTCACCGAGGCGGCGAGCGGCGCGTGGAGCGAGGTCTCGGCGCAGGCCTTCCTCTGCATGCAGGAGGCCTACACGCCGGCGCAGAAGGCCGAGGCCGCGGCGGCGGCCGAGGCCGAGGCGGCGGCCGCGGCCGAGGGGGAGGGCGAGGGCGGCGCCGACGCGCAGGAGTAGGTGCGTGACGCGCGGCCGTGAGCATGGACGCGGGAGCGGGCCGGCGAGGGAGTGGGGCGTGTGATTCGTGATGCGACTGTCTGGGTGATGATACTCCTCGCGCAAGAACTTGTCGTGTGCAATCACGGGCGGCGCACAGGCAGCGCTACTAACCGGCGGCGGTGCGACGCCACGAAATCCCTCGACTAATAGCCAATGAACTTCCTCTCGCCGATGAAGGAGATGTTTGGCGGCCAGAAGGAGGCTGCCGCTGCTGCCGCTGCGCCGCCGCCGTCGATGCCGCCGGACGGCAGCACCGCCTCGGAGGGCGGCAGCACTCCGAGTCGGGCGGCGGCGGCGTCGATGAGCAACAAGGAGATGAACGACTTGGCGGAGATCATGCTTGACTCGGAACGGCTGTGCCAGCTCGCCAAGGACGGGCTTGAGAAGGGCAACCTCACCGACGACACCGCGTCGCTGGAGCGCCTCGCTGACCTCTCGAGCCGGCTGCTGTGCCGCAACCGGGCGCGCGAGGCGGCGGTGAAGCTCGGGACGGCGCTGCGCGTGACGCAGCACACCACGAGCACGCTCGACGCCGCGGCCGCGACGTTGTGGCCCGCCTACTTTCGCCACTCCAAGGAGAACGACGAGACGGGCGAGGACATCTACCTCTCCAAGCTCTACCTGCACGCGCTGCCGCCAAAGGCGGACCGGCCGGAGGGCGAGGCGTCGACGAGCCTGTGCGTGCGCTTCAGCCTGTCGTCGCGCGGCGACGAGGGCATGTACGACCTCTCGCTCAAGGTGCTGCAGGTCCACCCGACCGAGCCGCACAAGCACTCGTTCCACTTTGCCTTTGAGCTGCAGGACCGGCCCGCCAACGACGCGGCGGAGTGGGTGCTCGACGAGGTGCAGCGGCACAAGCTGGTCGAGCTGCAGTCGCTCCTCGGGCTGACCGAGTCGCTGTGGACGCCCGTCGGCGTGCTCGGCTTCGTGCTCGCCGCGGCATCGTGCGCGCAGCTCGACGAGCTCGACTTCTTCAAGGACCTCATCCGCTCGGTGCGCGAGGCGCACCGCGACGAGGTGCTGTCGTAGGCTCGCGAGTCGGCTCTGGGCCGCGAGTGGAGAGAGAGGAGAGGGAGAGCAGCGAGCAGCGGCGGCGGCCGGCATGCGTGTGACCGAGTTGGGAGCGCGAGGGCGTTGTCCTCGGCGGGCACATGTCGGTTGGCCTTGCGAGTCCTTTAGACGAGAGACGGTGGTTTGACAGTACCGAAAGTAAGCGTATCCACTTGTTTGGATGTGCCAGGACCTTGAGGCGAGCCCTGCTCGTTGGGTACAGATGAGAGCGGTCACCATGCTGCCCCGGCGCTCCCCGCGGCGCTCGGCGTCTCGGGAGTGATGGTGTATCTATGCACTCCAGACTCCAGTTCCATCACTGTGATGCCTCCCCTTCCATCACAGACTCCTGGAGTGCAAGATACACCATCACTCCCGAGAGTCTGTGATGAGGCGGGCAGGTACATGAAGCTGCCTGGGTGTGTGGAACGTGGAAGCTTTCGGCCAAATTCAATATTCAAACGGCTTTTCTATTTGAAACGTATCAAGAGCGTCTCCGGCCGGGGGGGTACCTTGACTAAAGTTTAGGCCTTGTTGGAGCACTTCTGCTAAAGCACTCCCGGGAGTAGGTGTCCACCATTTCTGCTAAAGTCGCGAGCCGCGCGGCTCTTTTGCTAAAGTCGGATAGGTGTCGACCTTTTCTGCTAAATACAAGATTTGTCGACAATTTGTCGACAATTTGTATACAAATTGTCGACAAAACGTGACTTTTGTCTAGAGGGGCCTCCGCACTCAAGGCCTCGGCGGCTGAGCAGAATTGCTAAAGTGGCCGGCCGCTAGGCCGGGAGAAAAATTGCTAAAGAGTGCTAAAGTGCGGAGCTTTTCTTATGTCTAGGTACCCCCCCTGGTCACTTCTCGCTCTCGCTGTCTCCCTCACTCACCGACCGAACGAACGACTCGAGCTCCCTGTCTCTCTCTCTCTCTCGCCCCGGCCACGCCCGGCTCACCCTCCCCGGCCGACTCTCTCTCTCTCTCGCCCCGGCGTAGCCCAAAACATTTCGGCTTGCCGACCAAAAGCCGCGAGGACCCTGCGATAGCCCCTTATTTCTGCAAAAGCGGCACCAGCTCCGGGCAGCTCCGGGCTGTCGCGTCATCCGATTGATTCGGTGGAGCGTCTCTTATGGTACACGGGCTCTGCGGCAACCAACAGCGTGAAACTGGGTGGACGTTTGGGTGTGAAATGATCTAACACGCGATGAGCGCTACGATTGGATCGTCACGCTTAGCGCGCCAAATGTCGATGTCCACATCGACTCCCATCGCCTTCTATCGCACTGCCACCGCCCGTAGACCATGTCGCCAGACCCAGCGACGTAAAATATGAGCACAGTGTCGTCGATGCCCAGCACATACGGCCCACCGTCGCCGCACTCCTCGAACCACGTGTCAGCCGCCATGTACTCAGCATGCCCCGCCGCTGGGTCCCGCGCGTGGTACGGATCAGGGATCGTCAGCGCCCCAAGACGCACGGTGCACTCTGCAGACGTTGGCAGCAGCAGGTAGCAGCGACTGTCGTCGCGGAGCGCGGGCACCAGACCGTTTTCGATGCTCTGCACGGTCCACTGCGCAGTCGACGGCAGCTGCCCGAAGGTTTTTGCCAGTCGCTCCCAGCCGCTCCGCAGCAGCGTCTCCAGCAAGTGACGCTCCCCATAAAAGAGGTGCTCAAGCAGGTCATCCTCGTCGCAGCCCGTCACCTTCACGGCGGTGTCCATGGCGGCGGTGTTCATTTGCTCACTGCCAACACTGCCTTCGTAATCCATGCCGAGGATCCATTCCGAGAAGGTCTGGCCCTCTTCCCCTGTGAAGCACATGACGGTCATCGGGCCGCCGTCCCTTCCGATGGGTAGCTGAGTGGTGATCGCAACGCCGCACTGCGAGGCGACCGCCTTCATCCGTGCATCAGCCTCAGCCTGTGCCCGACTCCGCTCAGAATACATCTGGCTATCCTCGCTTGCGGCGGCAGAGGAGGATGACGCTTCGATTTGCGCCGCTGGCAGGAGCGGCTCCGGTCCGTCGGCGCGACAGCAAGAGAGGCAGGGGCCCATAATTAATGAAGAGCGAAGGCGGTCGACTGGCAGGAGCAAGCCGAGCTGGTTTTACCCTCCTCATCTGCAGCACGTCCAAAAAATTGGGACCATGCGAGGGGCGCCGCCTCTCACGGCGGACGGCAGCCGGCGCAATTTCTAATTAGTGAAAGGTTGAGAGGGAAGGCGAAAACATGGAAGACGCGTCGCAAGCTCTACGACTCTCTGGCATTTTTCGTCCTCTCATACCCAGGTACGCGACCAGGCTAACACACCTTTTTGGTCCGATCGCTCATCCAGACGCACTCAACTCACAACCTCCAGAAGCATCCAGCTTCTCAGCATGCTTCTCAGTCGGTCATTCGGTGTCTGCCTCAAAGTACTTCAGAGCTCCCGCTGTCTCCGGTCCTTTGCGCATCGCCCTGCGAGGCGGAGCCAGGCAGAGGTGTAGTGCAGGCGCCAGCGCCAGCTGCCTTCGCAGCAGAAGGCCGTGCGCACGCTGGGTCCACGGTCCACGGTTCGACTGTGCGGCTGCTCACACAAGCTTCGGCTCGTCCCCAAAGAGAGAGAGGAAGACACGCAACCAGACCCACTCGGCCTCTGCGACTTGCACCTTGAAGAAGAAGTTGGTGCCCGCAACGACCTGCAGAGCGTACGCACAGATGCAGTAAGTTTGGTCGGCAGGAGCGTTGGTGGGCGCACTCCGTACAGCACCTGCGTCAGGGTATCGAGCACCGTGTACTGCTCGAACGGAGTCACCTTCGCCATCACGTCCTCCGGTACGTCCAGGTACATCCGTCTTGCAGCCCCACTGACCGAGTCTGCGACGTGCTGGTTCTGCATGCTGGAAGCCGTGGCCGCAGCCGCGCCACACGGCGGCTCAGGCGGCTCGGAACGGTCGTTCGCAATCAGCTCGGCACGGCATTCATCCAGTTCGTCGTCACCAGTGATGAGGCCTGCGGACATCGGGCCTGTCGAGAGCAGCTAGGCAGGAAGACTCCGATCGGCCGCCGACCGTCGCTAAACGCTATTGAGTGGCGAAGAATGCCAAAGTAAGATAGTCCTTGTAAACTTCGGTGAGAGGCAAACAGCGCGCTACGAGCGAGCCGAGAGGGGCTACAGCGCCTGGCTGGGCCTCCCGATGCTGATTTTGTAGCGCGGCTACTGCAAGGCGTCGTCGTCGTCGATCGGCTCGAGCGGTCTCGCCCCTGGGTGCGCGTCGAGTCACCGGGCGGGCCGCCGAGAGGGGTCGATCTCCGATGAGGTTTTTTGGCACGACTGGGTGGCCCAAGGCCTTGCCCCGGCCCAGGCGGTCTCGGAACCGTCCTTGGTCGCGCCAGGAGACGCTCGTGGGGCCCAGCGCTGCACTCGGCTGCGCGGGCAGGGACCCTTGAGCGGGAGGTCGGTCTCCGGCGCCCAAAAAGTAGGGTTAGCAATTCCTGAGGCGCCCGGCCCGACCCGATGGTCTCCTAGACGCAGTTTGGGCTCGCAATTCAGAATCTGGTGCAAATCCAACGCGTCGCAGCCGTCTCGCCAATCGACCCCGAGCGGCGTCGCCGCCGGGTGCGCGTCGAGTCGCCGAGAGGGCCACCGGAGGGGCTCGATCGGCAACGGCGCAAATACGCACGACTCGCTGCTCGGCCGTGTTCAGGGGCTCGAGGCGGTCTCGTAAACACCCTCGGTCGTGCGAAAAGTCGTTTGTGTGGCCGAGCAGCGCCCTCGGCCGTGTGGGGCGTGAATATCAGGACAGGATGTTTTGTGCTGCCGCCAACGAGCCCCGATTGGCGATCTCGGCTGCCGGGCCTCCCGACGGCCGACCCGCGTGCTCCACGGGGGTTTTGAGGCCACCCGGACCGACTGAGCACGCCCGGCTGGCGCGTTGCAGCCGTCTCGCCGACCGGCCCGAGCGCGCGCTGCTTTGGCGACATCGCTTGAGCGACGTGGTAGCCGAGCGGCGTGGCGCGCGCGGCGTTGCGCTTGCCGAGCGGGTGGGTCGATTGTGGGAGTTGGGGGTGGAGGGGGGTGTGGGGGGGTGAGGGGGATTCAACAACACCCTCCCCTACTCTCTCCTTCCGCTGCTATTACCCCCCTGGTCCATCTGCCCCCTATAC
>Ga0209713_10003085_pt1 | contig 10501 bp, 3 predicted proteins | sample ArcOceMetagenome_3_FD_187444 | JGI IMG/M metagenome (GOLD analysis project Ga0209713, IMG submission 187444) | Marine eukaryotic phytoplankton communities from Arctic Ocean - Arctic Ocean- Svalbard ARC20M Metagenome (SPAdes) (version 2) | ecosystem: Environmental > Aquatic > Marine > Oceanic...
CGCCGCCGCCGCCGCCGCCGCCCCCGCCGCCGCCGCCGCCGCCGCCGCCGCCGCCGCCGCCGCCGCCGCCCCCGCCGCTGCAGCCCTCGCCCAAGCCGCCGCTGCCCTCGCCACCGCCGCCGCCGCCGCCGCCCTCACCGCCGTTTGGCCCGCCGCTGCCGCCGCCGACCTGCCTCACCAACGGCTGGATCGACGCGACCGGCAACGTGCTTTGCGGTGTGGGCTCCTACTTCACCGCCGAGGATACCATCACCACGATCGTCGACGACGTCGCCACCGCGGCCGACTGCTGCGACCTGGTCAGCGCGATGAACACCGCCGCCAACCCGATCGTGGCGTGGCAGCACGACGACAGCGCCTCGCAGTGCGTCATGCAGAAGATGCGCTTGCTGCAGCAGGACGCGGCGTGGGGCAGGGCGCCCGCCGACGTCGCGCAGGCGTCGTGCTCGTCGCAGCCCGACCTGACCACCTTCTACGCCGAGAACGTGCCTGTGTGCGCCGCGGGCTTCAACGTCGCCATCGCCAACATGTCGATGGCGCAGGGCATCGACCAGCTCCTCACCTACACGACGACGGGCGGCCTGACGTCGCTCGCGCCGAGCCTCATCTCGGTCGCCAACCTCGACGACGCCAACTGCGCGACGACCTGCCGCGACTCAGTCAACTGCGTCGCGTACACGACGATGTATGGCACGTGCGTGATGGCGCAGGACGCGCTGCTCGCCACCGCCGCCGTGCTCACGATGGACACCGCCTCGTGGGCGTCCAGCTCTGAGGGCGAGGGCATCGTCTGCTGGCGCGAGGCGCCGCTCGCCGAGCCGCAGACGTGCTGGATGTGGGGCGACCCGCACTGGATCGGCTTCGACGGCTCCGAGTACGACGCGCACAGCCTCGGCGTGCGCACGATGGCCGCGTGGGGCGACGACTCGGTCGAGGTCTACTCGTGCCCCGTGCTGTGCGACAGCGCGTCGAGCGCCGACCACTTCCCGTGCGGCGCCTCTTCGGGCGTCGCGATGGCCGCGCACGTCGGCGGCCACGCCGTGATGGTGGCGGGCGACGTCGTGTACGTCGACGGCGTCGAGACCGCCATTGCCGAGGGCGAGACCGTCACCGACGGCGACCTCTCCGTCTCGCGTCTCCCCGACGACGACCCCGACTACAAGACGCCCGGCCTCAAGCTGACCATCTCGATGGGCGACGCTGAGGTCTCGACGTGGAAGTGGGACGTCGACCGCATGCCCACCGGCTACCTGCAGAACGTGCGCCTGTCGCTGATGCCGTCGGCGTACGCCTCCTACCCGACCGGCGCGTGCAACGGCGCCGCCGCTGCTGCCGTTGCCGCGACCATGTCGAGCAACGCGGCGTGGATCTCGTCGAAGCTCGACGAGCTCGCGTCGACCTGCGCCATCTCCGACCGTGCCACGTTCACGCCCGCCGCATCGGCGGCCGAGGCTTGCGAGCTCTCGACCACCTCGCTGCACGAGGCGATGCTCGCGTGCACCAACTTCGACACCGGCTCGTCCAACTACGAGGCGTGCCTCTTCGACTTCTGCGCCACCGGCGGCGACGCGCTCGTCGAGATTCAGGACGACCTTGCCGCCGCCGGCACCGCCGACACCGTCTGCCCGTCGTACGCGACGACCGTCTCGCAGGGCGCCGACCTCCGCCACGGCGTCGGCGCGTCCCACCTCTCGGACCCGTCGATGACGCAGGTCTTCGAGGGCGTGCACACCGAGGCGGCGTGCTGTGAGATCGCGCAGCGCTACGCGTGCTCAGTCAACCCGGTCAAGGTGTGGCAGGTCTCCGGCTCGACGTGCATCATCCAGCGCACCGCCTTCCTCGCTACCGCCGGCTCGTCGGCCTCGCAGTTCGCCTTCTCCGTGGCCGGCACGTCGGTGCCCGACGGCGAGCCCTCGCACATCTTCTACGCCGAGAATCCGGCGTGCCGCGACGACGCCGGCACTGCCCCGTGCGCCGAGGAGCAGGCCGCCGCCGTCTGCACGGGCAACTCGGCCGAGACCTGCTACTTCGACATCGTCTGCAAGACGGGCGGCCTCGGCTGCAACGCCGGCGGCCACTCCAACTGCCGCTTCTGCGGCTTCGGCAACTACGCGGCCATCGCGTGTCCCGGCACCGCACTGGTGACCACCGTGATGACGCAGGTGACCGTGCCGGGCTCGTGCCCGCAGGCGTGCACGGGCAACCCGGCCGAGAAGTGCTACCACGACGCCGACTGCCTCGACCCGCTCTCGGACGGCTACGCGGGCGGCCTCGGCTGCAACGCCGGCGGACAGGGCCAGAACTGCCGCTTCTGCGGCTTCGGCACGTACTCGGAGCTTTCGTGCCCGTCGTACTCGGCGAGTGTCGCCGAGACGCACTACGAGGTCAACGCGGCGCTGCACGCCACCACCGATGCGGGCGCCGCCGCCGGCGATGTCGAGGTGTACGTCAACACGACGACCACCTTCGCCGTCGAGGGCGACCTTGGTGCGGACTTCTGCACGACGTCGTGCGACGGGTTCGAGGCGTCGCTCCCCGACCCAACGGCGTCGGTCACGTGTGCGTGCGGTGCCGACCCCAACGGCCGCCGCCTCTCGGAGGTGCAGCACGTCACGATCACCATTTCGCAGAACGCTGCGTCCGACACGTCGGCCAACGACGCTTACCTCAACGGCGGCGGCGGCGCTGACGCGGCGGTCGCCGTCTCGGCGGGTGGCAAGGGCGCCGCGCAGGAGACGGAGCGCACCACCGTCATCTCGATTTCGGCACCGTCGGACGCCGACCCCGATGCCGTCCAGCGCGCTGTCGAGTCGGCGGTGTCGCTCTCGATGGGCCTCGCTGACGGCCAGTCGCTCACCCTCACTACGCCGCTCTTCCTCGTGTCGGACGCGTCACCGCCGCCGCCCGGGTTCCCCGAGTTCTCGGACAATGTCTCGAGCGACGACAACGAGCTCGCGTCGTGGGCCGTCGCGATCATCGCCGTCGCCGTCACGTGCGTCTTCTGCGGCCTCATCGTCATCGGCCTGTGGATGCAGAAGGAGGAGCTGCAGGTTAAGAAGGCGATGGGCGAGTCGGAGAAGCCAACGCTCAACGCCGAGGCCGTCAAGCCGCGCAACGCCTCCGACGACCGCCGCGCTTCCGAGAAGGGCATGGCCACCTCCACCAAGGAGGAGGGACTCAAGACCGAGGGCGTCTGAGCCCAATTGGAGCTCCGCCCGCGCCAGTATGGACGACAAGGGTGACGCCGGCCGTTGCGCGTCCCCCGGGAAAGTCACACCCGCACATACACACACACAGATACAACATATGTTTGCCGTCCGAGCTGCTCCCTGCCGCATGCACTTGGGTGCTGACGACAAAGGTGCAGTCGCACCCGAGGCGTCAGCAGCTCTGTTGAAAAGGAACATGGACGTAAAAATGATGAAATTTTCTGGACGTGGAGATGGATATCATTTCCATACGCATCTCAGAGACAGAATTTCATCTACTTTACCGTACGGGGCCGGGGCGGGTGATGCGCATACCTTTTTGGCCCGCCACTTGCTGGCCGCGCATCGCGCGGCCTCGGCTATCGCCGCCATGTCCCGCGTAGCGGCGTTCAGACTTCAGTCCGCATATCGTGTCGTGCTCGGATTTTCGAGATTCATCTCTGCTCGCGCGTAGTGGCCTTCGACGTGGGGAATAAAGTAGGCTGTGGGATGGACGGCGGCCGCAAGATGGACACATGATGGAGATGAGCTACCGGTGCTGCTGCGCAGCTGCAGGCATGGTCTTTCTTCCTCACAGTACTCGCCCACACCCAAGCCGCGTGCCCGCATGCTCGGCGGGTGCTCGGTCGACGAAGTTCGACATGCTGCCACTGACCGCGAGCGCCTTGAGCGCTACCGTCATGACCGGTCGCCAGTGCTGCCGACATGTCGGAACTGTGACTGCTGCGTGCACGGCTCAAGTGTCGGACCTCAGAACAACACTGTGGACCTCTGTGTTTGGTTGTGGGGTGCTGTTAAGGTCACTATCTAACCAAACCCCTTGCAGCACGCGCCCCGCACCCGTATCGGGGCCGTGTGGGTGGGACGGTATGTTGCACGCGGGGGTGGCGCGAAGCCTCTTAATTTGTAACGTTTCTAAGACAAAATTGCCAGAATGACGCTTTCCGCGATCCGGGGCCGCGACGCTGCTCACGGAGACCACGCCATGCCGCCAGCCGCTGTCTTACCATGGCACGCAGGCACCTTCTGGGCGTGCGGTAAGACTCCGCTTCAGCGCTGGCGGTGCTCTCCGCGCCCAGGAGACGAGCCTCGAACCGTTCGCTGGACACCGTCCATCCGACGGCGAGTGATGCTTCCGGAGCTCGGTGGAGCAGCGCCAGCCAGCCCTGCTGCTGGCGGTCATCGGCGCCGACCAGAAGCACTGCCCAGTGGTGCTGGAGGCAGCTGCATCGACCTCCGGAGGCATGCTGTCACTGAGCGTGGACGTTGACGAGAGAGGCGCCAGTGCCAGTTCGAGCCGGTCTCGCGCGCTGGTGCTGGCTGGTGGCGCTGCAGAGATGCAACATGGTCGCCTGAGGTCGCTTGCAGCGCGGCAACCATCAGTGCAGCCGTCAAGGCAAGCGAGAGCGGTGCAGGTGCACCATCGTGGTGACGCCGTGTGGCCGGGGCTCACGCCCGGGCGGCTGGCACGCTACGCGAGGGCCGGCCCAGGTCGGCCCATGGTGGCTCCAAGTCGGCATGGTGTCCCTCCCGGGCTGGGGAGGCCCCTGGGAGCGCAGGGAGCGCCTGGGAAGCGACGGCAGCGACAACGCTAAAAAGCGTTACAAACTGGGCCACCCCCGCGTGCAACATACGGTAGGGGGTTCAAAGTGACGTTCGTATCACGTACACGGACATGCATATCGAGTGCTTGGGTTCTAGTGCTTGCGTTTCTGGCGTGTACATGCATGCATCTCTTGCATCGAGTGCTTGTGATTCTGAACGCAAAATGGACGCAGGGGAAGTGTAAACCCAGCGCATGGAGCGCGGGCGAGTCCAGGTAATGAGGGGCACCCACACGCCGCACGTGCGGGCGGGACAGGTGCCTGGGCGGTGCGGCGGTGCCGGGTTTCGACCCGTGTTGTGCGCGTATCAGAGGAGTCATTCCCTAGAGTGTAGTCCCATAGGTTAATACGAAGGTCACTTTGAAGCCCCTACCCCCCTCTGCAAGGGATCACTGTTTTTGAGAATCCATAGTCCATGTACCCCTCGTGGAAGGGGTTGGTGGACGGTCCGAAATGTCCAGAATCCACGACCCCCTGTTAGAGGGGTGTGCGGGCGGTCTGGGTGGTGTTTTTGGGTGTTTTTGCCTAGGAAATCGCTCAAAACCGCCTAGAAAACGCTGAATTTTTGCCGCTACGCGACAACCCTACAACGTCCAAATCCACGACCCCCTCGTGGAAGGGTCCCGTGGAGCTCTCAGATCGTCCATGATCCATGGTGGGGGTCCCTTGCAGAGGGAGGTAGGGGCTTCAAAGTGACCTTCGTATAATGAAGAACTCAATCAATCGGGTTTACATATGTGTCTCGTGCCGCGGTCGTTGCTTTACACTTTTCCGTTGCTTGCTGGGCCTGGTCGTGAGTTCCACCGTCCAACTCGACTTGTACTGAGGCCAACTGGGCGCTTGCTTTGTAACCCCAAGCATCAGTACACGACAAGCATGCTTGCATAGCATGTTTTCTTACTACCTGGTACATCGCTGCGCTTTCACTAGCCAACGGGTCACGTTAGGTGGTGTGCACCCCTCTGCATGGGCATGCACGAGGGAACGGGTCGCTAGTGCATACAAGTTTTCGTATATCGCTGCGCTTTCACTCTCTAGAGCTGTTGCTCATCTCTGCTTGCACCAAGTCGCAGTACAGATGGCACCACGCATCGCGACGCTGCTCCGAGCCTCGTCGACCGCAGCGCTATCCACCGAGCTGGCACGGCGTGTCGGCCACCACCGTGACGCACTCGCTACGGCGCGCGCCGCTCTGCCGGTGCTCGGCCCTGCTGTCGAGCGGCTGCTGCGGAGCTGCGATGCCGCCGAGGCCGCTGCAGACACGCCGATCGCCGCAGTCAAGGCGCTCGAGGACGGCACGGGCGCGGCGGTCGAGCTGCTTCGCGACCTCCCCGAGCCCGAAGTCGCGCACGCCGTTCTGAGCAGCTCCTTCGACCTGCTGATCGGAGCCCGCAGCATCGGCTGGCGCCACCAGGAGCTGGCCGACGGCGTGGACGAGAGCATGTTCGGCGCGGGCGCGGTCGACCTCCTCGAGCTGGTCGAGACGGGCATGGAGGACGCGAGCTCCTTCTGCCGCGAGAAGTACGGCGCCTCGCCCGAGATGGAGCTGCGGCGCGTCGTCGTCGCCCGCGGCCAGCCGCCGCCGCCGCCGCCGCCGCCGCGCGACGCCTTCCTGCTCGCGCCGCTCGTGGCCTTCTCGCTGCACGAGCTCCTCAAGAACGCGATGGGCGCGCACGTGCGCCGCGTCGGCGGCGACGCCGGCCGCCTCGACGACCTTCCGCCGATCGACGTGAGCGTCGGCTTCCACGGCCGCTTCGGCTTCGTGCGCGTCGTCGACAGCGGCGGCGGCTTCCCGGCAGGCTCGGACGCGCGCAGGCATGGCTTCAAGTGGCCGTCTGGGCGGTGCCACGGCTGACCACCACGGGCTCCTCAGAAGAGGCTGGCCGCCACGGGCTCCTCAGACGGCATTGCCGAATGCCTAAGCAGGCTGCCCTGCCCACGTTGCCATTCCCGTCGCGTCGTTCGACCGCACAGGCGCGTAGCGCCCTCACGTTCCTGCGCACGACCAACCCGCCACGCGAGGCCAACTACACGTACTCGCGCAACTTTGGCTCGCCGTTCGAGGTGCGGCGATGCCCTTTGCTGCGGCGATGCCCTTTGTTGCCGCCCGGCGCCTTTTGTCGCCGCCCGGCGCCATGCCCGACGCGCGCGCGCGCACGCATGCTCGTCTGTCTCCCCCGCCACGTGCAACCCCGCACGATCTCGCTGGCCCTGTCACGGTGCTTCCAGAGCTGATGTGCGGCGCGGTGCACTGCCGTCGTTGTGCAGGGGATGGGCGTCGGGCTGCCGCTCGCTCGCCTTCACGCTAGGCAGCTCGGCGGCGGCCTGCAGCTCGGGAGCCTGCCGGGCGTCGGCGTGACGGCGGTTCTCCGCTTCGACGTGAGTGGAGGCGAAGGCGACGGCGACGGCGACGGCGGCGACGACGGCGATGATGAGGAAGAAGCTGATGAGCGCTTTGTGGTGGCGGCACCGGCGCCGTTTCGTCCGCTGGCGCTGCGTCAGCTGCACAGCTTTGGCCAGCAGCCGCAGCCGCAGGCACGCACCACCGCCGCCGCCGCCGCCTCTGCCGCCTCTGCCGCCGCCAAGAGCGGAGGTGCCTTCCTCGCGGCTTCGACTGCGGAGGCGCTCCGGTCACTCGCGCCCGCCGCGACGGCCGTCGCTACCGCCGCGCCGACCTCCGCCGCCGCCGCCGCGCTGGCGAAGGCCTGCGCCGAGGCGGAGCCGAAGGCGGGGGCAAGTGCGACGGCCAAGGTGGAGGCCAAAGAGGCGGCGCCGGGAGCCATCGCCATCGACGCGGCTCTGAGCAGCCTCGAGACGGCGGCTGAACGTCTCAGGTCGCCGGAGGAGCGGACGCAGCTGCTGCCGACCGTGCCGCTGGCGCAGCTGGCGGCGCTGGCGGAGGGCGCCGCGGCGCGCGCGCTCACGCTGCGGCTGATGCGGTCGCAGCTGCGGCGCGCTGCCGGTGGTGGGGAGGCGGCAGCGGCAGGCGGCGAGGCGTCAGCAGCCGCGGCCGCGTCCGCGGCAGCAGACGGGGAGGCGGCGGCGGCGGTGACGGCGCACGTGAGGGACGTGGCGGCGCTCGCGCGCGACGCCGCCGAAGAGGCGCAAAGCATCCTCCTCCTCTCCCACAGCGGGCGTAGCACGCCGCCGCCATCCGACCCAGCGGCGGCGGCGGCGGATATATCGGCGGTGGCCGTGGAGGTGAGCGGGCATGGCGGCTGCCTCACCGCGCCGGCGCTCCTGCGTGAGGCGCTCGTGGCGCTCATCGGCGACGCCCTCCACAACACGGCTGCCGCCCCTCGCGACGGCGGCCGTGGTGGTGATCTGGATGCCAAGGCTGACGACGTGGTGACGGTCGAGGTGTCCGCCGATGCGGCGCAGCTCGGCGTGCGCGTCGTCAGCCAGTCGCGTCCCTCGAAGCTGCAGCCAGACGCGGCGGCGGCGGCGGCGCTTGTCGGGCCGGGCGCGCCGTTTGACCGGTGGGCGGCGCGGCTGCGCACGCGGCAGCTGGGCGGCGACGTCCGGTGGGTCGCGACGCCCGGGCGGCACGTGGAGGCGTTTCTTACGGTGGCGCGGGACGGCGGGTAGTTCACTTCTTCTACTTTAGTCTCTTTAGATACTTTAGATCATTGCTTTGCCCCAGGAGGCCCACGCGGGATACGCTTGATAAGTAGTAGTTAGTAGTAGTACTACTACTACTACTACTACTACTTGATAACTCGCTTGCAGCCGATGGGCTCAAACCACCGCACCTTTGCCAGCGTGGCCGATGAGTGCACCTCGGCAAGCCCATCTCGACGAAGCGCGGTCCGTCCTCGCCCATCGACCCACTCCAGCCCAATTCCGTCGACGCAGGCGCCATCATAGGCATGGCGGAGCTCTGCACCACACCCGTACGCGACCACAAGCGACCTCGCCTCGAACCCATCGACATAACGGAGCCGCCCGCGAAGCGTGCGATCGGTGATGCCGCCGCCGACGTCGAGACCCCCAAGACCCGTCGTGCCATCGACGCGGAAGACGATCAACCTCGCGGCGACCCAGATGCCGACGACGACCCGGCCATCGGCGCTGTCGGTCCTCTCTGTTTCGACGGTGACGACGAGTTTGGCCTGCGGCTCGAGCCGACACTTTCACGCGCACCAGCAGGAGTCCACTTCAGGCGCAGGATATTCAACCGCTTCGACGCGCCGACGCACGACGAGCCGTTCGACGACTACACCATGACCACCGGCGGAGCCGCACGGGCGCCGCTGTCCTTTGAGGCGGACGACGTCCCTACCGACGACGACGGCGAGGCGGGCGACAGCGACGACGACGAGCCGTCGCACGCGCACAAGGCGGCGCGCGCCCTCGAGTACTCGAGCGACTCGGACGGCGCCCTTTTCTCGAGCGACGACGACGAGCACGGTGCGCAGCAGCAGCAAGCCTCGTCGGACGCCGAGGACTCGGACCTCGGCGAATCGGACACCGAGCTTGCGAGCGACGAGCTGGCGGAGAGCCTCGGCTGGCGCTGACCATTGCTGCCTTCGCGCGGCCTATTGTCATGCACACAAGCTGCATGCATGATGGCTGCCTGCGCGGCGCACCTTGCCATGTATGCAGTTGTTGGTGGTTTAGCCCCGACTACTACTTGAATTTAACATTTGAGCTGATTGCGTGACCGCGAAGGTCGACGCCGACGCCGATGTGGGCGCGCGACCTCGCTCCCGGCTTCTATTTCTACGAGCACATAGCCAAGACCGGCGGCACGTCGTGGAGCAAGGATATCGCCAGGTCACAGCAACTCGCGCACTGCGGCGTCTCGCACCTCGTTGGCCCTGGCAGCGTCCAGACCTTGAACGCGTCGCTCACCGCAGCCGTCGCCAGCAGCAGCAGCAGCAGCAGCAGCAGCAGCAGCGGCAGCGGCGGCAGCAGCAGCAGCAGCAGCAGCAGCATCAGCAGCAGCAGCAGCAGCAGAACGTGCAATCTCTTCAACCGCGAAGACACCCTCGCCAGCTCGCTGCGCGTGTTTGCGTGGGCGGGCGGCGTCGAGCCGCGGATCATTCTGCTGCTGCGCCAGCCCATCACACACGTGGCGTCGATGTACAGCCACTGCCAGGGCCCCACCGGCTGGCTCCGAAGGGAGAGGGAGGCCGCAGGCACGTTCAAGCCCATCGGCTTCGCGGCGTGGCTTCGCCTCTTCGACGGCAGCAGCAGCGGCGGCGCGAACACATCGCACGGCAACAACGGCTGGCGAGCCGGCTGGCCGCACTGCTACTACAACCCCGCAAACTACCAGAGCCACCTCCTAATCGCGCCGGCGGGCACCGACGGCAACGCCGACGGCATCTTCCCTGGCGGCCGGCTGCGCATGCCGGCCTCGCGCCTCGCGCAGCTGCGCGAGCTGCTGCAGCGTCGCGCCTTCTTCGTGGGCGTGACCGAGCACTACGCGGCGTCGCTCTGCCTGCTCAAGGCCAAGCTGCGCGGCTACCCGAGCGGCGGCTATACGTACGTCGCGAGCGGCAACGCGACGACAGGGCGCGCGCGCGAGCAGGCCGCGTGCGTCGCCGAGACGCAGACGACGATGTCGCACGTCGACTACGGCAACAACGCCGGCGGCGGCGAGCAGGCGGCGGCGACGGCGCTGATGACCGACGAGGTGCTCGCGCGCACCGAGGCGCTCACGCTGGTCGACCAGCTCGCGTA
>Ga0209713_10003087_pt1 | contig 10496 bp, 10 predicted proteins | sample ArcOceMetagenome_3_FD_187444 | JGI IMG/M metagenome (GOLD analysis project Ga0209713, IMG submission 187444) | Marine eukaryotic phytoplankton communities from Arctic Ocean - Arctic Ocean- Svalbard ARC20M Metagenome (SPAdes) (version 2) | ecosystem: Environmental > Aquatic > Marine > Oceanic...
CGTTATCTAAGATGATAAACGACGAAATTGATAAGAATAAAAAAGAATTTATTGTTTAATTTTTAAATTATATAGTCATAGCAATACGTAGAAAAAGAAGTAGAGGCCCTGCAAGGGTAATTAAAGAAGATAAGCACAGAATTAATAGCAGAATTCGCGCTCAAGAAGTACGTCTTGTGGGTGAAAATGTCGAAGTTGGTGTTTATACTTTAAGCAAGGCATTAGAAATCGCTAAGGAACAAGAAGTAGATCTTGTGGAAATTTCACCTAACGCTACGCCTCCTGTATGTAAAGCAATGGACTATAAAAAGTTTGTTTACGAACAAAAAAAACGGGAGAAGTCTTTAAAGTCAAAAGCGACAAAAGTTATTATTAAAGAGATTCGTTTTGGTCCAAATACGGATGACCACGATTATCAATTTAAAAAGAAGCACGCTGAGAAATTTTTAAATGAAGGAGCTAAATTAAAAGCTTTTGTCTTTTTTAAAGGACGATCAATTATTTATAAAGATAAAGGAGAAATTTTATTACTACGTCTAGCACAAGATTTGGAGGACTTTGGTAAAGTGGAACAAATGCCTAAATTAGAAGGTAAGCGTATGACGATGTTCATCGCTCCTAAAAAGGTTAAGTAAAAAGAATATTCACCCTCAACAGGGTTTTATATAAGTGAAATAAATAGATAAAAACTAGGAAAAATGCCTAAACAAAAGACAAAATCTAGTGCCAAAAAAAGATTTAAAGTTACTGGTACTGGTAAAATTAAAAGAAAGCACGCGTTTAAGAGTCATATCTTAACAAAGAAGACTAAAAAACGTAAGCTAGCTTTAACACACGATACCGTTGTGCATAAAGCAGATGAAAGTAATGTTAAGCAAATGCTTCGAATGAAGTAATACTTAACCGGTTAACAAAAATTATAAACCCTGGAGTTAGGCAATAAAGAATTCTAATATAGGAATCGCCTACTACAAAAAAACAAAAAATTATGCCAAGATCAGTAAATTCAGTTGCAAAAAGAGCCCGAAGAAAAAAGGTGATGAAGCAAGCCAAAGGTTACTTTGGAAGACGTAAAAATGTATGGACTGTTGCTAAAAACGCTGTTGATAAAGCGATGCAATATTCGTATAGAGACCGTCGTGCAAAAAAGAGAACTTTCCGTGCCTTATGGATTACCCGTATTAATGCAGGTGCAAGACAACACGGTATGTCTTATTCTCAGTTTATGGGAAAAGTAAAATCTAGTAGTATCGAACTTAACCGTAAGGTATTAGCAGATTTAGCAATGAACCATCCAGATGCTTTTGAAGCTATCGTAAATAAAGTAAAATAAGACATTAATAACATATTTATTTCACTTAAAATCCCGCTCTAACGAGTGGGATTTTTTTTATTATTTTTATAAATCTACATTAAAAAAGATTGTGTACTTTAGTTAAAAAGAAGGTCATGCGATATTTATTTTTCCTTTGGATAATTTTAGGCTCTATGCTTCTAAATGAGCTATATGCTCAAAACGAAAATATTTATAAAATAAATCGTCATGAATCAGTTTACATACCACTTGGTAAAGTTTCATTTGCAGATAGCATTGTAGAATTTAATGTAGGAAGCCCTGTTCCCTTTAAAAAATATAGCGATAGCTCACAAGCATTAAATGCCCCTAATTATATAACTTATGATATCCCAAATTATGTATCTCTTGGCTGCAAAGGAAATCTAACAGTTGCTTTTACTGATAACGGTTTTATGAATCTAAGGGGAAATGATTTGTATATTTTTGAAGTTGGACCTTCAAAAGAAGCTGCAAAAATAGAGATATCTGAAAATGGGGACGAATGGATTTTTGCAGGAAACATTACTGGTGGAAAATCTATTATAGATTTAGAAGATCAAAATATTTCTTCAGAAAAAGTTTTTTATTTTGTTAGAATAACAGATCAAAAAAAAGTTTGTAATAGCAAAACTGCTGGCGCAGATATTGATGCTATTGGTGCTATTAATTGTGTTATCAAAATAACATTTAATACTGAATTACTTTTTGACTTTGATAAACATGAACTTAAACCATCAGCAGATATTATATTGCAACAACTTTCAGAAACTATTCAAAAAGTTGAAAATGCAACAATTTTAATTGAAGGCCATACCGATAGTGATGGAAAAGGAGCTTATAATTTGGATTTGTCCCAAAAAAGATGCCTATCAGTTGAAAAAGAATTGAAATTTTTGCTTGGAGAACTATCAACTTATGATTATGAATTAGCGTCTTATGGTGAGAATAATCCAAAAGTTTTAAATAACACAGAAGAAAATAAGCAATTAAATAGAAGAGTTGAAATCACGATACTTCCACCACAAAGTTATTATAGGTCTATAAAAAATTAAGTCTTCTGTTTTTTCTTTTTTGCAGCAGGAAATAACACATTATTTAATATTAGACGATATCCTGGAGAACTAGGGTGTAGCTCTAATTCTGTTTTTGCATCTCCTACTCTGTGCTGATAATCTTCAGGATCATGACCTCCATAAAAAGTAAAAAATCCTTTTCCTTTTATACCGTGAATATATCGAGCCTCTCCATTTGTTTTTTGTTCTCCCATCACCAAAACACTTGCTTTCACTTGCTCCCTCGCATAGGATGTAGTTTGCCCCATAAAACCTTTTATTAGTGAAGTATGGTTTTGCACTAACATGGTAGGGATTGGATCCCATTTCGCTGAATAATCCATCAAAGTAAAATAATCTATTTCTTTAATAATTTTTCTTTTTGATGTCATATCAATTGATGAAAATTCATAAACCATCGGACTTCTTTCCAGTATAAAATCTTTAAATGCAAACGTATTATTATAATTAATTTTACTTTGATATCCAGCTTCACTTGGATCTTCATCAAACATAGCCTCACAAATATCAACACCTTCTGCAGCTAATGCAATATCAAAACTATCGGTTGCACTACACATTGCAAACATAAAGCCTCCACCGACAACATAATCTCTTATTTTTAATGATACGGCTAATTTAAGTTGAGAAACTTTACTATACCCAGATTTTACTGCCATTGCCTCAGCCTCTTTTTTATTTTTTATATACCAAGGTGCTGCTCTATAAGCTCTATAAAATTTCCCATATTGTCCCGTAAAATCTTCATGATGTAAATGCAACCAATCAAATAATAACAATTGATCTGCCAATACTTCCTCATCATAAATTACTGTATATGGAATTTCAGCATAGGTTAGTACCATCGTAACTGCGTCATCCCAGGGTTGGCTTCCTTTTGGAGAATAAACAGCAATTCTAGGAGCTTTTTCTAGTACAACAGCTTCCATGTTTTGAGAAGGACTACTTATTAAATTTAAAATTTCTTCAGTTTTTGAATTCGATAGCACTTCAAATGATATACCTCTAATTTGGCATTCTTTTTTAATTTCTTCTGTATCTGGTAACAAAAAAGAACCTCCCCTATAATTTAACAGCCACTTAACTTTTAATTGTTTTTCAAGAGTCCAATAAGTTATTCCGTAAGCTTTAAGATGTTCCGTCTGACTTTCAGCATCCATAGGTATAAGTATATAGGATGCTGAAACCGGAACACTAAATAAAAGGATAAATAATAAAATATAAAGATGCCTCATAAAGCTAATATACAGACAAAATTCAAGCCATGATAGTAACTAAGGACTTAAAAAGAACTATTTAACATAAATTTTTGAAAAGAATAATTAGTATTCTAATAAATAATTAAAACGGAACATCATCATCATTGCCAGATGGCAAATTATTATTCATAGAACTACCAAAAGCTTCATCTGGTGATGCAGAAGGATTTTCTTTGAACGTATCATCATTTGCAGCAGCATTCATTCTTGAATGGAATTCATTAGAAAAATTAAAATCATCTAAATCTTCGAACTTACCTAAATGCCCTAAGAATTTTAATCTAATTTCATCCAAACCACCATTACGATGTTTTGCAACAATAAACTCTCCTTGACCTTCAGTTGGACTGTGCTCATCGTCATCCCATTCGTCAATCTTATAGTATTCAGGTCTGTAAATAAATGAAACAATATCTGCATCTTGTTCTATGGCACCAGATTCTCTTAAATCAGATAATAATGGTCGTTTGGTTCCTCCCCTAGTTTCAACTGCACGAGAAAGTTGTGACAATGCTATTACTGGAATATTTAATTCTTTGGCCAGTGCTTTCAGGTTTCTTGAAATAGTAGAGATTTCTTGCTCACGATTTCCACCTTTTTGGCCACCTCCAGCAGTCATCAGTTGAAGATAATCTACCATTATCATTTTTATTTTATGTTGTGAAGCTAACCTTCTAGCTTTTGCTCTTAAATCAAAAATTGACAGTGATGGTGTATCGTCAATAAATAATGGTGCTTTCTCAAGACTTTTAACTTTGACGTTTAATTGTTCCCATTCATGCTTTTCAAGATTTCCAGTTCTTAGTTTTTCTGAACTCAATCCTGTTTCTGAAGAAATTAAACGGGTAATTAATTGAATTGATGACATCTCTAAAGAAAAGAATGCTACCGGAATATTATGCAATACAGAAATATTACGGGCCATTGATAATGAAAAAGCTGTTTTACCCATACCTGGACGAGCAGCAATAATAATTAAATCACTAGGTTGCCATCCAGAAGTTAAATTATCTAATTTTGCAAATCCAGATGGTATACCAGATAAACCGTCCTTATTAGCAATTTCTTCAATTTTTTTCTTTGCTTCAATTACAAGGTCTTGTGCACTTATAGTTGATTTTTTTATATTTCCTTGAGTAATTTCATATAATTTAGATTCTGCTGTATCCAGCAAGTCGAAAACATCGGTACTTTCATTATAGGAATCTTCAATAATTTCATTCGATATTTTAATCAAACTTCGCTGAATGTATTTTTGAATAATGATCCTAGCATGAAATTCAATATGAGCTGAAGAAGATACCTTTTGAGTTAACTGAATTAGGTAAAAATCACCTCCAATTAAATCAAGACTTTTTAGATTTTTTAATTTTGCGGAAACAGTTAATAAGTCAATTGGGAGCCCTTCTTTAAATAACATAAAAATGGCTTCAAAAATTTTTTGATGAGCAGAATTATAAAAAACCTCCGGATGCAAAATATCTATCACCTCATCCACTCCTCGTTTATCAATCATCATCGCTCCAAGCACAACTTCTTCTAAATCAATTGCTTGTGGTGGTATCTTTCCTTTCTCTAGCGAAATAACCTGACTTTTATTTTTAGAATAAGAAGATTGAGGTTTGATTTTTTCCATAGAGCGAATTTAAATAAAATTGTAAGATTCGGTTGTATAAATACATTAATCTAAGTTAACCATTCATTAACAATTTACCTGTTAAAAACTATAATAAATTGTTAATAAGCATAAAAAAATCCGAAATACATTTCTCGGATTTTCATAAAGCTTTGTTAATGATTAAATTAGGAATTAAAGACACCCATTTCTGAATATTTTTTCATCCTATTTTTAACCAATTCTTTTGGGGATAAGTTCTTTAATTCTTTGTATTCCTTTATAATTGCATTTGCAACAATTTCAAATGTTTTTTCACGATTACTATGCGCTCCTCCAAGAGGTTCTCTTATGATTAAATCGATCAATTTTTCTTTTTTCATATCGGTAGCAGTTAGTTTTAAAGCTTCTGCAGCCTGTTCTTTATACTCCCAACTTCTCCAAAGTATAGAAGAGCAACTTTCTGGAGAGATTACAGAATACCAAGTGTTTTCAAGCATTAGAACTTTATCACCAACTCCAATACCTAAAGCTCCACCACTAGCACCCTCTCCAATAATTACAACAACAATTGGCACTTTAAGACGGGTCATTTCTATAATATTTCTTGCAATTGCTTCTCCTTGTCCTCTTTCTTCTGCCTCAAGCCCTGGATAAGCACCTGGTGTATCAATAAGAGAAACTACAGGTATCCCAAATTTTTCAGCAGATTTCATTAACCTCAATGCTTTTCGATATCCTTCAGGATTAGACATTCCAAAATTTCTGTACTGTCTTGTTTTGGTGTTATATCCCTTTTGTTGACCGATAAACATAAATGTTTGATCACCAATTTTTCCTAGACCACCAATCATTGCCTTGTCATCTTTAAAATTTCTATCTCCGTGTAATTCTAGAAAAGATGTACCACAAATAGCTTTTATATAATCTAAAGTATAAGGTCTATTAGGATGACGAGACAATTGAACTCGTTGCCAAGGGCTTAAATTTTTATAAATGCTTTTTTTAGTTTCGTCTAATTTTTTTTTGATTTGAGCACAAGTATTAGAAACATCAACATTGCTCTCAGTTCCTATTGCACAAGCTTTTTCATATTGCTCGTTTAGCTCTTTAATGGGTAATTCAAAGTCAAGATATTCCATAGTATCTATTTTGTATTATTTGAATAATAGTTCACAAATATAAAGGATATTGTTTGCAAACAATCAATCTTTTTTTCTTGTTTTAATAATTCCGTTTAAGACTACAGTTATCAGAATAATTATAGCCCCTAAATAAAAAGTAGGACTCATATATTCTTTTTCACCTAAAATTAATAGTGCTAATAAAATCCCATAAACAGGTTCCATATTTGTAGTAAGCATTACTGTATATGGACTGATCCATTTCATAACATGAACAGATGCTATAAAAGCGTAAGCGGTACAAATAGATGCTAAAATTATTAAATAGGTCCAATCGCTTCCAGATAAATTAAAGAAAGCATTATCAAACCCATCTGTAGATAATATGTATATAGTAATAAACACTACACCAAATAATAATTCGTAAAACGAAATTACTGTTGCATTGTGACTTTTTACCATCATTCCATTAAATATTGAAAACAAAGTTCCTAAAAAAGAAGCTAATAAGGCAAGAAGTATTCCTGATAAATATTCTGACTCAACTTTAAAAATTATATACAATCCTATAATTACAATTAAACCAAATATTACTTCATAACCAATAATTTTTCTTTTAAAAAAAATGGGCTCTAAAAATGAAGCAAAAAAAGCTCCTGTAGACATCATCGCCAAGGTTATTGAAACATTAGAAACTTTAACTGCACTAAAAAATGCTAACCAATGCAAGGCTATTAATAACCCTACAAAAGCAAATTTAATTAGAGAACGCAAAGAAACTTTTAGCATTCCTTTGTTGTAAATTATATAGATCAAAACAAATAGAGATCCCAACAGCATGCGGTGCCAAACTAATGGAACTGCTTCTATCGAAATCAAATCACCTAATACGGCCGTAAAGCCCCAAATAAAGACAATAAAATGTAAATGAAAATAATTTAAAAGCTTATCGTTTTGCATTTCGAAGTAAATATATCGCCAATATTGCAAATATAAAATTAGGAAACCAACTAGCTACAATAGGTGAAAAATCACTCTGTTCAGCCATCGTTCCAAATATTTTGTCGAAGAAAATAAAAATCATTCCTATACCCATTCCAATAGCCAAATTAACTCCCATTCCTCCCCTTCTTTTAACAGAAGAAACAGCTACAGCTATTATGGTTAATATATAGGCAGATATAGGTAAGCTCCAACGCTTAAATCGAACCATTTCATACCTATTAATATAGGATGAACCTCTTTTCTTTTCTCTTGCAATGAATGTATTTAACTCCGTGTAATTTAAAGTTTCTGCTATATATTTCACTGGAGTTAAATCTTCTAAATCAAAACTAAAAGAAGTATCTTTTTTAGCTTGAGAAGCTAGTATATCTCCATTTTCAGTAATAGTTCTTTTTAAATATTTGTATAATGTATAAGTACTATCAGTTTCATTATAAATTATTTTATCTGCTTTAATCTTATATTCCAGCTGATTTCCATTAAAGTGTTCTAAAGTAAATTTTTCGCCTGTTTTATCCTTTACATTAAAGTAACTTACATAAATATAATCATTGTCATTTATTTGTCGATATACATTGGTTTGAGTTCTATCATTTTTACCTTTTTTTATATACTTAAATATAAACTCATTAAACCCCTTACTTGCTAAAGGAGCCAAATACATTCCCATTATTAAAGCCCCAATACAAACAATTGTTGCTCCAATAAAATATGGACGTAGAAACCGATAATAAGAAACGCCGCTGCTTAAAAATGCAATTACTTCGGTATTATTGGCTAGTTTTGAAGTAAACCAAATTACGGAAAGAAATAAAAATAATGGAAACAATAAATTAGCAAAATAAATCGTAAAATAAATATAATACTCAACTACCTCTAAAAAGGGAGCTTCATTTTGCAAAATTTTATCAATTTTTTCTGCTAGATTAACAGTAATCCCAATCGGTATAAAAAGCAACAATAATAAGGCAAAAGTACCTATATATCTTTTTAATATATATCTATCGAGTATGCTTAACATTTATTACAATCTATTATCCATTTGTTTCACCATCTTACTTTTCCAAGCTCCAAAGTCTCCAGCTAATATATGCTTTCTAGCTTCACGAACCAACCATAAATAGAATCCGAGATTATGGATTGTTGCTATTTGCCTACCTAACATTTCGTTAACTGTAAAAAGATGTCGCAAATAGGCTTTACTGTATGCTGTATCAACCCAAGTAATATTCATTGAATCAATTTCAGAAAAATCATCTGCCCATTTTTTATTCTTAATATTTATAGAACCAAAAGCTGTAAAAAGCATTCCATTTCTACCATTTCGTGTTGGCATTACACAATCAAACATATCGATTCCCAAAGCAATATTTTCCAATATATTAATAGGGGTTCCAACACCCATTAAATACCTAGGTTTATCCTTTGGAAGAATTTCTGTAACAATAGCAGTCATTTCGTACATCTCTTCGGCAGGTTCTCCAACAGAAAGTCCTCCAATTGCATTTCCTTCTGCGCCAACTGATGCGATATATTCGGCTGATTGTTTTCTTAAATCTTTATAGGTACTGCCTTGAACAATAGGAAAAAATGTTTGCCCATAATCATACTTTAAAGGAGTTTTATCTAGATGAGTTATACAGCGTTCCAACCAGCGATGGGTCATATGCATCGATCTTTTCGCATATTGATAATCGCAAGGATAAGGAGCACATTCATCGAATGCCATGATAATGTCTGCACCAATTGTACGCTGTATTTCCATTACATTTTCTGGTGTAAACGTATGATAACTGCCATCAATATGAGACTTAAATTTAACTCCTTCTTCTTTAATTTTTCTATTAGCAGAAAGAGAATAAACCTGATATCCTCCACTATCGGTTAGAATATTACGATTCCAATTCATAAACTTATGAAGTCCTCCAGCTTTTTCTAAAATTGTAGTTTGGGGCCTTAGGTATAAATGATACGTATTTCCTAGTATGACATCTGGATTAATATCTTGCTCTAATTCTCTTTGGTGAACACCTTTAACGGTTCCTACAGTACCTACAGGCATAAAAATTGGTGTTTCGATAACACCGTGATCAGTAGTAATAGAACCAGCTCTTGCTAAGGTTGAGGTATCAGTTGCTTTTAAATCGAATTGCATTATAGTATTTTAGGTTTCCTATCTGAACTAATAGGAAAAGCAAATATAAAATGATTTGTGGTTTTAAGGAGTAGAAGTAGAAAGTATAATTTCCTTTTAACAAATTTCTTTTATTTCTGTTAACTAAATGCCGTAAATGGTTAATAACTGAATTGAATTACATTTTGAACAGGTAAATCAAAAGGCTACTTTTGACCCAGAAAAAAAACAATATGCCAGATATTAATCACTTAAATGATTTAGTTGTACAAGTACGAAGAGATATTTTACGTCAAGTACATAAAGTAAACTCGGGACACCCAGGAGGTTCTCTAGGGTGTGCCGAATTTTTTGTAGCTCTTTACCAAGAAATATTGGAGCGAAATCTATCTTTTGATATGGACGGAAAAGATGAAGACCTTTTCTTTTTATCAAATGGTCATATTTCACCAGTTTTTTATAGTGTTTTAGCTCGGTCAGGTTATTTCCCTGTTAATGAGCTAAAAACTTTTAGATTGCTAAACACTCGATTACAAGGACATCCTACTACTCATGAGGGCTTACCAGGAATTAGAATTGCTTCAGGTTCTTTAGGACAAGGAATTTCTGCTTCAATTGGAGCTGCACAAACCAAAAAACTAAATAATGATTCGCATCTAATTTATACTTTATGTGGTGATGGAGAATTACAGGAAGGACAAAATTGGGAAGCTATAATGTATGCTGCAGGTAAAAATATTGACAATTTAATAGTTACCATAGATTACAACAAACAACAAATTGACGGCGCAACAGATACAGTACTTCCATTGGGAGATTTAAGAGCAAAATTTGAAGCTTTTAATTGGGAGGTAATTGATATTGAAAATGGAAATGATTTGGAAGCTATTTTTAGTGGAATGAAATTAGCTAAAGAAAAAACAGGAAAAGGAAAACCAATTTGTGTTTTG
>Ga0209713_10003088_pt1 | contig 10496 bp, 6 predicted proteins | sample ArcOceMetagenome_3_FD_187444 | JGI IMG/M metagenome (GOLD analysis project Ga0209713, IMG submission 187444) | Marine eukaryotic phytoplankton communities from Arctic Ocean - Arctic Ocean- Svalbard ARC20M Metagenome (SPAdes) (version 2) | ecosystem: Environmental > Aquatic > Marine > Oceanic...
CAGGCCTGCGGGCCAGGGCGATGCCAGCGACCACGTCATCGACGCGCGAGACGGCGAGTATCCCGCGGAGCTGTCTATAGCTGCGGCAGGTGTGCGACCGTGCGCTGCTCCGCGGTGCCGTGCTCGAAGGTCGGCTTGCTGTGCTTGCTCGCCATGGCCGATGCCAACCCGTTCTGCAACGACTACGGCGGCAGCTGTGACCTTGAATGCATCTGCGATCTGACTACAACGGGATCGTGCGACAACACCATGTGAGCCGCCTCTGCACACTACCTCTTGCCGCGTCTCGTCTGACTGGGCCGCGCCTACCTCCGCGCAGAAACTGTGAAAACGCCGGAGTGTCTGGGACGATACCCACCGAGATTGGCCTCTTAAGCGTGCCAAATCACATGTGAGCCGCTCCGTGGACCCGCACGGTGTCCCGCCCCTCTCAGCCTCCTGACTTTTGCTGCACCCGTCCCGCAGATACCTGTCTGGGAACGACATCTCAGGCACGATCCCGGAGGAGATGGGCTCCCTGTTCGTAGACAAGTACCTGTGAGCTCCCAGCCTCGCTCAGCTAGCGCGACGGGCTTCATTGCATGCATGCTGAGCGGCACCCATATGCATGTGCGCAGCCATCTGCAGAACAACCAGCTGTCCGGCACCGTGCCTGCGTCCTTCGCCTCATCGACTGACATCTCCGGCCACAACGGGAACCATGGCTGTGATCTCACGGGCAATGCCTTTGCATGCCCATTCCCAACTGGCAACAACGGCTGTGACGACGGAATATGCGACCGCTCTGACGGGTGCGACTTTCGAAACAGCGTCTCCGGCGACATCTGCGCCGCTGCTGTCCCTGATGCGAGTCCACTGCCCTCACCTCCACCACCCACGCCCTCGCCTCCACCGCCAAGCCCGTCTCCCCCACCGCCCAGCCCGTCTCCTCCACCGCCAAGCCCCTCGCCTCCACCGCCCACCCCTTCTCCACCACCGCCACCGCCTCCACCGCCCAGCCCGTCCCCACCACCGCCAAGCCCGTCTCCTCCACCGCCCAGCCCCTCGCCTCCACCGCCCAACCCTTCTCCACCACCGCCATCGCCTCCACCGCCCAGCCCTTCTCCTCCACCGCCGATGCCCTCGCCTCCGCCACCCGGGCCATTTCAACCGCCAGCGGTGCCTTTCACCGAACCGCAGCTTCCACCGCCGCCTCCACGAGCACCACCTTCACCTCTCGTACCGCCCAGCCCTTCTCTGCCTCCACCCTCGCCACCACCGCCCAGCCCTTCTCCACCACCGCCCTCCGCACCACCACCGACCCCACCACCCTCACGACCGCCACCCTCACGACCGCCGCCCTCGCCTCCGCCGCCCAGCCCTTCTCCACCGCCACCATCGCCACCACCACCGAACCTACCACCTTCACGACCGCCCCCCTCACCGCCGCTGCCCACCCCGTCTTCGCCGCCGCCCTCGCCACTCCCTCCGGACCCTCCTCCGCCGCCACCCTCCGTCTCGTTGCCAAGGCCACCCTCCGCGCCAGCACCGACTCCGTCGGCACCCGTACCGTCGGCGCCGCACGTGAGCCGCCCGCGAGGCTCCTCGGGCGACGACGACGCGTGCGAGATCGGCGTGGACTGCGCCCTCGTCTCGGACGCCGTGGGCGCCAACCGCACCGGCAACCGCACGGTGGTGAACTTCGACCCGCCGACCACGGGCGGCAACAGCACGTGTAGCGACGGGCTCTTCGACGAGCTCTCGGGCTCCGCGCGCACGTGCCAGGCCGGCTGCTGCGTCGACGGCGCGTGCGTCTGCCACGAGGGCTTCGTGGGCGCGCAGTGCGACGCCCAGCTGCGCTGCGGCGCCGCGGTGAGCGCCACCGACGCGGCGTGGGACCTCGGCGCGTGCCAGACCGTCGTGTTGCCCGACGCGCGCCGCGCCGTCTGCTCGTGCTCTGACCTCGAGTTTGTCGCCGTGCTCGCGCATCGGCTGCGACCCGCCAGCGCGCTGCTCGACGCGCTCGACGGCGGCTGGCCTCACGACCTGCGCGACGCGCTGCGTGGCCTGTCGGCGACGGGGTGGCTGTGGCTCTGCGCTCTCTCCGCAACGTACGTCGTGCTGACCTGCGGCGCGTGGGTGCTCGATCAGCGCACGTGCTACACGACCGCCGTGCCGCGCTGGGCGGAGCCGGGCTCGCAGGGCTTCCCGCTCTGGCGTCAGACCGTCTACTTTGCGCGCACGCAGCTGCAGCTGCTGCGGCCGATGCACGTGGTTCCCGGACGCACCGCGTACACGCGACTGCAGTGCGTCCACTCGGTTGCCGTCGCGGCGGCGCTCAACTGCGTCGGATCGCTCCTCTTCATCCAGACGCAGCAGTGCTCGGTACTCGCCACGTACGCCGCGGGCGCCGTCGGCGGGCTCACGTGCAGCTTCCCAGCGCTGCTTGCGCGGCTCGCCTTCCTGCGCACGCGCGACGCGCGCACCACGCGCAGCTGCAACGTGCGCGTCGCCGAGCGCGAGGAGCTGTTCCTGCTCGCCGGCAGCATGGCGGAGGCGAGGCTGCCGTCGCCCGTCCAGGCCGCGCGCATCCTCCGTGAGCGCATCTCGCAGCGATCGTCGACGAGGCGCAGCGTCGAGCATGTCGGCAGGGGCCGTCACGTCGCCTCGAGCGAGGCCTCGCCCGCCCTCATCAGAGGCAATGAGCCAACGACCGCTGGCGCCGACCCCGGCAGGGCTACCGGCGGCTTTATGCGTCAGTCGTGGGCGGGTCAGCGAACAGCGCCGGGAAGCAGCTTCAGCAGCATCGTGTCTGAGCAGACAAGGCTGAGCGAAGTCGGGTCCGGGGCGTTGGAAAGCCACCCGAGCTCTCGGGCGGCGCCGCCTGCACTCTGCTCGGTGCAGCTTTGGCCATCACAGCTGACCCTCCGGCCTGATGGCATCACGCTCGGTTTCCACGTGCCTGGTGCTGGCGGCCACGTGCCTGGTGTTGGCGGGAGGGGGCCGCCGGACGCCCTTTGCGTGCCTGCCGTGGGCGCCGGCGTTCCATTCGGGGCCGTGTGCAGCCGGGAGCCGCGCTTCCGCGTGCAGTACGCCGAGGATGCGCTTGCGGCGCATGGCCACACGATCACCCAAGCCGACGTGCGCGCACTGGAGGCGGTTGCAAAGCCCGTTGCAAAGGGCGACGGACCGAGGCAAGCGGCGAGAGAGGAGATCATGCGACGGCAGCTTCGAGCGCGGCAGCACGCCACGCGCCCTCCCTTGTCGCGGTGGGGCTGTTCCGTGCCGCTTGCCGTCGTGTGGTCGTTCAATGCGCTCTGCTTGGCGGCGGGGTGCCTCTTCCTCCTGACCCTCCTGCTGGTGGCCGTGCCGCGCTCCGCTGAGCTGCGCGGCCTGAGCGAGAAGGACGCATGGAGCCGCGCCCATGAAGCCATGACCTTTGGCATGCTGAACACGTTCGTGATCATCGACTCTCTCAAGATCGTCGTTCTCGTGGCTACCGGCCCAGGCGTCACCTCGCTGATCGTTCGCATTCGTCAGCCTCGCGTGCGTGCGATCGTGAGAGCCGTCGTGCAAATGGTGCATCTCCCGATCGCGTTGGTCTGTCCGTAAAGTAGAGGTTCTGGTGTGGGCTTTCCTAGGACTCAGTGTCTAATTATCACGTGCAAAAAAGGCGATTTATATCATTTCCTCAAGCGGCCGCGCGATGGAGACTGCGCGTCGCGGCGCGCGCCGGCTTTTGAAGGTAAACCACCGCATGCAAGGAATGCGCTTAGCACGTTTTGCGCCACGACTTAATTGAGGCTGTTGATGCGACTGAGGCGACGCGTTTGCCCTAGAAAGCCCGAGCATTTCTGAAGCGGTCAAGACCGCTCTTGAGATCGCAGCAGCTTCGCCCGCGTCCACCAAGCTCCGCGCCGAGGTAGCGGCCGCGTCAGTGCATCCGGATCTCCTTTCGACGCTGCCCGCGGAGGGCGACATCACCTCGTTGTTCAACGACGTTCCCGTCTTGTGATAACTTGCCACGAGCCACAACGCGCAACTCGCGGGTCTGCACGCTGTCGAAGGCATGGTGAGCGTATCCGCCGAGCAGTGCTCGCAGGCTCTAAGCACAACGTGGTTAAACGGTAAGCAAGGTATCGCCGGCCTGAACCGCCCCCTCGACCGTCTGAGCAGCGCGACGGCTCATCCGGCCGTCGTTCCGTATTGGCAGACGCGGTGCGTTCGGCAGCGCCGCTGGCCGGGGATGCGGCACGCAGTCAGCAGACCGCGGGTCCGGCTCCGTAGCCGCCGCGGGGGCCTGAGCGGCGCGTTCCCCGGCTGCGGTGGCCGCGACCCCTTCGGCCTCCATGTCGAGCGACGACGACGCTGAGGTGACCAGAGACGCGTCCGCGATGGCCAGGGCAGCGGTACCCGCCTCTGACACGACCATGTCTCCGCCCACCATCGCACAGAAGGCAACAAGGTCGAACGGGTCGCCGTGACCCGCCTGATGCTCGGCCATCGCACCGCGTCCCAAAGTGCTCTGGTGATCACCTCCGACGCTTCCCTCCGCTGCCTTGGGCGGTCGCCGCGGTCGCCGCGGTCGGCGCGAGGGCGGGTATGCGGCGACGGTGCAGCCACCGACGAGCAGCGAGCATGCCATCGCGCTCACCAGCACGAGAGACCAGGCGCGGCGTGTGGCATCGGCCTCGCTCTCCTCGCCCTCCTCGCCCTCCTCGGCCTCGGTCGATGCAACCAGGAGCCCAGCCAATAGTGCTGCCCCCATCAGCAGCCCAGCGACAATCAGAGCAATGCCCAGATTGCGGCGGCTTGCTGGCGCGGTCGCGTCGCCTCCGCCCTCCTCGTCCACAGCGTTCTCGAGGTCGCCACCACGACGGCTGCTTGCTCCAGCAACTGCTCCCGCAGTCTCCGCGACGCCCACCGCAGCATCTGCAGTGCCAACTGTGTCGGCGGCATTGGCAGCAGGGTCGGCGCCTTGAGCGTCTGCGGCGGCGACGGCGGTCTCGGGTGGCGGTGCCGGCGGTAGCACCTTCTCCGCCGCCTCGCGCCAGCCGACGAGCGGCGTCGCAGGGCGCAACTCGGCAACGCCGGTCGGGTCGACGGCGCGGAGGATGTTGCCCTGCAGCTGCTCGAGCATGGCGTGCATCTGCGGCCGCGCCTCGGGCTGCGGCGAGCAGCAGAGCAACGCCAGCTGCAGTAGCGGCCGCGGCATGCACGACGGTGACAGGCCGTCGAGCGGCGACACGCGCCCCTGGCAGACGCGCAGCATCAGTACGTACGGTGACTCGACGGGCGGCGGCGGTGCGGGTGGCCTCGCCGTGCCGCGGTCGTTGCCTTCGCTCGGATAGCCACCCACCTGGCCAGCGTGGTCGTGGCCGTCGTCCGCGCCGTCGCCTCGGCCGTGGTGACGCGCCGCCACTGCCGCCGCCGCCTTTGCCCGCCCTCGACGCGAGCACATGCGCGGCGTGTTGCCGAGGTGTATCCGCGGCGTGCCACTCCGCTTCGCGCGAGGCGTGGCGCGAGGCGTGGCGCGAGGCGTGGCGCGAGGCGTGGCGCGAGGCGAGGAGGAGGCTAGCGCGTGCGCACGCCGCACGGGCGCTTGCACCGCCGGCCGCGCGCTTGCCGGCGGCGGGGGTGGCTCGTCGATCTTATTCTCGTCGAGCTGGATGGTCGAGGTGGACGAGGTCGTGTTGCGCATCGTGAGACCGCCCACCTTCATCGTGGTGGTCGTCGTCTGCTCGATCTCGACCCGCTGGTCGTATGGCAGCCCGTGCTGCGTGAGCAGCGAGGCGGCCGCCGTGAGCGCCGTCGCGCCGCCGCCCGCGCCGCAGTCCGCGCCGCCGCCCTTCTCCTCGAGTGAGGGTGGCGAGGGTGGCGGCGACGCGACAGACGGCGACTGTGGGGTGAGACCGCTGCCGCTTGCCCGTCGGGTCGCGGCGGCATTCGACGCCTTCTGACGCCACAGCGTCGCCACACGCCGCGCCACGAGTGCCGCCGCCTCCGCCTCTTTGAGTTTGGCGCGGGCCGAGGCGTGCTCGGTCGTGCGCCCCGGCCGCGCCTTGACATGCGTCTCCTCGTCGTCGTCCCACCCCTCGAGGTGGTGGTTGTACGTCCAGCGGCGCTTCCGAGCCGCCTTCGACCCGCCGGTGGTGGAGGTGGCGACGGCGGAGTACCGATCGGCGCAGCTCCGCATCGCAGACTCGCGAACGTTGTTGCACGGGCCGCCACCGCTCATCGCACCCGCCCTCGACATCTCTCGGATGGTCGCCAGTCTGCCCAGCCCTCCGGCGTCGGCGTCGGGGTCAGCGTCGGTGTCCCTGCCGTCTGCGTCGGCGAGACTGAGGCTGCGCAACTTGTGCATCGACTTTGGATGGTATCGGTGCTCGCCACCGTTGTCAAACTCGACCTTGGTTCGGCCGTCCTCGAGCAGCTCCGCGACGGTGCCGTCACCACGCGTGTCGTTTCGCACGCGCTCGCCCAACACAAACGGAAAGAAGAGATCTCCAGCGGGGGCGCCGCTGCTGCTGCCCGGTCCACCACCACCACCACCACCACCACCACCACCACCACCACCACCACCACCACCACCAGCATCGACACCACCGGCAGCACCAGCCACGTCGCCAGCTGGGCCGTCCTGACCAGCGACTGCGGCGGCGGTCAGGTGGTGATGCCTCTCGCGAGCCTGTTCCATGTGGATCTCCCGCTCCTGGCTGCGCTGCTCGCGCTCGTCCTCCTTGGCCTTGCGGTGGTGGCGCGCGAGCGAGCAGAGCAGGCAGCCGAACGCCCACGCGTCGGCCGCGCGCTCGGCGCGCTCGGCCTCCTCCATGGCCGCCTCAAGGGAGGTGCGGGCGTGGCTCTGCTGGGTCTGGTCGCTGGACCGGCTGCTGACGCTCGAGTCGCAGCCGGAGCTCATTGCACCACGTGCCGTGGGCCGGGAGGGCGATGCAGCAGCGTTGCTCTCCTCCACCGTCGTGCCGCGCTCCTCCACCGTCGTGCCGCGCTCTGCCGCCGCCGCCGCCGCCGCCGCCGCCGCGTCATGATGATCGCCGCTACTCGACGCGCCCTTGCGAGCGGCGGCTTTTGTGCTGGAGAAGTGGGGAGACGAGCGACGTTTCTTGGCGGCGGTGCTGCCACGGCGGGCGACGGTGACGGAGCTGCCATGCCGCGTGCCTTCCGCCGCGCCTGCCCCTGCCGCCTGTTCCGCTGATGGGCCCGGCGTGCACCAGCGACGCCCGGTGGCGACGATCGACGCCTCGAGCCGTTTGCGTTGTGCAATTGCCATCTTGCCAGAGCACTTCTCGGGTGGCAGGTACAGCGCGGCCGACGCGTCGATCTGGCCGCCGTGCTCACCATGCGACGACGGCAGCAAGTCGTACCCGCCCGACGCGCCGAGGCCGCCGTGCGATGCGGTCAGGAAGGCGTCGAGTGCGTACTCGGAGAGCTTTGCCCTCCACGATGCCGTCAGCATGACGTTGAATGGAAAGAGGCGGCCGTGGTGCAACCTCCGGGCGTGCAGGTGCGCGAGCCCCATCGCAACGTCGGTGGCGATCGAGAGCAGCCCGTTTTGCCACGAGAGCTGCAGAGGCGGCGTGGCGAGCACGCTTGCGAGCGAGGCCGCCACGAGCTCGGAGAGCAGGCCCACCTCGCCGCACGGCTGGTCGGTGACGACGGCGAAGACGTGCAGAAGCGAGGCGTGGCTCAGGGCGCGCAGCTCGGCCGCCTCGCGCAGCACGGATGTCAGCGCCACGCGTGTCGAGCACACCTCCACCGAATGCACCATGTAGGCGCCCCGCATCTCGGGGATGGTGGCGAGATGCGCGTCGCCCGTGGACAACACCGCGAGCGGCGTCTTGCCGCCCCAGCGCAGCTGGCGAGGGTCGGCGCCGCGCGCGGCGGCACGGACGCTCAGCTCTGCGGTCTCAATCCCGCCGATTGCAACGTGGGCCCAGGAGATGCGAGGCACCTGCGGCGGCTGGTCCGCCACGCCTGCTGCGGCCGAGGCCGCGCTGCTAGAGACCGACGTGATCCGTTCCCCACCGCCGCTGCTTGCTGAAGAGGCCTCGCCCGAGGTGCGTCGGCCCACGAGGGGGCGTCTTTTGGTTTGGCGCGGCGCCTGAGTCTTGCGCTGCTGCCCGCCTGTTGCTGATCCGCTTAGAGCAGAGGAGGTGCATCGGTCGGCTGGGCCGAGACGGCGGCGCAGCGAGGCAATTGACGTCCTTCGGGAGCTTCGGGAGCCGTCGCCTGCAGTAGCGGCGACGTCGGCGGCGTCGGCGGCGTCGGCGGCGGTGGCGGCGGCGGCGGCGGCGGTGGTGCGGCTGGAGAGGAAGCCCGTGGTCAGTCGCCTGGTGAGCGCGCCAGCAAGGCCTGGCACGCCGGGTCTGACCGTCGAGCAGCTGCGCTTCCGCGAACCCTCACTGATCGTCCACATATTGGCGTCTGCGAAGGGGTTGTCGGTGTACGCGTGCTCTGCGGCGAGGGCCGCATTCCGCTGTGTGATCGCGTGCAGCCAGCGATGATCTCTGCGCGCTGTGGCGACGCGGACGCACGCGAGGAGAAGGACGCTTGCGCCGAGCACCCCCGCCAGCAACCGACGCATCATCTCCTCCGTCGACAGGAGTCCCTCTGTCGACGATGCGTCGCCGTCCGACGTGCTCAGTGCGCTGGCGCCATCCTGAAGAGGGAGCGAGCTGACGATGGGAGGTGCCGCGGGAGACGAGGCCGGCGGGGCTGTCGGTGGCAACGTGGGCGGCGGGCATGGAGGCCGAGTTGGAGGCGGTGAGGGTGGTGGTGACGACGGAGGAGAAGTGGAAGGCGGTGGAGGTGATGGCGGTGGGGGAGAGGGTGTTGGCGGCACTGGCGGAGGGGGCGAGGGCGTTGGCGGCATTGGCGGCGGTGAAAGCGGAGGCGTACTCAGCGGTGGTGGCGGCACGAGCGGTGGCGGACCGACTGGAGGTGCAAGGGGCGACAGCGGTTGCGGCGGCGGCTGCAATGGAATTGGCGGTGATGGGAACGGATTCGCTGGCGGCGGTGGAGGCGCCTGCGGAGATGCCTCCGGCATCACCGGCGGGAAAGTCGGTGGTGGCTGACGAGGGGGCGGGTACGGGGCCGTCGCGTTAGACTTGGGCACAGATGGAGGGCACGACGGGCGTGGCGGTAGCAGCGGCATCGGTGGTTGTGGCAAGGGTGGTGGCGGTGGCAGGGGTGGTGGCGGCGATGGCTGCGAGTGCAGTTCGCACTCCGAACCCTCCGCACAAACACGCACGGCCTCGCCGGCTGCGAACAGATGGCTCGGCGCGTCGCACCCAAACAGACGCCAACTCGCCTCGGCTGCGTCACCGTCGCTGCTGGCTGTAGCCGATGCCCCGTCGCCCCCGATCAGCTGCACCACATAGCACCAGCTCTCCGCGACTGAGAGCCCTCGTCGCGCCCCTCCACCGTCGCTGGATCCCAGGCAGAGCTCCGCCTCAGTCTCCTCCTGGCCCTTGCCGACGCTAAAGATCTGCCCGCCACGGGGGCTCTCGAGCGGTCCCACAGCGGGCGCGTCGCCGACGGGGCTGACGAGCAGCTGCACGCCGCCCCATCCGTCCGAGAAGGCGTCGTACATGTGCAGCGTGACGCACGCGGCGCTGGGAGGCGACGGATCCGACGGCGGCGAGGGCGGGTCGGGTGGCGCGCTAGGCGGCGGCGCGGGCGGCGGGGAGGGCGGTGGCGAGGGTGGCGGCGGAGGCGGCGGTGACTCGTCTGGACAGAAGGGCGCGCCATACGAGGCGTCGAGGAAGCGGGCGGCGCGCGCGGCACTCGTCGATGTGCGATTTGACTCGGCTTGGCTCAGCGTCACCGTCGCGCCTCCATCGCTGACGGCCTGAGCCAATCGATCGGCAAGGTCCTGGCGCAGCTGCACAGCGGTACGAGACGCCGGCGAGTCGGGCGAGAGCAGCCACGCCCGCACCAGCGAGAAGCCGTCACCCACCTCGAGCCAGTCGGCTGCCACCTCGACGCGCCACTCGGGGGCGTTGAGGAGGGCATCTGCGAGGAGGCCGCGAAGGAGCGGCAGGAAGCCAGCGGGCTGCAGCCTCGCAGTGTTCAGGCGGAGCAGGACGCACTCAGCCGCCGCTGGTGGCGGTAGCAGCGGCGGCGGCGACGCTGGTGGCGGGGGTGAAGGGGGTGGCGGAGAGGGCGGCGGTGGAGACGGGGGAGGTGGTGAGGGTGGATCGCTCGGTGGAGGCGGCTGTTTAGGTGGGATAGGTGGAGGCGTCGGCGGGATTGGGATGGTTGGAGGACTGGGAGGGGAGGGCGGTGGCGGTGATGGTGGCGGTGGCGACGGTGGTGGTGGCGACGGTGGTGGTGGCGAGGGCGGCGGCGACGGTGGCGGGGGTGAAGGGGGTGGCGGCGAGGGCGGCGGCGGAGATGGTGGTGGCGACGGCGGTGGGGGTGAGGGCGGTGGAGGCGAGGGCGGAGGAGAGGGTGGCGGAGGCGAGGGCGGCGGAGGCGATGGCGGGGGCGACGGTGGC
>Ga0209713_10003089_pt1 | contig 10492 bp, 2 predicted proteins | sample ArcOceMetagenome_3_FD_187444 | JGI IMG/M metagenome (GOLD analysis project Ga0209713, IMG submission 187444) | Marine eukaryotic phytoplankton communities from Arctic Ocean - Arctic Ocean- Svalbard ARC20M Metagenome (SPAdes) (version 2) | ecosystem: Environmental > Aquatic > Marine > Oceanic...
GGCAGGCGCGCGAGGTGGCGGCGCGCCGCGCCGAGCTCAGGGCGGAGCGGCTGCAGCTGCGCGAGGAGTACGTCGCGCAGATGGCGCAGGTGGCGCGCGCGACGGCGGCGCGCGGCGTCGCGGCGCGCGCGATCCAGACGGCCGAGGCGGGGCGGCGCGCGCGCGAGGCGGTGCGCGAGCTGCGCTTCGAGCTGCGGATGCAGCGCTCGCTGATGCGGCAGCACGCGGAGCAGATGGACGCCGTGCGCGCGTGGGTGGCGGCCAAGGAGGCCGCGCGGCGCGAGCGCGCGGCGACGGCGCTGCAGGCGCGCACGCGCGTGGTCGGCGCGCGGCGCGTCGCCGAGCAGAAGCGCAGGCTGCTGCGCGCGACGATCGTCGTGCAGTCGGCGCAGCGCGGCAAGGTCTACGGGCGCGTCGTCGCCGAGGCCAAGCGGAAGCAGCGCGAGCAGAGGCGGCGGCAGGCGGCGGCGACGCGCCTCGAGGCGGCCGAGCGCGCGCGCAAGGCGCGCCACGCCGCGCAGAAGCGGCGCGAGGAGCTGGCCGAGGAGGCGCGCAAGCGCGAGGAGGAGCGGCGCGCGCGGCGCGCGGCGGCCGAGGCGCTGCAGGCGGCGGAGCGCGCGCGCAGGGCGCGGCGGCTCGCGCGGCTGATGCGCTTCGAGCGCTTCGCCGTCGTCGCGGTGCAGCGGCGCCTCCGCGGCATGTGGGCGCGCCGCCGCGCCGAGCGGCGCGCGCGCGCGCGGCAGATCATCGCCGAGCGGCGCCGCGCGCTGACGGCGCAGCGGCAGGCGGTCGCGCAGCTCGAGGAGCTGCGCGAGGCGCGGCGGCAGCGCGGCGCGCTCTCGGTCCAGCGGCACTCGCGCGGCATGCTCGGGCGGCGCCGCGCCGAGGCCGAGCGCGACGAGATGGTCGAGATGCACCAGCTGATGCGCGAGCACCTCTCGCAGATGGCCGCGTACAAGGCGCAGCACCTCGCCAAGCTCGAGGCGCAGCGGCAGGCCGCCTCGGCGCGCATCCAGGCGATCGTGCGGCGGCGCGCGGCGGCGCGCGTGCTCGAGCTGCTCAAGGCGGCTGCGGCCGAGATCCAGCGCGACGCCGACGCGTACGACGAGCTGATGGTCGCCGTGCGCGCCGCGTGCGCGCGGCTGCAGGCGGGGCGCGAGGACGCCGCCGCCGCCGACGTCCAGAAGGTGCACCGCGGCAACGTCGGCCGCGCGCGCGCCGACGCGGCGCGCGACGCCCTCGACGAGCGGCGGCAGCTCCTCTCCGAGTACGAGCAGCTCATCGAGGCCGTGCGCGCCGCCAACGCGGCGTCGCAGGCGCGGCGGACGGCGCAGAAGGCGGTGGTCGTGCAGGCGCGGTGGCGCGGCATCACGGGGCGCGTCGACGCCTTCGTGGCGCGGCGCGCGCTGCACGAGCAGCGGCGGCTGCTGCGCGAGTACGACGCGCTCATCGCGCAGGTGCGCGAGGCGAGCATCCGCAGGAAGCGCGAGGAGTGGCACGCGGCGGCGGCGCGCATCCAGTCCGTCACGACGGGGCGCAAGCAGCGGCGCAGGTTTGCGGGCATGCTCGAGGCGCGCGACGAGCAGTACGCCGACGCCATCGAGTTCGAGGCGCTGCGCGCCGCCATCAAGAGGGAGTGCGCCGCGATGGCGCGCGGCCGGCTGCAGCGGTGGGCGGCCAAGGTGCAGGCGGCGCACCGCGGCAACGTCGGCCGCAGGCACGCCGACCGCGTGCGCGACGCGCGCGCGGCGCAGCGCGTGCTGCTGCGCGAGTACGACCTGCTCATCGCAGGCGTGCGGCGCGAGAATGCGCGCGCGCGGGCGCAGCGCGACGAGGAGGCGCGACGGCGGCGCGAGTGGGTCCACCAGACGTACGTGACGCGGCTGCAGGCCGTGTGCCGCGGCAACCTCGACCGGCGCAGGGCGCGCGCGCGGGCGGAGGCGCGCGAGGAGCAGCGCGCGCTGCTCGTCGAGTTCCAGGGCATGATGGTGCAGGTGCGCCGGGCCGTCGACGACAAGCTGCGCGAGGACGCCGACCGGCAGGCGGCGCTCGAGGCGGGGCTGCTCGACGACGACGACGAGGACAACCTCGTGGGCGAGATCGTCGAGCGGCCGCCGTCGCCGCCGCCGCCGCCTCTCGACCCGTACGGCGCCGAGTCGAAGCTGCTGCAGTGGTCGGAGCTGCTCTTCCGGCAGGCCGAGTCGCAGCCGCCGCACGAGTGGGGCTTCGCCTCCTTCGGCGCCACCTTCACGCCGTCGGAGCTGCAGGAGCTGCTGAGCGAGGCCGAGATGCACGCCGCCCTCCACGCGCGCGAGATCTCGATCCCGTCGCTCGCCGCGCAGCAGCGGCAGGCCGAGGCGGCCGACGGTAGTGAGCAGCCGCCGCCGCTGGCCGAGGGCGGCGGCGCCACCGCCGCCAACCCCATTTCCGCCGCCGCCGCCACCCCCACGGCCGCCACGGCCGCCGCGTCGTCGCCGTCGCTGTCGCCGCCGCTGACGCTCAAGAGGGAGAGGCGCGAGGACTACGTCGCGCGCGGCGACAGGGACGGCGAGCGCGCGCTGGCGCCGCTCGAGCACCGCGTGACGGTGCTCAACTACGCGGGCTCGTCGGAGGCGGGCGCCGAGCGCGAGCAGGCCTTCCCGCTCAACCTCGAGACGCCGCTCGGGCGGCGGCGCGCGCTGCTGCGACAGGAGATGCGCGGCCTCACCGTGCACAGCAGCTCGGGCACGCTGCTCGCGCGGCCGCTGCACAAGTTCTGGCACGTCGGGCAGCGGCCCGAGATGCGCGCGCAGGAGGGGCGGTGGCTGCTGCGGCGGCGCGGCCGGCTGACGCTGCTCGAGAAGCTCGACGGCGTGATGGTCCACTTCTGGCTGCTCGAGGGGCAGCTCCACTGCGCGGCGCGCTCGGGCCCCGGCCAGGCGTCGGCCGAGGTCGAGGCGCACATCGCGCACGCGCAGGCGCAGGCGCAGGCCGACGCGGCCGACGGCATGGGCGGCGGCGCCGGCGGCGTCGGCAGCGCGGCGCCCGAGTGGCACGAGTTTGCGCGCGCCGCCATCCAGGGCGGCTTCACGCCCGTCTTCGAGTGGTGCCGCGCGCGCGCCGACCGCGAGGGGCGCGCCTCGAGCGCGCGGCTCGTGCTGATCGCGCTGCGGCACATGGCGTCGGGCCACTACGTGCCGCACCACGCCCTCGGCCGCCTCGCGCAGCCGTTTGGCGTGCCGACCGTCGAGAGGCTCGCAACGTGGTCGCCGCCGCCCGACATCACGTTTGCCGAGGCGATCGCGCAGCTGCGCGAGCTGGCGCAGCGGCGCGGCTCCGAGCTGGCGCGGCTGCGCGCCGGCGCCGTGGCGTGGGGCGAGGCGCCGCCCGTCACCGAGGGCTGCGTCATCGTGTGCGAGAACGGCTACATGGTCAAGGTCAGGACCGAGGAGTTCTCGCGCGCGCAGCGGCAGCGGCAGCGGCTGCCGCAGAGCCTGCGCGCCACCGAGGAGCAGGCGGCGCGCTCGATCCAGGAGGGCTTCCGCGCGCGCGCCGCGCACCGCGCCGCGCGGTGGAGCGCGCGCGACGCGCGGCTCGCGCTGCTCGGCCGCTCGCGCGAGCTGCCGGTCGTGGTGCTGCGGCTGGCGGTGGCGGGCTCGCTCGCGCTCGTCGAGGAGCGCGGCTGGGGCGCGCTGTGCGCGGGGCTCGCCGCCGAGGTGGGCGTCCCCGCCGAGCTCGTCAGCCTGCAGCGCGCGCGCCGCCTCTCGGAGCGCGACGCGCCGCGGGGGCCGCGCGGCGGCGCGAGCGGCCGCGTCGAGATCGAGTTCGAGGTGGCCGACGGCGGCGCGGGCGCCGCCGCCTCGTCGCTCGCGGTGGCGGCGCTGCTCGCGTCGGCGGGCGCGTCGCGCTTCGGCGCGCAGCTCGGGCTGCCGCTGGTGGCGCCCCCGCTCGTGCGCGTCGAGCTGCCGCCCAACGCGAAGCTCGACGCGAGGGAGCAGCGGCAGCGCGCGGCGCTCGCGGCGCGGCGCGGCGACCCGCGCGCGCAGGCGGCGGTGCGCGCCGACGACGACGCGCGCTTCGGCGACGCGCTGCGGACGGTGCTGCGCCACGCCAAGCAGAGCATGGGCATCGCGTCGCTCGCGCCCGCGCTCGACGGCGACGCGCGGCGCGACCCCGAGGCGCAGAAGCGGCTGCTCGAGCTGCTGCAGGCGACGCTGCGCGGCGTCGACTCGATGCCCATCGCGCCCGACGAGCGGCTCCGCCTCTCGCACGCCGCCAAGCACCTGCTGCACGCCGTCCACGAGGGGGGTCGCGACCACCCGAACGGTGGTGGTGACCAGCACCAACACCAACACCGCCGCCTCACGGGCGCCGACGCCGGGGCGGCGCTGCCGCCGATGCCGCCGCCGCGCGCCGTGCTGCCCAGGCTCGCCAACCGCGGCCTGACGCGGCTCTCGCGCGCGGGCGGCGCCGTCGAGGCCGCCGTGGGCTCGCTCGCGACGGCGCTCGCGTCGTGCGTCGGCGAGGTGCAGCGGCGCGCGTGGGCGGGCGCCGCGCGGCCCGAGGCGTGCGCCGTGCGCACCTTCGTGCGCTTCCGGCCGCCGTCGGCCTTCGAGCAGCTCTGGTCGCGCCGCTGCCGGCGGCTGGCGTGGGGCGCCAAGCACGTCGCGCTGCGCGCGGCCGACGCGCAGCCGCACGCGGCGGCGGTGCCCACCTTACACATGGAGGTCGACGGCGTCCTCGAGGGCGCCGCCTCGCAGCAGCAGCTCTTCGACGTCGCCGTCGAGCCGCTCGTGCGCGGCGTGTGCGGCGGCACCAACGGCGCGCTGCTGTGCGTCGGCGCGTCGGGCGCGGGCAAGGCGCACGCCGTCTTCGGCTCGGCCGACGCGCGCAACCACGGCGTCGAGGCGCCGCGCGCCGAGTGGGGCGCCGCGCTGCTCGCGTGCGAGCTCATCCTCGGCGCCATCGCCGTGCGCGGCGGCGCGCCGATGGCGGGCGCCCCCGGCGGCGCGACGCTCTCGCTCGCGATGGTCGAGCTGCACGGCGAGAGCTGCGCCGACCTGCTCGGCGGCAACGCGCCGCTGCCGACGGCGCACGACGCGTGGCGCGCCTCCGGCGGCGACGGCGGCCACGCCGACGACGACGTCGGCATCGAGCCGGGCGCGGCGCACCCGCACCTGTACGGCGCGACGCTCGTGCGCATCGACAGCACCGAGGAGGCGGCGCGCGCGCTCACCGCCGGGCTCAGGGCGCGCCGCGGCGACGGCGGCCCGCTCGCGCCGTCGACGCACGTGCTGTGCACGCTCAGCCTGCGCCGCGCCGGCGGCAACGGCCACCCGGCGCAGACGGCGCGGATGCTCTTCGCGACCGTCTCGGGCGGCGAGCTCATCGGGCGGCCGTACTCGTCGTCCATGTCGGGCGCGCAGCAGCAGCAGAGCGCGTCGCTCGGCGCCGCGCCCGCCGTCTCGGTGCCGGCGGCGGTCCTCGCGGGGCCGGCGGCGCTCGTGCGCGGCGCGGCGGCGCTCGTGCCGGGCAGCGGCAGCGCGGCGGCGGCGGCGGCGCAGCAGCGCTCGCTGCTCGCGCTCGGCGCGTGCGTCGTGCAGCAGGCCGACGGCCACCACGGCGGCGTGCCGTGGGAGGCGCACCGCCTCTCGTCGGCGCTGCGCAACGCCCTCGCCGGCGACTGCTGCACCTCGGTGCTCGGCAGCTGCGGCGTCGGCGAGGCCCAGCTGCGCGGCACGCTCGCGACGCTCCAGTTCCTCCGCCACGCGCGCCGGCTGCGCACGTGGGTGCGGCCGCCGCAGCCGTCGCTCGAGCCGCTCCACCGCGCGCTCCGCCGGCTGCAGGAGCAGCTGCAGCCGCTGCAGCGGCCGCTCCTCCTCCAGCCGACGCCCGACGTATATATGACGCCGCCGCCGCCGCCCGCCTCGGCGTCGCCGCCGCAGCGGGACGACGACGAGGACGAGCCGCAGCCGCCGCAGCCGCCGCCGCGCCGCAAGGCGCAGCACTGGTTTGGCGAGCTGGCGGTCCACCAGAGCGCCATCCTCGGCTGGCGGTACGAGCAGGCGCGCCACGCGCGCAACCTCGTGACGGCGCTGCGCGCGACGGCGACCGAGGCCGCCAAGCCGCCCGTCCACTTTGCGGCGGCGCCGCTGGTGGGCGGCGTCGCGGGCGGCAGCAAGGGCGGCGGCGGGCTGCTCGCGTCGGCCGAGATGCTGGCGCGGCTCGACGCCCTCGAGAAGCAGGCGGCGGCGCTCGACGGGATGCTCGGAGAGGCCGAGGAGGCGCACCACGCGCTGCAGAGCGCCCTCCACAAGTCGGGCGTGCTCGGCCTCGGAGGAGGAGGAGGCGGCGGCGCAGCAGGAGGAGGAGGAGGGGGGCCGCTCGCGCTCAAGGGGCCGACGGCGCCGGCGACGCCGCCGACGGCCGGGCCACCGCCACAGCAGCGCGGCGTCAAGGCGGCGGTGGTGGTGGGGCCGGCGGGCAAGCAGCGCACGGTGATGAGCAGCGGCAGGCCGTCGCGCGCCACGCCACCGCAGCCGGCCGCCGCGTGGTCGACGCCGCCGCCCGTGGTGCAGACGGGCGGGTCATGAGGCCGGCCGAAAGTACTGTCTTACTGTCTACGTGCATGGGTCGTTCGCATATCAGCGTGTCACTACGTGTCGTTCCCTTTTTATTTGAGAGCTTTGCGAATGGAGACCAGTCTCTCATAGAAAGAATCTACGGACTACGGCGTGAAGCACGGCCTTGTCAGCTCATTCCCGCGGATCATGCGGCTGCCGCGGCGAATGACCTCGTCGACGCCGCGCGCATGCGCCCCTTTGGCGCCCCCCGCACACATGGGCGCGCCCCATGGGCAGACGACGCTCTCGCCTCGCTGCAGCTCCGTTGGGCACTGCTCCGCCAGGGGCCCAGGGCTGAGCAGCGTGCCGTTGGCCACGCCCGTCGGCTGCCACACGCGCACGTCGAAGGTGTGCGGCGGTGGCTGGCGCTGCGCGGCGAGCGCGGCGGCGCGCGTCGCAGTCGTGGAGCCCGGCGTCACCGCCACGTCGCACACGGCGCCGTTCCACCACCGCCGGCCGATGTTGAAGTCGCGAAGGTGCATCAGCGGCAGCCAGCCCACGCTCTCGCCCATCGCACCAATGACCACGTGCGTCACGTGCGCCGCCCAAAAGAAGTGCGCCCATCGTGGTGGCCGGGGCGGCCTTGGCGGCGGCTTCTTGGTGCGTTTTCGTCTCCGCACGCGGCCGTCCTGCATGCTGTCCAGCATGCTCTCGTACCGCTCGGTGTGCTCGTAGATGTCGACAAACGAGCGCGCGACCCGAAGCGTCGCCACAAAGATTTGGTCGAGCACAAAGGTGCGCCAGTTGGCGCCGTCGCTCTGCGGCAGCCACCGGAGCCATCGCGTCGAGTAGGGCGCTTGCCACAACGATCCACGCCCCACCTCGCGATGGCTGCGGCACGCGCGGCGGTCGGTGCAGCCACACGCCTGGTGCAGTGGCAGCGTCTCGTCGCGACTGAGGCTCACCGCCGCCAGGCAGTAGCGAGGCAGCCAGAGGCCAGGGCCGCTGCCCAGCAGCAGACTCGCCAGCTGCAGATCGACAAAGAAGATGAGGTCGAAGCGCGCCACGACCACCAGCCGCGGCTGCCGCAGACTTGACGCTGCATCGATCAGCGCGATGCCGCGCTTGAGGCTCAGATGCTGGCTGTGCAGTGAGCCGAGCTCCAGCCGTGGCGGCTCATGAGAGCTGGCGACGGGCGAGTAGAGCTTGTCGAGCACGTCCGCCGCCTCAGGGTTCCACGAGTGCATGTAGACGTCGAGCTGCAGCCCAGCGGCGCGGTTGGCCAGCACGACATGCTGCCAGATGCTCGCGTGGGCAAACCCCGCCATCGACCGGACCGTTCGATTGTAGGCCGCGCCGGCGCCGCAATTCCCGGGTCTATTGGACGAGACGGTTGCGCTCGCCGTCCAGCCACCGAGCTTGCCGTGCAGGAGAAGAGCTACTGGAGCGGCGACGGCGTCGGTCGACATCGTGCTCTGCTACTCGATTAGGCTCTGTAAACTGGACTTCGCTTGGGTAGTGACGCCGAACAGGCTATACTAGAAATTGTGCATGCATCTGCATAAGAGTTAACTTTTGCAAGTTTGCTGGCGCCGTTCGCCTGGGCATGCGGCGCCGACCCAACATAGTCGTCGCTCTAAGCGACGACCACGGCTGGGGTGATGTCGGCTATCGCGGCCACAAATATCTCAGAACGCCTGAGCTCGACAAGATGGCCGCGAGCGGGCTTCGCTTCGACCGCTTCTACTCAGGCGCGCCAATATGCTCCGCTGCGAGAGCCGCGCTGCTGACTGGACGTTCGCCACATCGCACGGGCGTCACGACTCACGGCCAGGCGTTGCGACTGCAGGAGCGCACGGTCGCGCAGGCCCTGCGCGACGCCAATTACGCCACCGGCCACTTTGGCAAGTGGCACCTTGACGGAATCCACGGCGTGCCCACGCAGGGTGGCCCCGTGATCTCGGCGCACTCGCACACACCAGGCGCCTTCGGCTTCGAGACGTGGCTGTCCAACTTTGGTATCTTCGACCTCGACCCGGTGTTTGGGAGGCGGCGCCTCGGGCCCGCCGTGTACGAAGGCGAGTCGTGCGCAGTCCTTGTCCGTCACGCGGTCCACTTCATGCAGCAGGCCGCGAGCCGGCAGCAGCCCTTCTTCACGGCCGTGTGGTTTGCCAATCCACACCTTCCATGGGTGACCCTGCCGCGTTTTCGAATGCCGTACGCGCATCTGACGAAATGCAATAGGTACAAGTCGCATGACGAGTGCTCAAAGAAGACGGAAGCCGAACGCAACCAGAGCTGGTTCTTCAGGCCCGACTGTGACTGCTACCTACGGGACGTCGACAGCTACTACGGCGAAGTCGCAGCCATCGATGAGAGCATGGGGCTGTTGCGCAGCGAGCTACGACGCCTCGCACTCGAGAACGAGACGATTGTCTGGTTCCAGAGTGACAATGGTCCCGAGAACGGGCTGCGAAAGTACGCGCCCTTCCCTTCGACAGCTGGCCTCAGGGGTTACAAGAAGACTCTGCTCGAGGGCGGTGTGCGCGTGCCGGCGATCCTTGAGTGGCCGGGCGTCGTTCTGCCGCGCATCAGCCGCTTCCCCTCCAGCGCACTCGACGTCTTCCCTACGATTGCCGAGCTGGTGGGCCTGCCCGAAGAGACGATGCAGCAGCCCCAGGATGGCATGAGCCTCGTGCCGCTGCTCATGGCAAGCGAGGACCCCGAGGGGAGGTCCAAGCCGATCCCCTTTTGCTATTTTGAGCACTACCAGTTCGGCAACGGTTGGGCGCTCATCGACAACGACTTCAAGCTGATCCGGTGGTCCAGCCCGGCAGCCGGACCCACGTACAAGATGGGCGTCAGAACAAGTTTCGACGAAGCCCGTGGCGAAACGCTCAGCGATGAGCAGCGTCGCGCGAGGGACACGGCGACCCGTTTGCTCCACCATCAGCCGATGCTGCTCTTCAACCTGAAGAACGACTCGAAGGAGGTCGTCAATCTGATAGGAAGGTGGAAAGAGCCCCGGGCCGCCGCTGCGCTGACACGGATGTCGCGGCTGCTCGACGAGTTTGCGCTCTCGGTCAATCGTAGCCAGAACGGTCTCGACTACGCAGATGGCCGCATCTGGGCACAGCCGCCCAACGAGCGATGGTGCATGATCGACTGCTACCAGCCCCTGCTGCAAAACATCTCCGAGCTTTGGGGCCACACGCATGTCATGGGCCTGCTGCGGCGTTCAAGGCTGAAGGAGGCGGAAGGGCGGCTTGCCAATGGCACGAAGCTGCTCCGTCATCACAGCACCGACCGCAAGAGTTGGAATGCCCTGGCTGGCCCCAGCCATCACCTCATGCTCAGGGACCTGCCAACTGAGTGCAAAAACGAGAGCATACCACGTGCGCCCGGTCTGCAGGGCAACGGCAGCGGTTCCGCAGTGCCCGGGCCCACCACTTGCCGCACCAAGGGCAGCCGATGCGTCAACGAGTGGCCGTGGGTGTTCAATCGGACCAACCGGTGGAGCTGTAGTTGCTATGATGAATTATCATCCTAATTCTTTGAGCGCCAAGTAAAGAAACGGTCTGTAGATAAGACGGGAAAACCTATGGCTATACACGCCAAACCTACAGACCTACAATCGAGAGTGAGAACGTGACATGACCCCCGCCCATACAAATCGCCCCCGTGGCGCCATCCGAGCTACCCGAGCTCAGCCCCCGCCTTTAGATTACTTTAAAGTTTACGTGGTCTGCGCCCGGCTTCGTGTTATGTTTCCTTTATTCAGATTTAACACACAAACTCCCCAGCCTAATACCCTACTGACACCGACCTATACCCAAACCCAAACACGGATCAACCGATACCGCAGTCTCACCATCTCCCCACATGTGTGCAAAACAGTGCCGGCTCGCTTCCATCCCCCCCCGCCCGCCATCCCCGAGCGGCCAAGGGCC
>Ga0209713_10003090_pt1 | contig 10489 bp, 1 predicted proteins | sample ArcOceMetagenome_3_FD_187444 | JGI IMG/M metagenome (GOLD analysis project Ga0209713, IMG submission 187444) | Marine eukaryotic phytoplankton communities from Arctic Ocean - Arctic Ocean- Svalbard ARC20M Metagenome (SPAdes) (version 2) | ecosystem: Environmental > Aquatic > Marine > Oceanic...
AGCAGGCGGTCGTGTGCGTCGCCAAGCTCGCGATCGCGCTCGGCACCGAGCTCGAGGAGTACTGCGACGAGCAGCTCTACTCGCAGCTCTTCGCGTGCCCGCTCACCAAGACGCTCACCGAGGCGCTCGCGCGGATGGCGCACCACCTGCCGCAGCAGCTGCCCGAGCTGCAGAAGAAGCTGCTCGACCTGCTCACGTCGACGCTCACGAGCGCGAAGCAGCAGACCTTCGACGAGTGGCTGCGGCTCTCCGCGCAGGAGCGCACCGCCTCGGCGACGGCCGCCATCGCCGACGCGGCGTTGCACACCGAGGGCGGCAGCACGGGCGGCAACGGCAGCCAGCAGCTCGCGCTCGCGCTCTCGACGCTCGGCGACTTCAACGGCGGCGAGTGGGGCGTCGAGTCGCAGATCCTCGAGTTCATCAACCAGTGCGCCTCCTCCTTCCTCGACGCCGACGCCGTCGAGGTGCGACAGGCCGCGGCGGTCGCGTGCTGCTCGCTGCTCGTCGCCCACGCCGCCGACGACGACGACTGCCGCGGAGACGGCGCGCCGCCGCTGCCCCCCGAGCTGTCCGGCGGCGGCGGCGCGAGCGTCGGCGGCGACCCGCTGCACGCCAACGGCACCACGCCGCGCTGTGGCTGTGGGGGGAGCAACGCCGACGAGTCTCCGCCGCTGCATCGGCCGCGCAACGCGTCGTTGCTGGCGGCGCCGACGATGTCGCAGGCGCAGCACCGGCGCATCTCGGCGGCGGTGCTGCAGAAGGTGCTCGTGTGCGGCGTCGTCGACCCCGAGGGCATCATCCGGCAGCTCATCTTCTCGTACCTGCTCCTCGGCCACTTCGACCGCCAGCTCGCGCAGCCCGAGGCGCTGCGCTGCCTCTGCATGGCGCTCAACGACGAGAACGCCGCGATCAAGCAGGTGGCGGTGCAGATCCTCGGCCGGCTCTGCCACATGAACGCCGCGTACGCGCTGCCCGTGCTGCGCACCAACCTCATCCAGCTGATGACGGACATCGAGAACTCGCGCTCGCCGTCGCAGCGCGAGGAGAGCGCCAAGCTGCTCGGCGCGCTCCTCGAGAACGCCGCGCACCTCATCCAGCCGTACACGGCGTCCATCTTCGCCGCGACGCTGCCGCGCGTCCACGACGAGTCGCCGTCGGTCTCGGCGTCGGTGCTGCGCGCGCTGGGCAACCTCGCCTCCGTCGGCGGCGCGGCGGTGCTCCCGTTCTCGCCGCAGCTGCTGCCGCCGATCGTCGAGGCGCTGCGCGACCAGGCGAGCCTCGCGCGCCGCCACGCCGCGCTCGGAGCGCTCTCGCAGCTCGTGCGCGCCACCGGCAAGGTGGGCGAGCCGTACCAGCGCTTCCCCGACCTGCTGCCGATGCTGCTCGGCATGCTGACGTCGGAGCGCGAGCCGTCGCTGCGCCTCGAGCTGCTGCGCGCGCTGGGCGTGCTCGGCGCGCTCGACCCGGGCAACAAGATGCAGATGGACCTGCAGCTGCAGCGCATCTCCGCCTCGGCCTCCAAGCAGATGCAGGCCAAGAGCGGCGGAGGCGGCGGCGGCCCCACGCCGAAGACGGGCGTCGGGCAGGTTTCGGCCGTCTCCAAGGCGGAGGCGGCCAAGCCGGCGAGCCACCCCGAGTTCTTCCACTCGGTGGCGGCGGCGGCGCTGATGGGCGTGCTGCGCGACCCGTCGCTGCAGAAGCAGCACCGCGAGGCGACGCAGGCGCTCGTCTTCATCTTCCAGGCGCTCGGCTCCAAGGGGACCGAGGCGCACCTCGAGCAGGTGCTGCCGCTGCTCGTCGACGCGGTCGACCTCGCCGACCTGCGGCTGCGCGAGTTCCTGATCGGCCAGCTGTGCGAGCTGGTGCGGCTCGTCAAGAAGGGCGTGCGGCCGCACGTGGCGCGCCTCATCGAGCTCGCCAAGCGCTACTGGTACGTCGAGTCGGAGTCGGGCAGGTCCTCCGACAAGGTGCAGGGCTCGTGCGTCGGCCTCGTCGAGACGCTCGCGACGTCGCTCATCGACGAGATCGCCTACTACCTGCCGACGCTGCTGCCCATGATGCTCAACGTGCTGCAGACGGACGCCGCGCCGAAGCGCGAGAACACGCGGCGCGTGCTGCGCGCGCTCGAGAGCATGGTCGAGTCGCTCGAGCCGTTTCTCTACTCGGTGGTGCCGGCGGTGCTCGAGCTCACGTCCGACGACGAGACGCCGCTCGACGTGCGCAGGGAGGCGCTGCTGCGGCTCGGCGCCATGTGCACGCGCCACGACGTCGGCTCCCTCGCGTCGCTGCTCACGCACAAGCTCTGCCGCGTGCTCGGCATGAACGGGCCGTTCAAGGACCTCCGCGCCGACGCGATGGCGACGCTCTACGGCCTGGCATTCCAGCTGGGCGCCGACTACCTGGTGCTCGAGCCGACGGTGCGGCAGGTGATGCGCCGCCAGGCCATCCACGACGAGCGGTACGAGCGGCTGCTGCTCATGATCATGCAGGGCATGGACCTGCAGAGCGACCCGTCGCTCGCGCCGCCCAACGCGGCGGGGGCGGCGGGGGCGGGGGCGACCATGGAGCGGCGGCGCCGACACTCGTCGCAGGTCGGCGACGGCGACAAGGCGCCCGACGCGGCGAGCCTGATGGCGGCGGCGGCCGACGACGACGGCGACCTGAGCAAGTCGACGCTGACGAGGCGCTTCAACATGGACGCGACCAAGCTGAGCAAGGCGTGGGAGACGCGGCAGCGCTCGACGCTCGAGGACTGGCACGAGTGGTTCCGCGCCTTCTCGCTCGAGCTGCTGCGCGAGAGCCCGTCGCCGGCGCTGCGCTGCTGCTCGGCGCTCGCCGAGCGCAACCCCGAGCTGGCGTACGACCTCTTCAACGCGTCGTTCATCTCGTGCTGGGAGGAGCTGATCTCGCGCGACTCGTACCTGCGGCAGCAGCTCACGCAGAACGTGCTGGTGGCGATGGAGAGCGACCAGATGCCGCAGCAGCTGCTGCAGCGCCTCCTCAACCTGAACGAGTTCCTCGAGCGCAACGAGAAGCCGCTCGGCATCGCGTGGAAGACGCTCGGCAAGCTCGCGCGCCAGAGCCGCGCGTACGCCAAGGCGCTGCACTACCTCGAGGCCGAGTTCGAGCAGGGCTGCTCGTCGCAGACCATCGAGGCGCTCATGTCGATCAACCGGCAGCTCGGCCAGGTGGACGCGGCGCGCGGCATCCTCGAGCACGCCAAGGTCAACCACAGCGACCAGTTCAAGGAGAGCTGGTACGAGACGCTCAACGACTGGACGCAGGCGCTCAAGGCCTACGAGCGCCGCCAGGACGAGCAGGACGCCGAGAGCCCCGGCGCGATGGGGGCGACGTCGTCCGCCGCCATCGGGCACGGCGGCCACCCGGGCAACGTGGCGGTCTCGCTCGGCCTCGACTTTGCGGTGGGCAAGATGCGCTGCCACCACGCGCTCGCCGAGTGGCCCGCGCTCGCCGAGCTCGCGAGCCAGGCGTGGGAGGGGCCGATCTCGTCGGAGCTGTACGACGAGGCGATCATCGAGCCGGACGTCAGGTGGGAGGTGGCCAAGCTCGGCGCCGCATCGGCGTGGAACCTCGCGGCGCTCGCGGCCGACGACGAGAGCGCGCAGGTGCACTGGGAGGCGATGCGCAAGTACACGATGCACATGCGCCACAACTCGCTGCCGCACGCGCTCCACCTGGCGGTGCTCGCGCTGCACGACGGCCGGCTGCAGCCGTGCCAGCTGCTCGTCGAGCAGGCGCGGCGGCTCCTCGACGGCGAGCTGACGGCGCTGGTGGGAGAGAGCTACTCGCGCGCGTACCGCTTCATGGTGACGGCGCAGCAGCTCGCCGAGCTCGAGGAGGTGCTGCTGCTGCGCCGCGCGCCGCTGCAGACGAGCCTGCCGCACCTGCTCGACATGTGGCGGCAGCGGCTCGGCAAGTGCGAGCAGCACGTCGAGGTGTGGCAGGAGCTGCTCTCCGTCCACTCCCTCGCGGCGCGCCCGCCCGAGAACCTCGAGACGCAGCTCGACTTTGCCGAGCTGTGCCGCCGCTCGCAGCGCGCCGCGCTCGCCGCCTCGACGCTGCGCGCGTGCGGCGACAGCCAGGTCGCCGTCTCGCGCGCGCACTGCGCGCCGTCGCTTTGGTCTTCCAGCCCCAAGCACTCGTCGTGGGACGCGCGCGTCCACGCGGCGTCGATCCCCGAGGAGTCCTTCTCGTCGGAGATGCTCGGCGCCTCGACGACCAGCCTCGTCAGCCTCCACCAGGACGGCGACGGCGACACCGTCCCCGCGCTCGTCCCGGCGCTCTCGAAGCGCACCTCCGCCGTCGCCCGCCTCTCGAAGCAGTCGAGCTCCGGCGTCGAGCTGGGCGGCAGCAGCCCGCTCAGCCCGCACAGCCCAGGTGCGCTCGGCCTCAGCGTGCTCACCCAAAACGGCAGCGGCAGCGGCAGCGGCAAGGAGGGCGGCGACGGCGGCGTCGCCGGGAGCGTCGTCGCGATGGCGCCGCCGCTCATGTACGCCCATGCGCTGCACCTGTGGGGCGAGGGCGACCGCCTCGGCGCGATGGGCCACCTGCGCTCCTTTCTGGAGGTGCACGGCGCCGTGCCCAGCCGCCCCGGCGCCACCTCGCCGACAATTGCGGGGCGGTCGGGGCGCGACAGCATCGGCGGGCCCGAGATGGTCGAGACGCGGTCGGCCAAGGAGCTCGCGCTCGCGGCCTCGGCGTGGGTGAAGCTGGGCGAGTGGGAGCGCAAGGCGTGGGCGACGGGCTCGGCGTCGAAGGACCTCTCGGCGATGCGCGGGCTGGGCGGCACGCTCAACGACGAGGAGGCGGTCGCCAAGATCGCCAACTGCTTCGGCGGCGCGACGGCGCTCGACCCCGCCTCGTACAAGGCGTACCACGCGCTGGCGATGGTCCACTTCGAGGCGGTGCAGGGCGACGAGGAGAAGCGCGAGGCGACGGCGCGTCTCGAGGAGGAGAGCGGCGCGTCGCCCCGCGGCGCGGACGACGCCGCCGCCTCGCGGCCGCCGTTTCTGCAGCCGACGCTGTCGTCGTCGCCGCTCAACACGGCGCGGGGGCGCGGCTCCAACCTCGCGCTCAACCCGCGGCGCGGCGCGTCCAAGGGCGAGCGCGACGAGCTGGTGGAGCGGCACGTCGTGGCGGCCATCGGCGCCTTCTTCCGCTCGATTGCGCTCGGCGTGCAGATGGGCGGCAACGCGCTGCAGGACATCCTCCGGCTGCTGACGCTCTGGTTCCGCTACGGCGGCTCGCCCAACGTCGACGCGGCCATCCGGCGCGGGCTGGGCGGCGACGACGCGTCGGCGTCGGCGCCGATCCAGACGTGGCTGGCGGTGACGCCGCAGATCATCGCGCGGCTGCACAACCCGCACCACCGCATCCGGCAGGCGGTGCTGCGGCTGCTGGTGCGGATGGCGCACGCGCACCCGCAGGGGCTGATCTACCCGCTCGCGGTGGCGGCCAAGTCGAAGGAGGGCGCCGTCAAGGTGCTCAACGAGATCCGCGAGTCGGAGGACACGCTCGTCGGGCAGGCGGAGCTGGTGAGCGACGAGCTGATCCGCACGTCGGTGCTGTGGGCGGAGGAGTGGCAGGGCGAGCTCGAGGAGGCGTCGCGCGTCTACTTTGGCGACGCGGGCCTCGCGCCCGCCAAGGCGGCGGCGCAGATGTGGGACGTCGTGCGGCCGCTGCACGAGATGATGGCGCGCGGCCCCGAGACCATGTCGGAGATCTCGTTCGCGCAGCAGTTCGGCCGGCCGCTGCAGGAGGCGCACGAGTGGATGCTGCGCTACCTGCGCACCGGCGAGCGCACCGACGTCTCGGCGGCGTGGGACCTGTACTACCACGTCTTCCGGCGCATCAACAAGCAGGTGGGCAAGCTCAACAAGATGGACCTCTCGGCGGTGAGCCCCAAGCTGCTCGCGGCGCGCGACCTCGAGCTGGCGGTGCCGGGCACCTACCGGCCGGGCGAGCCCGCCGAGGGCATCGTGCGCATCCGCTCGTTCGCGCGCACGATGTCGGTGATCGTCTCGAAGCAGCGGCCGCGCAAGATCCTGCTGCACGGCGACGACGGCGTCGAGTACGCCTTCCTGCTCAAGGGGCACGAGGACCTGCGGCAGGACGAGCGCGTCATGCAGCTCTTCGGCCTCGTCAACTCGCTGCTCGCGTCCGAGCAGGCGACGGGCGCCGTCCACCTCTCGGTGCACACCTACTCGGTGGTGCCGCTCAGCCCCAACTCGGGCATCATCTCGTGGGTCGAGAACTGCGACACGCTCAACGCGCTCGTGCAGGACTACCGCGCGCCGCGCGGCATCAAGCTCAAGATCGAGCACATGCTCATGGCCAAGTACAGCCCCGACAGCGGCTACGACTCGCTGCCGCTCATCCACAAGGTCGAGGTGTACAAGCGCACCCTCGAGGAGACGGCGGGCAAGGACCTCGCGCAGGTGCTGTGGCTCAAGTCGCGGTCGGCCGAGCACTGGCTCGACCGGCGCACCAACTTCACGCGCTCGCTCGCGACGATGAGCATGGTGGGCTACATCCTCGGGCTGGGCGACCGGCACATGTCCAACCTGATGCTCGAGCAGTTCTCGGGCAAGATCCTGCACATCGACTTTGGCGACTGCTTCGAGGTGGCGATCAACCGCGCCAAGTTCCCCGAGAAGGTGCCGTTCCGGCTGACGCGGATGCTCGTCAACGCGATGGGCGTCAGCGGCGTCGAGGGCAACTTCCGCTGCACGTGCGAGAGCGTGATGGGCGTGCTGCGCCACCACAAGGACTCGGTGATGGCGATGCTCGAGGCCTTCCTCCACGACCCGCTCATCTCGTGGAACCTCGAGGGGCGCAAGGAGGGCGCCGCCGCCGCCGCCGGCGCCGCGTCCGCCAAGGACGGCGGCGCCAAGGGCGGCGCCGACGACGGGCGCGGCGCGTCGGCCTCCGACGCGGGCGACCGCGCCGTCTCGGCGTCGTACCTCGAGACGCCGCAGCACATGGCCGCGGCCATCGGCATGCAGGAGCTCAGCTCGTCCGGCGGCGGCGGCGGCGGCGGCGGCTACGCGTCGCAGTCGGTCTCGAGCAACCGGCCGCGCAACCGCTCCGAGCAGAGCGAGATCGCCGCCGAGACCGAGCAGGCCGACGAGCGCTCGCGCGGGCTGCAGGCCTTCTCGATCATCAAGCGCGTCAAGGCTAAGATGCACGGCACCGACTTTGCGCCGCCCGAGAAGGAGAAGGGCGCGGCAGGCGCGACGGGCGCGGCGGCCCCGCCGCCGACGCCGCTCGACACGCCGACGCAGGTCGCGCGCCTCATCACCGAGGCGACCGCGCACGAGAACCTGTGCCAGATGTACTTTGGGTGGAACCCCAACTGGTGAGCGAGTCCAAATTCGTGTGTCGTGGGCCGTATAAAGAGTAAAGCACATTTTTCATTGTCGAACATGGAGACTCCACGGGCACCGCACCACTACTCAGGGGCTTGGGCGTGAGTAAAGTAACAATCCCAGGGAGGACTTAAGAGGACATGAAGCAAGCAGACGCGTCTGCCTCACAAGCAGACGCCGCGCGTGGAGCGACTCTTTGTCCACGAGAGCCGTCGGCCGCTCGTTGGTAGCGCCAGCCGCCACGTTCAAACTCCGCTCGCACACGGGCCTGGGCGTCGTCGTCCTGCCTCACACGACGTCCGAGCTCGACGTCACGCTAGAGTCGATCCGCCAAACCGTCGCGTCAATTGCCGAGGCGGAGAAGCAGGCTTGCATAGAACCCGGGGAGCTTCTCCGGGTGAGCGCTGCCCGTCGAATCGTCTCCATCGTCAAAGCGGAGCTTGTCGCGCACGAACAGCTCGTTCTGCACGTACACTCTGATCTCATGGTTGCTGCGAGGGCCACGGCCAGTCCTTGCGGCTTCTAGGACGCGGTCAGGATCGCCCGCCCAGCCGTGGTAGCAGTCGCCGATACCGTGCGCGTCGGCTGTCGTGTTCCACCGGTCGAGGATGCGATGGCAGATGACGTGGTAGTAGCCGAAGTGCTCGCGGTGGTCGAAAGCACTGCATGCCGTTATGGTTGCGAGGAGATCAGCCGCCTGTGCGGCGCTGATGAAGCTGCGATCGTCGAGATCGTCGAACATGTCGGCGAGCGCCTTGGGGGTGAGCCTGGCGAAGTTGCGAGTGATGGCGTTGTTGAAATGCCTCAAGTGAGCTTCGGACATGTATGCGTCCGCCGGGAAGGCGGCGTCCAGAACGGTCTTGAGGTCCTGCGCACGCTGCTCGCGGCTCCCCGCCAGCGGTGGTGCTTTTCCGCGGAGCATCTCGCGCGTGGCGCTGGGATCGTCGAGCGCCAGCCTGCTGCCGGCCCAGTGGTGGCACACGGAGCACAGTAGGGAGCGGCCGCCCATGCTATGGAAGCACGTAGCGTTGCGCGCCTCGATGGGCGTACAGCCGACGCACGCCGTAGCAGGATAGCCGAGCTGCGTCAGCTGGGCTTGAACCCCTTCCCAGGTCAGCGGCGGTGGCGCGGCATCGGAAACATCGACTCCAGAAGCCGCGGTCGTCAGACCAGAAACATCGAGATGCGCGAGCTCTCCGGCGAGCTCCGTAAACGAGGGCCGGTCCGCCGGCCTCGCCGCCCAAGTGCGCAGCAGCAGCGCCCACAGCGGGTCGTCGCAGCCGTCGGGCCTCGCCAGCCGCTCGCCGCCACAGACGCGCTCGGCGACGGCCTCATTCGAGGTGATGAAGGCAAAGGGCACCTCGCCGTCCGAGAGCATCTCCCACGCCGTGACCCCAAAGGCCCACACGTCGCTCTTCTCAGAGAAGCGTCTTTTCTTGAGAGCCTCGGGCGGCATCCAGCGGAATGGCACATCCTCGTCCTGCACGCCGTACGCGTGCGTCTGGTACAACCGGTCCATGGCGAGCCCAAAGTCGGTGATCTTCACGCGCGTGGCGGCGGGATCGCCCGGCTCGAAGGCGAAGACGAGGAGGTTGCGAGCGGCGAGATCGCGGTGGACCAGCCCCATGCTGCTCAGGGCGACCATGCCGCTGCACACCTGCTGCAGCATCACGAGCTTGTGCAGCATTGTGATCTCCTCCTCGCGTTGCTCGAGTAAGACGTCAAGGGAGCCATGCGGAGCGAGCTCGGTAACCAGGAGCTGCTCGGGGCCCTCCGTGCAGAGCCCGAGGTATCGCACGAGAGCCTTATGCCGGCCAAGTTTCACGAGCTTCGCTGCCTCCTCCTCGCACGAGCCACCGCTCATGCGCATGCACAGCACTGCGACGGGCGCAGTGTGGCCCCGGAGTGTGCCGCGGTACACTGTCTTGAAGCTGCCTCTGGCGATCACCTCATCGTCGATAATGATGGCAGCGCGAGGAACAAGCTTAAACTGGGTCGTCAGCCATTCGTCGATCGAGTTGCGGAGCGCGTGATTCGGTGTGAGAGTCCGATCAGCGAGAGGTGCGCCTGTTGCTGGGCTCGTGCTGTACGACGCAAGCCAGTTCTGGATACTCTCACGCTCGTAGCTGTGGCCATCCGCCAAGGTGACGGGGTCGCGCATGATGTCGTGTGTGATCGGACACAGAAACTTTCCATACATTGCCGAGCTCTGCATTTTACATTGATGAATTTACGAAACCAGGAGTTACACAATTTACGAATTAAAGTTGTTTTCACCTGAGAATTATAAAGGGTACGGCCCTTAGTATGCCCAGGGGTGGGTGTGTAGTTTGACTTTTACTGAGAAGCTCAACAGTTTCTTACCAACTCAGCTCCTCACCGTACCTCCAAAACCGACCGGAGGCGAGTGTGCTGTCTGGGGCGTAAGCACGCCGCACGAGCTCGAGCACGTCTCGTGACGCCGCTGCGGGTGCGACGGCCGTCCCGCGCTCGGCGTCCGTCGTCATGCGCGTCAGCACGTCGCCGGGGCAGACGGCGCCAACCCACACGCCCGAGCGCGGTGGCAGCGCGGCGGCCTGCATGCGCGTCGCGCAGTTGAGCGCCGCCTTGGAGAGTGAGTAGGCCGGACTCGGCCCATGAGCCGGCGACGCGCCATACGCGTCGCGTGGCGGGCTTGCGCGCGCGAGCACACGCAGCAGGGCGCCGTGCGTGTCGGCGGCACGCAGGTCGGCCTGCAGAGGCGGGCTCAGATAGCACAGCTCGCCGTCGCCCGAAGACACGCCGAGCACGAGACCGTGCCCACGACGCAGCATGCCCGGCAGCAGCCGCCGCGTCAGCAGCACTGGGCCGAGGACGTTGGTCCTCAAGGTGCGCTGCACCTCCGAGCGGTGCCACCCTACCTCGCACACGGCGGCGTTGTTGATGAGCAGGTCGACGCCGCCGAGCTCGCGCTCGCAGCGGTCGCCGAAGGCAGCGACACTGCGCCAGCAGGCGACGTCGAGCGGATATGCCTCGGCAAGCAGCCCACGGCCCGCGAGCTCGGCCACCGCCGCCACGCCGTGCGCCTCGTCGCGTACGCCCAGCACGACGCGCGCTCCCGC
>Ga0209713_10003093_pt1 | contig 10483 bp, 5 predicted proteins | sample ArcOceMetagenome_3_FD_187444 | JGI IMG/M metagenome (GOLD analysis project Ga0209713, IMG submission 187444) | Marine eukaryotic phytoplankton communities from Arctic Ocean - Arctic Ocean- Svalbard ARC20M Metagenome (SPAdes) (version 2) | ecosystem: Environmental > Aquatic > Marine > Oceanic...
GGCTCCGTTACACGCACGAAGCGTTCAGGGCCATGCATGCGCATGCGTACGTCGGCTGGCGGGCGGCGTCGCTGCGTCGCTCTCCCGCGCTGCCTGTCGGCATGAGCGCGCACTGGTCCTGGCTCGCAAACGATGTTAGCGTTGCCATCCTGCACGAGCTGGCTCTGAGCAGCTCGCTTGCTGGCGCCGCGGTCTGCAGCGCGTGGCGAGACGTCCTTCGCGCCTCCTTGCTCTGGCGTGTGCACTGCCTAGCAGCGTGGCCGTCGCTGGGTTCGCTCCCTGTGCAGGACTGGTTCCAATTCTATCTCAAGCGCTGCCGGTCGCTGCGGCAGAGCAGGCTCAAACTCGAAGCAGCGGAGACTCGTGCATGGCTGACCGACACCTTCCTTCTCCTCGAGCTCCGGCGCGGTTCGAGTGAGACAGGGTTCGAGTCCATCTCCCTGACCTTGCACTTAGCGGATGGTCGTACAACGAGCTACGGCGAGGAGTCTGACGAGGTCGACGAGATGATCTGCATGGACTGGCCTGTACCAGCGCTCGCGCTCCCTGCGGACCCCAACGCCAACTGCCCCGCAACGTGGGTGCAGTCGTGCCAGCTGTGGCGCAAGTCGACGGGCCAGTTCCTGCTCCTCGCATCGGATGGACAAGACGATCGACGGCCACTCGGACAGGTGGCGTCCGACGAGGACTACCAGGCAGGACCTCTGCATAGCGCAGTCAGGGCCGGCGAGGGCACGCCTGAAGGTGGAGCCATCATCGAGCTGCTTCCACGGACACTTGAAAATGACGAAGAGGCGATGTGTCCCGACGGCATCCGCCGGGGTGGTTTCGAGAGGCTGGAGCTGCGCCACTTCCAGACCAGGGATGGCGAGATCATCTCCGACAACCTCCTCGACGTCAACTTGACTATCCAGGTCGACTTTTGGGAATCGGATGATGAGCTGCACGAAATCCCCAAGTTGCGCATCATGATGTCAGCTCACCACACCGCACATGTGACGCCTCCCGCCGATCTACAAGGCTACGTCGCCCTGATAGAGCTCGCCATCGCAGATTGGCCGCCCTTGCTCTCGGCACTCGAGTGGGTGTAGCGTGGCTTTAGATGCTTTAGATTGAGGCGACGCGTTTGCCAGCGACTACCCAGGTACCCACCCCAGCGCCCACACACGTCGGACTCCGTATCAAGCATTGGGTTTTTAAAGCGTTTCAAGCTGTTAGCTTCCCTCAACTACACACCTCGGACCCAAGCCGATGTTTACGCTGTTTACGCTGTTTGTGTTAGCTTACCTCAACTACACACCTCGGACCCCAAGCCAGAAATGGACCCCAACTGCTCATAGCCGGACCCGGTCTGTGACCCGGGCGCCGTCTCGAAAGCCAAACAGCTCAAGCCGACGGCGTGAATTGGACCGGTCATGCATGCGCATGCGCACGTCCACTTCGCCGTCGGCCTGCCCGAGCACCGCGGCGAAAACTGGACGCTCCGCACGGCTATGTTGCGCCCGACGGTCGCTCGCTCATCACGGTCGCTGGCCACCAACGCGCGCCGCCGCCTCCACACCGATACGGCCGACTACGTTATCGTCGGTGCTGGCTCCGCGGGCTGCGTCCTGGCCAACCGCCTGTCGGCCAGCGGCGCCTCGGTGCTGCTGCTCGAGGCGGGCGGCGACACGGCGCTCAACAGCCCGCTATGGAATGGGATTGTCTCGCGCCTGCCGACTGCGCTCGCGCTGCCCATGCAGAACTCCGAGCAGAACTGGGGCTACCTGGCGGAGCCCGAGCCGGCGCTCGAGGGCCGACGTGTCACGTGCCCGCGCGGCAAGGGGCTGGGCGGCTCGTCGTCGATCAACGGCATGGTGTACGTGCGCGGCCACCCGCGCGACTTTGACTCGTGGGAGGTCGACGGTTGGGGCGCCGCCGACGTGCTGCCGTACTTTCGGCGGATGGAGCGCGTGTGCGAGCGCGGCGCCGCGGCCGAGGCGGCCGACGGCGGGCCGGCGGGGCTGCGAGGGCGCGACGGGCCGCTGCAGGTGGCGCACGGCGTCAACGCGCTGGGCACGCCGCTGTACGACGCCTTCGTCAGGGCCGGCGGCGAGGCGGGCTACGGCTCGCTCGGCGACTACAACGGCGCGCGGCAGGAGGGCCTCTCCGCGATGCCCATGACCGTCTTCCACCGCGCCGGGCACGCGCGGCGCGGCGAGCGCTGCTCGGCGGCGGCGGCGTACCTCGAGCCGGCGCTCGCCGACAAGGCGGCGCACCCGAGGCTGAGCGTGCTCACGCACGCCCTCGCCCGGCGCGTCGTGTGGGCGCACGAGGCCGAGGAGGAGGCGCTCGCCGCCGAGCGCGCCGCGGGCGGCTGGGGCGGCGGCGACGCGGCCGGCGCGGCGCGCGCGGCGGTCGGCGCGGCGGGCGTGCCGCGCGCGCAGGCGGTCGAGTACGTGTGGCACGGGCGCGAGGTGCGCCGCGCGCGCGCGACCAAGGAGGTGGTGCTGTGCGCCGGCGCCATCGAGAGCCCGCACCTGCTGATGCAGTCGGGCGTCGGCGAGCCGGCGACGCTGCGGCGCGCCGGCATCGCGCCGCTGGTGGCTTTGCCGGGCGTCGGCGTCAATCTGCAGGACCACCTCGAGCTGTACCAGAGCTACGAGTGCACGGCGCCCGTCTCGCTCGCGCCGCACCTCGGGCTGCTGCGCAAGGGCCTCATCGGCGCGCGCTGGCTGCTCGCAAGGGACGGCCTCGGCGCGACAAACCACTTCGAGGCGGGCGGCTTCGTCCGCTCGCGCGCCGGCGTCGAGTGGCCCGACGTGCAGATGCACTTCCTGCCGGTGGCCGTCTCGTACGACGGCGAGAGGGCGGCGCCGTCGTCGACGGGCCACTCCTTCCAGCTGCACGTGGGTTACAACCGCTCGCCCTCCCGTGGGGCCGTCACGCCGACCGCGCCGCTCGCCGGTGGTGGTGCTGCTGGTGGCGGCGGCGGTGGCGCGCCGTCGCCCAACCCGCTGCCGCGCGTGCGCTTCGACTACATGTCGCACGACGAGGACTGGCGCGGCTTCCGCGCGGCGGTGCGCATCGGGCGCGAGATCGTGCGCCAGCCCGCCTTCGACGGCCTCGTCGGCGCCGAGATCCAGCCGGGCGACGACCGCACGTCCGACGCCGACCTCGACGCGTACCTCGCCGCGCACCTCGAGAGCGCCTACCACCCGTGCGGCACGTGCGCGATGGGCGACGACCCAAACGGCAGTGGTAGCGGCGGCGGCGGCGGCGGCGGCGGCGGCGGCGATGGCGGCGGGGTGCTGCCGCGTGGCGCCGTCGTGGGCGGCGACGGCCGCGTGCACGGCGTGGCGGGGCTGCGCGTCGCCGACGCGTCCGTCTTCCCGCTCATCCCCAACGGCAACCTCAACGCGCCGACGATCATGACGGCGGAGAAGATCTCCGATGCCATCCTCGGCCGCGCGCTGCCGCCCGACGACGAGGCCGCTGCCGCCGTGTGGATCGATCCCGAGTGGCGCAGCCGCCAGCGCGAGCGGCCGCCGCAGCGGCAGGCGTGGGACGGCGTCTTCTGAGACGCAGCTAGATTTTCGACATGTTTATCACTAGTCAGACACGACTCGAACAAAGCTCTAGACGTACGTACACGATGTGCGATCGGTGGACACTGCGCCAACAACACGAGAGGCGAGAGCTACAAAGTATTCTAAACGTAAGGTCCCTCCGCAGGGTCGGGCCGCTTCTTGCGCTTCTCCTTGACGAGGTCGCCGAGCACCGCCTTGGACATGTCGAGCCCCTCCTGCTGCCAGTTGCTGATGAGCGCGTCGTACTCGGCCTGCGTCGGCACGTAGTGGCCCGAGTGCGGCGTCACCTTGAGCAGCCGGCCATCCTTGACCGTGATCGCGCCGGCGAAGCGGCAGGCGTGGCCGCTCGTCAGCGACGAGTGGTGGAGGACGCCGTTGACCTTCTGCGCCGCGTGGAAGGCGCCGAACTGGTCGATGGCGAAGATGCCGCCCTTTCCGGGCTTGGCCGGGTGCTTCCGCTCGTCAGCCGTCGGCAGCGGTCCGTTCTTCATCCCGCGCCCCTCCTCGTGGTCGAGCGCGGCGACGACGTCCGACCAGTCGAGCCCCGGCAGCAGCTCCTCGGGCAGCAGGTACGCCGGCCCCTGGTCGCGCGGCCGGAACTTCGCGATGCCAGGCAGCTTGTAGCGCTCCCACATCTCGTCGTAGCTCTCCTGGTCCTGGATCGTCGGCATCGCGATCCCTCTCTGCGTCCACTGCGGGTCGCGCAGCTGGCGCAGCAGCCCCTGGTGCACGAGCGGCGCCGTGAGCTCCTTGAGCGCCTCCGGCGTCGGATCTCGGCTGGTGCGTATCGCCTCGGCGACGGCCTCGCGTGCCTCGTGCAGCAGCCGCTCGCGCTCGCGCGTGACTACGAGCTGATCCTCGATCAGTTCCCAGAAGGCCGCCTCTCGAGGCGTCTCCTCGTGTCCGTCGGCGTCGTGCGGTGTGGGCAGCGTGACTGGCAGTCCGTCGGCGCACCACACGAGAAGGCCTTTCTCGATGCGCACCTCGCACATCGCTTTCAGCTGGTCGAGCTCGAGGTAGAGCACCGCGCTCTCCTCCAGTATGCGCCGAGGGCACACCGGCAGGTCTATGAGCGAGCCGCGGCCGCGATCGAGCCAGTCAAAGAACATCCACCTCGTCCGAGACGTCTCCCATCTCTGCCAGTAGCGGTAGAGCACGCTTCCGTACCGGTGTTCCTCGTCGAGCGCCTCCAGCCACAGTTTGGGCGTCATGCCAAGCACCTCGTCCTCGCCCAGACGCACTCTCTCCTGCGCTCTCTTGCGGGCCTTGTCGGCCTGCCGCCGCAGCTGAGCGATGACGTGCTCGGTGTCCTCCGTACCGTCGGCGTCGGCGCGCGGTGCTGTGTCTCGCAGCGCGGCGAGCGTGCCGCCGCCGAGCAGCGCGCCCGCGCCGACGCGCAGCATGCGAGAGCGGGTCAGACTGCCCAGAAGACGAGCGCTTGACATGCGGATCTCCTTGAGGCGCACCGCCGGTGCCAATTGAATGCTGCCTGTTCCATCGCTGAGCTCTCTCTCCCGCCCTTACTGAGCTCGTCGAGGGAAGGGGCTTGCTTGCCAATGGTGATTAATATTTGGTGATGTCCAACGCATTCTGGCGCTCTTCGGGACGTTCCCGGAAAGGCTCAGACAGACCGCATCCATACAGGCAGTGCGGAGCGGCCGCGAAATGCGCAGCGATGCGGTCTTTACTGATAGTTACTTTCTCGCGTTCTCTTGGCGACTCGAACTTGGAATACTCTCGTCGCCGACTGGCTCATGGCGCCATCCTCCGGCCTACTGTCTTGGCTCGGCCTCGGTCGGCCCACCACGACACAACCTTCCGAGTGCCGCGACACGCCGGGGATCGCCGAGAGCGTCGTGAGCAGTCCCGACGACTTCAGCGGGCACGACTGGGCTGATCGGGAGTGGAAGTGTGCCGACTGGTCCGGCATGGAGTGCAATCTCGGCGGTTGGGGCGTGGCTCCACGCAAGCACGGGTGGGATCGACTCGCATTGAAGTGCCCGGAGTCATGCTTCGACGGCGCATGCCCGGCGATGGACGCGGTGCCGCGGCCGACATGCACCTTCGTCGTGGGCCTCGAGTCGTCGGGGACACGGCTCGTGGCGCGCGAGCTCGCGCGGCTCCTCAGGCCGACCACTATGTGGGACGGGCAGAGTCCACCGTGCTGGTCGTGGCGCGGCCACCGACTCCAGCACATCTCGCTGCCTCAAGGAGGCGAGTGCACCGAGGCGAGTGCGATCGAAGGCATCGAGGTCGTGCAGGTTGCTAACCTTTGCCAGCCGCCGCCACCACACGGCGCCTTCTACTACCCGAGCAACACACCCAGGCCAAAGCGATGCTCGGCGACCTTGTACCCGAGCGGCGGCGACGACGACGACGACTGCAAAAAGGTGCCTGAGCGGTGGCTGTTCAACCTGAGCGCGACCCTCCTCGCCTTCCCGCGATGCAAGGGCGTGGTCGTCACGCGTAGCAAGGTCTTCCAGCGGATGAGCAAGCTGAGTAGGCACGGCTGTGCGGCAGGGAGCGAGCGGTCCGACGGGGCATGGGACGAGGAGAGCGAGTACCGCAAGCGAGTCGCGTGGCAGAGGGAGGACGCGCTCGCCCGTCGGATCGTCTTGGAGGCGCTTGAGAGCTTCCCGCCCTCGCGGCTGCTCAGCGTGGCGTACGAGGAGCTGGAGTGGCTGGGTCGCTACCACTGGCGGCGCATCGGAGCGCACGTCGGCGCGTCCGAGGCGCAGCTCGAGCAGTGGCGCCCCAGCTTTGTCAGCGGAGACCGCAAGTGGCTCGAGAGCCGGCGCATCGGCGACCTGATGCGCGCAGCGAGCGCCGCGACGCCCAGCTGGAACGAGAGCGAGTGGCGCGCGCGGCTCAGCTCGGGTCCGAGCGCACGCCCAGAGCGACTCGCGGAGCTCGCAGAGCGGGAAGCCGATCGCGACTGCGCACATCAGCACCCGCAGAACCGTGCTGCGGCTGCGGGGTCGCAGGAGCACAACGAGGCGGAGTCGGAGCGAGAGTTGTGACGCCGGCCTCGCGGGCCTCGCGGGACTCGGGCCCAGCGTTCGCTTGCGGCATAATTTAGATAGAATCAGATAGAATACGTGCTAGACTTTTACGCGAGCGGCCCGCGGCTGCCCCTATCGGCGCCGAGGCGGAGCGTCGGCACGCTCGCCGCGTTGGGCTCGGACGCGCCGCCGCGCCAGCTCGGGCGAGGCGGCGGTGGGTCGACCAGCATCCCTTTCCCGCCCGATACCGTGTACGTCTGCGAAAGCTTCGTCGAAGGCGGCCTGCCGAGCGAGGGCGCCGATGCGCCGCGTTGTCGGTTGAGGCGGTTCGACCACATATTCAGGCTGTTTAGGCGGTTAGCTATCGGATCCATCGCCTCCGGGCCTGCCTCGAGCGGGGTCACAGCTCGGACCGGAGCCGTGCAGCCGGGGCTTACCAATGCCTGTGGCTGCCGTGCCGCACACTGCTCGCTAGGGAGGGCCGTGCTCCTCAATCTATCCGTCAGAGTGCCGTCCCCCCACCGGGCTCTAGGACTAAGCACACAGCCGTGCTGAAAAACACAACAGAGTTTATTATGTCCTCGCGCCGTGTGGTGTGGTAGACCCTCAGGAGATGCTGCAGTTGACGTGCTCATGCCCTTCCACTCCATGACCACGACTGATTCGGTCCAAAGTATCAGTAGGGGACTTGCAGAGAGCCCAAGCGAGGTGCTCAATCCGCCCAGTTCGTCGCCCAAAGATGGAGGTGGCCGCGTGTAGTCGTGGCGATGTGTCTCGCGGCCTCTCTTGACGTCACCGTGCCGCTCGTGCAAGCCGCCCCAGCACGCGGTTCGCGGTTTACGGAGTATACGATGGCCTGTAGAGCTCCCGTTTGCACCTGATCCGGGCTGTACGGCTCACCCACGAGTGCATGGGTCAAAGTATCACCTCAATCCGAGCTCACGGGCCTGAGTAGTGCCGATTCCGCGCTTGCGACCTGCATCTCCTGAGGGTCTACCGGGAGAGGCCGGGCGCGTTGCAATCGACGTGCTCATGCCCTTCCACTCCATGACCACGACTGATTCGGTCCAAAGTATCATTGGGGGACTTGCAGAGAGCCCCAGCGAGGTGCTCAATCCGCCCAGTTCGTCGCCCAAAGCTGCAGGTGGCCGCATGTAGTCGTGGCGATGCGTCCCACGGCCTCGTCGTGACGTCATGGCCCGCGTGCCGCTCGGTGCAAGCCACCCGGCACGCGGCACGCGGTTTCTGGAGTATAAGACGGCCTGTAGAGCTGTTCGCACCTTGTACCGAGCTGTACGGCTCAGCCACGAGCGTGTGGGTCCAAGCATCACCTCAATCCGAGCTCATGGGGCCGCGCAATGCCGGTTTCGCGCTTGCGCCTGGCATCTTGCTTCGTACGGCCTCTCCCGAGAGGTGCTGCAATTGACGTGCTCATCGAGGTGTAGCTCTTCCGCACGCGTTCGTTGGAAGCTGACATTTGCTGGAGAGGTTGAGAGCCTTGCAGCACGGTACTGACGCGTCACAGCTCATGACACGAGGATCTAGCGCACCGTCGTGACGGTGATGCAAGTGTGCGCGAAGGAGGCGTGCTCCCGCATGGACGCGGCGGAGAGGGAGCGCGAGGCGGCGCGCAAGCGACGCGCGGAGGCCGAACGTGCCGAGCGCGAGGCCAACCCGACAAACAGGTCCAAGTACGTGGTGCCCAAGGGCCCCGCCGCGCCCAAGGCGGGCGTGGACCGCGCGGCCGTGCGCTCGATCGAGGAGGAGCACGAGCACGCCACGTACACGTCAGAGGAGGCGCGGATGCAGCGCAACCTCCACGGCATGCTCTCGCAGGTGACTGCCGCCTCCGAGGCCGCCGAGCAGCGCGAGGCCAGGATGGCCGCGGCGCTCCGCAAGAAGGAAGCCGAGCGCTCGGCCAGCTGCGAGGCCAGCACCCACAGCGTGCCGGCGCCGCCGACGCTCGACAGCGTCGTCGACGAGGCGATGCGCGGCAAGGCGAGGGCTCGCGTCTAGCTCGGCTGGGCATTCCGGCTTCGGCTTCCGCCTCATCCGGAGGGGGAAGGGGGAGTGAGGAAAAGTTTGAGAGAGAGAGAGGGGGCTGATGTATGCGCTGCTTTGACACGCCCCTCAGGCAGAGAACTCACGGTTGCCACGAACCTACCTGGCATGAGATCGATTGCGCTCCTGTTCCTCGCGTCGCCGACCTGCCTCGCCTGGCAGCCGCACCTGCGGCAGCCGGTGCTGTCGCAGCGGAGGCCATCGCTCACCGTCCTCGCGAGCGCGAAGCAGCGGCCGCAGGACGCCGCCGCCGCCACCGCCGCCGCGCTGCTGGCGGCCGCGCCGCTGCCGGTGCTGGCCGAGGACGGGCAGGGCTTCTCGTCAGCGTCGTACTACACCACCCTCGCGCTGTACGTGCTCGCGCTCCCTGGTGTCTACTCGCTCGTCAAGCGCTCCGTCAAGTCCAAGGTGGTGAAGAAGACTTACGAGGTGCTCGGCCCCGCGGCCGACGGTGGCCGCCCCACCCGCGAGCTGGCCGGCGACATCGTCGGCTTCTTCCAGGCCAACAACTACAAGATCCAGGACGCCACCGACGTCATCATCTTCGAGGGCGTGCAGGCGCCCGTCGCCGGCCGGGCCGCGTTCCTGACGTTCTGCGTCTTCATTGCGCTCGGCTCCCTCGCGCTCGTGCTCTCCATCTTCGAGCAGGGCGTCTTCGGCGAGGGCAACGGGCTGGGCAACTGGTGGTACCTGTCGACGATCGTCTCGCCCGTCGCGGGCAAGTTCTACCTCGACAACGCCGAGCGCACCGACACGGTGTCCGTCAAGATTGTCACCGAGGACGACGAGCTCAGTGCGTCGGTCACCGTGCAGGGCGACGACGAGGAGATCGACCGCTTCCAGCGCGCGCTCGACCTGCGGGAAAAGGGGATGGTGTACGTCAAGGGCATCCTCGAGCAATGAGGCGGGCGTTTCTCGCCCCTGGAGCAACATGAAGGCCGGCACGAGGCAGAGGTGCGCCAACTGCGGGAGCGGCGGCGCGCGACCGGCGACCCGCCTGAGATGCACGTGTTTGGGTCATGAAATGTGAAAAGTTGTCTCTTAGTTCGAAGAACACAGGCGCCCCGGAGGGCGATACGGCCATGCTGGTCATGCGGTACACACACAAAAACAAGGTATACGGAGAAACGCAGCGCGGGGCTCAGTGCGGCGCCACGCTCTCGCGAGACAGAAAACAAAGTCAGTGGAGCACACGACGCGCATCAGAACATCATCTCGTCGGGCCAGATGTCCGAGTCTTCGGTGCTCGTCGTCGTCGAGTTCTCGGTGGAGGAGGTGGTCGAGTCGGTCTCGGCCTGCGCGGCGTTCTGCGCCGAGATGCCGAGCGACATCATCTCGTCGGGCCACTCGTTGAACTCGTCGTCGTCGTCGTCGCCCAGGTCGCGCCCGCGCCCGCCGCCGCCGCCGCCGCCGCCGAAGATGGCGTCGGCAAAGTCCTCGGCCTCGTTGCGCCGCACGACCTTGGTCGACGGCACGAACCTGCCGAGCTTGTCCTGCGTGTCCTTCGAGTCGGCCATCTCCTTGCGGAACGCCGCCATGAAGTTGTCAAACTCGATGTCGGTGCCGCCGGCTTTCCGCGCGAAGCCGCCGCCCATGCCGCCGCCCATGCCCATGCCGGGCACCATGCCCATGCCGCCGCCCATGTCGGGCATCGGCGGCATCGGGATCGCGCCCATGGGCGGCGGCGGCATGTTCATCGGCATCGGCATGCCGCCCATGGCCATCCCGCCGCCGCCGCCGCCGCCGCCGCCGCCGCCGCCGCCGCCGCCGCCGCCGCCGCCGCCGCCGCCGCCGCCGCCGCCGATGTTGCCGGGCCCGCCCATGTCGGCGATGGACATGCCGGGCGGCACC
>Ga0209713_10003094_pt1 | contig 10482 bp, 3 predicted proteins | sample ArcOceMetagenome_3_FD_187444 | JGI IMG/M metagenome (GOLD analysis project Ga0209713, IMG submission 187444) | Marine eukaryotic phytoplankton communities from Arctic Ocean - Arctic Ocean- Svalbard ARC20M Metagenome (SPAdes) (version 2) | ecosystem: Environmental > Aquatic > Marine > Oceanic...
CGGGACTGTCAAGGTAGCTTCTAGACACATATAGAAAGGTGCTGAAAGTCTAAAACTATTAAACTTCAAAGCGGGAAGTACCCACTAACCCTAACCCTAACCCTAACCCTAACCCTAACCAGGCGACGCCGGAGGCGAGGCCTGCTAGCTTCGGGCGCGCTGGCGGCCGCGTGGCCGCGGCTGCCTGCGTTCCTGATGCTGGGAGGCGCGAGCGAGGCGAGCGGCTGCGAGCGGCGGCGTGGGCGGCTGCGACGGCGCGTCGAGCCCCGTGCTGGCCGCGTGCGTGGCGGCGGCGACGCCGGAGGCGAGGCCTGCTGCCTCTGGGCGCGCTGGCGGCCGCGTGGCCGCGGCTGCCTGCGCTGCTGCTGCTGGGAGGCGCGAGCGAGGCGAGCGGCTGCGAGCGGCGACGTGGGCGGCTGTGACGGCGCGTCGAGCGCCGTGCTGGCCGCGTGCGTGGCGGTGGCTATCGCCGGAGGCGAGGTCTACCGCCTCTTGGACGTGCGTGGCGGCCGCGCAGTGGCGGCGGCTTGCGCTGCTGCCGCCGCTGGGCGGCGCTTGCGATGCGAGCGGCTGCGAGTGGCGGCGCGGGCGGCTGCGACGGTTAGACCCTGATCCCTAACCCTGACCCTAACCAGGCTTCAACGTCTGGAGACTGGACACTACTTGTTGCATCGTGGACACTCGTAAAGTTCACGACGGCGTGACAAAGCTCATCGGTCCTCCTCACGCTCCCGGCGCTTCCTCCCGCTCACCGCACCCGCCGTGCCCACCGCCGCCTCCGCGTGCCGCGCCAGCGTGTTGCTCACAAAGGGATGGTCGTCACCCAGCACCCGCACCGCCGTGCCCCGCGCCTCGGCCAGGAGCACCGCTGCCTCCCTGCGCTGCGCCCTTGCCACGTCGTCGCTCTTAGTCCAACGCCGCCGTGACGCGCCGTCCGCCTCCACTCCCACCACCTCCTCCTCCTCCTCCTCCTCCTCCTCCTCCTCCTCCTCCTCTTCCTCCTCCTCCTCCTCCTCCTCCTCCTCGCTCGCGTCGCTGGCGGCGCCGCCCGCCGCCTCGGCCACGCCGAGCGCAGCGAGCCTCGTCAGCGCCGCCGCAAGCACGAGCTTCTGGTTGACGACGGTCATCGGGTCGAGCAGGCTGCCGCACGCCCTGGCCTCGGCCGCCACCACCACCTCCAGCAGCGGGGCCGCCCCCGCCAGCCACTGCCGGCACGCGCGCGCGCACGCCCGCCACCGCCGCTGCCGCTGCGCAAGCCAAGCCTTGAGCCGCAGCGCCTCTAGTGCCTGCTCGTGGCTGCGACCCACGCCGAGGCTGGCCACGCCGCGCGCCGCCGCACCCACCAGCGTCGGCGCACCGCCACTGCCGCAATCACCGTCGTCGCCGTCGCCCTCTCCCTCGAGCAGCGCCGCGTGCGCTGCAAACAGCAGCTGCTGCAGATCCTCGGACGCTGCCCTCGACGGCGGCGGCCGGCCCGGCGCGAGCATCGGCGCATCGGTGCGGCGAGAATCTCGGCATGCCACGCACTCGCAGTGAAAGTGGTACGCCTCTTGCAGCGCGGCGCGGCGCGCCTCGCACGGCCTCCCCTGCAACGGAATGTACGAGAGGCTCACGGCGCCGCCGCTGCCCACCGCCGTCGTCGCGCGCACCGCACCAGAGACGGCGCAGCGCTCGGGCGCGGGCCGTGTCGAGAGGGCGGCGGTGGGCGCGCACGCGTGGTTGAAGAAGGAGAGCGGCGGGAAGAGCGCGATGCCGAGCGCCTGCTCCCCCAGCGGCAGCGCAACGTCGACGAGCGCGTGCGCGTTGGCCGCGCAGCACGCCAGCACGCGCGTCGGGTGGCGCAGAATCGCCGCCGACGCCGCCTCGTCGACGGCACCACCCGTCGCCGCCGCCTTGGCCGCATCGGGCGTTGGCTCCCAGCCGAGCAGCTCCGCCAGGCCGGCGCCCGCCGCCTGCAGCTCCCGAAGCGCGTCGCGCCCGGCCTCGCCCTCTCCCATCGCCTCGTCGTTGGTGCACAGCAGGTCGGCGTGGGCCGCCGCCGCCGCTGTGACGCCTGACAGTGGCGTCCCCGACACCAGCGCCTCGCCCACGGCGGCGTCGGTGGCACGTCGGCCCACGACGAGCCGCGTCGCGAGCAGCACGAGAGAGCTGAGCTCCTCGTGGCCACCGTCGGCCGTCAGCGCGGAGAGCGCGCTGCACTCGGCCGCGTGCAGCCGCGCCGCGCCGGCGCGTCGACACGACGCGCAGATGGCCACGACGCCGCACGCGTCGCAGCGCCGCTGCTCGTTGTCTCCTGGCGTCAGCGTTGCCGTGCAGAAGCCGCACCGCTCGTCTCGGCGGTGCGGCTCGAGCGCAATCGCCAGCGAGGCCGCGCCGCAGAGCCAGTCGCCCGCGCGCACGTCGGCGGTCGCGATGCACGAGCGGCCAGACGAAGCGCTGTGCGCGAGAGCGAGCTTGCTAGCGGAGGAGGAGGAGGCGAGGAGCTGGGCGTCCGGGTAGTTGGAGAGGGTCGCCGGCTCGGACACCATCGTGATGTTAGCTACTGTACTGGTGGCCGCGGCCTCGTAGTAGTCAAAAAAACTGAAATTGTCAAGTTAAAACTCCTGGTAGACTGCTAGACTGGTAGACGCCCCTTCCGGTGGCAATCGCGGGGGGATGGTGCTGCCGGGCTCCCGTCGCCGCGGTCTTAGGGACCATTTTAATTGAGGTAGTCGTCGTCGTGTGTGCCGTGCCGTGTGCGGGCCCGGTGTACGGCAGCCGCCCTCGTCTTCGTGCAGGGTCATCCTGAGAGGAGCATACCTCGATCAGTTTCCACGCCGCGGATTGGAATTCCGCCGGTCGACGCGGGGCTGCCGTGGTGTACCGGTGTGCGGGCTCAGTACATACTTGTGGTTATGTTCTGCATGCAGCGCAATTCAGGCTAAAATCGGCTTAGAGATTCAATAGGCCTCTTGGCCCTTTCTTCACTCCCTGCTTCTCAGACCCCTTGATTAGATACCACGCCATCAGATTGTTTGGGTTGTTGGTCTTAGTGTTTTGCATGGTGTTTTGCTGCGCATGTCTCGGATTTGCTACTCAGATACCGATCGTACCTCCGCAAGCACACCACACAGGCCTCCCCGCCCCGCCCCCCCTCCTCCCTCCCTTTTAAGCGTTTTAAGCAGAGCTTTCCCAGTTGCTCCCGATTTGTACGCGGCGAGTCGGAAGTTGGCATGTCATATCCGTGCCGTCCTTGCTCCTTGACATACCTACTTACACGCCTACACAAGGGATTCACAGCGGTTTCGCCAGGTTTGGCGGGGTTTTCGCAGGGTTTTGCGGGGTTTCGCGGGGGTTTCGCGGGGGTTTCGCGGGGGTTTCGCAGGGGTTTCGCGGGGGTTTCGCCCAATTCGCAAGCCTACAAATCGATTCTCATGGTTCTCGAACCCTTCACTTGCAACACAAAGTTTCGCAAAATTCACATCCCTTTCACACGTTTCCCACCATTTTTGCTCGGTTTCCCAAGGAATTCTCACCAAATTTCGCAGCCGTTTCACAGCCGTTTCACAAAGCCTTCGCGAGATTTCGCAACTGTGAAACGTTGTGAAGGTGTGAAACATCCTGGTTGTCCGTAGGGCTCTTGACTGACGAAGGGTTCTTCGGGTTGGGTCAGATCTACGCTTCTACTATAGAAGAATGAAAGATAAGGGTTCGGGAGACTTTGTCTTTCTAGAAGCAAGTGGTGGAAAGATAGAGGTCCCGCGGCCAGTGGAAGAATGGAAGAAAGCGTGCTTTGATGCCTCGGACCACTCTCCCGTCGCTCGCCGACTACGTGCAGGCGACGCTGATCCTCAACTGCAACCAGCGCAAGGTGGGCTGAGGCGGCGACCATCAGCTAGGTGGTCATCACGCCTTTGGTGGTTATCAGCGTGGTTATCATCCCGCTGGTGGCTGGGTGGCTGTGGGAAGTGCACGTGGTGGGTGCCAATGGGCGGGAGGCGGGTCAAGGGCTGGTGATGTGTGTGTGTCGGTCATGGAAAAATTGGTGGAAAGATAAGGGTCACAGGTAGAAAGATGGCCGGAGAAAGATAAGGGTCGGCTAGTGGAAGCGTAGATCTGGCCCAATCTTCGGGACGTACTTCGCATGGTACTTCGCTTGGGTGCATAGCTGCACGCCTTCTTCTTCATGTTGCGTGCGCGGTCGCCGAGACCGCATTGGCCTCGACTCCGCCGCCCGTTTTCGTTGCTGCTCCGTGCCGGTGCCGCCGATGCCGACGGAGCAGGAATGCAGGATGTGCGATCCTGTCCCCCGTCGGCGTCGACGGTCCCCGCTGTCGGCGTCGAGGAAGATGTGCGAACATCCCCCCCCTGCTCGTCACTCGGCGCCAGCGCGTTGTCCTGCCGCCGCTTTCGAACTTCTTAATGCATACCTTTTTAGTGCAGCACCATGGCTAAGCTGTGATAGCGTTTTAAGCGTTTGAAAAAAAGCGTTTAAATCGTTTAAAGCGGAGCTCTCTCTGTTCCTCCCGATTTTTAGAGGCGAGTCGGGTTTGGTCATGTCGCGAGCGTGCCGATCTTGGTTGTCCATGCGTTTCAAGCGTTTCAAGCTGTTAGCTTCCCTCAACTACACACTGCACTCTTCAGACCCCGTCCACGGACTGACCCTAGTGATTCTTTATAGCCGGACCCGGTTTGTGGCCCGGGTGCCGTCTCAAAGCCAAACAGCTCGTCGGTCGCCTGCGCCGCGAGAAGAGCCGGCGCACCCAGAGGGTTCGCGCGACACCTACTCCGTTACGCCAGCATGCGTCGTTTTAAGTTCTGGAGAGATACTAAACGTGTAACTGGTGCACATGCACAAGATAGTTGCCACTGACCAGAGTTTCGCGCCGGAGTCACCCAAATTTTGTTTGAAGATTTCGCCAATCTCCACCCAAATTTCGCGAAAGTTTTGCCTTGGGATTCCTTGCGCGGGCCCAAGACGAAAGCAATTTCTTTCTGGGTACGCAACAGGTACGCAATCACTCGTCCCCCGGGACCCAAATTTCGCGAAACTTTCTCATGTAACAACTTTTGAGTGTCAACTGCACCTTGAACGCTGCCGGTTGTCACCCAAATTTCGCGAAGTTTTCCTCCTTCCTTGACGAAACCTAAATACTAACTCCCCCAAGTAGTATTAGCACCGTGCCTAAACATCTAAACACAGCCGTCTGAGGCGGTATGGGTGCGTCCAGCGCACATGAGCGAGGCAGGGCAATGCATTGAGCTCGGTCCAGGCCAAGACAGGCCAAGATTCGACGCTCGGCCAGCTCCACAGCTGCCGACGGATCACCTTCGACACCATGTTGACACGCTCTGCAGGAGCAGCACTCCATCTCCTCTGCCGCGCGTGTTCGTCGATTCCACGCTGCCAGCGGCCGCAAACATGATGCCTGTGCATGCACGGCTCGCAGCAGGTCAGCTGTGCGACCGTGCAATGGCCAGCAGGCAAGCAACGCCAATGGCGGAGCATTGCGGAGCTGTCCATCCCACGGGGGGGTGGACGCCCGTCCATTCGCCCATCCAGAGCACATGATGGCAGACAGAGCTCCACGACGGCTTCGAGCCACGAGGCCGTTTGTGGCTTGTCATGACACGCGAGCAAGGCGGCCATCACGATGGCACGACAGCCGAGGTCGGACACTGCTCGGAAGTATGCTAAACTAGGACGTGCTAAAATCACTTGCGTGAAGGTCGTATTGAAAAAGAATTCGCGAAACTCTGATGAGTGGCATGCACAAGTCTCAGCAAGTGTCCGGATCACTCGGGTTGGTGACTTCTCGCAGCGACCTTGACTCAGCTTCCAAGGGTCTCTTCCATGGTCCTTCTAGGGTTGCGCGACGCCGCCGACTCCGAGGAGCCGCCCCTCTCCACCGCCTCGCCCTGGCCGCTCGCCGCAGCCGCAGCTGCTGCCTTCCTCCTCGGGAAGGCAGACTGGCACTGGTGCTGGCTGCTCACGCTCTTCTGGCTCGCACACCACTTCGAGGAGCGCCGCTGCCGGCGGGTGTGGGCCGCGCTCAAGGAGCACACCTTCTCGGCGGTCGCCAACCGGCGCGGCGAGGAGAGCGCGACGTGGCTCAACCAGCTGCTGCGCGCCGTGTGGCCGATGTACGAGGCCGACGTCGCCAGCTACACGACGCGCCACCTGCAGCCGCTGCTGAGCTACTACACGCCGCGCTCGCTCGGCGTGTCGGAGCTGACGATCAAGCGGCTGTGCTTCGGCGCGCTGCCGGCGGCGTCGCCCCTCGCGCCGCTCCACCTCACCAACCTGCAGATGGTCTCCAAGGCCGCAACGGCGCAGCGCGTGCGGTACGTGCTTCAGACCGACCTACGCTTCGCGTCGGGCGACAAGGGCGCGCTCGCGCTCGAGATGGGGCTGGGGCCGAAGTGGGTCTCGAAGGTCTTCAACGTGACGGTCGAGGCCGTCGTCAAGGAGATTGTGCTCTCGGGCGCGATGCGAATCGAGTTCGAGTGGGTCCGCGCCTATCCGCACCTCGGCACTATCTCGCTCGCCTTCGTGCAGCCGCCGTCGGTCGACTTTCAGCTGCACGTGCAGGGCTCGCCCGATCTGATGGACCTGGCGCCGCCGCTCAAGCAGTGGCTATACGGCCTCGTGCAGGACATGATCAAGGGCTACATCGTCGGCTCCAACCCTTACAAGGTGCCGCTCTTCGAATGGTACGGAGAGGAGGAGGAGGCGGCCGCGCCGATCAAGGCCGCCGTCGCGTCGGCGCTCGTCGCCGCCGCCACCGACGCCGCCGCCGCATCCTGCACCGGTGCAGGCAGCGCAGGCAGCGGAGGAGGAGGCGGCGGACGAGGAGGCCGCGCGCCCTCCAGCGGCGGTCGCTGCCCGGCCGCCGGCGCCTCCTCCGCCGACCGGCGCGCGCGCGCCCACAACTGCTCCCATCATCATCCGAATTCACAGCCGCAGCAGCAGCCGCAGCAGCAGCGTGGCCAGCGCGGCCAATACCACCACGACCAGCGCCACAATCCCCCGCGCCGCGCACGCTACGACGACGACGACCCCCTTGGTCGCTCGGCGCCGCTGCGGGGACCCTTGCCTCCCGAGCTGGGCCGCCAGATTCGATCCTTCACGCGAGGCGACGCCTCGCCGCCCTCCGTGCCTCCCGTGCCGCAGCAGCCAGGCGCCCTCGGCAGCGACGGCAACGGAGGCGGAGGCGGAGGCGGTGGAGGCGGCGGTGGCGGCGGCGGCGGTGGCGGCGGCGGCGGCGGCGGCGGCGGCGGCAGCGGTGGGAGGGGGGGCGCGCCGCGACGGCCGTTGGCGCAGCGCCCGCCGCGGCGGCCTCCACGCTCGAGGGACTCCTTCGATGAGGAAGCGACTCTGCCGCCCAAGCTGGCGTCGGCCGAGTTCTTTGGGAGCACGCCACCCGGCTCGCCGCAGCCGTGCCGCCCCCCCACCGCCACATCGACCGTTTCCAGCGCGGCTGTTGCGGAGAGCATCGGGGCGACGATGGTGCCGCCGAGTGGCAGCGCCGCTTCGCTCGGCAGCGTCGATCTGATGGGCGGCGGCCGCCTCGGCGCCCCGTGGCAGGCGCGCCCCCACATGGGAGGCGAGGGCGGCAGCCCCATGAGCCATGCCGCATCGTACGCCTCGGGCTCGAGCTCACTGGCGGCCGCCGCCGCGCTGGTGGGCCTGCCGTCGGGCCTCGGTGGCGGCGGTGGAGGAGGCGGCGGAGGAGGCGGTGGTGGAGGCAGCGGCGGCGGCGCGTCCCGCGCGAGCACTCCCGCCGATTCGCTACCGGGGCAGCGGCCGTCGCCGCAGCTACAACCCGACGACGACACCGCCTCCTCATCCACCGCCGCCGCCGCCTCCACGTCGGCCGAGCCAGCTAAGCCCTTGCGCGGCGGCAAGGAGCGGCGCCGCGTGCAGGCGACGCGTGCGGTCGAGCTGCTGTCGGGCGCGGTGGGCGAGCTAGCAGTGCGTGTGCACGACGCGGTCAACGTCGTCTCTGAGGGTACGGCGCGCCTCGGTACCGGGTTGGCGCCGCACGTGCTCGTGTGTGCAGCGCTGGGCGACGGCGACGAGCAGCGCTCGCAGCCCGCCTCCACGTCGGGCGGCCGCGCGGGCAGCCTGGGCGTCGTGACGCCGCTCAAGGCCAACTTCCGCCTCGGCGTGCACGACAACGTCACGCAGCGGCTGCGGCTGCGCGTGCTCGTCAAGGAGATGGGCGCCAGCCTCGTCGAGGTGGGCGGCGCCGAGGTCCGCTTCGGCGAGCTCGGCTTCGGCGAGGCAGCGAGCCACACGCTCGCGCTGCAGCCCGACGACCCGAGGCGGCCGACGCGCTACCTGCGGCTCCAGCTCACCTACCAGCTGCTCAGCGTCGCGGGAGAGGAGTGATACGAGCACGGCTTGGGTTCGTGTTGTTGTTGAGAATCGTGTATCTTGAGACTTGAAGATCTCATATCGACTCAAATAGAAAAGTTTGGAGGAGGAACCTAACTATAGCGCTCTACACTAAACCACATACTGACCAATATACAGGGCCCTTTAACTAACCAACACCCCTCACCCTTGCGACGGGCTGCGGTTCCTCGGTCCGCGCCCCCACCGCGCCCGCCCTCCCCGCCCTCCCTGCCCGCCGCGGCCGCCCGGCTTCATGCCCCTCATGGGCTTGCCTTTGATCTTGATCCCCTTGGAGCTCCACGGCATGTGCATCGAGACGAGGGGCGCGTGGTGCCCCTTGCGCGCGAGCGAGAGCGCGTACGCGACGCGCGAGATGGCCGAGCGAAACACGAGCACGAAGAAATCGCAGTCGGCGAGCATGTCGATGTCTGCCAACGCGTCGAGGGCGACGGTCGAGCCCGACAGCTCGCCCTCCTCGTGCTGCGCGACGCGGTGCTCGATGAACTCGACCGCGTCGAACTTGTCGCGGCGCATCGGCATCGTCAGGCATGTGAAGCCGAGCACGCCCTCGCGGCACAGCTTCGCCGCCGCGGCGTTGTCGGTGGCGAGGAGCAGCCGGTTCGCGCCGTACTGGCGGCGCATCTCCGCCGCCTCGGCAAAGAAGGTGGCCGTCAGGTTGGCGGGGCAGTAGCGGCCGGCATGGCACGCGTCGCCGCCGCGGATGTGCATACCGATCGTCGGCACGTGCGCCGCCGCTGACAGCGGCAGGTGCAGCGGCGCCGCGCCTCCGCCGGCTCGGCCGCCGCCGCTGCCGCCCACGACGAGTGCGGCGCGGCGCGTGGCGAGCGCCTCCTTGGTGCGTGCGTTCATCGTGCCGAACAGAAAGCCCGCGAGCTGCGCCGACACCCACACGCCGCCGTAGTCGTTGTAGCCGGGCAGGCCGAGGTTGAGCGGGTTGCGCCGCCGCGGCAGCACCAGCTCCTTGCCTCTCATCGTCACGACGCCGCAGCACGAGCTCAGCTCAAAGTAGCAGCGCAGGCTGCGGTCGGCGCCGCAGAACCACTCCGACGTCCACGTGCGCGACGAGCGCGGCCCCAGCACGAGCTGCGAGCCCATGTGCACCCCGCGCGCCAGGAACATCATCGCGTACTCGAGCACCGAGCCGAAGCCGATCATCGGCACCTCGTGCAGGTAGTAGTGGTCGCGCCAGCGCTCGTCGGTAAGCTCGTCGACGTGACGGCAGCCCGACTTCGACGCGCCGAACTGATTGCTCCGCAACGCCGCCTGCAGCCTGGCCGCGAGCGCCGTCGCCGCCGGCGTCGCCCGGGTCGCGCGCACCGCCGCCGCGGGCGGCCGCCAGACCATTGGCCAGTTGTGCGAGAACGGGTCGGGCCCACCGCCGCCGCCGCCGTCGCGCAGCGGCTCAGCCGCGCTGATGTCGTGACAGCTCGCGCGTCCCGCCGAGAGCACGCCGTCGCGGCTCGGGACGAAATCCGGTGCACACGTCGCGCCATCGAGCGCGCGCACGGCGCCGATCGAGCTCTTGCCCCGGAAGGTGCCGTCGGTCGACTCGAAGCGCTCATAGTCGCGCGGCGAGATGGGCAGCACGAGCTACTGGGCGAGCTGGCGCGCCGCGCACGCGTCGGGCCTGCTGGCTTTCATCTCCAGCTCGGTCCACCTAGCGCGATGAGCTTTACTCCCGCGTTAGATGTTTGTTCAACCTACCTACCCCTACCTCACCACTAAGATCGCCACTTGCACGCCTCCTACCTACCTATGGACACCGTTCCAACGGGCCTCGAGCCTGCGGCCTACCTACCTACCCCCGATGGGTGGTTATCACCCCCAGCAGTGCCGCCGAGGTTACGGTACTTGTTCGGCGATGCGCCACCCAGCGCCGCAGGCCACCCTGAAAATTATATTACGTAGTTGTAGACTCTGTAAAAATGGACCCAACTCAGTCTGAGCTGGAGGAAAAATCGGTCAAAAAAGTCGACACGACGAGAGGCTCGAACCCCGGGTCCTCGGCCAAAAGCTCGTGGATCTGACCACTGCACTAACAGCTCGTACAGTGATAAGAGACTCAAAGCGGACTTCATAGG